>SDBS01000236.1_pt1 | contig 49687 bp, 59 predicted proteins | sample 2277091 | NCBI WGS metagenome assembly SDBS01 (sample SAMN10404972, study PRJNA504765) | marine sediment metagenome | isolation source: marine sediment core GS10_PC15, 163 cmbsf | place: Arctic Ocean: Southern Knipovich Ridge | collected 2010 | reverse complement strand
TCTTCTCGTAATGAGCTAACCTAAACTTATAAATCTTTTCTTCACTAACTCCTTCCTTTCTAAGTCCGTCAATGTAATCATTAAATGCTTTTTCAGCAATTTCTTCCTTGAAGTGGGTGAGCTCGAAGATCTTATCTGTAAGTCCTTGTTCTAGAGCAATTATCTTATCAACTTTTTCCTTTGCTCTCTTCTCCTCCTCTGCTGCCATCTCGTCCTTTGCCTTTATTCTCTTCTCTCCCTCTTCTATTACTACCGAAGTCTGCTCCTTCTCTATTTTAATATAGTGAGCTAATCTTAACTCATAAATCTTTTCTTCACTAACTCCTTCCTTTCTAAGATTAGCGATGCGGTCGTTAAATGCTTTTTCAGCTATTTCTTCTTTGAAGTGAGTGAGCTTAAAAATCTCATCTGTGATTCCTTGTTCTAGGGCAATTATCTTATCAACTTTTTCCTTCGCTCTCTTCTCTTCTGCTTCTGCTACCTCATCCTTTGCCTTTATCCTCTTTTCTTCCTCTTCTATTATCGCTAGAGTTTTTTCTTCCTCTATCTTCTTATAATTAGCTAATCTTAACTTATAAATCGTCTCTTCACTTATACCTGCCTTTCTAAGTCCGTCAATGTAATCATTAAATGCTTTTTCAGCAATTTCTTCCTTGAAGTGAGTGAGCTCAAAGATTTTATCTGCAACTTTTTGTTCTAGGGCAATTATCTTATCTGCATCTTCCTTTGCTTTTGCTAGTCTTTTATCTTTTTCTATTTTCTCTTTTGCAGTTATTTCTTCTTGAATCTTAGCATTGCGAGCAGCGATAAGCTTCTGAATCAATTCTTCTTCAACTCCTAGTTCCCGCAGTTGTTCTATCCTTTCATCGAATGCCTTTTGCTCTATTTCCGTTCTAGTGTGGGTAAGCTCGAAGATCTCTTGAAACAATTCTCTTGTAGCTTCAGCTATTTCTTCTAACCGTTTCTTTTCTTCTTCTGTCAACTCTCTGACTTTTACTCTAGCGGCTTCAAAGAAATCGTCCCACTTCTTTCCCCAGTCGATTGTACTTTTTTCTATTTCTTCCCCAACCTCTTTGATCACCTTCCCAGTTCCCTGGAACTCAGTATTTATTCCAGCAAGCCTTTCCTTCAAAACCGTTCTAGCCTTGTCCAAATTGAATCCCACGAGTTCCGGAAATGATGCCATGGTACTCTCAAAACCTTCAAGAAAAGGAGTCCAGTCTGGCTTCTCAATTTCCTTTAGCCAATTCTTCGGATTCAACTTTTTCCCTAGCCAGCTCACCCATGCCCCAATATTTTTCCCCAAGTTAGTAAAGATCGTCGCGACAGCGGAAACAACATCCCTGAAAGCATTCGGAAATTCGACGACGAGCCAACCGAGAAAGTTACCAATATTTGTGCCAATAGTTTTGAAAATTTCAAAAACAATTCTTCCAAAGAACTCAAGGTAGGCTCCAGTTTTTTGAACTCCAGCACGGAATTTTTCATTGGTATTATAGAAGTAAATAAAGGCCGCTGCCGCTGCAACAATAGCAGCAATTATCAATCCGACAGGACCTAGTAACAAAGCTATTATAGGTGCCAAAGTAGGTAGCATAACAATAAGACCCCCAATAGCAATAAGAAGCGGACCGAGAACTAAAAGGAACTTTTTTATTCCCGGCGAAAGTTCAGCGAACTTTTTTGCCCATTCGACCAGATGCTTTGCGACATTTTTAATCAGCGGAATAAAGTCATTTTTGATTATCGGAAGTAACTCATTCCCTATAGTAACAAATATATCTTTGAACTCTTGCTTTAATTGCTCAATCGTAAATGCTAGGGTACCACTCTGTTTTATAAATGCTTCCTCGGTCAACCCGAGTGAGTTATACATAAGATCAAGATCGTCCCCGAAGCCTTCGACATCCTTCATTTGCGCAGCTATTCCCTTCAATCCTCGAATATTGGGAAACATCGCGGCAGTCTGTTCAGCGGTAGCATCCTTCAATAATTCTAGAACACCTTGTAAGCCTATAGTTCGTAAAGTATTAGTATTTAATTCAAACCCGAATTCTTTGGCTGCTGCAGCTGCGTCATCGGTTGGCTTCAGGAATGCACGCAGGATACCATTGATGGCTGTCATCGCTTCTTGGCTACGGATACCGGCCCGAGTTATAGTGGCAATCGATGCCCCAAGTTCTTCAAACGGAACTCCAGCTATAGATGCAGTTGCTGCTACCTTTCCGATCGAAGGAGCCAATTCATTAAATGTTAATTTTCCGCGCTTTACCGTAGCGAATAAGATGTCAGAAATTTTCCCCGCATCCTCGGCCGCCATACCATAAGAGTTAATGATAGTTGTAATAGCATCAGCAGCCACGCCCGTATCGGTAAGACCTGCTGTAGCTGCCTTAGCAGAAACCGCCAGAACATCCAACGCTTTTGCCGGTGCTATACTCGCCGATAGAATATCATAGAGTCCCTTTGAAAGGGTATCGGTAGACTCGCCAAATTCCTTGGACATTTCTCGTAAGCCTTCAGTGTAGGCAGGTAGAAGATTCATTGAAAGACCATCTAGCATTGTAGAAACATTGGCCATCTGTTTTTCAAGATCGATAGCGGCTTTCACTGAAAGCACTGCGACCCCAGTCATTGCTGCACCAAGCCCGGCGATAGCTAGTCCTGTTGCACGGATTGCCGGGGCATGATTCGTGATACCATTCTGAATGCTTTTGCCGAATGTTTTTGTGTGGGCTGAGGCTGCTTGCATACCTTTCTGTAGCCTAGCAGTCTCAGCCTCTATCCTAATTGTTAGTTTCTTCTCAGCTATTTTAGCGCCTCCCTACCCGTGGTCTGAAAGACTTAGTTTTCGCTATCTTTGGCATTTTACGCATATTTTTCTTCTTGGTCTCTTCTGTTCTTTTTATCTCACCTAGATAACCTATGATTTGATTCATCGGCATCTCGGATATCTGATCCGGATGCCATCCATAATGCTCTGAGAGCAGATGGTACAGAGCAAACCAGTTAATCTTTCCAGACTCTTGCTTCTCTTCATCCGTGTATTGTGTTGCCCTGATTATATACTGGTTTACCTCTTCCCCGCTTTCAGAGCGTTGGAAAAAACCTCCATTGCCGCTTTACCCCTGTCTCCTAATATCTCGGTTGTGCTGATTTTCTTTTTCTCCAAGACCTCGGCAGCGGCGACTCGGCGCTCTGCCTTGCTCAGACCTACTATCCTTTTCAGCTCCCCTCCTTTTTGAAGCTCAAGAAAGGAGACAAGCATTAGAGAGAAATGATAGGCATGTTTGGTAGGAGAATCTGCCATCTGGTCCAGCGAGCCGAACTCATCCTCCATCAGTGCTAGGACATGGGGGGCGGGATAGGGATATCGGATTCCCTCTGTCTCCTTGCCCCCTCCTGTCGCATCCTGCAAAGAGGATTTTTTACCTTTTCCTCCTGTACTTCCTGTTCCATCTTTAGCCATATTTTCTCCTCTTTATTCTTTACTAATAGCTAGACTCCGTGTTTGTCAGAGTCAGCGTCATTTCCTCCAGCGCATTCGCGACATCTCTCAGCGCCCTGAATGGAACATCCTGAGGTGGCATATCTGCACCACCTGTGCCGGGCGTCGAGCCAGTGAACTGTACCACTGGTAAGTCGATGACTAACGTTTGGTTGAAGCCGCCCTCGATCACTGCTCCCGTGAATGTGAACCGCAGAGCCACAGTCTCCCAGCTTATGAAACTGTTATACAATACATCGTCTATGTAGCGTCGGGAGAGCGAGCCTGTAACATCACGGTGAGCTGAGCGTTCGATCTGCGACCGATACTGACTGCCCGATCTGAAGTCATCTTCCCTCAAGTTATTAGCTAAGGTCAGAGAGAACGAGCCGATGCGTTGCTCAGTACCATCTACAAGGAGTACCCCTTGATAGTCCATGAAGAAGGCCTGGGTCGTATACACAGGGGCTGGTACACTTCCACCTAGTATCTCATTCCGACCTACCATAGTGACAGTGAGAACCAACGGCGAGTCCATCGCATAGTCGAGAGTGATGGACTGTACCTTCATTCCGATGTACGAGAAGACATTGATGTCCCGATCCACCTTTGCAGATAAGCCATATTCGGGCAATTCATTCGCAAGGGTGAAGACATGCTGGTACACCGAGGGTGCCCCAGATGGATCCGGTTGAATCGAAGCGAGTGAACCTAGAGCGTGTTTCAAAAGAAGCCAAGCCCCTCCCTCTGGGCGTAGGTTAGTCGAGATATCTCCTCCTACTACCCTTCGACCTTCCACATCTACTTCTCTACCAGCCTCCCCCGCAACCTCATCAGGTGTGATCTCGGTCTTGGTTTGGGCAAGTGATTCGTCCAAAAACATCAGAAAGTTTGTGTAGGCAGCAACTTCCGTATCGAAAGCTATTTGTTCGCCTAGTGCGAGTACTTTTAGAATACCTTTTCCTGCTGGCATTTTAATTCACCTCCCTTATTATTTATCCTTCTTTCGATTAGTGATATTGCAGAAATATTTCCTTCTTTACTGTGCATCGGATTACTGCGATGACGATTGGTGCCCCGCCCCCCTGTTCCGGTAGAGCGGTTATTGTGATGCTATTTAGAATTACATCTTCGGCATAGCCTCCGAGGTCTGCATGAGTCGCTATAAATAGTCCGATCTCCGAGGCCCTCTGGTCAAGTTCCTCCTTGGCGAACTGGTCACTCCACTGAGCAAAGCAGTAGAGAATATCCGCGGAGATATTGCACATATATCCCCCGCCACTCTCGATCCTCTCGAAAGTCGCGTCGGTGACATTGACTTCGATGCACGGATAGACCGATTTGAATGTCGCCTGGAACGGAGTAACATATTTAACTCCCCAGGCCACTCGCTGAGATTCTAGGAGAGTAACCAGATTCTTCGTCACATCATCCAATATCCTACCGGTATCAACTGGCATCGATTCTCCTTATACCCCGAGGAGACTACTAAGTGAGGTGCCCCCTCCCCCTCCTCCGGGCCTTCCGGCTAAGTTCTCGTCCCAGATAAATCTCGCCACAGTCTGGGCGGCATTGTTTTGCTCTTTGGTGTCAAGGAACAGATACTCCCGCTTGGGTATCCTCGATCTCCTTCCCCTTCCTGCCTGACCACCAAGGTCATGGACCCTAGCGTAGGGGATTTTGCTTAGATCCACCCCGAACTCCATATACTGGTTCGTAACCATGGTGATGTTGCCCATCGCCCCTGTCCGTGTGGCCGCGAGCATGAGGTGATGGCGTAGCTGCAGGAGCGACTGACCCGAGAAGTTCTGCTCCTTCCATGCTGAGTAGTCCGGACTGAGTGCCTGCCACTTTCCAGTCGGACCCGATTCCTTCATGAAATGGCTGAGGATCCCGGCCCGGATCAGGGGTAGGATCCGTTGGAATAGATCCTTCTTCCTTGTGGCAGCCTTCCCAACAACCTGGTATATACGATCCAATTCTGCCATTTCCTTCATGTTGACCTGCCAAGTGATTCTCATCGTTTCAGCCATCAGAAATATCCCTCGTCTGTAAACAGATTTTCCTGCCTCAGAGTCTTCTGGTAGGCGGTCACCTCGAGATAGGAGAAGTAGCAGTACACCGTCCGGCCATCCGAAATTGAGGTACCGATAACTCTCCTCATCAAGCCCTCCTTCCAGAGGACATCGAAATCAGTATCTACTGTGAACTCGGCGACCGAATCCTCCTTCAAGCGAGCTATAAAGGATTCTTTGATGATGAATTCGTACCCAATCAAGGACCAGTCGTAGGCGGAAAGTTTTACCTCGACCGCCCTGATCTTTTTTAGGTGACTTGTGATTGCTCTCTTTCCTACGCCCTCCGCCGGCAGAACCGTGAGCGAGATGTTTCCCTCGACAATATCATTGAGCAAATCATTGGCTAAAGTCCCCCATCGTTTCACCGCCTCTGGAAGCACCTCCCTATCGCGTGAAACGGAAATTACCACATAGATGTCATATGCTGCTTGGTATTTTGTGATTTGATTGATCACATCATCAACCGGTACAGCTAGGGGAATCGAGTATTTGAACTCTATCTTTGCATCGATTCTCCTCTCGACATCCTCGATGTACTCATCGATCCGTGCCTCGGTTATGTTATCACTATCCGCAGAACCCACCCGTACAATATTCTGGGCGGTCTGCAAGATATTCAAAACATCCTCAATGGTGCAATAAGCTAATGCTACCGGTCGATTTGCTGGACTCATCTTTTAAGCGTTAACCCCTCCTTCTCGAGGGCCTCCTTGATATTTTTGGCAGTAGCCGTACCGATCCCCTTGATTTTAAGAAGCTTCCTCATGCCTAAATCCTTTGTCTCTTGGAAGCCCGAATCCTGAAGCTTCCCGACTATGGATCTAGGTAACCCGAGCTCTGTGATACTCAAGGATCTTTCCCTTTTTTCTTCAATGGGTTTGGCAACCGAAGCTGGTTTAGCTGCCACAACGGGAAGCTCCCTGTGCTTTACCCTCTTGGCTTCTCTCACTGTCCTCGCGATATTATCCTTCTGTTTTTGTATCAGGAACTGTGCGTTGACACCCGCGGGACCCATCTCGAAATCGGGATCGGCATTTATCTTGTACTTTATAGCCACTGGTAGTGCCATCCAGATTCCCTTCGGGCAGACTACAATCTTACCTCCCTGGACTCTCAAGCTCCGTGAGGCCACCTTCCCTAAGAAACGTGCCGGGAAAGTTGGCTCTTCGAATCCCGGAAGCTTCAGAACCTCGTTAGCTACTACGTCGGGAAGATCTGTCCGTTTGCCCTTTGCGAACTGCCCATACCTCGTTTTCGCTATACTCAGCCGTCCCATATATATTACGGCTTTCATTCTCATCACCTCCCATTAAAAAGTCTTGACCTCTCTTCTTCTGATAACCACCATGATCTGCGTTTCCTTTGCAAACTTACTAAAGTGAAGAAGCTCGTACTTCGAAATCTTTCTCCTCCAGAATGAATCTGATAGAAGTCTCTCATCCCCCCTCGACTTATGGCCGAACTTGTCAATAGGGACCGAGAAGGCAATCTTACGTCCTATCCTGAACATGACCTCGATAGCCTTCTTGATTTGCTCATCGGTGAAATGCTCAAGCATACCCTGTGAAAACACAGTATGATAAGTTCCAACCTTCAATGGTCCGATCGGGGATCCGGAATTCAGACTGAACAGATCGTGGCAGGCAAACTTCGCTCTACCTCCGACCTCAAGGGTAAGATTCTTCGCCCGCTCCACCATCGTGGGATCCTTATCGAATCCCACACAGTAGAAATTATATTTCTCCCCCATGGTGCTAAGATATAATGACATTTGGCCAGTACCCGATCCAATCTCGAGGATCCTCCCCTTAGGTGGCGTATATCTAGCAATGATATGACAGACACCCTTCCATGCTTTAATGTGGAGCTCGTAGTCCTCTCTGTGGAATGGATGGTAGAATTCATTCCACGCCAGAACCTCTTTCTTCTCGTCTTCCTCGTGAATCGTGGGCCTGACCCGTGGCCCAGCGAACATATTCGAAGATTTAGGGTGCCATTCTATTTTGCTATATGGATGGTTCTTCATAATATCAGGATGTTTATCTTCGAATTTAACGGGATAGATATCCTCCCGGGAAAAGAACTGGCCATGCTTCTTGTATGGGTACTTCTTGACGGCGGTCTGGACCTCCCTAATTATAATCCGCTTGTTGTGCCGGACATAGGAGTAATGGTATCTCACCACATTGGGTACCGTCAAAATACCACCATACTTCTGCTTACCATTATCCCAAGTAAGACTGTTCGAACCGATGAATGCCATGCCTGGCTTGTGACGGAATAGCCGAGGATCCGTTATATAGCGCCGCCAGCCAAAGGAATTAATGAAGGTATGGCTACCTATCTTATAGCTATCTTTTTTGGCTTCCCCGTCGGTCAGGAAATTTGCCAGTCTTTCGAGGTCCTCCTTTTTATAGATTTCATCATCATCAACGAGGAGGAGCCAGTCATCCGGCTCAAGGTAAATGAGACCCTTGCTTCTTTGTTCTTTCTGGGTTGGAGCCCAAGTTCTCTCATAGATAATCTTCTTGTCCGGATCTGGGAACTCCTTGACGATTTTCTGCGTACCGTCTGTAGAATAATGCGAGGGCATTTTGGCTGAATAGGCACCATCGATGATCACGATTAGCCTAGGAAAATCATAGATCGACTTCAGTACGTACCAAAGGTATTCCTTACTGTTGTAACAATTTAGGAGTACCACTACATTATCTATCATTGTCATCAGTTAACTCCAGTATTATTATATTTGTGTATGACAGGAAACGAGAGTTGAAGACAAGATCTATTCATTAATTTCTGTATCTTCTTCTTAAAATAAATCGTCCATTTTGCTCTATTTTGATTAACTTTAGCATTACATCCCTTACATAAACTAATAAGATTATATGGTTTAGAATCTGCTTTAATGTAATTGATATGATGAATACTAAGTCTTGTTTTATTTTCTATCTCGGGACATCCACACTTCTGGCATTTATAGCCATCTCGATGGCGAATCGTTGCTTTGAGTTGTTCATTAAATTCAGGACAATATGGTTCAAAGGATATGCCACCTCGCCATTGATGATTTTTTTCTTGTAGTTTAGCCATACTTTGTTTTTCTTTGGCTCCTTCCGTATGGTGTCTTCCATAAAAAGGACCTCCTTCTCCCATCTCTGCTTTACTCTTTTTCTTTTTTGCCTCCTCAGTCCAATAATGTCCAAGTGCGTGAGAGTTCCCGATATTAATTTTACGAGATTTTTCTTTAACTTCTTTTGTATGGTGTTTCCCATAGAAGGGATTCTTTTCTCCAATTATTGCTTCACGCATTTTTCTTTTGGTCTCCTCGGAGACAAAATGTCCCATTTTTACTTCGCTCATTTTTTCTAAAGTTCCTTTAGAATAAATTCCTCTTTTTCCTTTATTCCAAGGACTCATTCCTTTGCGAGCTTTACTCATTTTTTTCTTAGTTTCCTCGGAAACAAAATACCCCATTTCAGAAATCTTCATTCCTTTACTCCAGGGAATATGGCCTTTCTTAAATAACATTAAAATCTCCATATCATAATTGTTTTAGAAATCGGTCCCATTTCCTCGCAATGACAGGAGCATCGTATGATTTGCATGATTCATACCCCGCAATTACAATCTGCTTCCTCAAGGTTGAATCCGTTAATAGTGCCTCAAGAGCTTTGTACCAGCTCTCGGAATCATTCCCCGGGATAAGGAACCCATTGAAGCCATTCTGTATTAGATCCCTGTATGGCGGAGTTTCCGTAGCCACAACCGCTAACTGTAAAGCCATGTATAGAACTGGCTTGCTCGGTGGCTTAGTCATTTCCCTGCTCCCGAGTGCGAGGGGAGCCACGCCTATGTGGCACTCTGCGACCTTCTTCTCGGCCTCCCCCATGCTCCACCTGATGAAGTTCACCGGCCTCGCGAAACCTTCCCTAGATGCGGCCCCGATGAGCCTGAACTCAAAATCGTATTTTTCCCATAACTTGTTGATGGGCTGAATGATATGATCAAGGTATATTTCGTTCTGCCTTGAGCCTATCCAGCAAATCTTCAATGGCAATTGTTTGGGTACATTCTTCGGTAGTTCCGCGAAATCGAGTCCCGTGGGGATGACCGTGCTTTGAATCCCTTTTCTTTTGAACCAGTCATGTGTCAACTGAGTCCCGACAACAACCCCATTCGCCTGTCTAGCGAAGATGACTGCATCTGCACCCTGGCCAGAAGATCCTAGAGCAAAACGGGTTTCGCTTATCTGAAACACAATTTTACTTCCATTATTCTGGGCCTTGATAGCCCTAGCGAGGTCCCGATTCCCGTACCTTCTCTGGAAGACCAGAATACTATAGTCATCCCAACTACCCTTATGTATGGTACTAGCACGCCAGCCTAGTTTCTTTAGACACGTGGCATTCTCGTAGCAGATCAGGCGCGAGGAGGCAACCCCGATATTTCCTATCGGAAGAAATGCCACACTGCGGGCTGAAGTACGAGTAGACTTTACTTTTTTGATATCATGAAGTTTTGGCTTATGTTCGTGCTTCACATATTTATGGGTCATTTCTTGTGCCTATGATCATGCTTTTTATGCTTATGTGGCTTAGTCTGTTGGATTGGGATATGAGGTAGCAAAGGAGGACTAGGAAATATTTCAAGTAATCGATCTACTGTTTCCTCCCAACTAAATTCCTTCATCTGCTCACGTTTTTTGAGATTCAGATTCTCAGGATTTGAAAAGAATGTCGTCAGATTATCTACCACGATAACCTTATCAATGAATGGCTCGCAGTTGATCCCACTAGTTATCACAGTAAGCCCCGAAGCCAATGCCTCCGCCGCAGTGTTCGACCACCCTGGACGGGTTTCCCAGCTAACGAAGAAATCACTCGATTGATAAGCCCCTACAAGTTCTTCATCATTTAAATCCCGTAGCCCAATTAATTTTATTCCTTCAATCGTACTGAGTTCTCTGCGTATATGCTCAGAGCCTTTGGATTTCTTGTCAAAATATAATACCTTCCGGGGCTTGTTCGGAAAAAGCCTAAACTTAGGGGTAAATTTATCAACATTCACAGCTCCTTCTACAAGATGAGATTCCGGAAACCACTTCTTAAATACTCGGTTGTTCAGGATAAATGGATAGATGCCATACATTTCCTTATACATATCGATATACATTCCCCCAGCCAGAACATAAATAAATATTTTCCCCTTGACGCGAGATAGAAGTTTGAAGTCGGGCGGATAGGAAGCCATGACAAAATCTGCTTCTATATTCGAGCAGTTGGCTATTTCACCTTTATAATCAAACCAGTTACATACCCTCTCCTTGCGGGCATAGATAGTGTAGTCTAGCCCGCGGTCCACCATAACGTTACCGATTTCAAGAAAACGTCTGACGCCCCCAAAACACTGGATGTGGGGCAAAATAGCTCCTACCTTCATTTTGTTTCCTGTTTATATTTTATTAAATTGTCATCCTCACTAGCACCGATCATCTCCTTCAAAAATAATTCCAAATCTTCTTTTTGATTCATCTCACTCTCCTAGATTCTTCTTTATAATCTCCTCAGTATAGTTCTCAAGATCCTGCGTATACCTCCGGGTCCGTCTACCCACAAATATATCCCACATAGACCCGCTATCGATAAAGAAATTGTTTGGGATTTCCTCCTGAAGGTGGAGGATAAAGACCTCGGCCGCTGGACCCGCAGAGAAGGAATAAACCATCCCATCCCCCAGATCTGCTTGGAGATCCAAGCACTCCCTCAGAACCCTGTCCTTTTCCTCGAAGCAATCCCTCTCGGGAACTTCGACAAATTCCGAGTGCTCGAAACCGAGTATCTCGGAGAGACCAGCAAGGAATCCTGGCCCGATCAGCACGACATTTCGCTCTCTCATCTCCTTAATCAAGGAGAATAACTCACCATCCCTCGAAGCGTGATGGAAGATTTCCGCGGTGACCCAAGGAATATTTACGAGGCCGTTCTTCTCTAGGAAAATATCTATTTCGGCCTGGCGCCCCTCGGGCCGGTATGTGTTCCGCTGCATACCGAATAGTACCGCTAGACTATAAGCATTCTTGAAGAGACATGCCCTCATATCACGGTGGAACTCGGGCGTAATCATATGAGCCCTTCCGTTCCTACCCGACTCCTTGAGTAGAACCTTCCATTCCCCATCCCCGTATCTCACATAGGAGAAGTACTCATTGCTATGCATCCAGTTGACATACTGGCTAAAGGGTATCTTACGCACTGCTACCTTCGGTGGGGTAGAGACATAGGATTGTACAGTAACCGGGCGCTTCTTCCCGAACAACTCGCATGCTTCCGACTTCCCGTCTTTCTGTAGATGTCTTTTGCTCTTTGGGCGCTTGAGATTTTTGCAGTGCGAGTGATCAGCTTTAGGTTTCCCCATAGAGAAAAATCCGCAATCTACGCACTTCATCAGTTCCTCCATTTACTCCAGAGATAATCCTGGAGAACTTGTATCTCTGATAGAACAGAAGCATTAATACGGGCAAAGGAAATTGAACCTTTAAATCTTTCGTCATTGCCTCCGTATGCTCCTGACTGACTACTTCCATATCCTTTGCCGATATACAGATCAAGAAGAGGAGAAGATAATGATAAAGTATGTAATGCAGTTGAGAATGTCTTACCGTCCAAAGATATGCCTATTTCACCACTCTTATGGTACCCCGCGATAAAGCTAGAACTAGAGGACTTATCCTTCCTGATAGCCCTACCTAAGCCAAAGACATAGACATCATCTGAAATAGCACAGGCAACATATAGCTTTCCGTCATAGACACAGAGTCCAAAGGGCCAGACCCCCACATCCCCAGATTTAATCCAAGTGGAACCATCAAAGACATAGATGTCATCTGAGATAAGGCTTACAACATACAGTTTCCCATCATAGACACAAAGACCCTGCGGCAGATCCCCCACATCCCCAGATTTAATCCAAGTGGAACCATCAAAGACATAGACGTCATCTGAAGTAGCACAACTAACATATAGTTTCCCATCATAGACACAGAGACCCCAAGGCTCAACCCCCACATCCCCAGATTTAATCCAACTAGAACCATCAAAGACATAGATGTCATCTGTATCATAACAGGCAACATATAATTTTCCATCATAAACACAAAGACTTTCCGGCCAGTCCCCCACATCCCCAGATTTAATCCAAGTGGAACCATCAAAGACATAGATATCATTTGAGACAGCACAAGCAACGTACAATTTTCTATCATAAACACAGAGACCATAGGGAGAATTCCCCACATCCCCAGACTTAACCCAAGTGAAACCATCAAAGATATAGATGTTATCTGAGGTAGCACAACTAACATATAATTTTCCGTCATAGACACAGAGACCAGAGGGAGAATTCCCCACATCCCCAGATTTAATCCAAGTGGAACCATCAAAGATATAGATGTTATCTGAGGTAGCACAACTAACATATAATTTTCCGTCATAGACACAAAAATCGAAGGGAAAATTTCCTACATCACCAGACTTAATCCAAGCCATATTAACTCCCAAAACCTGCCAGATATATTCTCCGTCATACTCTCTCATTTCATAGTTCGCTTTAGAGAGAATAATCTGCGGAGCGCCCGATCTGTCAGAAGGATCTGCTGAAACTAAAACTGTAAACTCATCAGGTATATCCAAGTCCGCATCCCTTCCGGCGTTTATGTAGTCATCCTTCCCGTCAAAATTAAGTTTCTTTCTCGCCCAAGTAGGGGAGCCTTTGAACACTCCAGCATCTCCCTTGCCAACTAGATTTCGTATACTTGCTCCACCGCCCTCGTGAAAATCTGTCACGAATCTATCACCCAGACGGCGGATAAAATTCTCTTGTCCTATTCCATCAGGGGATAACGGAGCACCTATACCGGAAGTTGAACCGACTGATTTAATTTTAAATACCTCCCAAGATACCACTGATATTTTTCATTCCGCAGCCTCCTCCGCTAACCATACAACTCTAAACATAGTATTGTTTTTCAATCTTCCACGGGCACCGTTTGGGGTGCTACACCGGAAGAGTACCCGTATATCGAATCTGACCCGACTAAAGCTGGCCTGCGCCGCTCTAGCATATCCCTCCATTTTAGCATTCTTCCAGGCAGTGTTTCGAGTATAGACATTATTACTACGGAACAGATTAACCCAGTCGCGCTTGACCGTGCGGACCTGTGCGCGCCACACCACGGTCTCCCTCGAATTGATGAGAGATTGGAAGTTAGCCCCTATTAAGAAATACGCCCAGAGGATATCACCATGGAAGGGCGGCTCAAAAGAATACTCAAAGAGAACGACTTCTGTCTCAGCCTTAGCCGTATCGATTTTTGGGCTATACTGAACACCATCTAAGGTTAAGTACGATGATTTAATCGGATACACTGTAACATCTAAATATTCGTCTATGCCTGCCATTATTTAATCACCTCCAGGGTAACGATAAGGAACCTATCTTTAATCTGCTGTTTGATTCTCTTAAATTTTGGAATGCCATATGATTTTCCAAACTCCTGCCAACGACTATGGTTCATGTCACAATAGTCAAATGACCGAGTGGTGAAAGGTAAATGTTTGTGCGTTAAATCAGAGCAACAATCTAAGAGAGATTCCATAAGCTCCTGCACGGTCTCACCATGTAGAAATGGTGCTTTTATCCAAAGTCTACCCCTAGACATAAGATTCCAGTGGCACTCCTTCACTATGTCCAGCAAGGTATCTTCATCGAAATGCTCGGCCAAGCTGTTCATTTCTATGAGAATCACATTTCCCTTAGGAACCCAGACCCAAGGAATTATGCGAATATCCGCAACTATATCGGGATGGACACCCTCATCGATATCCACATTGATATAGCCTTCCTTCTTATTGGTCGAACCACATCCAAGATTTAGTTTCAGATCCACCTAGCTCTCCTTGAAGACCGGCGAGACCGGCCATAGCCAGTCCTTTTTTACCAGTCCTAGTGTCTTGAACGTACCCGCCTTCCAGTGAAAAACATACGAGGTTCTGGAAACGGCTATCCTGCCGCCCCGCTTTCGGATCCGTCGGCCAAGCTCAATATCATTCTTCGTGTTTATCAGGCCTGGATTGAAAAGATCGAACCCCGAGAACATATATTTTTCTATCAGCCTTGAGAAGGCGAAGCAGAATCCATTGAAGGTCTTCACCTCCAAGAGAGGATCTCGCTTGTACTTTTTCCGCAGAACTTCTTGAACTAACCTTCGGTTCTTCTTCCTTGAGCTCATAGGCAATTCACAGTATCGCTTCGCCCACTGGGGCCTGAACCTCTGATTGCTCGAAGTGGGACGATTGGAAACTGGACACACAACCGCGAACTTCACCGTACCCTCCAGAAGGTCTCGGCTAAATCCCGGGGCGAACCTGACATCATCATTCGAAAGAATGCAATTTTGATAACCTCTTTCAACCATGAACCTAAACCCTATGTTCCACGAGTTTGTCAACCCCGCTGGACTGTTCTTCCCGATGAAATATAGCCCCTTCTGCCTGCAGAACTCCTCGATGCCCAGGCTCCTAGGCGACCCGTCATCCACGACGAGTACATCTAGGGGATCATCCAGTGTCTCAATCGCATCATGCAGGTAGCGCGACACCCCTCCCGTCGTCAATATCAATAGACTCTTTCCCATCGTTACTCCTTTTCTTGGCGAGTTTGTCCAGCATTCTCTGAACCACCTCGGGGTGCTTCCCATCAAAGGTCCTGATCTCCCCGCCTTCTCGGGCCTTCCATTGCTCAAATTCACTATGGTAGGCATCCGCTCTTGTAGTATCCCTGCTCGACAGAAACTCGATTTTGTCTGACACAGATTCTATTTTCCTGACATATCCATAGTGGTACAATATGCGACCCATCTGTTTACCCTTAAAATAGTTGCCACGGTAGGGCTTACCGTCCCGGTGCGGGCAATCATGGTAAGTCCAGTCCAGACTCCCTCGTTTCCTCCAGATCCGGGTGAACTTGCACTGCCCCCATTTTCCATCCATACGGTGGTGGGAGAAGTCCCGCCAGAAATGGTACTGGAGAGTCTCGACCAGATCTAAGGAGGCGTCGTCGATGAACTCCTGGATAACTTGCTTTATATCTTGGTGCTTATAGAACTCATCATGATCGACCTGCCAGATGATATGACCAGTCGACTCCCGTAGAAGGACCAGCTTCATCTCAGCCTTGTCCTTCCAAGGTCTGTTGTTTATTTGAGAAAAATGGATCTTATTCTCTGGATCCGGGAATTTCTTGATTATGTCTATCGTGTCATCCTTGCTCCTCCAATAGCCCTTGAGGTTGGCCATATGGCGGACCGCACCTTCCGCGATAAGGATCTCCCAGGCGTGGGGATAGATCTGCTCTAGGCATTGCTTGAGATAGTCACCCCCCTCGAAGACGATCACTATGAAGCTTACCCTCACCGGGGGCATGATGGGCTTGTAGGATTCCTCACAGGCTTCAAAGGACAGTCTATCTTTAATGAACGCCCTTCCCTGAGCGCCTCTTTGTTTCCGATACTCCGGATCCTTCAAGAGATGATCCGCTATGCGGCACATCTCTATGGTATCCCTCTCCTTCGCGAACTCCAACATATCCTTGTAGTTCTCCCTCAATATGGGGATATCGTAGGCGATGCAGGGCTTCCCGCAGTAGAGAGCTTCCGCCGGTGGCAGACCAAATCCCTCGAACCTCGACGGAAATACCATGAATTTAGACTGTTTGATAATCTTGAACTTCTCTTCCTCCGTTATCGCATCATAGAAGTTCACCCGAATTCCCTCCCTCTTCGCGACCTCCTCCACTTTCTTATTCAATCTAGAATGAGCTCCGATATAGTTGAGGGTGAGGGACCTATCGACCCTGATGGCAATCTCAATCATATCCAGCGGCCTCTTGTAGTCTATCATCCTCGAGATGAAGACGATTTCATGCCTCTCCTCCTGATCAGGAACCATATCCGCGGTCTTGAAGTTAAGGGGCGGTACGCATGACACGATCTTACGGGGATCCTCATCTATCCATTTCCTCGCCCAATCCTGACAGTACGGGTTGGAGCAGAGGACATAGTCAACGCGCTTGTACATCTGACGCCTGAACTCCCAGGCTTGCTCGCTGAACGGGCCATTCGGGTGGAGCTTCTCCTTTACTAGGTTTCCCGGCTCGAAGCAGTGCAGGTACACCGGAACATTGTACCGGGTAGAATATTTCGTGGCAATCTCACCGCATGTCCCATGAAGAGACATAATCATATCGAAGGGCGAATAGCCCAAATCCAAAAGATAATTGGTATCTAGAATAATCTTGAGCTCCGAATGCTTGCTTATCCTTATGTACTCGGTCGGCATAGCTGGCACGACCAGCGTCACATCGAAGAATTTGCATAGTACATTAGCAGTCATCCATACATGGAAGTAGCCACCTGAGATATATCCCTGCGGCCGGGCGGTGAAGACACCCAAGCGGTACCTTCTCTTGGGTGCCGCAATAATGGATCCTTGTGCTCCGTCGCCCCTCTCCCCTAATGATCCGACATTCACCACCGGGGCCCTACTCCATCGGTGCTGCGAGCTTGGAATCCTTGGTGGTAGTGGAGGTCCAATCCCATTCTCCGGCAGGAGAGATGGGATCACCTGTTCCTCGGGTATGAACTCGAACTCCGGAAGCTTCTGGAGTTTGTAAACCAGCGATACGGGTACGAGCCTTGGCTCACCTTTGGGCAGTGCGATTATCCTCCCATGGGGAAGGCGCAGAGATCTAGCTGCATCCTTACCATCATACTTCACGGCCACCAGCTGGCAGAAATCGTAATTCACGCTTAGCGCCCGGGCCACGTCAGACTTAACCCTTTTGGGTTGCCCCCTGACAAAGACCCCGTACTTGGTCCTCGCTTCAGCCAAATTTCCGTCGTAGACTATGATAGGAATGATGAGGCTCCTTTAATAGAAGATTTAGATGTTCTAATATTAAGCTGCAAGGGATGACTAGACATGAGCTTCTGGATTTTGCGCTGAAAGATACGCTGCCATTTTGGGCGATCATATTCGACTTTGACATTGCATCTTATGCATAATGAAATTAGATTGGTGGGAAAAGAATTAAGTTTATTACCATCAATATGGTGAACCGATAGTTTCCTTCCATTTTCTATCTCGGGACATCCGCATTTCTGGCATTTGTATCCATCGCGAAATCGAATTAGTTCTTTTAATTTACTATTGAATTTAGGATCATATGGCTCGAAAGAAATACCGCCTTTCCAGCTGGGGCTCAAAGAGCCTTTCATGTTGCGGTGATTCTTACCCATCTTTACCAAGGTATCTTTACTTTTAGGAAATAATTCGTAGCATTTCCTTGAGCAGAACCTTCTATCATTACTTTTGAAATCAGAGAATGACTTGTGGCATATGGGACAAGTTATAGTTGGTCTGTTGTCTGGGTCTATTCGTTTCTCGGCAGCTATCCTGATATTTTCAAGTCTTTTTTCCTGGATATCAAACGGCCAGTTATGACCTTTTTTTAATTCCGTTGCTCTACTTATATGTTCACCTTTCTTTATGGGACATGCGGGAGTAGAACCCGGTTTCCATTCGGTCGCTGGAGAGAAATGAATTCCCCTACGAGTTTGACCACAAGCCTTAGCCTGACATTTTAAATCACAGAATTTCTGTTTTCTATGATAAGTCTTATAGACTCGGTTACACCAAAGACAAATTTTTTCCATGTGGCTCTCCATGGGGTGGGGGCTTATTTCCCCACCCCATTATATTCCATTTGCTCTATTCTGTCTATGACGGTGAAGTGGCCGCGCTTATGATCATAAGACCATAGTCAGGATTGAGTATTTCCACGTCAATCCAGGCATCAGATCCAATTCCAACTTGCTCCTGGTAGCTCGAGACCTTCTCGCGCCACGTCCAGGGCAGACCATAGGCAATCGCAAGCCACCTCGCTCCGAACATGATTGCGTGATACACATCCACCGGCGGCGACGCCTCATTCGCGTGAGTAGGCGACTGTCCGGTCTTCAGCACATCCACACCCATGTACGTACCCACATATCCAGCCCATATCCTCTTGGAGGCATCGTACCTTGCCGCATTGACCCAGTCCGGGTCCTGCAGCAGATCGTAGAGCTGGAAGGGGTGCACCAAGCACACATACTCGCCCTCGGCGCCATCAACCTGTTGCGCCTTGTTGCTGTTGAGTGTGATCATGCCCCGGGTTATGTCGTTCGCCGTTAGGGTGTCTGTCGCATTCAGGGTCAACTCGCTCGAAGCGGTGCCGGCGTAAAGGATATTGAGGGTGGTTATGGCCTCAGCCCAAACCATGCTGTCAACCTTCCTCGCGCCCCAATCGCCCAAGAGGTCCTTCGCCGTGTTTCTCAGGGGGAAGACCACTTGCTTCTCACCTATTGTGTTCCAGCATACCGCGTTTCCTTTTCTCACCGGGACCAGGGCCACCCGACCCAGATCCAGGTGCTCCTCATTGCCCTCTAGGGTATGAGTAGATCCCAGGTCTCCATCCGCCGTCAGCTGGCTAATCCTATTGATGTAGATCGTGTCGCCCGGTGTCCTTATGAGCTCGTCCTTTCTCACAACCCCGGGAAACCTCCCAGTGCCAGTGAACTTCGCCCAGTATAGGCGCTCCTGAAACTCCTTCTCCAGCGCCTTGGCCCAAATCTGGGGTATGGCGCCAGCAAGCAGCTCCTCGTCCGTGCACTGGTCGGCGGGCTTCACGCCCAGGCGTATGTCCGAAAAGTGTTCCTTAAAGAATTTTTCATCTAGCTTAAAATCCATTGATCTCACCACCTTTGTTGTATGTTAAGGGGGATTGGAGCCTAGCTCTTGAACCCCTCGATCTTTTTCAGCAGGCTAGTCTGCACTTCTGGCTCAAGCTTATTGAACTCCGCCTGACTCATGCCTGCCAGCTTCTTCAAGCCCTCGGCCAGACTCACCGCCGTTCTCTTGATGAGTACTCCTTCTTGGCCCAGTTTGACTCCCGCTGGTGACTTCTCCAGGAAGCTCAACATGGCCTCAGCCATACTAACCTTCTTCTTGGTAATCTTCCCGTCCTTCTCGTCCGTCAGCTCAATGCTGCCCGATGTCTTGTCAGCCATCAGGATTGATTTCAGCTCTCCCCTGCCTGCGGGTACGATTACCCCATTCCGTATCAACTCATCCAACTTAGTCTCTACCTTCTTCTCTCTTAGCTCGTGAGTGACATTGTTCAGCTCTTCCACCGTGTCTTTGAAAGCCGTGGTCGCAGTGTTCTTTTCCTTCTCTAGAGTTGCAACCCTCTTCGTGAGATTCTCCATCTCACCCTTCTCGGTGGAGACCAGTTCGGTTATATCACCAAGCTCTATGTCTACCCCCGCAACCTTCAGATCCTCCTGTAGCTGCGTTTTCGCATGCTCCATCAGGGTCTTGTAGGCATTTGAATCACCCGCCTTGCACTTATCGGCTAGGGCGACTGCTTCATCCTTGGAAAGTCCAAAGAATGGCTTGGGATGCTTGTCTTGCTCTAACTTCACACCCTCAAATTCCTTCTTCTCTTTCCCCAAAGCTTCCTCCCCCTCCTTGAGCTTCGCCTCTTGATCAACGAAGCCTTTCTCCTTCTTAGAGAGTTCGGTCTCTTTAACCTCTAACTCATTTTCCTTGACTTTGATTTCCTCTGCAGTCAACATCTTCTTCACCTCCTTACTTACCTCTTCAAAGTTTGCTATGATTTTCCGCATATTCTTGATGTACGGATAGTTTGTCAAAGCTGCGCTTCTTATCACATTATAGGTCTCGCCAGTCTCGGGGTCCTCCCAGCCCAGTATTAATTGCGGACTAATATAACAGAGACTCCCATTCTGGATGTTTTCCTGTGCCTCAGGATCCGTAATGTCTAAGGTAGCAAATATAGATTGTCCCCCATCCTCATTCTTGGTGATCTTAAGATTCGTGATCCAGCCGGGGGCCGCCTTATCATCTGGCTCGTGCCCGTAGTCAAGCGGCAACTTCTCTCCACATATCCTGTCCTGGAAGTTCTTAATGAATTCCTGCATGAGCAACAAGGGAACTTTCAGTATGCCCCCTGGAGCACTCTCGTGCTTCCACTCGCCTTCGGGCAAAAGCTCCACGCTTGCCCGGTGCTCCTTCAGGCTTACCCCCTTGATATGGAAAGCTAGGCGGTATTCCTTAGCCTGTACGCTCGTCAATGACATATCATCAGTTATCCCCACCTGTTGACCTAGCCATTCAAAGAACTCCTTCTCCTCATCATTAATTCCTTTTTCCCCTTCCTTCTTTTCCCTATCCTTTATTCTTCTCTTTATCTCGGCTACAGCAACTCTTTTAATCACATTCAAGTCACTGCAGGTAAACCTCAGAGCTTCTTCCCTGTCTACGTTCTCTTCACCTGGTTTTAGCCAACGCGGCAAATCATAATCAGAAGGCTTCTGGGGATAACTGCCAGGGAGTGGACTCTTGGCTCCACCCCTCGGGCCGAGACCCTTGGACTCTACGACATCACACGAAGGTTTCATCCCCGCCACTATCATAGCTATTCTTCTAACAGTTCCCCTAATTGGCCCGGATGCTGCCGGGGTTAAAGCCCCACCATTGACCTGAGAGAAGTGTGTCGTCCAGGCTTTCTTGTATCCCTCCGCCCCACCTTTGAATCTGAAACTGTTGTGGGTACCAAAGAGATTCCTGGGACTACCTACGAAAAGGTTGATATAATACGCCTCTTCTCCCAGCTCCTCGGCACCCGGAGCCTCCTCCTTTAGCGGCTCGAAGGTTCCCTTTTTCTCTTGACAGTGACTCCTTACTGCCGCTTCCGTCCAAGTGTCCTTATGATAGCGGTAGGCTTGGTCTTCCGAGCCATCATCACCATCTCCAGGCCAACCGATAATGACAGAGTATTTCTTTCCCTCATGCTCTCGTTCCATCCTGGCAAACCGCTTGAATCTGTCGGGAGAAACGAGACGGCAACTATATTCATTTGGTAGTGGCAAAGCACTTCACCTCCTTTATTTATGTATCCCTAATAGAAAACCTCTGCCGAACCGTGGCCACGGCAGAGGTTCTATCAGGGCAATCAGCCGGGAGCGACCCGGCCAGCCTCAAACAAGTTGTTAATTAAATCCTAAATCTCTAACTCCTCTTCTGGAATGAATTCCTTGTGATGTTTCGCTATTTCCCTAATCTCGACATCGGTAAATACTTTACTACTCCACTTCTTCAGTAGCTCGGGGTCGATGGGTCTGTACTCCTTGATTCTAGTCTCGACACCCCGCTCCCGGGAGGTGATGTAGGAAAGCATACAACGACAATTATGACTCACTAGACCTCCAGCGATATAACTTTCATCTTCTTCAACAGCAAAATTAAAAAGCATTCTCGCAGGACTAACCAAACGACTCCTTACGCTCTTAATCTTCATAGGAATAAATTCGTAGTTATCTGGTAAATATTTATTTGATAAACTAAGAATCTTATTTCTACTACTTAGTTCTGAAGCCTTCTTCCAGCCGTCCTCAGTTAGGAATGGATGCTCAGGGGTCACGACAAATCTCTTATAGGATCCATCCATAGTCACTGTGACAACTTTTCCCCGATATTTTCGCGATCGAAATAGTCTTGAAACTCTCCTGAATCTACCCCGATGAGTCAGTACCTGATCTCCAACTACGATATCACCGATCTTCTTCCAGCCATTTAGTGTATAGATTAGAATCTTGCTAGACAGAAAACACTGGATATGTATCGGTGGAAATATCCTCCCCCATTCCCCCGATCCCACTGGAAAAATATTACCGTCCAGGAAAGCGCATAGGGGACATACCTGCTTATCGCCCATAGTATGCCACTGGGCTGCCAGAATGGAGTTCTGTCTTAGTTCTTCAGGCATCAGCAGAAGATCAATCATAAACTTATCATCAAGCTCCTTGTCCAATGCCAAGGTAGCTTGGTTGAAATCATGAATCTTATCTGATGATATTTTTATCGGCGACATAGCTCCGTCCTACAGTAAAGCTATTCATAAGCTCGTGCCTGCTCGTCACAGGTATCTTCTTAGACTTGAAGTTATCGAATTCGGTCATCACCATTTTCAGGATATCCTTCTCCGTCACATTCTCAGGGAGATTATCTAGTACCGTCAGACTGGCTAGATATAGAAGGTCACTAGCGTGTCTATCTGCCACGGCGTCCGCCCTCGCCCTTAACATGTTTCTGATATTGTCGGGCACCGCCTTGTCGTAATCCACCCCCAGTTCTTCTGCCACGCTCCTCTTTCCCACGTCCAACGCTTCCAGTATGTAGATGTATAGCATATTAGCGAACTTGGCGACGTTGGGGACCCTCAGCTTTCGGATCCTCGAACCCACATTCCCCTTCTGTCTGTCCCCCAGTATATCCTTGATCTTAATAAGTAGAGCCTGAATTTGAAAATCATAGATGCCACCGATATCCTTAGCCAGCTTGCCCGAGAGACGATCTACTTTCGAGCGCCACTGGGCCACCGTCTTTTTCTCCGCCAAGGTAATCTCCGGATGCAGGCCCTTGATTCTCTCCCTCGCTTCCAGCTCCTCCTCCGACTCCATCCCTTCCTCGGACTTAAGCGGAGGAAACTCCTCTTGCTCTTCTAAATGGGGAATCCCCAGCCTCTCGGCAATCTCATTATAATCAATCTTCATGAATCCGCGGTTAGCAAGACTCATAGACACGAGCTCGAACACCTTGTACATATAGCTCCTTATCTGCTTCGAGATCGGCTGGTACTCCCAGTGCGCACTCGGCGCGTTGGGGAAATTCTTGTCAACTAGAGGCTTTATCAGGTACTCGTCGATCTGCCCCTTGATCTCCTTAAGAATGGCCTCCTCATTATCGAGGAAGAGATCAGTTTGCTCCCTGCCCAGGGAGTAGGATCCCCTGACCCCCTTCATGACCGTGAGCTCCGGCACGAATAGGGCAACCAATTTCATAATATTGAGATGCTCGATGTAGGGCAAGAACCGTGCGTTCTCGACCTTCGGCTCCATGAACTCGAGGCCCCAGCGATCATCATCCGTGTACTCGTGGACTATGGTAGTGGAGTTGTGCATATTCTCCAGGATATTCGCCCACCAGGTCATATTGTCCACCTCGACCGGATTTCCTTTATCGTCCTTGGTGACAGGACTCGTGCCTTGGGGACACCATCCCCTGACTAGGGGCACTCCCATTCTGTGATAAAAAGCACTGGAATATTTATAGATATCATTGCACATCCGCCAGTAAGGATAGACCCCCAGCAGACGCGACTCCCCTTCCACATTCCCAAACTCCTTCTTGTGGGTATAGACAAAAAGCTTCTCCGCCGGAATCTCCACAACCGTCTCCTTCTTCTTGGCGGTCGGCGGGATTATCTGTATGACCCGAGTGAACTCTCCCGTTTTGGGGTCATAATATACCTCCAAATTGTCAGGACGCAACGGCACTAGTTTCTCATAATAAAGCTTCCCGTTCTGGTAATCCCACACCTTCTCGAACGCCAAATAGCCGAACTCAATTCCCGCGAGCAGGTTCACCATGAACTCGTCCCAGAGTGGCCTGAGAGTACCATCCACAAAATCCTTGATCTCGGTGGGAAGCGGCTGTTTAGCGCTGGGGGATTTCGTTATAGTCCACTCCACCCGTTGGAGTGGGTGCTTGATAACAGAGAGCCCAATCTTAATAGTAGGATCCTGCCTCATCTCATACACATCACTGAGGGTAGGGTGCCTGCCGAAATAATCTTGATATCGGCTGCCCAGATAACATGCCCTCTGAGTTGTGAGCTCTTCCGTGGTGAGGGGCTCCTTCGGCTTACTAGACATAAAGACCGAAAATGGATTTTTCATTTCTGGGAAGTCCTCAAAAGAGTTTTGATATCAGCTCGCATCTCATCTAACTTATTTGACATCTCGTCCATCTTAGACCCCATAACCGCTATGCGCTCGCGGTTCTGAACCCCCATCTCGTAGGCTTCACTCGAGAGCTGGTACGAGAAACTGAAAAGACTGATGGATATGAGAGCAAGAACCCCCATCACGGCACCGATCCAATATTTCCCATTATTATTCATGACAGTCTCCTTTATCTGGATTGAATCTTCACATTCGAGCCCGGCACCACAATTTTTTTCTGACCTAGTCCCTGTGGTGGTTTTACCATTGAAATCTTAATGCCACCCTTAAGCAGGTTCATCATGACTGCGAGTGCCGTCGCCAGGGCCGTATGCTCATCCTTTAGCGTTTTGACTTCCTTCCGAAGTTGCTGGATCTCATACAATAGTTCACTCAGTCTTATCACCCCCCTGATCTAACAATGGTATGAACAACTCGGCACCCTTAACCACATAGCAGGGTGAAAAGGAGAACGGGATCCTCCTGAAATGCACGGTCGCTTTCCCGAAGAAGTCATCAACCGCCTTAGTCTCTCCGCCCCCACTTGCCCCTTCTTTAGCATAGCCATTAAGAACCAAGAGTCCACCGGAGACTATATTTTTATAAAAACTTTTTAGTGCGACGAGGGTTGGTTCATAGATAGTGCAATCCATATACAGAAAGGATATTTTAAGGTCGGGATGGCAGGTAATGTATTTCGGGGTCGTCTTTACAATATCACCTGCGATGAGCTCAACATTAGTGATTTTTTTGCTCGTAAAAACGTTCAAAAGTTGTTTCTTTGAGATGGCCGATTCCCCTGCTGAGCTTACGAAACTATTCCTAGCTTGTTTATCTATGGGAAGCGTGGCTTCGGGATATACATCGAAAGTGTCAAAGCCGATTATCTTTTTGGCTTGGGGGTCGGAAAATAGGTCGCGGAAGGTGGCGAGTCTGATGAGGGTGGCGCCCTGGAAGACACCGCACTCTACGATGGCGCCGGGTATATCCAGCGTCCTCTTGAATAATTCGTACAATGCCAACGTTTTACCTAACCGCTGATTTGCACAGGTAAGGTAAAAGTTGTTTTCGTAGAAGAATGGCTTGCTAAAATCAGGAAGATCAATCAAGTCAGATACATTAACGTTTCCGTTTTTCCGCCATAGTCGACGGCAAGTTCGGACTCACCTCCTTATCCAATTTGATAGAGTGTCACAGAGCAGTCTACCAGAAAGTATAAGACAAATCAGAATTTTGTCAAGAGCCTAGTGCTTTTCCTCTAGATCCAGTATATCCATTCTTTTCTGGATATTCGTCAGTGTGTCCCTTATCTGGGTAACATCAACGGCTAATTCCCTCATCTGTCGCTTCAATCTGATCAATGAGGCAGAAATCTGCCTACAAATTCTTAGCATCTCATCTTTCTCCATCTCTCCTCCGCTCAAAGCTGACGATATCCCCGGAACTCTGCGTTTCTTCTCAAATAAAGATCTCTAGTGGTATCCATCGCCGAATTATATCTCTTCTTGTAATAGTTGTCAAGTAGAGTCGAATTGGCCTGCATTAGACATTTATGGAATTCATCATCGCTAAGCTCGGTGAAGTTCACCGATAACAGATCTGAGTTGACATGTTTGTTCTCATAGAAATCTTCACAGTCTTTCAGCAGTCCCTGCTTAATAGCATAATAATAGAGTGGGCTTCCTGGGTACGGGGTGACTGGTCGGATGGTGCGGAGCTGCGCCCCGTCGTCATACTTCAGGAGAAACTCAACGCCCTTCCTGAGGGTCTCCCGGGTATCGCCAAGATTACCGAATATTATGTTGAGTCCTGGGGAAATGCCACTCTCAATAGTGGCCTCCACGCCAGCAACAATCTGCCTTATCGTTAAACTTTTATTCATACGCTCCAGAACCTCGTCATCCATCGCCTCTATCCCGTAATTGATAAAAACGCACCCTGCCCTCTTCATAAGCTGTAAAACATCTGGCTTTGCGTGATTCAGCCTACCATTGCACCACCACTTGATATCAAAATCGGCGCGGATAATATCCTGACACAGGTCGGTGGTCCTCTGGACCGATGACATCAAAAGTTCATCATCAAAGATAATGTATGTGATCCCATACTTCTTCTTCAGGAGCCGGATCTCCTCGATCACGGCCTCACTAGTCCTTGGTCGGAACCCCTCATCAATTCGATAACAAAATGAACATTTGAATTTGCAGCCTTTTCCGGAAAGGATCGGCATCAGGAAATCCGACCGCTCGCAGTTGGGCTCGCGCACCAGCCTGTAGAACTCTATGGGAAACAGATCATATGCCGGAAATGGTATGGAGTCAATGTCCTTGATCAAGGGCCTTCTTTCCGTGACGGTGATATGGCACCCATCCTGGAAGGCCACCCCTCGCACCCCGCCCAGCCATCTATGGTTCACGATGGCACCCAGCAACTCTACAATCGTCTCCTCACCCTCCCCAATGACCACCGCATCCGCCTGGGTCTTCTCTAGAAAGAACCGTGGCTCGGGCGAAGGTCCATGACCGCCAAGAATAAAATAGGGTCTCTTCTTGGCCTTGTTAATAGCATCCGAGATAGCGAGCAGCTTCTTATATTGGTAGTAACCGGCAATAATACCAAGTCCCACGGCATCAAATCTATTATGATTGAGATATTCGGTGAGATCTTCTTCAGAAAAATGATGATAATCTTGATTATATATCTCTACATCAATCCCAGCTTCCCTCAATGCTGCTGCGATATAGCCGGTTCCTTGGGGGAAATAGGGGATATAGGAGCCATTGTCATAAACTACCAGTAGAATCCTCATCTCACCACCCCGTTGGAATTCCCCAGAACTCACAGCGATCACATAAAGGAATCTTATCCCTTCTGCCCTCGATATGGAGCCTTATTCGCTCCTGCCTTATAGATCCGTTCCAAATCTCCGCCAGCGAATCTACAGTACAATCCCCCACCACGCCCTGACCTTGTGGGTCAAACCTCACACACATTGCTACTTTGCCATCTCGCTTAATTACCATATGATTTAATATATCGAGGCAGATCCCTATCTCAGGGATAGTCGGAGGCTTCTTGTATTCAAAGCTACCCATAGGAGAATGAAGGACCCTTGTCGCTATCAGACAATCAAGTTGCTCATATCTCTCGGGCTTCATATTACCTAGGCACCTCACTATGACCCTCGGTTTCCTGTTCCCCCGAATTTCCAGAAATTGCTTGAGGAGATAGAACTGCTCCTCGGCACATTCATCATTCTCAAATGTGGAGACCGTCAGCGTGTCCAAATTCCCTATGATCTCATCGGCCTTCTGGACAATCAACTTCCCGTTAGTATCCATGCACCTGATCTGTCTATTGAATAGCCTGAGTGCGTCCCCAAGCCTCGGGTAGAGAAGGGGCTCGCCGTTATCATGGAACTGGACTACTATTCCATCCGGAAGCTGTCTAGCGATAGACTCCACCAGCCCAAAATCCATATCTCCATATTTCATTGCGATTTCAGGATAAACTTTATCCACCCTTCTCCTACCGCAAATCCAGCAATTTTTGTTGCATCGGCTGGTCAGTTCCACGTTCACCGTAGTTAGGCCATCAAATCTATCCATCTTTGACCCCGAATCTCTGTCCTATCACCGCAATCACATTCGTGGTTACAGCATTACCCAAACATTTATACCTCTGAGTATCACTAATCCCTTCTGTCCAACCATCAGGAAATCCCTGAAGTCGCTCACATTCTACGGGAGTAAGCCTTCTAATTCTTGATGTGTCATCGACCATTGTTCTCTGTCCGTGGTATCGCCAACCCCTGTGGTAATTAGCATCTAGGCAGTTTGCCGTTTCGTAATTCTTTTGATCTGTTCCACTTGACTGTTCGAGAGGAAATACTTGGCATCCACTTCCTTCTCCAAGATATCCAATAATGAACACCCGCTCCCTGTTTTGGGGAACACCGAAGTGTTTGCTGTTAAGTACCTGCCATTCACATCTATACCCCAGGTCGGAGAGAACCCCAAGAATTGTCTGGAAAGTTTTACCCTGTTCGTGACTAAGCAGACCCTTGACATTTTCAAGGAGAAAATATCGGGGTCTTTTGTCGTGGAGAATCCTAGCGATATCAAAAAAGAGAGTACCTCTGGTGTCCTCAAATCCAAGCCTCTTTCCAGCAACGCTAAACGACTGACAAGGCCATCCAGCACAGAGTAAATCGTGGTCTGGGATTTCGCTTGTGGGAACAGTTCTGATGTCTCTTCCATCGCACTCTCCGTAATGTTTTTTGTAGATTTGTCTGGCATATTTATCCCATTCGTTTGACCAGACACAGATATAATTTCTATTGCCTGACAATCCCTTGTACCTATCGGATATACTGTTCCATCCTCTTTCGTCAGATGCCCGCTTCCCCCTGAACTGTATTTTAGACTCGACCTGTCGGGATTTCTTGGTTGCATATTGTGAACTACCACTCGCTTTTTCAAGCCCATATCTAAACCCTCCTATACCCGCGAACGGGTCAATGAATTTTATCTTCTTACCCATCCTTAACCCCCGTCCCCAGGATCATCAGCTCGACGGACCAGCGAAGAAACTTGATTCGGGACTTCCTCGTCACCGGGATGAATAATCTCAACATATTACTGATAATCTTTAGCGTAGGATACTTCCACAGAATAGGAAGCTGGTAGAAAATCTCCGAGGTCACTTTCCGGAAGCCAAATATCTTCAGAATATCCTTAACAGCATCCACGGTATATGGCTGCCTATGCGTGTAATCATCAAAGAATATCCTAGCCTGTGAGTTCCAGTCCGGAGTCATGAGGATAATCTGGCCACCAGGCTTAAGGATTCTGAAGCATTCCCTCATAAAATTCCCGGGATTATGAAGATGTTCGATGAGAGACTTGGAAAAGACCATATCAAACTCCTCATCATTAAATGGAAATAGCTCACTCTCAATATTCGCATACTTCACCTGAAGACCCACATGCATCTGGGATCTTTCACGATCCAGACCCGATGCATTCAGACCCAGAGTCCTAAATCCCCTGACCAAATCGCCCCTACCACAGCCAACATCCAAGAGACTACTTCCCATTCCGATTGGCATTCCGAACCGATGGAATAGATACTTCGAGAGCTGAAATGGATATTCGGTTAGGGGCCGAACCTCCTCGTCGTATATAGTATTTATGTAGCCAGGAGCTTTTTTAGTTTCGGACTCTAATTCCTCCACCAGCTCGATGAAATTGCCCTCGTAGTCTTGGCAGAAGACAACCTTTACACGGCCGTCGGGGGAAACCGATGGGGGAGAGAGAAACCGAACTCCCACTTTCAGTAAAATTCGATATTGGGCTTCGAGATCCTTGACTGTAAATGCGATATGGGAGATACCCGGCTCGTATATTTCCCCTCTGCTAACCCGTATCAATGGATAGGATTTATAACATAAAAGCTCAATAATACTCCCGTCCTGTGCAGCCATCTTCACGGTCATGAGATCCGCTTTTTCGATCTCGCATATTCTCTCTATGAAACGATCATCCTCATCCACCTCTTTAATTATCTTCAGTCCGAGCAAATCATGGTAGAAACGAATCATTAGCAGTAAATCGGTAACGACTATCCCCATATGCCTAACTTTCATTCTCCACCTCCGTGATTGTTTCCGAGATAACTTCCTTCAATACAACAAGCCCCTCAAGCAAAGCGTCGTCAGGTATAGTCAGGGGTGGCCCGATCTTAATCGATTCCCTGCCCGTGTGAACAAGTAATAAGCCTTTCTGCATCGCTTTCTCACAGATCCGGCTCACAAGTTCTCCGTTCGCCTCATGCTTAATGATTATCGCCGCCAGTAACCCCTTCCCATAGATGGCGGGAATATACCCAGGATAATCATTCTTGATCATATTTAGATAGGAATGGAGAATTTTCCCCTTCCGAGCTGATTCCTTAATAAGATCCTTTGCTTCTAGTTCCTTTAGATTCGCTAATCCTGCAGCACAACAGAATGGATTAGCAGAATGAGTACTACTCATCGACCCCGTTTCAGGTAGATCCATTATTTCCTTTTTACCCATCACCGCCGAGAGAGGCAAACCACCACCCAGACTTTTACCCAAACAAACCAGATCCGGCTCAATATCATAGTGTTGATAGGCAAATAGTTTTCCTGTCCTCCCGAAACCTCCTTGAATGTCGTCAAAAGTAACTAAGATATCATACTCTCTCGCAAACTTGAAAAGTTCTTTGATATAATCTTTAGGATAGAACAGTGCATTCCAACCCTGGTATGATTCAATTATGAAACCACACATATTATTGAAATCTAGACCCTGATCCTCTATGCCCTGGATACTCTTTCGGAAATATGCCCTCCAATCATATTCCTGAAGCTGATTAGCAAACCAAGGATAAGGGAATGAAAGATGATGTATATTCGGATCCATATATCCAATCCACGTTGATGAGGCAGGATCCCCTTTAAGCATCTCAGCGATCCCTGTTCTCCCATGCGTACAACCCCTAAACGATATTATTCCGACCTTAGAGCATCTATTAGCCTGACCATACATCCTCATCAGCTTAACTGCACACTCGGTAGCCTCCGTCCCAGCTAAGAGCAGGAATGCCTTCTCGAGATAGTCAGGTGTCATCTCGACTAATTTCTTCAGAAACTGTGCCCTCGGCTCATGAGCAAATGTATAGGAATGAATCAACGGTTGATCAAGCTGCCTTCTCAACGCTTGGATAACCATAGAGTTCGAATGCCCTGTATTTGTCACGAATATGGTAGAGGTAAAGTCAATCCAGCGATTGCCCCACCTATCGAATACTTGGAAGTCCTTCGCCCTATCCCACACGACCGGCAGTTGTCCATGCATGGATCTGGACTCGTATTTCTCCAGCCTCTTTAGAATAAGCAGGGATTCTGGAACGGGAATCTTAGTTATTATCCTCCGATATTTCGTATCCACCAAAGGGACTTCCTGGGGTTCCTGAGTGAAGCTCATGACCTATACTCCTTCGGGAAATTTTCCTTTAGATAATCGTGAATCGAGCTACCGTCTCTAGCGAGACAATACTCCAGATACTCAAAGCTTTCGGGGAGATCAGCCTCGGGGGCGAACTGAGTAACAAAGGCCAGGATATCCAGTCCCCATAGACTACTCCCTGTACGGATTGTCTCCGTCTTGATAATGTCAACATACCCATTCGGCTGATAAGCGACGGGGAATGACTGACGGGGCATATTATGATAATCCGGCCTCGGGTCTCTAGGAAAGAAGCCCCTGAAATATCCCTCCTTGTCGACCTTAAACATTTTTTGGGGAGGCTCGGGTAGTGCGTGAGCCGAGCGGAGGGATGTAGCCTTAGGATATCTCTCTAGGTAAATAATGGCAGATTCTATGTCGTCGGAATGACGCAGGGGTGTCGTTGGTCTCAGCAGAACTATGTACTCCGGTACCCATCTCTCATTCTCATTAAACCAATCGATCGCATACTGAATAAATTCCAAGTCCGTAGATTTATCTCTTGATATTCTGGCAGGACGCAGAAAGGGAACCTCGGCGCCATAGCCAATAGCTATATCAGCAATCTCCTGGGAGTCAGTAGAAACTATCGTCCGTTCAATTCCCAAAGACATCTTCGACACAACTATAGAATAAGCTATCAGCGGATAACCACCCAGAAATTTAATATTCTTTCCCAGGATTCCCTTAGAACCAGCCCTCGCAGGTATTATACTAATGCACTTCATTGTTTTTATAGAGAGTATCTATCTTCCTGAGTTTAGCCCGGATCGCCTCCTCCTCCGAAGTAACTATCTTCCTGCCATTTCCGAATGTCGTCTCGATAGTTCTGATGTACTGAACAAGATTATAAAATCCTATTACCTCAACTGATGCCGCCTGATCAGAGCCATACATAGCCCGGTCAAGCGTAATGTGCCTTTCGATCGATGTAGCCCCCAGCGCCACGGCGGCACAGGTAGTTATAAGCCCAACCTCATGGCCGCTATATCCGACACTACACCGAAACCTCTTGCGCAAGGTATAAATCACCTTGAGGTTAGCATTTTTGTCCTTCATCGGATAAGCCGAATTACAGTGCATAAGCTCAAAGGGACAGCCAGCATCCCTGAAGATCGACACCGCCCTCGCTATCTGTTCCATTGTGCTCATGCCAGTGGAGATGAACGTCAGCTTACCCTGCCTGGCGATTATCTTAAGTAGTTCCTTATGAGTAAGCATTGGCGACGCTATCTTGTTATGCTCCAAATTATAAAAGTCCAGAAACCGCACGCTGTCGATATCCCATGCCGAAGCGAACCATTCGATGCCCCTCTCCCTACAATACCTATCTATCTCGTCATATTCCTTTCTGCTAAACTCCAATCCCACCTTCTGTTCCCTATTTGTGGTACCCCAGGGACTCTCTCTCGGTTTATCCAATTCCTCCTTCAAATATACCTTCTCTAGTGTTCTTTTCTGAAACTTCACCGCGTCGCAGCCCGCGAACATGGCCCCGTCGATCAGCTTCTTGGCGGTATTAAGATCTCCGTTATGGTTTATCCCGATCTCGGCAATTATGAAAACCGACATTCTAGCCTCCCTTCAACAATTCAGAATTCTTATGGATGATACCAATAACTCTCTCAGCTTTCTTGGAAAACAGACTCAGGATGGTTAGTAGGGTAAGGAACACATCAGCAGCAAGGAATAAAAGATTGTATGAATAGGGTAGGTATTTTGGTCTCATTGTGTATCTCCCTTCTTAATCTTGTCGCACATATCCTTGAATTCCTTTTGTATCACCGGAAGAGTATCATCCTTCCAGACCAGCCGCTGAAATGGCCCCGCATGCTTGTACTGCGAGCCGGGCTCGAGGCCCTCCGAGCGGAAGAACCTTGCCAAGTTCGGCTGAGATAGCATCTTAAACATAAGGTAGCGCACCCGGGAATTGAATACGCACAGCGCGAACGGGCCGCAGCTCACGGACAGATTAAGGTAGCTCAGCTCATATAGGGCGGCCCTGAGCTCCATATTCCATGAAGCCTCCGGAAATGCAATATCTGCACATTCTTGAAGCGATCCAGATCCAAAAGCAGTCCATGTGTCATATACAATAACCGGATAGTAAATATCCCAATCAAGATTTCCGATAAATTCCTTCCATTCCCCAAAGTTACTGTTTCTCTCAGGCTGGTAGGGACAATCTCTTAGAGTAATTGTAATTATCTTCTTCCCGTTACTTTTAGATAAAGCACCAGCAACGAAATATTTCGCCTGAGTTGTAGCCTGGATATACCCTTTAGGCTGAACATTGGTGAGCTCGAATAGACTGTAGCTCTCCTTGGGGAACCCCACTGTATATCCCTTCGGAAAGATATACTTCGCTACCGATCTCTCTAGAATCTGCGCCTCTTCCACTGACGAGCAGACCGTCAGCTGTTGACATGAGGGTATCATCCAGCATAATGGAACCAGTATATTCCTTAGTCTCCAGCGCATAAGATCTATATCACAGTCCGGTTGGCCCAGCTTCCGATAGACGCTGACCTCTACGGGAGAAAAACCATCCTTTGTCCCCGGTACGAATACAATATGCAGATAGCCACAGCCCAGCCTCCTCCGCTCAGCCTCCGCGAGAACTAGAAACTGCACTATGTCGAATGTGACCGGCGAGATCCCAAGGTCATAGAAAGCATACAGCACATCGATTTTATGAAACAACATTCACCCCGCACTTGCGGCGGGTATTCACCCGCCACTCTTCCAGCTCCTCCATAGATATCCCCTCCATCCTAGCTATATTCTCGCACCGCCCAGGAGAAGAGAAATTGATACGATCCCACTCAAAAGCCCTAAGGGTCTCTAGCTCTGAAGGAGTGAAGTCAGCTGTAGTAATTACGGCCCTGGTGTAGCCAGAAGCAGAAGCTTCTTCGATATCAAAATCTTTGGGGAGGTATCCATCCCGCAGGCATATCTCCATCAGCTGTGTCCTAGGCAACGGAGTGGCTATATGGAAGTTTACCAAATCGACACCTATATCCTCCGCGAAGCGAAATGTCTCCCTTATCTCCTCCCACGTCTCACCTGGAAACCCGATGACAAAATTAACTATTATCTCAAAGTCCAGCGCTTCCGGCATATCCAGAATCTCGTACACCTTGGAAAGCTTCACAGGCTTCCTTATTATCTCCTCCAGCACACGCTGGCTACCAGACTCTACGGACAGGGTCATCTGATAGGAGCCACTATCCCTCATCATCCCCAAGATCTCTTTGTCCAATGAGGCAATCATCAGATTCGCGCACTTCCACGTCAGGTCATATTTTCGCTTGATCAGCCCCCTCATAATCTCCATAGCCCGACTACGATCACCTAGAAAGTGGTCATCAAGAAAGATAACCTCCCTTATGCCGGAGCTGTACATCTCATCTATTTCACTAAGAACATTGGCGGCACTTCGGAAGCGTATTTTGCGACCGCTAATGGTGGAAGCAGCGCAGAAAATGCAACGGTAGGGACACCCCCTTGAGGTCACGGTTACGGCGAAGGGGAAGTTGCGGGGCAGAATACCATTCGAGTATTTTAGAACCTTGGTCCCGCAATCTACCAAATCAAGATCGGCGTAATCCGGAAATGGAAGGGAGTCCAGATCATCAATAAACTTAACATGGGAATCAGACGACTTGGCACTTATAAGCCCATTCAGTAATCGAGGAAGCAGATGCTCGGCCTCCCCCACAATCCAATGATCCACATTGGGATCCTTCGTCGCTATATCAAGTACCACAGTAGGAATTACCCCTCCCTGGATCACTATCGAATTGGGAGAAGCCCTCTTTATGATAGCGCTCATGATTCTGGAGACCTTGATATACTCGGTAGAAACCGACCCGATGCCTACTGCTTCCGGCCGAGCCTCTCTGAAGAACTCGAATACCTCCTCCTCAGTAGCATTGGTATGATTGGGATCAAAGAGCCAGCTATCATGCCCCGCCTGTTTCAGGCAGGCGTTCAGGAGGGCCAGAGTATAGGGCGGCATCTCCCATGTTCTCTTCCCGCCCCAAGCATAGTTTGGCTGGGTTAAAACTACCCTCATATAAGCCCCATATATTTAAAGCCCGGGATCTCCCTGCCCAGTATACCCATAGAACCGATCCAAGGTTTTCTACCGGACTCGGCAAATTTCCGATAGGTAGATTCGTACTGCTTCCACAGTGTTGAATTCCTATATTGCTCCTGAACTGGCATTGCCCCAAAGGTGGATTCCAATCCCTTCTCGGCCAAAACTATCGTCATAAGAAATTCAGGGTTATCAAATGTGGATAAATGAATTCCCTCAGGTTTATATACCGCCCAGTCACTTTGTTGAGCTGGAGCGTGTCCCTCGACAATGTAGACTTGGCAATCGGCGAATCGGTTCACCAGATAGTAGTCAAGAAAAAGATCAGGAGCTAGACAGGTATACGACCGACCTACACAGTTAGATGCCGCATTCCAGTGGAGGATCCGCCCATTAGGTTTCAGCATCCTGACCACGTTCTCGAAAGCAACTCTAACATCGAGAATATGGTCGAACGTCCCCCCATCAACTATAAAGTCAAACTGTCCGTGAAGTGATTCTGGAACAGGCTTATTGAGGTCATGGATGAGATTGGCACCACCGTTAGAATTAATATCCATAGCCTCGATACTACTAATACCCAATAAGGAGAAGAATCTTTCATCAGTAATAGACGATAATTTCATCACCAACCTTTTCCTAGACGGATAGATACTGTATCCCTCCTGCTCTATCAGGGATATAACTTCCTTAGTCGACATCCGAATCTCCTGGGGACCTAGCTCCAGCACCCTCGGGCCGAGTGGCCGATGTAGGTGCTCTCTTACAATCATTCTGGCCTGAGTTGATACAATCATATTAGCCTCCTCTATTTGATAATATCAAAAGTTCATCTTATACATACCAGTCATTACCTTGCCTTCTCAGCTTATACATATGGGGGTGCCAGACTAGCTCCTCAGCTAGTTCCTGTGTTCCCCACTTGTCGAATACTACGCTAAAGTTACGACCCCCTACAAGCTGGCGGGAGCTCTCAATCACCCAATCGCAACAGTCCAGGACCGTGTTCATAGGAGTAAATTTGACATGCTTTGGCTGGGGTTCCTTATGAATCTTAGTCTTCACCCAGCCCGGTCCAACGATGACGAAGCGAGTATCTGGAATCTCAGCATCTAGGAGTTCGCACATCTTGACCAAGGCGATTTTCGAGATCGTATACGCCGAGGAATTGACGGGAGCATTGTTCACACCACCACCTGCGAAGAATAGAACACAACTCCCAAGCTGGGAATCATGACACCTGAACGGCAACATCCTACGCAAAATCCGCATCTGACTGATAAAATTTACCCTGAAGGATCTTTCCCACTCATCAAAATAACAATCCGCAAAACCACTAGTCGGCTCCAGAGTGCCGGAGCACATGACCAAGACATCCCAGGTCAGACAGAGCTCCCGCAGACGAGAACATGCTTTCTCAACCGAATAAATGTCCAGAAGCCTGCAGTCGACAAGTTCAATCCCAATCTCACGAAAACGACTAACCTCCGGAGAAAGTGTCCGGTAAGTCCCATATACATCCCAGCCACGAGTCTTCCACCTCTGGGCCAGCGCGGTACCAATGTCGCTAGAGATAGAGACAATGATGGCCGTACGCTTATCACCATTCATCTCTTGCTCCCCCAATCGACTTATATCCCTTCCCATAATAATAGCGAGCAATCTCGATATCATGTTCCCTGAAATAATCGGCAAGAAAATCGGTGCCAGCATTCATTTTTGTATAGCCTGGTACGCCCGGCGGTTCGGGGCGATTCCAACCATAGCCTCGTGATATCCCCCTCTTCTGAGCACGGAGCTTACCATCGATCATCCCATGATCACAACCCACCAACAATACTCTAGTTGCACCCATGACTATCGCCGCCTCTACCGCTAAATGCATAATCGTATAGACACCACAGTAACTTGAGGAATTCCCGGCAATGATGCTATCGCATACTCCCTTCATCATTCCGAGCGTGCCGCCCTTGGAATAGCGCATATAAGTCGCGTGGGTGGCCTGTTTCCCGAAATAATTCTCCCTGTTAGTTTTTTGGATAGAAAAAATGAATTTTTTGAAGTTCCGTGAGACCATACCGCGGGGGAGATAGATATGCCTCAGGGGATAGTCGCGGAAGGGGAAAATATTGAAGGTGCAATCCGGGAATGCTATGGCCGCCTCCTTGACGGCGATGCATACCTTTGGGACAGGGGGATCCCGATCCATCCTCTCGTCCATCCGGAGGAAGTCATCGGGGAGATCATCGAGACTCGGTCCAGTGGCGAGGATCCAGATTTCACGGCCAGCATATATCCCCCGGTAGTTCTCGATGAATCTCAACCTTCCTAGATCGGATAAAGTGCTAGAGGGACTGGGTATCTTGCTATCGTGATTATGCTTGGGCGGGCGAAAGTGGCTGCAGACGGAACTGAGCCCATCCTGACGTAACTTGTCGGGGAATTTCTTGCTGTGGCGATTGGTACAGAGGCTAAGCTTCTTGCCGTGGCCGCGATGGAAGTAACGACACTGAAGACAAGCTTTAGCCATTATACCTTCCTCGCGCCTATCGCCTCCCTCACCTTACCTCGAAGATTCCTGCAGAACTGGGAGAAGCTATCCTCACCCAGCGATTCACTACATACATCGCACATCTTTAGGAATTTCTCAACCTCATCCTCTTTCTCCAACATGATAATGACGGGCTGAAATCTGATTTCCTTCTGAACTTTCATATGTTCTCCTTCCTACTCAACTCAGTACTCATGATAGAGAAGCTTAAAATTCGCCGTATCTCCCCCACCTGCCGATGCCAGTCTAGCCCTGATCCGCACTTCTGGCTCCAGAATCGGGCATTGAAAGGGAACACCATCGTCCACATCTTTCTTATCTGTCCGGGTGAAGGCAATCCTCCCAATCTGAGTAGTATCGGCATAGAGTATCAACTCGTACTCATCATTAACCGAAATCGCACATATCACGATCCAGTGGATATCAAACCTTATGTTAGCAGTATTCGCTGGCATCAAAGTTGTCAATGTACCCAGCTCCCAAACCCCAGAACCACCGACAACTTGGATCGAGTTAGCCAGCTCAGGATATAATTTCTGTTCCGTATGGATATGATCCTCGACAGTACGGGCTCGAGCATAGAGACTAGAACCCTCAGGAGAATCGTCCTTGTTACCAAGTACATCTTTTACCGTTATATTATCAACGATATCGGGATCTACTACATCGAAATTGATTATAGATCCCCTAGATCTCTGTGGCATCTAACTCACCCCCTATACTTTGACAAAGATTTCAATGGTCCTGTCAGCAATGCTACTGGCAAAATAAAGGGTCACAGCATGGAGATCAAGACCTTCCTCGTCGTATGAACTATTCGTAGGAACCGACCAGTATGGACGATTTGCCCCAGCTACCCTTCCTGGCTCTGTTGAGAATCTGAAAGCGGTACCATCAGTGGTCTGTATGGTAAATCCCTTCGTGTGCTCGGGTAGTAGCTGACTATATTGCCGGTCGGCATTCTTCATCTTCACCGTATAGACAACAAGACGTGAGGCTTGGCTAATCTGAGAAGCAAGAATACTAGCCAAGCTGGCGAGCAACTCTGCATGGTGGGTCTGGATGTTATCGAGGAAACCCCAGATATCCGACCTCCATCCCCGGATCCTGCCCATCCAACTCCTGATTGCGGATTTTTCGGTTATAGCCATAGTTCACTCCTTTCTATTACAGTATATATGTATCCTATGGTTCTTCTTCTCATCCTTGACATAGTATCTACAGTTCTTCACATTATTGACGCAAGGTTCAAGATCGCACTCTGCCTTGGAGGCATCCTCGATCCCACCGAAGCGATGGAGAATCGCGAAGGGTATGCACTGCTTACAGAGAATCCAATTAAGTTTCATCTTTTATAGTCTATCCCCAGAAGCAAGTTTGTCAAGCCCGCATATTGATCAGCGTTCGTCCAACATTGGTCTTCGAGGCGGTTAGAGCCTCATTGATTTTTTCTAGCGGATACTCTCTACCTATCAATTTGCCCAGTGGAATTTGCCCATTTAGATACAAACCTATAAAATAAGCAATATCACGATCAGGCCAGATACCACCTCCCCAGGTTCCAATGATCCGCTTGCCCCTGATGAGGTCAAAGGGATCTATGCTGATCTTCTGGCCACGAGGGAGGTTACCAGCAAGCACGCAGAGCCCCTTGCTTTTTGTAATGCGAACCGCTGCCTCCATAACCTTACGATTACCCGTAGCCTCAATAGAAAAATCGGTTCCATCAAGAGAAACATCTCGAATTATATTTTCTAATCTCTTATCCTGAGCAAGAAAACCATAAATAGCGCCTAACTCCTTGGCTATCCTTATGCGTTTGATATCAATGTCAATAACAATAATGGTATATGCCTTGGCGAAAACTGCCCCTATCACTGCGCTTAGGCCCACCCCGCCGAGTCCGAAAATGGCCACGCTACTTCCGGCCTCTACTTTGGCGGTATTACAAACGGCGCCGAATCCGGTAGGAAAGGCACAGCCCAAGAGGGCCGCCTCCCTCAGGGGCATCTCGTCAAATATCCGCGTGACGCAGGTCTCCGACATCACCGCCTTGGTCATGAACGTGCTGATCGCGCCCGAGTTTACTTTACCCAAATCATAGGTACAGGATGTCATATGAACACCTAAGCTCTTAATCCACGAGAGGACAACATGATTCCCAGACTTCACTTTTTCGACATCCGCACCTACTTTAACTACTACCCCCGAGCCCTCATGCCCAAGGGTATGAGGCAAATATGGGTCTGGCCTCCTGCCACCCTCTATCTCAAGGATCTGGCTCCCACAGATGCCACTATAGGCGATGTCGACCAGAACTTGGTGCGGCTTGAGCTTCGGGATAGTCAGCTCGACAATCTCCAGTGGCTCGCCGATTTTGCGCAGGACCGCGGCTTTCGTCTTCATACCTAAATCCTCTTAGTTTTCTCAAACCTTGTACATTTAAGCATAATTACATCTATTTGTTCCCACCCCAACAACCCACATCTTACCTCAGTGACAATATGTGGGTTAATCTCTCCAGCTTTTGGGGTAGTCATGCCATCATATATATCATTAAATTTATATATGATAACATGCTTACATCCCTTACATATACCCTTTTCCTCGATTATCATCTACACTACCTCCCATTTTATTTTCATGTTATCGTCCAGTAGTAATCACCGGTATAACCAGCTTCCTTAAAAAATTTCTTCCAATCATCTACGCTCATATATGTCAGGGCGGTTAAATTCCACTTCATGAAACGATCCCGCTCCTTCTCCGTCCGCCAAGCGTCCACCCTAATGAAGGCATGCTGGGTGGTTACCCTCATAATCTCGCGCAGGGCCCGCCTGCACGCATCCCTTTCTAAGTTGTGGATGGTATCGAGAGAGATAACTAAATCGAATGAAGCATCCTCATAGGGCAGGCTCTCCGCACTCCCTACTTGGAGAAATGGCTTGATGGATTCGTGAGCCCGTTCAATGGCATATTTTGAGATGTCTACCCCCGCTAGGTTAATATCTGGTATAAGTTGCTTGAAGTCATATAGCATAAACCCCTTCGCACAGCCGACATCCAGAATCCTAGCGTTTTTGGTTAGCTGATAGTAATCCCTAAAACGCTGTACCGTTCCACCCCAGAAACGGGGGTGGTAATTGTAGCCCCCATAGCCCTGGAACCTAGACCCATCGAAGTATTCATAGTCGAACTCTCGGGCGCTCCTCCGGTGTTCATCCGTGATCAAGCTAGCTCGCTCCTCGACCGGTTTCCTCGAGCGGGGGAACCGGTCCATCAGATTCACCTCACATCCCATTCTTGTCTCCTTTTAGTAACTCAGGATTCTCGTAGATGCTGCTGATTATCTCATGGTACTCACTCATTTGTTTTTGATTTATAGCAAATTTGTTAATATAATCTTTGGGATACTGTGCATTAATGGCTTTGGTAGCATATCTGGCTTCATCTTCTAGATATATAATTTGATAGGTTTCAATACACACTCTACCTGTTGGTTTTCCAGTACTTAAACGGATAAAGCTGGACTTGCTTTCAATAATATCTCCGTTGTATACCTCCTTGCCATTCTTGTCCTTGAGGCCAGTACTGTCCATCTTCTTAAATTCATACCCCAATATTTCTGGCTCCCAAAGGTACGCATCTCCCTCGTCGGATATACGCAATTCACCGCCAGGAAGTGCTACAATACACTTATTTGCGGTTAGCCAAATCATCCCGTCATGCTCATTCGGATAGCGCATCTTCTTTGCCTTGACATCCCAAACCCTAAACTTTGTCTCTCTCATTCTTACCTCCTTTCAATGATACATCTACAGGCTTGACAATCATATTCTCCAAAAATTCCTCCCTATCTAGCAAGGGCTCATTGTCCTCAATCGGCCTGCCGAATTTAGCCTGGGGGATCGTCCTGTACTCGGACGGGATCCTCACATCACAGAGAGCCGGGTAATTTCCATCTAGGGTCTGGCAGATACTAGAAATAAGTTCAATACTTCTTTCTGCCATCTCTACTTTGAAGCCATATACCCTCGCTACCTTCGCGAAGTCCGGGAAGGCGAGTCCACCCTCGACGGATGATGCCAAATACCTCGATCCCAGCCACTGATCCTGAGTCTGTCGAACCATACTATAACCTTGATTATTAACCACGAAAATCTTGATAGGAAGTCTATGCCTTATAACCGTAGCTAGTTCCTGAATATTCATCTGCAGACTACCATCCCCGGTAATACAGATCACCCTTTTCCTACCAAGGGCGAAGCACGCCCCAATACTCGCAGGTAGCGCATAGCCCATGGCAGTATTATTAAAATCATGAAACAACCTCTGCCCGGCCTTGAACCTGAAGGCCTGCATAGTCCAAGCCAAAGCGCAACCGGTATCAACGATGATAGTATCATCCCCTGTTAGCTGCTCGGAGAGTTGTCTCACAAAGATATACGGATTTATTCCTTTTTCGTCATAATATTCGAAAGAACAGATGGGAAATTTCTTCTTCCAATCATTAATTTTGATCTTCCAGTCCGAAATGTCCCGGGACGAGATCTCGTCAGACCTGCGGTTCAACGCCCGCAGGAAGGCTCCCGCGTCGGACCGTATCGACAAATCTACCTCTATCCCAAGCCCACCGAACTTGCCGAGCTCTGCCGGGTCGATATCCACAACAATCTTCTTCGCCCCTCTAGCAAACGATGATGGCGGGCTGCCCCTCTGATGAATATCCAGCCTGGTCCCGATGGCGAGAATCAGGTCAGCATTCTGCACCGCGAAATTGCCGTGCCGCGTGCCATGGGTACCAAAACCCCCCACGAGCAACATATACCGAGACGAGAACATATCCATCACCGCCCAGGTAAGAGCTACAGGGAATTGCAGTTTATGCAGTAATTCCTTAATCTCTTCTTCAGCCTTCGCCAGCCGGATTCCCCAGCCCAAGATAATAACTGGTCTTTTTGCCTGGTTAATAAGCTCTATACATCTTGTGACCTGCCGGTTCAGACAACTTAACTCCACCCTTTCGCATGCTATAAGAAAACCTGGTAGCTTCTTAGGATCTATTTCCGCCCGCTGGACATCGTCAGGAATATCAATCAGAACTGGCCCCGGCCGCCCAGATTTCGCTAGATAGACCGCCTTCTCCAGCTCGAACTGAATTTCCCTCGGATCATCCACCCTCACCGCATACTTTGTAACAGGTCTGTAAATTTCGACCGTATCCGTCTCCTGGAAGCCCATCTGCCTCACACCGGTATCGGCCTTAGATCGAGATGAGAATACTTGCCCAGTGATATAGATAACAGGGATAGAGTCATAGTATGCGCAACAGACTCCGGTGAGCATGTTAGTAGCCCCCGGCCCACTGGTGGATATCGCTGCCCCTAGGTTGCCGGTTGCCCTCGAGTAGGCATCAGCCGCCATCGCCCCAGCCTGCTCGTGCTGGGGGCAAATGAAATCGATGCCAGGCGTATCGGCGATGGATTGGATGAGATGGACGGATGCACCCCCAGTTATGGCGAAGACGTGGCGGATCCCCTGGCGTGCTAGAAATCGGGCAACAAAGTCAGATAGCTTCATAATTACTCCCTATGGATATATTCTAGCGGCTGTTTCTTGATCTCCTCCCAGTTCTTCTCGACCCAGCCAATGGTCTCACGTATCCCATCCTCCAGATCCACCTCAGCCTTCCAGCCGAGCTTCTCCTTAGCCAGGAAAGAATCTAATTTGTATATCTTGTCATGACCTTCCCTAGCGGGAGCCCTCTCCGTAGCCGTGCTGAAATTCCTGTTCGTCATCTCACATATCATCTTCACAATCCCGAATATCGAGTCGAGTCTGCCGGTCGAGAGGTGGTAGACCGCACCAGTTCTGCCCCCCTCCAGGGCCGCGAGCTCACCCCTCGAGACATCCCTGATGTGGATAAACGACCTCATAGCCTTACCACCTCCGTGGAGAGGAATCTTTTTGCCAAGCTTGAGATAAATTATGATTCTAGGTATGATCTTCCATAGTTGCTGGCACGGTCCGTACACATTAGCCGAGCGCACCTTGATGACAGGGAAAGCTTGGCTCTTGTGGTATGCCGATAACAGCAGATCCGCAGCCGCCTTCGACGCGGCGTAGGGCGTACTAGGATCCAGAGGACAATCCTCCCTCACCCTGCCCGAGCAACTCCCGTAGACCTCGGGGGTAGATATGTGGAGGTATCTCTTAAGATAGGTTCCCATCTGCAAAGTAGCCACTAGCTCCGAGAGGGCCACGGCGTTGGTCTGAAACCACTGGCCTGGCCACTCCCAGCTCGGGGCTACCTCACTTTGGGCAGCGAAATTCACCACCCACTCAGGCCTGAAGGAATCCAGCGCCCTGACAATCTCCCCCATGTGCTTGTTCAAATCTGACTGATTGAACCAGAACTTCGCTCCAGTCCGGCGCTTATATGGTAAGAACAAAGAACTCTTCTCGGGGGAGCGACTAATACCCATAACCTCATTAACCGGATCCTCCAGCAAAAGGTCGATGAAATCACTGCCGGAGAAGGAATTGCTGCCTATCACCACGATTCTGCGGTTGTCGCCCATAGACTTCTCCTATCTCAGATTCATAGCCTGCATCATCTTGACATTATAATACCTAACATCATCTAAGGGACTCGGTATTTTCCCCTGCCTAAAGGCCCACTTCATATCAGCCACGGCGGCTCTGATTTTATACCCGGGATGAAAATCCAGCTCCTCTTCTATCTTTCTCGAGCAGATTCTATAAGATCGTTTATCATTGCTCGGGATAACGGAGATCGGTATCCGGCCACCTAGAGTCCTCCGCACTACCCCCGCAAGATCCATGACCCTGTAATTCTCCCACCCCACATTGTAGATTTTCTTCTGAACCCTTTCCTTGGGACACTCGAGCAAGAGTTTATACACATTGGCCATATCCTCGATATGAATACTGGGCCGCATCTGCTCGCCACCGAACACTATGATCTCACCCTTGTTGATGGCGTGGTTAGTAAGTATATTGACCGTGAGATCCAGCCGCATCCTGGGCGAGTACCCGCAGACGGTCGCGGGCCTGACGATCGTGACAATAAATTCATCCCATGCTGCCTGAAGAAGCATATCCTCGCACTTCGCCTTGTAGAGCGAATAGTCGGTTAGTGGCTCCGGCATCAGATCCTCTGTCACCTCCGACTCCCGCTTCACCCCATAGACGCTGCCACTCGAAGCATAGATAAATCTCCTCACCCCATTACTCTTGGCTATATCCACCAAGGGAGCAAAGGCGTCATAGTTGATAGACTTTCCTAGGGCAGGATTCAATTCAAAGCTTGGATCGTTGGAGATGCAGGCAAGATGAATGATGGCGTCAGTCCCCGGAATCTGCCTCTCTAGAAATTCTCTGTTCCTAATATCACCTTTTACTTGAATCAAGGCTGGATGATTTTCTAGGATATTATTACCATATATATAAAGATCCACTACCCTGACCTGATATCCAGCACCAAGTAGCTTCGGCACCAGCACCGCGCCCACGTAGCCCGCTCCTCCGGTGACTAGGATGTTCTTGATTTCACTCATCTCAAAATCTCCCTCAAATAACAGGATAGAAGATGCCCCAGAATGAGGTGCACATCCTCTACCCGCTCCATGGAATTGGACGGCACGACGAGACACACTTGTACCCTGTCCTTGAGTTTCCCTCCTTCAAATCCGGTCAGCCCTATAGTTATGGCACCCTTACTATTAGCATATGCCACCGCCCTCAAGATGTTCTCGGAATTTCCGCTGGCGCTGATGGCTACTACCACATCATCCTTCTTCAGAAAGTTCCTCAGTTGCTCCGCGAAGACATTCGCGTAGCCGGTGTCGTTGGCCCAGGCCGTGAGTAAAGACACGTTGCCAGTCAAAGCTATCACCTTGAACCTCTCCCTAGTGCAGCTATCCATGGCCAGATCGCAGGCAAAATGAGAGGATGTAGCGGCACTCCCCCCGTTACCCATGATGAAGATGTGCCTGCCATCACTATGAGCTTTGAGCAGGATATCCTTGATCCTTTCGATCTGATCTAGGGGAAGCCTGTCAAGAATATTCTTTAATTCAGCAAGATAATTTCCGATAAAGATCATAAATTAATCCTTTTTGGCAAGATTTTGGATAAACTCGAATAACTTCTTCACCCCCACCGGCTCGCGGTTACCGATGATCTGTGCAGCCAGCGCCCCTGCCACGTTACCCACGAAGGATACCACATCCGGGGGCAGCCCCCCGGCGAAGCACGGAGCCACAAAGGCAAAGAAGGCGTCCCCCGCCCCCACTCTATCGACCACAGTCGTACAGAGTGCGGGTGCTCCATGCAATCCTATATCAAAATCAAAGCTAATGCACCCCCTGCTACCTCTAGTCACGATCAGTTGCTTCGTCTTGAGTCGCAGTGCCAATTTCTTCAGAATACCCCCCATATCCCCGTACCTATCCTGGCAGGCTAATCTAGCCTCCATCTCATTGAGACAGACAAAATCGGCGTGGTGGTACTTCCTTATCGTATTAAATCCCACATTGGCACTATTGGTCTGCACGTTCACTGCCAAGAGAGGACTACATTTCTCCAGCAGACGGATGATGCGCTTAGTTATGAGACCGTGGCCAAAGTCACAGACCATGACTAAGTCAGCTCCTGGGATTCGTTCTTCCAAGCACCTCAAGATTTCTTTTTCATTATATGTGGGCATCGGCCCTTCCTCAATCCGATCCACCTGAAAAAGAACTTGGTTCAAGTAAGGATCCACGAACCTTGTCTTGAGTATCGTAGAACCTTCCCTATGAAAAAATAAAGGAAAGATTCTGGAATTCAATTTATTCCGGATGAAGTATTCCATGGGACTATCAGTCCTGTCTAACATCGTCATCAGCCGGACATCACTGCACAGCTCCGCCACATTATTAGCTATTATCAGCGTAGCGCCAGCGAAGCGCTCCGCTGAGAGGTGCCTGTGAACAAGGAGCGGACCAGCCGAGGACTTACCCAGTGGCTCGCAGTACCTGTATTCGTCTATAATGGCATCACCGATGACCAGAACCTTGAGGTCCCTCAAGCCCTTCAGTAATTTGATGATATCATCAAGAGAATAGTTCTGTAGAATGGTAGGGAGCTTAGTCACTTGTTTATCTCCATCAACTTTATTTTTTGCAGGCATATCGCATTCCATTAAATAGGCATCCAATCAGAAACAGAATCCCCCATGCCATCCAGAATGAAACGGTCGGCAGTCCGAAAAGATATGGCATAATCCAATTCCATAATAACATAACAACCAAACCTACCAAGGCTGATAACCCCACTAAAGAGCCTCCAATAATTACTATAGCGATCATTTATTCCTCCCTCTCCAGTTTTTTAAGTGCTTTCAATACATCCTGAAGGTGCCAGATTTCCCTCTTTATCTCACTCTTCAAGTTTGGGTTTCTGAACGGTCCAACGTTCCGGCCTAACATGACAATCTTGCCATTCTCAGCGAAAGTCGTTTCACGTCCGTGGCTCCTAACCTTATAGGATACTGTTTTAATTTTCTGTAGCAATTATTCCTCCTTTTTTATTTCCTCTATCAACTTCGTAGACGAGAATACCATCTCGTGGGTGAACCGCACCTCACAGCCTACCTCATTAGTGCCGTTGCAACTGGAACATGGAATAGAACCAAACTGATACAATCCATCTACAAGCGCCACAAAGATATCTTTTTTCTCTCCCTTCTTCAGATAAATAAGTTTTTCACACGCAGGACACTTTTTTTTCACCCCCTTAGCGGCTGCGACCTCCTTCTGAAACCTGCCCGTGGGATCCTCGCCAGATTCAAACTCCTGCCCTTTGACGAATACATCCGGCCTCAATGCCCTTATCGCCTCCACACCGGTGGGAAAGTCATTCACGAAGGCCAAGTCCACACACATTAGAGCCGATACCATCTCCACCCTGAGGTCCTGGTTGAAGACCGGCCTGCTTGAGCCCTTGTTCACATACCTGTCGGATGTCACCGCCACCACGAGAATGTCGCCCATTCTCTTGGCGGCTCGGAAGTGGCGGAGGTGGCCAGGATGCAGGAGGTCGAAACAGCCGAGGCAGAGGACGATTCGCTGGCCTTGCTGCCTAAATCCCTCCAGGACAATTATTATCCCCTCGTCGGTCTTAGTCATTTTATCCTTCTCTCAAACTGGTTGCACTCCACGATGATACACTCGGTAAGATTCATCGGAGGGGACAACTGACCCACGCCAACTAGACAACGATAGCAGGTGTCCACGTCCTCGTAAACCTCAACCTCATCCTCGCCAATGCCCTCCTCCCGAAAACCTACCTGGGTTCGTAGCCGATATCTATGGAAGTAACGGCAATCCTTGCATAGAACAAGGTTCTCCATTTCCTTTCTCGTCATCTTAACCTTGTTCATTCTAATCTCTTCTCATCTCTTCATCAGATTCTTCTTCAGGTAGCTCTAGATACCCACCGCCGGGGAGATGAACTTCATCCTCATGGACCGTTGTCTTTCTCCTTTTGACCGGACCCCCGCAGATGGGGCAAGCGACCCTCAGGCTGGTATAGACCCTTCGATTCGTCATCACCATCAACGTACCAATAGTGGTCGCCTGGCATCTCATGCAGATCATCACGAGGAAGATCCACACATTCTTGTCCTTGGCAGTCTTAGTTTTGCCCATAAACTTCCTCCTCCTTTTTATCCATGGTATTAAATGGTAGACGATAGCATGCGCCGCAGTAGCTATAAGAGTCCCTATGATGATGGAAAATGCAGTAACCTTCATTCAGAACCAGATGGCTTCCTTGATTGTTATTAGCTCAAACATTTTTCATCCTTCTTCTAAAATCATGTTCACCGGTTGGGGGAACCCCATCGAGCTAGCGTGGATAGCGGGTTCTATTTTTGGGACTATGTTATGTTTGGGGACGTCGGTGAGAAGGGAGATTTTCATCTGGCTCCTTCGATAAGTGGCATACTGTAACATACATCGCCTACCGTTCAAGTCAAGTTTTTGGGGTATGGTACCTATAAAAAAAAGCCTTGCTATACTATTTGACTCCGAATCGAGTAAAAATTTGACGGGTGGGGGGGATCCAGGGTCACCTGCCCCCTGCCTTCCAATCTTTCCATCACCACTCCACCTCTCTATCATCTCAACTCCCGTAGCACTGGCCTGTGTTACCCCTTCTCACTTGCCTCCTAATCTTTCCATCATCACTTCATCCTTCTATCATCCCAACTACCACAGCACTGGACTGTCGGTCTCCCCCGCCACCGGCCACCAATCTATCTCCCCTTCCCATACCATTATAAATCCCTATACCCATGCCTATCCCCCTCTCTACTGCCCCTCTATATGGATGGTATAGTTGAAGTGGAGGGGACTGAGAGAGGTTCCGATAATAAACATTATGTAACTTTAAAAAGTATGTTC
>SDBS01000235.1_pt1 | contig 49773 bp, 72 predicted proteins | sample 2277091 | NCBI WGS metagenome assembly SDBS01 (sample SAMN10404972, study PRJNA504765) | marine sediment metagenome | isolation source: marine sediment core GS10_PC15, 163 cmbsf | place: Arctic Ocean: Southern Knipovich Ridge | collected 2010 | reverse complement strand
CCGTCTGCCTCTACTCGTTGGCGTAAATATTTTCTCGCATCAGCAGTCTTGAATCCGTAGGTGTAGAAGTAGGGATTGCCTGAGATGATAGATGACCAGCATTTGATGTCCACGGGTCTATCATGAAGTAAGTTAAATTCTGTAGGCGTAGCATCACATGTTATTGAAGGTTGGTCGTCTCCTTTCCAACCCAAAATTATATAAGAATCCTCGTCTGTATCATAAACTTCAAGTAATCCAACTCCAGTTCCCTTTCCTAGTATAGAAACACGAGTATCTGTATTTGTCCCTTCATTCGTCATTAAGGTTAAATCGCCATCTGACCATTTAAAATAAGCATTTGAGCCATCGTGGCTAAGAATCAATGTATCGCTATTTTGAGTTATCGTAAGTGGACCACCGCAACCAAGCGTTCCAGATGCGAGGAAATTCCTGACATTAACATCAGCATTTTTATCCCAAACATATTCCGTAGTGCTTGCTGTTTTGGCATATCCTAAAACAGGAGGAGTTGCTATTGCTGCCGTTGCTCTTGTTCGTACAATTTTTATATCAAACAAACCAGTTGTACCATCAGCTACGTGATTAGGTACATCGTCAGCATCCCAAGAAATTACTCCTGTGTGCTCACATCCATCCGTCCCATCAACTGGGGTGAACTGAGTGAAATTTCCGACACCTGCTATTGAATACCAAAATGTAGGCTTTATGTTTTTGCTTGATGCCGTTGAGAATACAAGTTCTATATCTTCAAATGCAGCATTAGCACCTATGATAATGTACTCATTGACAAGCGTAAATATAGCCGTTATTGTCCCCAAATCCCCATCAGCCATATTTGCAACGTGATTTGTTGGGTGATTGTCTGTAGCCAAAATGGGGTTAATAAAACCACCAGAGTCTTGATGTATCGGGGCAATCCCTGGACCTACCTTTAAGCCATGTACCCCCGTGTCCCCCGTTACTTGGTCGGTTGCCAGGACTTCTAAAGCAAAAATTTCCCCACCTTCAGCAAGGGTTTTGTCAATATTTATAAGTACAATGCCTTCGTCTTCCCCTGCCGTAACTACACCTGTTATATAGTCAATATCTATTGCTTTTATATCACCATGACCTGCTGCGTTTACATCTATTTCTAAAGCATGGTCATCTGCTGTTGAAGCGGTGTGAAGAAGCCTTGCATGTTTACTAATCAAAATGCTCTCTTCACCGTCTGTGGTAATGAATCTGAGGTATGAATTCCCTGCTTCTGTGATGTCTAATGCAACAGGAAGGTTATCGGGTATCTTAATGAGATTTACCCCAGTTGCTCCAGTGAACGTAATATCTTCCTGAAGATTGATACTGCTACCGTCGGCTACGGTGATCGTCCCACAACCCATCGTACCAAACGTTACGTTGTCGGTCGTGAAAAGACTCTGATTCAATCCGATAACCGTTCCGTTCTCGGTACGGAAATGGGGGCAGGCGTTCCCGGCAGCAAAATCGGCTGAGTAGAAAGCAAATGAATTAGCTACGTTTGCCGTTGGCGCAAGACCTGTACCCATCTGGATACCCTGCGTCATCGTGGCACCGAACGTATTTATACCTATCCCGAGATTCGCCTCTGCAGCATCCCAGAAAAGAGCTGCATTATCTTCAGCCAGAAAGCCAGTAGCATCGGCAAAAGGAATCGAACCTTGAATTAAACCACCGACATTTCCAGCGTCAATAGTAGTAGAGGGTGTCCAATTTTTACCTAGAATTGCCCACAATTCTTCCCAAGTGACCCATACTTTCTTTATTTTCATTTTAGTTCATGTCTATAAAAAATTAAAACACATCAATTCTAAAAAATTCAAAAGGAGCGGAAATCGCAGCTAATGGTAATCCCCAGTTCTTTGCATGAAGTCCGACAAAACTCCATGTAAAATCGGCTATTGAATGCAAATTAGTCCAATCCATTCCATTCAGGCTGTAATCGAAATAGATCGTATTCGGTGCTGATTTCGCTGTTGCTCTAATTCTAAGCCATATGGGAAGAGTTGTTACGGCATTCGCGGCTTGACTGCCAAGTACGCCAAGATTAATAACCTCTAAGCCATTTATAGGGGTTGCGACAGTTTTGGCCCTCATAAAAGAATAGCAATAAGTCCCTGCGGCGTCTGGAATAGAAAGAGTATTTCCAATTATTAATCCTGCGTTTGTTAAATCGTTTACCGCATAGCTATTTAATTTTGTAATAACTATCACAGCAGATGGAGATGGACTAATAGTTGCGATGGGAGCATTGTCGATATTAGGTTGCCACCAATCACCGTCTACCCCACCGGCTACTGAAAAAGTTAACACACCATTCGCTTCTGTTATTAATCCGTTGTTTGGAATGTCAGTCCAACTAGGGTTGCGTACCGCATCTTTGAAATCATCAAGAAATATCGGTACAATCTCACATTTATATGTTGTATTGAAATTGTCTATTTTTATGTCTCTGATAATACCTGTTCGTGTTATGTTCAGAGTCGGACTGAGTCTTTCTTCCCATTGAAGGCTGTCACCGAGTTCAAGTGGTACAGCATTGAAAGAAATCTTGAGCGTTGAATACCATTTCGGATCTTTGTATTCAGCAATTAAAGAAGTGCGTCTGGCGTCAATGACCGCCTGTGATTGAAAAAGATGATTGTTAATTGTCAGAGTCCTTTCTCCGTAGTTCGCAATCGAAACAGCGTCGCTGGCCTCGCCTTCCCAATACGAAGGCATCGTGTCTTCCCTGCTCACAGGTTCCGCTCGTTTATCACCCTTGATGACTACCCTGTTTTTTATTTCATTCCGATCCTGGTACGTAGAGATTGAATCTATTTGACTTGGATCGGTGAATGTAAAATCTGCTCCTCCCCATGTCGGTTTCGGTCTAAAAACCGGTGCACCACCATAATCGAAATAGAATCTGTAATCGCATATTTCACAGACTTTCTTTATAGCATCCAAGCACGCTGATCCAGGTTCGAACCAAACTTTATCTATTTGGACATTCGGATCAACATATTTTGCATGAGCAATCAAAGTTGCAAGTGCCGCCGCCTCATCCGCATAGGGAATGCCTGTAGCGGGATCAATAACTCCAGCAAAATATAATAAATCCGCCACTACATCTTCCGCTTCCTGTTGCAGAAAATAATAAACTATAAGATCATCTCCACCTGTAACTGTCTTGTTTGGGTCAAAATAGACGATTCTGGCTGGATGTGCCGGAGGATCTGGGCCTGCCTCGGCATCTTCCGTATAATACCACCCCTCATCTACCTCGCCCTGCCAAACGGGATCACCATCAATCGTGACGAAATAAGGACCTTTCGAATTCGCATCGGCAATCGGATAATGTTGCTTCCAATAAGGTGTAAATTCACTAATGGAAAAATCATCCAATCTGAGATCAGTAATACTAGGAGTACATACAACCCACATCTCTATTATATTCGTATCTAATGCGGTGAAAGTGATAGAATCATCTATCCAATCATCGGTTGGATGATAATGTTGCATTTTGACAAGACCTGAAACTTGATAAATTCGAACCTGAATTGAGTTTGATCCGTCTTCACCCACTCCTCTATAATTAAATCTTATTTTATATTCTGTACCTACAACAGCATTCCCGACATTGAGATTTTTCACATAAGCAAACGTCAATGGTGTAATAGCAGTCAATCTACCGACAAAAAATGTACTAGGACTTCCGGCGTCGGCAAAGGATATAAAAGTACATTCTGTAGCAGCCCAGTTTGCTACGTTATCATAAGGTGCAGTACCATCGTCTGCGGTATCCATAGCATCAACTTCGGCATATATCTCCGCTCCTACAAGGCCGTCAGAAGCAATGGAAGTGAAATGCTCATGATCTCCCCAGTAATTGTTGGGCATTCTTAACTCTGTCTCGCGAAGACGTTTCATATAGTCGCCGCCACTTAGAGCTACCCTATAATCAGGTGAGCTAAATTTCGGTTCATCCATGTACCCGATTATGCGCGGCCAGTAATAATCAACATCGTCGTAAGTTGCACCGATGGATATTCTAACTAATCTCTCCGTCCTGAGATAATCAGTATATGCTGATGTCGGATGATGAGGATGGAAGACACTTTCTAGATTAAATAGCGAGGCACCCCAATTACCCTCGACAGGATTGGGCGTCATTGATGCGCCACCTAAAGAAACGTCAGCACCTTCGACGTACTTCTCACCTGCAAGGTCTACATCAAGATCAATCCAGGCACCGCCAGCGTAAATTTCGACCCTCATCAACGGCTCTTGACCAGCCGCTCGTAATTGGGCAGGAGTTACAGCACCAAGACCTTGCATTATGTATCCCTCAACTCCGGATCTGTTTCCTCTAAAGTCATAGTGATTCTGTACCTTTCAAGTTGTCTTATATCCATCCTTTCAGGCATATGAGAGAATTCGCTTATAAGTACATGATACCAGACATCTTCTTCGTGTTCGTTCTTGAACCGGAGGATTTGATTCAATTCGTTAAGCGCTTTAAATATTTCGAGCCAAGTGCTGTTGAGATAGCCGTAAGCTATTTGGAATACTTTTTTAGTCCCGAAAAAAGCAACCTTAATGCTGCCATCTAACATTCTCGCTTTCTCTACATCCTTACTAGTAGAGGTAGACCAAGACGGCGGACTGTCTCCTAACCACGTCAATCTAGGGAGTTTTGTCTCGCTTCCGCTCGGTCCTAAATATACGTTAGGCATTCATTTTTCCTCCGTATCTCTCGAATTGCCGTTGAACTTTATTAAGTAAATATTCAGCAGCTCTATCCATATCCCTTTCTGACACACCTGTAGTTGATATGATAGGTGCGTAAAAATTAAGATCAATCTTTGCGCCACCGGTTTTTTCAGTAGTTATTTCCTTGAAGAATTCCTGTGCTCTATCCAGAGGCAAAATAACCTCACCCATCCGACCATGGCCAGCCTCGACGAGTGCGGGCGTAGGTAAATAAGCACCCCTCTCGGCCGAAGGAACCTTTACGGCCAGGATAGATTTGACCTGCTTAAACCCCTGGATAATTGCCATAGCAATAAAAGGAATGGCGGCTGGCATCCCGAGCATTTCTAGTGTCTTTGCCGCACCTGCATATGTACTCATAGTCGCCTGGGCAACCGCCCCCGCCTTTGATCGCCCTAATGCTATTATTGCAGCTGTACTTATTTTCTCAAACATGCTCATCTGGGAGATCACAGTCTCGTCATCAATTTCTTGCTTTTTTAATCCATAAGCCTCCTCTAGCGCTGCTTTCGCCTCAAGATTCGCTCCAAGTTTTTCAAGTTCTCCAGCATACCATTCATCCAATATCCTGAGTTTATTATCTTTTTCACTTAGAGTAAGTTCCATTATGGTATTTGTGTATCCCTTATGAAGTTCTGAAATTTTCTCCCTCGCCGTTTTTTCGTCAGCATACCACTTCTGCAATGCTGCTGCTATGGCTCTTCCCTTTTCTTCCCAGCTATCTTTTAATTTCTGCGTCCTATCCTTTTCTATCCCATCAAGCTCAATGGCCAATGTCCTCTCAAGCAAAACGAAAGCCTCTTTATCTGCCTCTTCTGCCTCTAAGAAAGCTTTTCGTTCTTCATAAGTCTGCTTTGCTGCCCATATTCTATATTCGAATTCACCGAGCGTAGCCTGCATAATCTCATCAACCATATCGACAGTAAGCTTTATAACCTCCTCAGAATTTTCGCGAATTTTTTCTGTTAAATCATCGTCTGATTCCCCGAGTTCTTCCTTTTGTTTTTTCAGCTTATCTAATTCTTCCCTTATGAAGGCGTATTCAGGTGCTTTTGCCATTGCTATCATAACTCGTTTGTGATTCCTTCCGTGTTTTTCGTAAATCTCTCCCCATTCCTCAACCGTAACGATCTCGTTATCAATCAACTGTTTTCTTAATGCCCACATCCCGGCGTGGCCCTTTGCCGTATTAACCATCGCATCCATTTCTACGTCTGCCCTCTTTTTTGATATGTTGATAACATGATTTATCCATCCGGCCAATACCGCCAATCCGATAATTGTAAGACCGATAGGGCCGAGCATGGCCGTAAAAGCGGCCCCAATCATAGGCCCCGCAGCAATAAGTCCAGGCAACATCATCATCAACGGCCCCAGAACCATTAGCAAACCACCGAAAGCAACAGCAGATTTTGCAATAACCTCAGTAAGCTTCGGATGCGCTTTTATCCATTCTGCTACCCGCCCTACTGTACCTTTTAACTTTTCGATCATACCGCTTAATGCTGGACCTAAAGTTTTACCCACGGATATTGCAGCGTTTACAATTTTATTTTTCAAAATTATGAATTGATTAACTAGAGTCTGTAATTGCTTGTCGGCGACCTCTTTCGATATTCCCCCCATATTCTTTAGATCTTCTGTCCAAGTTTTTATCTTTTCCGAAGAGCCCAGCAATGACAGTACGGAATCTTTTGTTCTAATAGTGAACCCTAACGTAGCGAGTTCTGCCGTTCTCATTTCCGGGGTCATATCGCCAAGGTGCTTTTCTAAATCTCCAATTATGTCTCCGGTATGACGCATCTGCCCCGTAGCATCCCAAAGCGAGATATCAATATCATCCCAAGCTTCCTTATTTCGACTTGTCGCCATGAAAAGCCCATTCATCATTCTGGTCAACAGTTGCCCCGCTTCTGATCCTTTTATTCCTCTATCTGCGTAAGCAGCTAAAATAGCAACGCCTTCTTCCATCCCTTTATTGACGTTTCTCAAGGCGGCCGCCGCTTTATTGGTTAAAGCCTCGGCAAATTGCTGAACCGAAGCATTCGCAAGGGTATTTGCACCGACTAGAACATCAGAAACTCTGATTAAATTTTCCTGATTTTCCACAGCATCCTTAGAAGATAATCCTAAAGCAGTTTGAGCATCAGTTAAAAGATCAGTTGCTACAGCCAAATCAAATGTTCCGGCTTGGGCGAATCTAGTTACCGCGGGCAAAGCTTTCATTGACTGTTCTGCGTCCATTCCAGCCGAGGCCAGGAAGAAGTAAGCTCCAGCCAATTCTTTAGCAGCAAAGGTCGATTTGCCCGACATATCTAAGGCAGTCTGCGCCATCTCTTTTCTCGTTGATTCTGAAATGTCGCCCATGATAGCAAGGGATTCAGTCATCGCTTTATCGAAAGTTGCGTAGGATTTAACCATCAAACCGACAGCTCCAACAACCGCTGTACCAGCTATAGTCATTGTCCGGCCCATCCGCTTGAATTGCTGGCTGTTCCTCAATACCATTCCGCTTAAACTTTTTTGATCATCCTTGACCTGCTTTATAGACTGATTCCATTGATCTCTTTGAAGTTCGAGCCTTCCGACTATTGCACCAACATCAAAAGCCATCTTATCCTCGCTTTTTAATCTTTAGCATTTCCCAATTTGCTTCATATTCTTCTCTTCTTCTATCTATACCGACAAGCTGATAATACTCATTAAGCATATCGTTATGGACTCTTTGCATATTATCTCCTCCACGATAGGAAAGAGAAACCATCTCAAGCATAGAAAGATCTCTTAATAATTGCTTTCTACGAGCCTCTATCACCCATCGGAGTTCATCCCTTACGTCGAGATTATAAAGCTCCTCACCCGGGAATTGGCCTGGAAACTCTCTTGCTATGAGAATTACTGTTTGCTTCCAGGCCTCTTCCGGGAAGGGATTTTTCCTTTTGTTTCCTTCTTCTGACCACGCTCCCAGATTTTCCCTAGTGACTTAGTTACGATTTCTACCCTCTGCTTTTCGATCTCTGCAAACTTCTTCTTCGAAAAAGTATAGATATCCTCTACTTCTCTCTTGTCAAGTTTATCAAGAATTTTCGAGTCAATATCAAATAGAAGCTGAATTGCCTTATAAAGCGGCTCATCTTTTCCAGGGTTTGCGACAATTTCTTCATCCATCTTGTCAACTTCTTTTAGTACATCTTTAGTTGTCTTAATGCTCTGATAGAGTTGGCCGTCAATCTCGACTTCAATCGGATCATAAAGGCTCTTTTTCGTATTTAATATAAGCCTGTCTTCACTCATCAATCAGGCCCATATCTCCACATCTCACGCGTGCGTCCGCTCTGTACATCAGGATACCCTGTAAAAATAACTTTGACCGTTCTCTGTCCGGAATTATCATAAGCCTGTTCCATTGTGATACGGGGAAAAGCTTTGTGAAGATATAACCATTCACCTGAAAGTACGGAAACGACTCCATTCGAGATGGGTTTGACGATGAGCTGCTTTGCGAACGGAAAAATATCTACACCTACGGGATTGCGAACCTTTAGGAATTTCTGCCCTCCAGTGATCCCTGGGGTAGAATCAGCAAAGCAATGGCTCAATCTTGCGCACTCCTCTTGAGTTAACGGGACTTCCACTTCAGGATTAACAGCACCCGTAGTTACTGCACTTACGCTGGTTTCGCCTGCCTGGTCTCGTTTGATTGGAACCTGCAGTTCTTCATAGCGAAAAAATATACCGCCGAACGACTTGTGGAATACCTCATTTACACCTGATTCATCCCAGACGACTACGCACGGTCCGAGGTCTCTGTTTGGACTAGTCATATTATCTCCTTAGAATTTATGCTTTTTCAATGAGACAGAAAAGATTTGTCCCATAAGCATTAAAGTCTCTTAAGTTTAAAAATGTAATTCGTGCTAAATTCAAATCTTGATTTTTCATCAGTTCCTATGTATTGAGGCGGTGCCAACGGTACTATCACCATCGCCTCATATTGCACTCCCGCTACCATTATGGGAAGCGTCCACCCTGCCGATCCATATATATGAGTTCTGAAAATAGCATCATAAATTACATGCACCCTGGCTCTAGCCACAAAGTGATCCTCAGCTCTACTTAATACCTGAATTACAGGATCGGCTCTTTCGGGAAGTTCAAAGAATATCTCCCCACCCGTTGTTTCCAAAACTACGTCGCACGCATCCACGCTGTCTTGAGGCCTAAATCCAGAGAAGATGTCTGTACCAAACGTCAGGACAACCGGTGCTGGAAGCAACGCTGCTCGGTTGATAATAAATTGAGTTATCTCCTTTATCATCGGCCTCTCCTTCTAATTGCGTCTGCTACGATTTCCATATATTTCCTAGCGTATCGGGCCATCTTCGACTGCATAAATTTCGGCCCGGGTTGTTTTGCCCCTTTGTCCATAGTATATTTATACGTTCCCGGAGGAACTTCATGGTGACGATGTGCGTATTTAAGGTTAAATCCCCCACTAACACTTAATAAATCATGCTTCGTTTCTACTTTGACTGTGCCTGCAGTTGACCCCCATAGATCCCCGATCTCCTTAGGCGCTTGGGGCGGGAGTTCTATCGAATCCCTTAATACTTCATTCATAGCTTTAAATAATCCGTCCCGAGCATCATCCGGAATTGCATTCTTTACCAACTGTTCGAACTTCTTATCAAAATCTGACGAGTCAAAATAGAAGCCTGTTTCTCTGCTCATTGTAAGTGCACCTCTTGGTGATTCTCCGAGAAATCTTTACCGCCGGGGCCAACGTTTAAAATTATATATTCAACACCGCTTATTATAACTCTATCCTTATGGGTTAATTTGCGATCATAAATTATATAAATCATTCCTCTTGAAACAACCTGTTCGCCCTCAACGTTTCTTGTTAAATGAGTCTTCCAATCTATGTAAACCTTTATAGGGTCAGGAGTAAGCCATGTAATCGTGCCAAACTGATCACGACTCTGCCAGAATTTGAGAGTTACTGGATCTTGCATATAAGCTCTAAGCATTTGCCCCCCTCGCCTCAAGAGCTTCCTCCGATACTGGCCTAATGTGATGCTGACAGCGCATGTGAAATGGGGGATAGACTGACAAATATGGGTATACCGGATGCTTCCCGGATAGCGAATAAACACCGCCCTCATACTCAAGACAGATATCAACAAATTCCGAACCATGATCTGAAACTTCAACTAAATCATTGTTATATTCTTTACTTGCATTAAGGACGGATTCAGTCTGCACATGTCTTAATCTTGTTTTAGCTACTGTGTCCGCATACTTCTTCATACTATAATTTCTACCTTTTATCTGAATGAACTTGCCCTCTCCCACCTCACTTTTTATATGATCCATAACTAAGTTCTTTGCATAATTCCTAGTCTCTCCCGCCCTTATCGCATCATCAAGCAGACCTGAGATAAATTCCTCATCCCTGAAATCGAATTCTTGGATCTGTAAAAGCTGCTGAGAGCCCTGTCTCATAAGGTAAAAATACATCCCTACGTTTATTTTTATACTCAAGTTAGCCATAATCAAGACATCTATTGTTTCATCTATTTCAATATTAATCGTCTGTTTATGTATTTTTTCGGAAACCTCTTCATCTTTTTCTGCACCGAGAATTTCGAGCCTTGTCCTAGCTACTTCGTAACCCTCATCATAAGCTTCAGGGATAGCACTTTTTGACCATTCTGTTGCCGATTTATTTAACATCTTTATTAATCTATTAATCTTTTCCTGTGCTTTGACCGCTTTTACCTCTTGGTAATTCCCTACGTCTACTGAAAGCATTTCTTTCATAATTTCCTTTTCTACTATTCCATATATCCTTTCAAGTTCTTCAACTCGATCTCTTAAAGGAATACGCCCAATTCTTTCAGCCATCTTTAAAAATCATCAACTTTTGTATCCACCGATTCATCCTCATCACGATCTATGTCCACCATACCAAACGCTTTTTCAGTTACAAAGCCCTCGTCATCTAACATATCATCAACGAGCGGGGGGACAGGAAGTTCTATCTCATCCTTGTATTCTTCCTTTACTATACCCGCTTTTATAACGCCCTGCGCACGCAAGCCCATTCGCCTATCTTCATCCTCCATATGCTGTGCAAGATAATAAGCCATTTCACCATTTACAATTTTGAGAATTATTAGTTGTGCAGGGGTGGCATCGGCATAAGTTGGCACATCATATCTGGGATCATGGTAAATACGGTTATAAGCGTTCTTCACGGCCTTTGTTGCCGTTGGGTCACCAATCACGACCAGAGCATCCCAAGCCGTTGTTATTAAACGCTCATTTATGAAGTATGCCTTGGCATTTGCTAAATCGTCAAACCATCCTAGACTCATTTAAGTCGCCTCCTTTACTAAATTCAATAGCGTCTCTTGAACAGTCCCTAATCGTAGTTCGCCCTTTTCCATTATACCGCCCGAATGGTAATCAATGATTGCAAGCTCCGCCCAGAGAATCCGCCATTTGTCCCTCAATCCTCTGAGGCGCTTTGAACCGCTGTGTTCAGTTTGCCAGGCTGATTCACCATCACGTAAAACATCAAGAAGATACTGCTTTTGGTAAATTGCAGTTTGCAACGACATAGAATATTTCTGATCAAGAGGATATTCTCTAAAGCCTTCAATATTCGTTTTTTTCGCGTGGCGCCTAAACCATTTATCCGGGGCGTTTAGTTTTACACAGCCGACATTGCCCGCACAGAGACTTGCTGCAAGCTTAACTCTCTCAGTATCTATTCGGTCTCTGATAATAAAATCCTCCATAATCAGTAAAAGTTTGTCCTCCGTACAGTGCCTGAGATAATTAATCACCCATGTGCTCCAAGTCGCCCCTTCGGGATCAAGATCTTGACTACCAAGATGGGCCGCTTCGTTTACGACTATAGTTGTGTACGGATTCTCGCGCCAGTGCTTTTTGTAAAAGTGCATAAAGACCGGGAGGAGCCACTTATATTTATTACATACTAAAATAGCGACTTTCATTTTGTCCTCTTACATAAGGAGATTTTCATATCATGCTTCCACGCTACGTACGGAAAACTTATCTGATCTCGGTTCGAATATTTCTTAAGTTGCCCCCACCAGAACTTTGAAAATTCCTTTAATTCTTTCGTATGACGCCGAAATAAAAGTCCCGTACGGTAAAGACCGTTATTACGAGGATAATTCTCAATACTGTAAAAATCTAACTGCCTCAATATGCTCGTTTTCAGCTCCCCAAATTTTTTAATACAGAATGATCCTTCAGTATAGATACAATCTCTCTTTCCATGTCTTCGCAGCACGATGTCAGATCCTGGCTCCAAACAGCTCAAGAGATAATCAAAATCAACCGAAAACGGACGTTTACAATCTGCATATACACTATATTCGTAATTATTAAATATCTCGTCAGGGACACAAATTTTAGCGAATCGTTGTCGCATTACCGCCGCGAGGTGATTGTAACTCTTATGCTTTACTTGATAAAAGTCGGTTTTGATGTCCCGATTCCGACTGACTAATTGCGCCTGATAATCGCCTGTTTGAATCTCTAGGTCAGTAAAGCAAAATTTATCTACATCTGGAATAGAAATTTCCGGGATATTAAATCTACTTGGGTTTCCGAAAATCGCCGTATAGAGAACGAATTTCTTCATCTATACCTCTTATATTTATTTATTTCCATACCGTACTTCCAGGCCACATAGGGAAGGCTTATCTGATCCCGATGCGAAAAGCGAACAATTTGCCCCCACCAGAGAGCCATAAATTCTTTCAACTTTTTCGTATGGCGTCGAAGGAGCCACGTCGCTTCGTAGAGCCCATTATGTTCAGGGTAGTTTTCACTTCTATAGAAATCCAGTTGCTTCATAATATTCGCTTCAGTATCCTTCTTTATCTTGATACAATACAGTCCTTCTTCGTAGACGCAATCTCTTTTATCTCTGTGCCGACGTGCTAAAAAGTCGGTGTCTAGTCTCATACAATCTATCAAGTGACCGAGATCAATCGAAACTGGACGTTTGGAATCTGAGTAAAAGCTATACTCATAATTATCAAAAATCTCATCGGGAATACAAATCTTGATAAACCGATTCGCTACAATCGGCAAGAGATGGTTTAGATTTATTTTCTTTACATCGTAAAAATTATTTAAAATCGGACCGTGTTTTTTAGTCGGAATCATTTGATGACAGCCACTTTTAATATTAAAGTCCGTATAGCAAAATTTATCCATATCTAAAGGAGAGATGTCAGGAAAATTAAACCTAGTAGGCTTCCCAAATACAGCAGTATAGACGGCGATTTTCTTCATCTTTTTATTATCATTCCAATACCCATTCTTCTGCGCCTTTTCTCAAATTGACATTGACCCATTGTAAGAAGAAGACAATGATTGAGACCATCTTTCTCTGCGAAAGACGCCTGTTTTAACTCGTCCCAGAATTTATGGACCTCCCTCATTCCCCCTCTCCTCTTGTACCTATAAGGCTCTATATCATGGAGTGCGACAATATCAGTGGTAAGCGGCGCGTATATTTCATAATCTTTCTTGACCGATTCGTAAGAGTGCCCGGCATCAATGAAAAGAATATTGATTGGTCTTCCTGCCAGCCTATCTTTAAGCTTTTTTAAGGTTTCGGGATCATGCGTGTCGCCATGAATATCAGGAGTGCTTCGTCGCAAACCAATATCAATTCCTATGTGCTCTGCATTTAGAAGTTGCTGATAGAATTTCTTTTGCTGGTTAAAATATACACCCAATTCTACAACGACGGGGTTCTTGATATTGTGCGCTTTCAGATAGACATCACAAATCTCTAGAAACATTCGCCACTCAGGAGTTTGCTGAGAGGCCCGCTTTTTTATAAGCTTGTCGAAGAGTCTTAGATCCATTTCTTTATTATCATCCCTATTCCCCCTTGTGCTCCCCTTTTGCGCCTACGGAATATTGTAACTACTGAGCCTTCATGCGCTTCCCCTCTAATTTCGTCCCAAAATTCCCAGACTCGTACCAGTTTTCTTTTCGAATTTCGATATGTATTTATATCGTGAAGCGCAACAATACCATCACATAGTGGTGAATAAATTCCATAATCTTTCTTCACGTCTTCATAGGTGTGGGAGGCATCGATGAAGAGAATATCAATAAATTTTCCGTTGAGGTGTTTTTTGAGTCTCTTTAGTGTTTCAGGATCGTGAGTGTTACCGAGAATATCGGGAATACCTGCTTCATCACTGATATCAATACCGATATACTCTGCTCCAAAAAGTTGCTCCCAAAATTCCTTCTGCCTACCTTCCCCTATACCTAATTCTACTACAACTGGGTTCTTGATCCTATTGTTCTTTAAATACATCGAACAAAATTCCAGGAAAAGCATCCATTCAGGCCCTTGCTGCTGAGGGCGCGGTTCTTTCATGAGAGTGTGAAAAATTTTCTTGTTCATAATTTACTCCTTTTATTCTTTTATTATAAGTCCGATTCCTTTTTGGCTCCCATCCCCCTCAGTTCTATGTTGGTGGATGGAAATAAATAAATAATCTTTATACGCTGTATATTCTTCCTTCGGTACTCGCCGAGTCTTTGCTGGACAAGAGTGGGCACTTACAGGACAAAAAGCATATGATTGTGTTTCTTTATGTGCTTTTAACTTTAGTTCATCCCAAAATTTCCAAACCTCTCTTGTTCTTTCTACCTGATACCGACCAAGTTCCACATCGTGAAGCGCAACGATATTCTTGCAGAGCGGTGCATATATTTCATAGTCTTTCTTGACGTTTTTATATCGATGACTAGCGTCGATAAAAAGAATATTAATATCTCTTCCATTAAGTTTTTTCTTAAGAGCTTTTAACGTTTTTGATTTGTATGTCGATCCTTTAATATCGGGCTTACCGGAATCAGAGATATCAATACCTATATGCTCCGCATTTAAAAGTTGTTCGTAAAATTTTTTCTGATCATTTTTATACGAACCAAGCTCCACGACAACTGGATGTTCAATTCCCTGTTTTTTCATATGATCTTCACATAATTCCAAGAATGCTCGCCACTCCGGGGGGTGTTGCTTGGGGGCCCCCCGTCGCATAAGGCGATTATAGCGTTTTCTATTCATGTAATTACATCCAATATTTCGTCTATCCTATTCGATGATCTGTGATATTTCATCGCAAACTTATGGCCAGCCCGAGCAATCATCCCAGCTAGATTAGGGTTCTTCATGAAAAATAACAGCTTATCCTTCAGTCTCACAAGTCCCGGGTCCGAAAGGTCGTAGAATATACAGTGCTCACCGTCTACGAGTGGATGGACCAAAGGCGTAAGCGTCTCGTCGACGAAGACTAGTGGGCCGTTCGCAAAGGCTTCCCATGTACGATGATCGCCCTCCCATTTCCCAGGATTACAAGTTACGACAATCTTGCTTCTTTTAAGGAGCCGAAAATAATCTCTCATATCCGGAGCATTAAATCTTCTCATGTGCCCCGCATTGAATTCGCCTATCTGTACCTTACCTTGGACATTCATTGATCTTAGGAACTTTAAGATTTTTCGGCGATTAGAATGTCGTTTTACAGTTCGCAACGAGCACGATAAAGCCATATTTCTTTCCATATTTTCTTTGATTATAAACTCATCCATGATTGCCATTGTTAAAGGATAAAAATTAGAAGGCCGAGAAATAGGCACACTCTCCGTATAGCCGTCTCTATCTATTCTATCCACCCAACTTCGTTTGAAATACGCAAGCCAGTTACCAGAGCAATACCAGCGAGGATTGTCAACATAATCAATAAGAACAGTCTTACCCGAGGGCGCTACATCTTCGCCATATAGATGCCTATCTCTAGATGCAAAAGCGAAGAGAAAAACAAAATCGCTTTCTTTTACATTATCAACAAGCTCGACTCTAAGATTATTTCTGAGTCCCTGGTTAATGAGATGGGTCTCGCGATTCTCTTTGGGTTGCGGGACGTAAAAAATCTTTATTTTATCGCTCAAAGTTAACCCCCCACAGGCGATTCCTCTCCTTTCGCTCTTTATGAAGAGTAAGGTCACCATGCCGCCATCTCCGCGCAAGTATGCATGTTTCATCCTTTAACCGATGATGCATAACTTGACTATCCCTCTTCGGAGAATAAGCGAACCTTTTTGTTTCGCGCGCGTATTGCGAGTGCTCTGCATCGCCCCCGTAATGTTTATAAAAAGGACAGAATACTTGACGGCCCGGAAAATGCTCGACCCATTTATTGCCAATAAGACCGAAAATAGCCTTCGTCTTTCTCCCAATAGAAACAACACCTTCCCCATCAGGAAAACATTTTCCCATAGTCGCCATAGCATATTCAATACAGTCCGGTGGGAAAACAAGATCGTCTGCGGCATAGATATAATACGGCGAGTTAAATTCCTTCAATACTCGGTTTGTAGAAGCAACCCAGCCGATCCTCTCCTTATTCGAGATAACCGAGACATTATGTAGCCGTTTGTTCGCAACCTCGGCTATGTGTGGGTTGCCGTCGGCAACTATCACCGGATGAACGTTTTTATATGACCCGGCCTGGATCGATTCAACCGTCTTAACGAGTAGATCGATTCGACTAGAAGAGCAGGACGGAATACTTATTATTATTTTCATTTTCTTACGAGATTAAAATCAATTCCCCATTTATAGCCTTTCCCTCTTCGAAGCCGACGCGTCTCGGGATCTTTTCTTATAACTTTTTCTACCAGTCGCCACGTTTCGTCTTCGATTTTCAATTGATGTCTGACGTTATTTCTTCTCCCCACAGAATGAGCATATACTCCCAATTCAATAGCGACCTCCGTAATCTCTCTATCCGCCCCATAGTGAATAAAGTCTGGACACATCACCTGCCGCTCCGGATACGCTTTTGCCCACTTGTGGCCAAAAAGGCCGAACGATGCCTTACTTCTTCTGAAAAGATTCACCAGCCCAAATCCATCCGGAAAGCGCTCCTGCATAATTGTTACAGCGGATGCGATACAGTAAAATGGAAAATTAATGTCGTCAGCAGCGTAAACGTAATAGTCTGAATCGAATTCCTTAAAAACTCGATTAACGGAGGCGACCCAGTACGAATGTTTTTTATTTAAGATGACCGAGATATTAGGTATAGAGAATATCATCTCTAACGCTTCGTAAAGTTTTGGTCTTCCATCAACAACTATTACAATATGTACATCTTTATGTGCCCCCATTTGGAGCGATTTAATTGTCTCCGAGAGTATGGGAATTCTCTCAAAGGAAACAATAGGGATGGCTACGGTTACTTTCATTCCGTTAAGCACTCCTGCAGCTTTAAATCCTCCAACACGAAAAGATTAAATATAATCTCCTGTGGCGAAAATACCTCTTTCTTCGCCACCCATTCATCATTCTCTCTGTAGTAAGTTAAACTCCTTCCTATAGGACCGATTGCGTCACAAGTATCCGTAGTCTCAAGGACAAGATATCTACTATATTTTTCGCTCCAAATTATATCGTAGAACATCCAATCCCAGTCCATTCCATAATTAATCTTTTGTGTCATATCTAAAAGATCCGTTGGCACTATAGGGTAGGTTCTTCCAGTATGAGAGTTTGCTATTTTTGTTGCTGGGTCGGTTTTCAGTAAAACCCCAAAGCCTATTTTATTTTTAAACATGCTAATACGCCATTTATTGGGAGCGGGAATATATTCTTGAGTGTATAAAATATGTTTCTCATGTTCGCGCCCCGTTATCCTTCCTGCCCCCCTAAAAGCTTCGTTGACCCTTACAAGAGCCTGATCCTTTGTCTCAATGAACCTGAAACTTCTGCTGCCCGCTCCGCCATCTGCTTTGATGACGAACGGATATTTGGCTCTTTCTATATACTCCAGAGCGTGAGCCTCATTGAAGAATACCCGCGTCTCCGGATGTGGAATCTCATGGAGATTGAAAAGGTACGTCTGTCGGATCTTATGGTCATAAAGATAATGGGTCTTCCAGTTTGGGACGATTCTAAGCCCGGTCTTGTCGAGGAACTGACGTTGCATCTCGTCTTTAATCTTCTTATACGGAATATTTCCGGACCGCCACAATACTCTATCAGAATCGTAAGCCATGAGATCGTCAATAAAGTCCGGGTCAAAACTATCGAACATTTTATACTCGATAGAGTTGGTGATACAGAGATTTTTCCAGTCCTCAGCCCATCCGCGTTCGCATAGTGAGTAACCAACGATAGCTATTTTCATTTTATAAATTTTACATCCTTTCTATTTCTTATCATCTTCATGAAAAGTACTTGCTCTTTGTCACCGCTATGTTTCTGGCCACTATCCACTTTTGTATTATACCAACTCTTAGTCTCAAAGAAATCATAACCGAATATTGTAAGAGTTTCGAACTCTAAGTATTTGAGGCAGAATTTCAGAGTCATCATTCCCGTCGTCGGATTTATACCGAGTTCTTTATATAGTTCGTGCCAGTCTTTCTTCGGATTTTGTACTCCGTTCCTCAGTACCCAAGGATGTGCCAGCCGATGATTCGCCGTCATCCAGACGGTGGGACAGAGGCCGTATGCGAGTTCCATACTTTTACGGCTTAGACCGGTGGATAGGAAAAGTATGTCCGTCCGGCTCCCGATAAATTCTTCCTTTCCCTGGGGCTTACCCCTATTCATCCGACCAACAATGTCAAAAGAATCTATGTTCTTCTTTGTCTTGAGAACAGAGTCAGCATTGCCGATAATACACATATTCTTGCCCTTACAAAGCCCCTGTATTTTAGCGAGTCCTCCTTTTAGCCGGTATCCAGGCTGCTTTTGTTTGATATCCTTATATTTCCTACTTAGCTGAAAGTGTTCGACGACTGGACGAACTCTCCCGCGTGCACGACAATCGAAAATCATACAATATTCAATAGGAAACGTATCCCATTTGATCCTATCTTTGCATCTATTAAACACAGTATGTAGATTCTTCTGGGGCATAAGCGTTGTTAACTTTTCTTTATCTATCTTTAACCATTGGTCCGCCATATAGCGCCCACCCTTTGAATTCTTAAAGTAAAGTGTCCCGCCCAATAATTCCTTTTTATTATAGAGATGAAAAGCAAAATCGTATTTATAATCGTTGAATAGTACAGGAGTACGGCGGATCTTAGCGTCTGCGTCGACAAAGACAATCGAACGATCTGGGTGACGCTTCATCGTCTGCACGACAAATTGAGATTTATAATATGTGTTTTTATACCAATCACCCAAATCACCAATGCCCCTGATATCACTTTCCATATTGAACCGTCTTAGAGTAGTTTTTAGCTCTTCAATTTGTTTTTCGTAACCGGTTTTTTTCGTATAGTAAGACGCAAAAATAGGTCGGTCTATCGGTTTTATGTCTTCGAATTTTTCGAATTCGAAACACTTCAGAGCGCTTTTAGAATTAAGATTCACGACGCGAATTTTACGTCCCTTTAATATGGGCTCGATTCTGTTAAAATCGTTTATAAATGCCTTGTAAACTTTTGAGCCCTGCTTTTCCGGATATCCGTCGTGCCACCATGATTGTTTCTCGTCTCGGCTTTTCATATCGAAACCAAGAAGATATATCGGGTTAGCACCCAAGCAGACGGCGAGATTAAGCGCACCGAACCCAGAATTAGTACAAGTTACGATCCCGTCTTTCAATGAAGAGCTAAGGCCAGGTCCCCTAGAACCAGGGAGTATGAAGACGCCTTTAGGGTAGTCGTAGCCGACGGTATCGAGCCAAACAGCGTAACCTTTATAATCTTCGAACTTCTCTCTCGACACATCACCAAGTTTACCCGTCGTAATCCATTCATAAAGGTTATGGTCCATAGCAAAATTGACCTGGCAGTCTATCTTTTCAAACGCGCGATTTACACCAATTACAAGCTCGTTTTTCAACTTGGAGAAATCAAAATCTTTCAGACTCTCCCCGCCACCGATAATAAAGCATCGCTGGCCTTCCCACTCTCCGTCCGGGAACATGTCAGAGAACATCCGTCCATCCTCATAATCGAGAGTAGCCGGAGGCGGGAGTCGCTCTACGATACCGAATCCTTTATCACGAAGGTCTATCCAATTATCCTTTATTTTCTGAGCGTTTGATCTTTTAGACATTCTTTTTTTCTGCATGTCTTCAAATAGATCGCTAGCAACCTTGTCCCTTGTAGTTATTATTTCGCTCATTTCCTTATTCCACCCACACTACCTTTCTTACGCCGAATATCCCCTGGCTTTATAAAAACATGATATATTTCAATACATCTCGTTTCCTCAAGAGCTTCGAATTGGTGTCGAACATCAGCATAGACAGCAGCAGTCTGGCCAGGGCCTAATTCTGATTGGTCAGTTAACTTTCCATCCACCCAAGTTCTAACGATCAATCTACCAGAAATTATATGAAAGATATTTATTTTATCGTGATCATGGATTGAACAATAACCATTTTTAACAATCTCAAGATCGTAGACTTCAACACTTTGGCTTTCAAATATCTTGGTCGTATAACCCCAAGCTTTTCCTTTTCTAATTCCTATCATTTAGTTTTCCTTTAAAAAAAAGGAGCGGGGCTTCGGCTCCCGCTCCCTTTTGAATCATTAACTCAACTATCAACTGTCGATTAGACTATTGCACAGCGTTGGAGTTGCTGAACGTCCCCGATTGCTCCACCATATCGCATCCATCCTACCTGAGCATCAGTATAGGAAAGAATATCGAAATCGGTAAAGGTAGTCAGATCCATTCGGTAACCAGCAATCAACTTGTTCTTAGGAAGGATAACGTAATAGACATCAGCTGCGGCAAGCATGGTTGTGGTAAGCTGCTGGAACTTATAATCGACTGCCCGCACTGATTGTGCCACATCGTAATTGAAATTAAGTGCCTGTTTAACTCGGCCTCTTAACTGTAGAGGAGTGAGAACGATAAATGTCGTATTCTGCGGTGTCACACCATAGCCACGATTAAGCACGTTAAGGATTATCTGTTGCGCAGCAAGGTTCATTGTTGCAGCGTCCTGACTGGCCAACTGACCTCTTGTTCCAGCTGCTAGTGTATCGGGCGATGGTTGCAATGCGAGATTCTGAGCTGCAGGAAGGGCATCAATTAGTGCATAAAACACAGCTGCTCTAGTCTGAAAGGCTGCGTTCCGATAGGCTTTCGTCTGGCTTTCAATAGTCAGATATTCCTCGTCATCGAATAGTGTTCTGTCCCAATTCAATCCGCCTGCATATCGTTCGAAATAAACGTGTGCTTTCTCTCCTGACATCTGGTAGAGTTTAGCTTTTCTTCCGAGTGGGGTTTTGAGGAACTGCACATTGTTCGCAATATCGAGCAAATCGAATCCGTTCCGTCTCAATCCAGACATATCTCTGACATCAAAGACAGATTCATAGCCGTTGTCATAGTAGGTTAGCTGATCGTACTTCTGGATGACAGGCAGAATCGATGCAGGAAAATCGCTTGCGGCGGTGAATTCCTGAATCTTCTGGACCATTTCCCGATGAACTTTCCGGTCTTCCTGAAACTCTGCGATATGTGCAAATTGAGGATTAGGCTCTAGATCAGGGATAGCCAGAAAATACTTCAACTGCATGGTCAACTTTTTCCGATGATCGACGTTGTTTACGTCGAACTTACTCCAATCCCAGTTTTTGAATAGTTTGCTTTTTATCATCATTCGCTCCTTATAAAGGCTCCGTCATCGATGCCTTATCGCCCTTGAGGTCGATTTCAACCGTTGTATCAAATGCGCCTGCTGCTTCTGTCGCTATACCAATCCACCAGTATGTGCTTCTGTAGACGGGTGTTACACCGTCACCGTCTATGCCGGACCAATAGACCTTATCGCCAGCCGCAAAAGCGTAGGCGGTTCCAACCCATTTGTCGACAATGATCTTCTCACAATGGTAGATCGGATAAAACACCCCAGCGAGAACGACGACTACTTCAAAATAAACCACACCTACGGTATTGTGAATCCAGACGATATCATACTGGGAGTGTCCATCAGCGTTAGCGCATATTGCCGTTAAACTCCGCCAATCCCCAGGAGGGGCAGCGGTTCTTACTCTTTGTCCCATGTTATTCTCCGTTTAAATTTTAGATTCCGCTTAAACGTTTACCTCAAGACCCTAATCAGTCAAGGACATATCTCCGATTTCATCAGATACTTGCTTCGTCTTGTCTTTTGATTCTCCGCCAGGTGCTTTCTCTTTGACTGCATCGGGTTCTTTGCCGAAAACATCTTTTTGAATTCCGGCAAAATCATCAACTTGGTCATCAAGAAATTGATTGAATTCTGCTTCTGCTTTTTCATGCTCTTTAGGCTCAAATTTAGAAATATTCCGGTTGATGAACTTCATCTGTTCTTCATTAAAATTCCGTTTCTCCTTCTGTACCTCAAGCCACCCAGCGGTCTTCGTTTTGATGACATCCGTCTGTAACCCAGTAATCACCTTGTCTTTCCCCTTAATCACCTCTGCATGGTCTTTGATAAGATCTTCTTTCGTTTCGTTGAACCCCTTGTTGATAGTCTTCCTGCGTTTAATTTCAGCATGTACGACTTTCTCTGACTCTGTTTCGATATGTGCCTCAATCGTAGGATCTTTAGTTAGTTCCCCTATGCCGAAAAGATCTGATGGCATTAGGTTTTCCGCCTTAATGAAGCTTTTAACTCCACTAATCGTAATGTCACTCATGGTTTTGTCTCCTTTGTTGTATTGTGTTTTAGCGAACGCCTGGATCTGGCTCACAAGTGTGGCACCAGGGAATCCAGGACGCTCGAATTTTGAATTGCCTAGGGCAATCCCCGTTATATCTTCAACATTAGCATCATAGATGCCTCTGTCTTGATCATCACTTAGAATGACGTCCGCCTCTATGCTCGCTACGTCAAGCTTCAAATCTCTATATTCCGGCTTGATATACGCAATAGCTATGGCAGATAGATTATCATCTATAATCTGCTTGGCCTTGCCAACTATACGGCCAATAACACTTCTGCCACTATGTATATTAGTCTTTGCATGATTGTGGAATACCTTCGTTCCGTACTGAAGTTTTTCTACTATCTTCTCAATCGCCGACGCAAACCAACGCTTAACCACATCCCCTCTACCGACTACCTGACCTTCAGAAATACCTTCGTGACCTACGACATAAGCTCGAAATTCCGGATGTTGGTCTTTCGCCTTGATTTCCTCATAAATATTAGCAGGAATGTGACTCAAGATTTCAGAAGAAGCCATTTCGAGAATCGTTGCTCGTATCGTTTTTATGATCATAATTTTACTCCTTTTAATACTTCTATAAGATTCTCGCTACCGGCGCGAAGAAAATCCTTCCGTATCTGTCGCCGCTTGTATCGCGGCATCCCTAGTGCAGCCATACCTTTATCTATCTTCGAAAGCAGTCTTATTGTCCGGTCAATTTGCCGGTTAAGTCGCCGTCTCCTAAAAAATTTCATTCATCCCGTCCCGAATCTTTAGTACCGGTGGGCTCATCCTTTTTCTTAGGTGTTGTTTTAACTTTCTCCTTTTTCACTGGCTTCTTCTCCCTCGGCGTGTGCTTGAATGAATCTACATTGCTGGTGGTGATTATTTGACCGGAGTGGGCCTTACCTTTGCCCTTGACAACGAACTCGCTCGGCTTTATGTCATTGCTTGAAATAATAGTAAGCTTTTTTACCGGTTCGTTATCTTTAACCTTAATATCATTCGTGGTTATCATTTTATCTCCTTATATAAAATTTAAATCTCTTGTGAGAATCATCGTCGCCCTGTCCACCACGTCTCTAGGAAAGAGTGCTCTTCGTGCTGCTTCCCATCCCGCGTAGTCCAAAATACCTATATGAAATGGTGAAAGAGTAGACTCTTTGATCGTTTTTATCATAACTGGTCGTTTTCTCCAACCCATTATAGTCCATACTCCTCAGAGAATTCCTGGGCAAAATGATATCTAGCCCTCATCGCAGCGACGGCCTTCTCCCGACTGTCAGCACAAATCCTCTGCCTTGTCTCTTTGTTTCGAAAACACCATTTCCTCTTTCCCTCCACAGTTTCTTGCCTAATTTCCGTATAAGGCATTATTCTTCCTCTACCGCGGCGCCTGGCTTTCCTACGGTAAGATTTCTCGCTAAATCATCTTCATCGCGACGCTCGGCGTCACGCTTCGCCTCTTCAAGCTCACTCTCATCATTCTTCTCTTTCCGCTCAAGTTCCTTATCTATATCAACATCTGGCAACTGCTCAAGGAATAGCTCCTCAGTTATTTTGCCAGCAACCACAGCAGGAAGCCATACTTTTTCGATATTATCCCAATGCTGTTTCGTAATAACTGGAATATTGACTTTGATCAGAGAAGGATTAAGTTTCTTCCCTGCAGCTTCTTTCTGCGCGTATACCACCTTATTGAAAAGATTCATCCCCTTAGTAAGCAATTCTTCATAAGTGCCTTCCCACGTCGTGCGTTCTTTTACTGTAGCTGAACTTAACATCTCTCTCAAATCGTCTGACGTAGAACGGTTCTTCAATAATTCTACGAATCCTAGATATTGAACCGATACCCCCGTAGTACCAGATACCATCTTCGCATTAGTAATAATCTCCTTCTCTAACGATTCAACACCCTTAATATCAAAGCTAACAAATGAAAGCTCTCCCGTACCCGCCATGATCTTCTTTATCTTAAAATCTTTATTATCCAACGCCAATAAAGCTTTAGCAACTTCATTTTTATCTATACATTTCATATACAGAATCGGACCACCAAAGATACGGTCTATCTCCCGCCAGTCTCTTAGCGCCTTGTCCAAATTATCTATTTGAGAAAGGCATTTCATAACCTTTGATTGTGCTGTGTTCGGATCATTGATACGACCACCGAACTTCTTATAAACAAATTGTTCCTCTTTTAAGTCTCCCGGCTTCTTCCCCGCTGTCCATTCAACCTTCAAATATTTTTTGTAATCATCCTCAGCAACGATGATAGTATATTTCTTTTCCGTCCAGCTTACGTAGCGCGCTGCCACCATCTTATAATCATAATCCTTATATATCTCTTCCTCCGGCGTTTTGTCCATATCAATCTTCAGGAGAATTTTACCTTCGATCTCAGCCTCTTTCGCAAACTCCTGTACCATTTCTTTATCAAGGTCGTTGTATTTAAGAAACGCATTGGCCCATGCGATTTCATTCTTCGCATCAACTTCCGAATCTCTAGCCGAGACTTTGATCCCCCTAGCTATAATGAACGCAGCCCGGAGATCAACGATATTGCCCGTCTGAAGAACGCCCCATTTAGAGGTGCCATTGTATTTATCGTTTACCGCATTCACGGCTTTCCGGTACGTACGGTATTCGTTACCTTTATAGGCTCCAGTATCATCAGTTTCAGTTCCGCTCATGATATCTATCATGTGTTGAATTTTGACGTTTGCCTGGCCTAACTTCTTTTTATAAGCATGAGTCTGATTGGCATCTTTAAAATATTGTATCATCCCCATAGTACACCTGTCCCTGTCTTCGGTATCCCAAATGCTCCGCCCCCTGCGTGCTCTACTCCCCAGTTGGCCAGCGCCAGGGCCATCACACAATCATCATGGTAACCCTCAGGAGCCTGGTATCGAACCAATCCGGAAGCAGTCATTTCGTACTCAAATATTACCATCTCGTCAAACTGAGTTTTTCCAAGCGAGTTCTCCCTATTTAATATTTTTATCTTCTCCTGCTCCAGCGACATCATAAGCATTTGAATGAGCTGTTTTTTACTTTCATTCGTAAACTTGTATGGCTCCACTACAAGATCCATTCCCTGAAGAGCTTCATAAATCGGATCGCCCACTCCCGATGCATCAAGCCAAATTTGAGCGTTATTATATTTCTCAGAAACGAACTTAATTCGCTCCTCCTGCAACTTCCAATCTATTTCATTAAATCTGTCCATATAGACCTGTTTGCCTTCACTGTCCAGGACAACTAATACTGTATAATCCTGCAGCCGCGCCACGTCTACCCCTAAATAATAAACTGTACCAGCAACTGGCTCTTTGATTGTGGTTGTAGCGCATTTAACAAGGTTCCGAAATACGGTTGAAGAATCTTCGAGGAATTTAGCGTATACTTCTTGCTCCTGGATCGATTTAGGGATCTCTTTCGTAAGCTCCACGACGTCCTTCTGCGTCAGAAATGGGTTATCAAATGAAGTGAATCGGAAGAATTCCTGGTCTTCGTTCGCCGGATCATCAGCTTTAACAGCCAACTCATGGAACAAACCTTTCCCCTTGGGTGTCCCCCCAATATAAAAGTCGGGATTAAAATCAAGTGTCATTGGAAGAATGGCATTGTAGTAAAGGTATTCCCTTCTCAGGATGATTCCCGCTTCGTTTAACATAATGAATTTATAGGCGAACCCCTCAATCAACTCGGGTCTATCGGCGCTTCTCATATCCATTTTATTCCCACATATCTCAAGTTCTTTCTTTTGCTGACGCCATCTCCAATATTTCTGGGGTAGTTTCTTTAACGCCGGGTAGAAGTAGCGTTCAACATACTTGTCGATATTGCCGTTCACCGTATCTACCCATAGCCCGGGGCCTATACCGTCTATAAGATACTCAATGGCTCGGTGAGCGTAGCCCCTCGTCAAACCCCACCTTCGTCCCTTGGCGATAACTTTCTTTTTGACCTTAGACTTAAAAAAGAATTGGTCCTGGCCAGGGTGGTAATTAATTTGAATCCTTTCCTGTCCGGGAGTCCGCGATTCCACACTCATTCCTTCGGCCTCTTATCTGTGATTATTCGCTCGACCAAGATCTTCTTTAAGTCGTCGGCAACATCGAATTTATCGAGAAACAACCCCGTATGCTTCCCAAGGAGTTCGAGCGGCCTAACCTTCCCGTGAAGTTTTACGCTTATCGACCGGCCACCCGTACCAGTGGTCTCTTTTATACTTTCTATAGCTCGGGTCTTACCCCCTTTTATTTTTTTAAAAGGATAGAATTCCAAACTTTTATTCTCTTTAATTTGTCCGTAATCCCTAATGTCTGAAAAGCCCAAAACCGCAAGTTCCTGGATAACCATATCCTGGGTGATCTGCGTCCTTTCGGATCGGTCTTTTAATAGCTCTGCAATCCTTCTTTCAATAGCGGGTCTAACCAGAAGCTGGGAGGCTTGGACTATAGCTGACTTAGGGCTAAATCCGGCTCCTATGGCCGAATCTTTACCACTGAATTTAATAATATACCGCTGGCAGAATTCCTCCTGGCGCTTATCCTTTAGCTTTGGCATCTATCCACCATTCACCTTTTTAATCTCTGTAATGACCTCCGTTTTAAAATCCTCTAATTTATCAAAAATCTTCCCGTGCTGATCGCTGTTATTTCGGTTAGCCTCAACGAGGGCTGCGCCGAATATTCTGATCGCCGTTGTGTTCGATGCGATTTTCCCTTCATGCTTAAAACAGAGAGTCTTCTTGCTGGTCTTGTTTATGTCCGTGGGCGGGTTCGTAGGAGTAAGAGCCTTTGATCCCTTCTGGAACTTGAGGATGAAACCAAACACCAATACCAAAATTATTACCGCAGCCAACGAAGCCGGTCCCAATGTCTCCCAAGGTATTGCTTTCAACACCATTAAACTCTGGTAAGTATCACAATAAGAATTGCCACTATTGTTTCCAGGATTAAAATTATGCTATCCTCGATAAGTTTCTCTTTTCTAATAATTGGTATAAGAGCAGCAAGTACGTTTTTAATAATCCTTAATACTTTAACCATTCCACCCCTCCCTTATAGAAAATTTTTATGTGCCCTAGTTTCGTCGCTAAGATAATCGAGAAGCTCGTTGTATTTAGTATATCTGCACGGCGGACACTTCTCGATATTTATTTGCTTTATCACTTCCTGGCGTTTCTTACTGTTCCATATCTCGAAGAACGACTCCTTCTTCAAACTCCCGAAGGAAAACTCCGGGTCGCCCCTTAACTGGCAGCAGAGATATACGTTAGAGTCAGCACCCACAACGCCGAGCAGCGCATGTGCTCTGCAGCGTGAAAAAGTACGGTCAACCTCCGCCATCCCATCAAAACGGTGTAAAATTGGAAAGACAGAAAATTCATCGTCGGTCAACGACATCGACTCCTCTATTGCTTTTTCAACGAACTGCCAATTAGACTGCTGGCTGCCAGGGATATATACAGGTCTTATTTGAATATAGTCCACACCGATCCTTTTCGAAAGGCGGGCCGCATCAAATATCCCAATATCATTAAGGGGATGAACCAGGAACGCAACCCCAATAGTTAAATCGTCCCTCAGACCCCTTCTCATCCCAACTAAAATATTTATATTCTCTATAATCTTATCGAAATTGTCTGTAAGTTTATGTTTAGGTCTATGGAGCGAAGTATGGGTTTCAACAGTAGCAGCGTCAAGGCTAATCCTTATAAATTTACAAGTCTCCACAGCCGCCTTACACACTCTTTGGTTCATCAACCCTCCATTGGTTACTAACCCGACCTCCAACCCTGAATTTTTCGCCTCGTACATGGCCAGTACAGCATCGGGACTTGTCAACGGCTCCCCACCGCCGGTAAAAGTGACGGACTTTACATTCGCCCCGGCCAGGTTGTTGATCAGCTCAAGCATTGTATTGGTGGGAAGCATCGATTTTTCTCTTTTCTTAAAATCCTCATACATACACCAAATACAGTTATGGTTACACAGGTTGCTTAGATCGATTTCACAGGATATTGGGGGAGGATTCCACCCTTTGAGAATACCTTCCAGCGTCGACCAGTGGTTCAACGCTTTCAGAGGGTTAAATTGTTTTAAGTTCAATCCATCATCCCCACCAATTCAAAGTGCGGGAGATCAAAAAAGTTTTGGTCGTGTAGCTCCCTGTCCCGGTCCCAATCACCGCCCCATCGGATCATAATCCCTAGCTTAGATGCAGTACCTAGAACGAACCCCCCGAAGAAGTAAAACGCTTCCCTGTCGTCCCACCGGATGTGTGGGGAATTCTCGAACCAGGGCACGACATCAGCTGCCAAAGACGGGGTTTTATTGTGTTTGCCTAGGGGGTACGCGAGCTTGGAACGGCCCTCGAAAAATGCTTGGTCTTGTTCTCCTTCCCCCCTACGCCCGGTGATTACAGCACAATTATAGTGTTTGATTACCTCGTTAAAGAGGTTCTGTAGGCCGAGGTGACACTCCGACAGTCTATTTCTGGAGTTTTTGCCGAAATAAAACATTTCTTTTGGGAAACATTAAAACATACCCCGAAATGTCTTGTCAAGTTTATATACCTTTTTACATTGACCAGGATAGATAACAATAACCTAGAAATAGAAATTCATTCATTTGCGTACTAAGCCATCCTGTCCCCCATTTTGGGAACATTAAAGTTACAGGCTCGTCTGGGGGTATCCCCACATGGAAAAACAAGCCTCTAAATTCAAGCCCTTTTAATCGACCTGTCCAGGGAATAAACGCTTTTTTACTTTTCCTTTTCATTACTATCTAGCTGTTCAAACAGTAGTTTCCGGACTAGGGCCGAAACATTTATACACCGCTTCGCAGCAAAATCGACGATCTGCCCTTTCTCCTCGGCAGTAACCTTGACGGCCAATATACAGTCACGGTTTGTATGGTCTTTTTTCCCCGCCCTTGTGTTTGTAATTGTTATCTTTTTCATTTTTATCCTCTTAAGCCATATTGAGTTTGTTCGCCCTGGCCGCAGCTTTTGCGTGACCACCGGTTTCCCAGACCGTAAGAACGTCCGCAGCAACATATATATCTTTACAAAAAATTGTCGAGGGAACTTCGAGAACCATATGTTCGTTTTGCTTTGTACTTGTGATCAAAACGCCGTTGTGAATTGTTTCGATTAGATATTTCATTTCTTCACCTCTTCTAAATCATAATACATAAAGTTCCCATGCCCGCTGACAAGAAGATACATTAATTTCCCGTTATGGAGGCCAACACTCGGGCCATTCTTACAGACGACTTTTACGCCGACATTCAACCCATAGGTTGAATACATATATTCTGTTTGATATGTCTTCCCGTCGCAATCTTCTTTTCTACATATCTCGCAGACTTCGACTATTACTTTCACTTTCTCTCCTCAAGCACGGCCAATACGGCTTTCAAGCAAGCTTCTTCATCCTTGTTGCCCTGCTTTGAAAATGCTCTTTTCGTTTTATGTCCATGACAATAGCAGGTTATTGTTTTTACTCCGCCATAATGTTCATATTCAACTAATCGAACCAAGTAGCCTTCCCCTCTCAAAAACTCCAAGCAGTCTTTGATAGTCCAGAGGGGGATTAAGTTGTCAATGGGAACCCTTCGAGACAGGGTAAGAAATGGTTTATCTCCAATTTTCATATCAATAAACCAATCTCCATGCTCAATGGGCTTCTCATACCTCTCTACTATCTGCTTACACAGGCTTGTTTCTTCTTTGGTGAATTTCATCTTTTTCGTGCCTCCACAATAAACTTCTCCATCTCCTCAAGAACGTTGAATTGCCCTAATATGAATCCCCGCGAGTACGGGTCATTTTCAATCCCCTTTTTTGAAAGGGATTTTTCACACAACTTTTTCCAGTTATTAATGAGAGTTGCTATGATATTTAACTTTTTATCCATTTTTTCACTCATTGTTTTCTCTTTCTCTTCGACCTCGGTGGGCTTCTTTTTACATTTCTCGCACTTATATTCTTTTAACCCTCTACTACCTTTTATTGGGTGTGCTATAATCATATAACTATAATGGTATTCAATAACCTTGGCTCCACAGCACTTACTTCTTAATTCACTCATTCTTTTCTCCTTCCTAATTATAACATATATTACCAAAACCTGTCAAGTTAATATCCCTGCCTTGGGAACTTTCCAAAAATTTAGTAAAATTAAGGGGAAGCCTTCTTTGCTTCATGCTTCATCCCCTAGTATTTCGTAATGAAGCAAGCAGCTATTTCTACCCACCCGACGAGGTCGGGGTGGGGTAGTAATTTTATAGCCGTTGCTTCTTTTTTGCTTCATATTTTCTAGGGGGTACGCTTCATTCTTGCTTCTTTTTCGCTTCATTATTCTTTTGGTTGTTTGGGGGATATGATATAACACCCTTCTTCGTCCTTCTCCAAGCCTATTTTTCTCGCTGCTCTATGTACTGTAGCTGGGCTACTGTTTATTGCGTTTGCAATAGCTCTCTCAGAGTCATAGCGTCCCCCACCCATAATCGCCTCCTCTATTTTTTTATTAACCGGAACGTCATCTGCTCCAATTTTCACCGTGTAACTCCAATTATCAATTGTAAATATTGCTCTTATAATATCGGGTTCTTCTGCCTCTTTGAAGTACCGCTTGATTCTGACTTCACCTTCTTTCTTTTTACTCGTCTCCAGTACCATCCAGCCAAAGTCCAGCCAAGCGTAAAGATAGATGCTACCCCACATACTGGCGATGTCCTCAGACTTCCGGCCCGCCCAAGTTGAATGATGTACAATGAGGAAAGCGCACCCGTGTTTGTCGCGTAGACGCTTCAACTCGTTTAATTCTGCCGCTGCCATCCCAGCAAGAAAGTCCTCAATCTTCCCGGCAGCAACATATAGTGAATCTATAATAATTAATGCCGGACGGCATTCTACAATTCGCCGTTCAAGTTGCTCCATAGTAGTTTTGTCCTTAAAATTAAAGTCTCTGATCCAGTGAAGAGGCCAATCAACTCCATAATTACCATCCCCGAGCTTTTTAAATGGCCCAAAGTCAAGCTCATAAACTCGGTTTTTTCCCGTGCCTTTCTCCACAGGTTCTTTCATCCCATACACTTTATATGATCGTTTGATTAGCGATCTCATCGGATCTTCCAACTGCACCATCAAAACAGGGCCTTTGTTCAATACTGGGTATTGCCCCATAAACGGCCTGCCCATCACGACGGCAAGAGCGAGATCGATGGACAGCCACGTCTTAAAGTTCTTCGGGCTACCCACCGCCATACCACAACCACCTTGAGGGAGCCACCCCTCAACCAGCCAGTTTTCTTCCTCGTCCCCCCAGCAGAGGCGGTGTGTTGCGTCATTATGTGATTCCATCGTCGTTCGCCCGGGGACCACCTTCTCCCGCTTACATGCCTTCCCAACAGTCGTTTCGCCGTAAGTTTCGTTTCCATGTTTTTCGTTCCACTTGGAACGCATTAGGCCGCTTTTCCGGAAGAATGCGTCAACTCTAGCTGGAACTGGGTCTAACTTTATAGCTAGAAGGTTACATAGGGCAAGATCAGCCTCGCTTTGGCTTGGGTAGCCAGCCTCTTTCCATTCGCCTACCCAGAGCATATCGAATTTCGTCTTCTTCGGGGTTTCAGCGATAATGGGTGTGGGTTCTATTCCGAAGATTTTTTCGTATACGCTAGTGGTCTCCGTCTCTTCAATAGATGTTTTAGCTCTGGGTAGAACATTCCCCGTAACGGTCAAATAGTGGGCATTATCGTAAACCTCGAAATCGCCTTTCTTTTTATTATTAGGTATTTTTGCCTTAACCCAGACACGGAGACCTTTACCTGAGGGCGAGACTTCTACATACGAGTTGAGATTTTTAATATAACCCACTACTTTTTCATTGATTTTCCCACCACTAAAACTGTTATCAAAATCCCAGCCACAAAGACCGTCTTCAGCCGTTGGTATGAATCCAACACCATCAAATTTCTTGGTCTTTATGGCCTGGAGGGCCTTATCGAAGCTCATCCATGTCGCCCGGTTCGAGACGGATGCTAGTTGTCCGTTTGCTTGACAAGGCGGTTTATCCCATTTTTTATTATTCCATACGTAACGCCACAATACCCATTGAGAAAGTTCCTTAAGCTCAATAGGGATATTTTCCGGGTGGAATGGGGGTTTGGAGGGATGCGGTGTGTGTTTGAGTTCGTTTTTTTGTCGAGGGATGTTTGGCTCAGTCATTTTAGTTGGCTTTCTCCAAGTAATCGGTGGCCAATCGTAAGATGGTTGGTGAATCCTGAAGACACCCGATTCCCTTATTACATATGGAACAAAGAATGCCACGAATTTGTCCTGTTATGTGATTGTGGTCCACAATAGGACCCTGCTTTCCCCAATCTTTCGTCTTACAGATCGCACATACTCCACCCTGATTGTGGAGCAGAATATCGAACGCTTCAGGTGTTAAATTATATTTCTTCTTTAACCATTTAATCCGTTCTTCGTCCTTATTGTAGTGTTCTCTTCCATACTGATTAATCTGCTCTTTGTTTTTACTACGGTATTTTCTATTCTCTCGGTTAATACAATCCCTGCACCGTCCTCTAAATCCATCTTGATTTGCTTTACATGGTGAAAAGTATTCTGTAGTTAAAGGTAATCCCTTTTTACACTTCGAGCAAACTTTCATTTTTATGCTTTCTCCCCGAAATCCTTTAACCCATAAACCCGGACTCTCGGCCTCCACCGCATTGCTACTCCATCTTTTTTAAGCTTTACTTTTCGCCAGCCCCAGAGTTCAAGATGCCCACCCACCTTCAACCATTCCACAGCAAATTCGCTCTCAAGAATTTTCCTGTTGTGTGCGGCAAAGGCCTGCCCGCAGCTTTGAATACCGCAGATTGCATCGTGTTTTATTGCTATAATATCTATAATTCCGAAAAGATCCTGCGTGATTCCGAACTTTCCCGCATATGGGTTGAATCTTTCAACGATACCTACTATATACCCTTCTTGTCTTAGGCTTCTTAACGTTCTTTGAGTCGGCGATAATCCTTTCATCCTTGGATCTCTTTAACGATTTTACGGATGAATTCTTTGGCTGATTTATTATACAGCTCAGGAACTAACGCAATTAATTCTCTCGCCTTCTCGTCATACCACTCCTCGGTGACTTCTTTCTTTATAAGTGCCACGATTTCTTCAAAAGGCTTCTTAAACTTCTCTCTTTTCTCTTTACTTACTCCCATATGTTGCATGTGTGCCAGCGCATAAGAATACAATGTGCCTAGATTGCCTATAAGCTCTTTTTTCTTCATTTTATTCTTCTTCTTATTTTCAAGCCAGTTATTCATGAATTTCTTTGCTTCGTTCATCTCACCTCTCCTCTTCCAGTTCCGTGTCGATGTCGTCTGCTATTTTCTCCATGGCACTCGGCTCTTCCTTATAGTGTTTTAGCAACGGGTGCCTTTTCTTTTTCTCTTTTCTTAAGTGCTTGGAGAGTTTGTTTATAACTTTTTCTTGTTTGCTAGCGGATTTCCATATTTTTATTATGAACACAACAAATGCTATAATTGCTTTCATAGAGAATTTTGTACGCTGAGTTATATTCATTTACTCCTCCTCTAGCTCTAAAATCGGCCTTAATAACTCTATCCGCTTCTTAGCCTGATCAAACATCTTGAACCCGTGGTTTACAATAAAATTTGGATTCAGGATCGGAGTTAGAGTCTCTTGATGCAGAATGTAATCCCCAAATATTTCTAGCTCCTTCACAGTCAATCCGGATTCTTTCACTGCTTTTATCGCGACATTGATCTTGACTCCTATCACTGTTAATTCACTCATTTACTCTTCCCTTCTCCAGAGTAAGCATCTCTGGCGTTGTCCCAGTTTTTATTCGCTTTCTCCTGGATCAACCTCCTGATTGTCTCTCTGGTTATTACCTCATTATAAAGGTCGTATTCGACAGATGAATGACTACCACCCTCGTCGTGGTCAACCTCGTGATGACAGTTTACATCATCTAAGATAGTTTCAATTATATCGTCGATTAATTTTTTCATTTATTCCTCCGTCTTTGATTTTTTTATAAATCCCCTCTTTCTTTTAAATCTAAAATAAGTTCGACATAATATTGTCGATTACATTTGGGACATTCTGCTAAATAAATTCTACCTATATTACACTTGTTAATATTTATAAAAATCGTACTTCCGCAATTTCGGCAATTCGTTGATAGATTCATTCGCTCTTCTCCTTTCTGTAATCTTCGAGTTGGCTGGCGTAATCGTCCCGCTCGGACTTGGCGTCCTCTAATTGATCCTGAAGCTCGGATATCTCTGTATCCTTTGTCTCAACGCACGTTCGACAAATTGTCTCGTCGTCGGTGGTCATGTTCTGCCGACAGTCATTACATTGAATGCTTACGCTCATTTTTTTCCTCCTTTATCTTTTAAGTCTTTTTCCACCTCTTTTTTTGCCCAAGCATCAAAAATTTCATGTGTTTTAAAATCTGCTAATTGCCGTCCAGACGTATTAGGTAACCCATATTTTTTCTGACAAACTGAACAATATTTAATATCCCCCTTTACCAATTCTCTACATTTAAGACATATGCTGTAACTCATTCTGTCCCTCCTAAAATATGGCTTTTATCGCCGGGATAATAATCCCGATTGTTATGGTAAGGCCACCGCCTATCGCAAGCCCTATTTTGAGTCCATTCCACCAACTCTTCCTTTTCTGCTTCTCGCTTTTTGCGAATTTAATGTCCTGCTTTTTCACTATTATCCTTAAATTTAGAACCACACCACCCAGTTTCCACAGAGCACCGTAGAGATTCCACGAAACCATTTTTTGGGATTGCAAGGCCCCGCCGTACTCTGAAAGACTGAAGCCAGTCTGCTCGATTTCCTCCTTTATCAGAGAGAATTGCGCTATCATGGCCAGAGCCTTTTGACTACACCCTATGGAAAACAGAATCCCGTCTTCTTCTAATTCAACCTGCACACAATCCAAGATTTCTCGAAACTCCTCCACGAGCCGGGAGGGGGGCAGTTCCATAACCTCCGCCACGATTGTCTCCCGCTTTTTTCGCAACTCCAGGATGATCAACCGACTTTTCTCTATATTAGCTTCTTTTTTCGCCACCGCCTTTTTATAGACTTCAGCCTCTGCGACATAATCTACGGCCTCGTCTTCCAGCTTCACGTTATCCTTCTTGAGACCGAAGATCTCCTCATCAAGCTCTTTTATATCCTTCTTGTATTTGGCCTCGCCGCAAGTCCGGACACCCCAAGCGAAGACAACAACCAGAATCGCTAAAACTAATGGCAACCAGTTCTTTTTAAGTTTGTGTAAATATAGGTTCATTTATGCCTCCTCAATCTCACAAACTTCCATCTTTGGTTCTTCGCCCACATATCGAACCCATGTCAAAATCGCAGGCATTTACATCAAAGACAAAGACATTTCTACCAAAACCCAATACCAAGCCTCCATAAAGATATTCACATAGCGGGTTTGTCTTTCTGTACTTTCGAAGCATTTTTACATCTACAAATAGATCATCAGTATCCGCCGGAATAATCATTATTACAGGCTTAAATTTTTTCATTTTATTTTAAAAGCAGGACGGACGGGAAAGGATGCCAGCAAACCCGCAGGGGAATAGTGTCAGCAATCTTAGGGATATAAGCTAGGTTCGACCGGTATGGCCGTTTGGATGGGAGCATTCTTATTTATCCGCCTTGCTTTGTTTCATTTTTTAGTCCTCCTAGGAATATAGCCCCCAAGAGTATAGTAGTCGTCCCAGGCGGGGCCATTGCGCGTGATAACCACTGGGCAATCAGCCAAGTCTTCCATTTTTTCAATGTGATCATCTAAAGTGAAGCCCTCCATACGAAGAACGGGCCACCAATCAGTGAAGGTAAGAGCCATGTGAGTTGGGCCGATTAGGGCTACGGACTTTTTAAATTCGTTCCATGACCACAGAAATATACGCTCCCTGTCCCCAGAGTCGGTCTGTCGCTTAGCATCCTCGGGGATTATCTTACCGGCAGCCTCTTCTAGATCATCCCAGTTAATTTCCTTCCCATCGGATGGGCCGGAATTTCCAGGTACTCGCATAGATATAATGCGGTAAACGGCCCAGATGTGACGAACGCGGCCAGTTGGAATACCGGCCTCTGCGAGTAGTGCCGCCGGAGTAACATCTTTGGAGGTACAGTATGGATAATAGCCGTGATTCAGGGAAAGCAACGCTCCTTGAGAACCCTCCAATAATCCTGTTTGTCCGCCCCACATCCAACTACCCATAAGCTCTGCAGTATTGTTTACAACGTAAGCATCAAGCTCCGAATAATCTTGAGCTGTCCTAAATTTACCGTCCCGGACAACCTTATGGGCTACGGCCTGTCCGTTGCCCTGGTGGGTGGAGCCACGGAATGTCGCTGCTTCCTTCCCTTTCTCAACGTGAGCGGGATCGATGACTCCGGCCTGCGAGTCGATAATAATGCGATCACGCTGACTGCCGTTGATAGCTTCAAGCTCTTTAATTTCGTTGAAGAGACTGTCCAATTTAATCATATGCCCTGCACCCAGAACCATTCTAATACGCGGGTCCACCCAGCCAGCTACTGGTAATACTCGCCCGGTGTGGCGTTCTCCGTCGGGTGTTTCGAACCTATGTTCAGCATTCGAACCACCAACCCGGACAGCAAATCCATATGGTTTGCCCTGGTCCAGTTGATTCTTGACTAAATGAGCACAGATCTGTCCTTTCCCTTCATCGCCGAATTGTCCTCCGACAACGATGTCAATACATTTTTCCATTATAAAATCTCCTTTTTAATTGGGTAAAAAGACCCTCCGGCGTCCGTCTGTATGAGGACCCGGCTCGGGGGATGAGCCTAGACCAGACTTCGACCTCGGGGTCTTTAGATTCGATGAGTTCCATAAATAATCCTCATACCGCTATTATAACATATACTATCTAACCGTGTCAAGTACCCCTCCGTCCCAAATTTGGAATAATGGGGTTGTCGTGCTTGTCAAAGCCAATCGGTTGCATTTCGTCTGTACCCCAAGAATACCCCATTCTGCCTTCAGCCACGATGGACACGGCAAACTTAAAGTCTTCCATAATATATTTTATCTCTACCGACCAATCAGCCTCCTCACCAATCGGAATCTCAAAAAGTATCTCATCATGCACTTGGAGAATTTGATGCGCGGTGGTGTCCTCAATCAGTGAGTGCAGGCGGGTAATGACTACACGCATCATCTCGGCTACACCGCCCTGGATCAAGTTTGATAGTGCCTTGTGAACCTCGTCTTCCTTTCTGTAATGCCGCAACCGGCCAGTCCACATCGGTATTTTGCGATCTCGCCCAGCGATGCGCTGAGCGGTATTATATAATTTACGAATGCCGGGGATTAAACGATGATACCGGTCCAGGTAGTCTTTAGCTTCTGCCCTCGGTATACCTAACTCATCCGATAAAGCGTCAGCGCCGATACCATAAATAGTTCCCAGATTAATTCGTTTTCCCCGTTCTCTGGGTATATTCAATGTGGTAGATATTTCCTGGTGGATATCCTTTTTCTGTTGGAATGCATTCAGCAAGAATGGGTCTTTCGTATAGTGCGCTAGAAGCCGCACTTCCGCTTGATTCCAATCCCAGGACATCAATACATAGCCGGGCGGGGCTATAATCAAGTCGCGGACTCTGTAGATTTTGCCACTCTTCTTTGGTAGGGCCTGTAGGTTGGGATTTCTACAGGATGGCCGACCCGATACAGTACCATGCAAGAGTATGTTTGGATGTATGCGACAGTTGCCGTCCATCGAGTCCAGGAATCCCTGGTAGAATGTGCCTGCCGCCTTGTCCCAGGCTCGATTCTGTACAAGCAATGGGGCTATAGGGTGCTTCGACTTTTTCAGGGCCTTCTTATCAGTTGCCTGCTGTCCCAATATTTGACGTAGTTGCGGTACGCTGAGTGGGTTAAAATCCCTACCCACCAGAGCCACCATCTTCTTATATAGTTCAGCCTGATGCTTGCGCGCCAGGGCTAGGTTCTGTGTGCAGCCCTTCGGATTTACTAATACACCCCGTCGCTCCATAGTTATAATGGCTTTGAGATATCTATTAACACTCGGCCATAAATCAATAATGCCCTGCGTCTCCAAGTTTCGAAAATAGAATCGGGCCAATTGCCAAGTTAAACGTACGTCCTGTTCAGCATACGGAGCCACCTCCTCCGGCGGTAGATATTGCATACTATCCTTTGATTTTAGACCCCGCCTCTTGAGCGCCTGCAACAGATCTTTTTCAGATTGAGCTGCATTGGGATCTATATATTTCGCCCCCAGCCGTTTTAGGGTAAATGACATTTCATTTTCATTGAATAAATGCGCCGCCAGCATTACGTCCACAAGCTGGTTGTGTACCGGCATCTGCTCCACTTCGGTAAAGTGAACATCAAATTTAAGATTGAATCCGACTAATAACCGATTCGGATCAGAGAAGTATGGAACCAGACGGTGAAGGTCTTTAATGGGAAGGTTTTTACAGTGGGCGTGGCTAAACAAATCTTTACTGGGCGTATGTCTGAATGGTGCGTAGAACGATTCCCCCTCGGTTCTATTGGTTGTGTCCGGTATAAGTATGGCCACACCAATTAATCTATCCTGTTTGAACGGATCTAACCCAGTAGTTTCGAGGTCATATACAGTTAACGCTGGACCGTCACTCATCTTTTTTAGTAATACGTTATACTCATTCTCCGTTGAAATTAACATTGTTTTCCTCTCACAGGAAAGCAGACCGGGGGCTATCTATCGTACCCCCGGCCTGGTTACGTCGTTAGAACGGTACTTTATCCGTCTCGGCGAAATTAATGCTGTCCTGATTGGGTGGGTGTACCTTTTTCACCTTGTGGCTGTTGCGCCCGTCGTACATCTCGTGGACGATTTCGAGAATACAGGGTTTACCCAGGATATCGCTCTTGGAAAATCTAGCGATACTTCCCGCAGCTTGAACACCGACAGCGACTAGAGTCTCAACGGCTTTCCAACGGGCCTGAGGCAACAGGCTCGTCCAGTATCGGATCTCGACGTCCTTCGATTCACCAGCGGTGATGCGAAATTGCCACACATACTGCGGATTTCCGGCCTTGCTGTCGGCCTTTTCGAAATCAATGACTTTCGCATGATGAGAACCCTCTTCTGCTACGGGGAATTCGTCATCGACGTCGGTGAAGTCCTCCTCGAAAGTTTCATCATCGCCAGCCTGTGGTAGATCCACAGGTGTGTCTGGTTTTGAATCATCCTCAGCTTCCGGTAGATCCACAAGCTGCTCCGGTTTTGGTTCGTCTGTGGCCTTTTTCTTGGCCACACTTTTAGATGTTGGTAATTGTGATTTTGTTGGCATATTTTGCCTCCTTTATTTTAATTTTTTTCCTTTTCCATGTAGTCGGCCAGGGCCCGTGCCCGGACCGGATCACTCTTTAGATGGCCTTCTGCACTGTTACATCCAAGGCAAAGAATTCCTCGCACCTTGCCGGAGGTATGGTCATGATCTACCATCGGGCCGTCGTGGCCCCAATTCGAAGTCCTACACACCGCACAAAGGCCGCCCTGGTCTCGGAGCAGGGTATCGAATGCCTCGGGTGTCAAACCATATTGGACCTTTAACTTCCAGGCCCTCTTGCGGGCCGCTGATTCTTTTTTATGGGAAGCGTAATAAGCCCTAAAAGATACCGCAGCCTCCTTTTTATGAGAGGCGTAATAAATCTTGCGCCGGGCCGCCATATCTTTTCGGTGCGAGGCATTGTAAGCCTTGTTGTAGGCTTTTTGTCTTTCTGGATCTTTATACGACATGGTTTGTTTACTCTTTCCCCCCCAAGATGCGATCTACGATGACCGGGATTGACGGGTCTTCTACTACTAGTCCCAAACGTTGTCCTGGGCTTCTATCTTTCGCAATCCATTTACCAAACGGCCGACACAGCAAGCGGCGGGCGGTCTCCTTGTCTTCTTCTTCGGACGCTTCGGTGGCCTCACTGTCGACGTAAAAATAGCCAATTACATCCATGTACCCCATAACAGCAGTCCGCAGCTTGGGGGTCAACATGGGATGGACAACCTCATTCTTATCCTTATCTTGCGAAGCGGATTCGTGACACGAAAAGAATACGTGAAGGGGTAGGTCGCGAAATTGACGCACCACGCGTCGTAATTGCTGGGTGCTGGTTCCGTAGTCCTCCTGCCAGATATCGTCTAGTGATGCCCGCTTTGCCCCGGATGCAGTGATCTTGCCCATCAACCTCTTGGTGATGCCCTCCAAGTTAATCATCTGCAGTTCGGACAGGGAATCGATACCGACGGACTTGTATGGGTGATCGCCTTTTGCTAAGTACCAGAATATCTGCTCTAGTCCTTCAAAGCTCTTCAGATCAACTACATCTGGCGGCTCTTTCAAGCCGATGATGCTAGGATCGGTTACACTAAGCATACCACCTTCGATGTTAATCAACAGTATCGGCGCCGTCAGCTCATGCGCCCCTGCTGAAGCCAGCAAGGTTGTCTTCCCAACACCAGGCGGGCCATATACTATCATCTTTAACTTGTATTTCTCGATATGGGGTTTGTAAATTACAAGTTTCGGCAAACTTGTTGGCTCTACAACTGGCACCTGTTCGACGTCCTTAGGTCCCGGAGTCAGGTTCGTTTGGGAGTCCTGTTTCTTCACCATTTAATCTTTCCTCCTTTCTTGAAATTTTTGGTTCAAACTGATTCTCGACGATATACTGAATATCGCCTCCCTTCATAGATTCTAAGCACAGTTCCCGGTAGGAGCACATTCCGCAAGTGATGAAGGATTCGCTCCGGTAGATGTGTTTTTTACTTCTCTGCATGTCCCAGATCCGGCGCTCCATGTCGCGGGCAAACAACCGCGTTTCGATCAGAGGGCGATATATGTGGTGGCGCTGAAAAAATTCGAAATCATCTAATTTCCCCTTCATCTCCGCGTATTTGCACAAGTCCAGTCCTTGCTTAGCGACGAAATCGCTGTATGTCTTCCAGTCGGTATAAACTACAGCCTTAGATGCGCTGCCATCTTTATTGAGTTTGGGAATGACTGGGAGACGGCCCAAGATCTGATTGTATATTGTTCCAACGATTGGATATCCCAGGCGATGGGCAGCATACTGGTAAGTACCGATTTGCCCGTCCAGGTCTAGACTATCCTCAGTGCGAAAACGTTTCTGTGGGAATTTATGCTCCATCAACCACAAATGACCGTCCTGGTCCCGTACAATGGCGTCCCAATAGCCGATGAGCCGGGTCCGAATACCACGAATCGGTATTTCGAATTTGTGTTCAACTAATACCGGCTCGAAGCTGGCCTGGTATTTGTCCAGGTATCGGGGTATAATAGCCAGGACGAGATCCGCTATTGCTTCAAGATCTGCCGCCTCCTCATCGAAGATTGGTCTTTTGATGATCTCTTGTTCCAACCATTTACCCACAGCTTGCTTCCAGTCCTTACCTTTTAATATGGCCCCGATTGCGACGTGTCCACAGGAACCCACAGATGGGGCGCGCTCTAACTTTTTAGTTACTATTCCTACCTCATAGAGCCAATGCCATTTCATCCGGCAAGCGCACCAGACTTGAATCTCAGACCAACTAACGCTTTTATTTTTCCTCATAGATACCTCCGTATTGTATCATACTGTGTTAAAGCCTGTCAATATTGGTCTACTTCCACCCTCGGGCCTTTAACTCCTTTTTAGAAGCGGGGGTTCCGGCCTTTCTCAGCTTCGATTTCAACTTCATATCATGTCCCGGGAGGAATTTGCTCCCCACTCTGGTTATTCCCTTGCAGCCGCATTCGCAGGGCTTCGGATCTACAGTGATGGTGGTCTTTGTCCTGTTGGGCTTTTTGCCCGCAGCGACTTTCTTCTCCACCCCAAATTGTTCGTTCAGGTTCTTAAGTACTCTGTCACATTCATGGTCGGTATGGTCAGCAAGGAGCTTATTTATCCTGTACTTGTGCTTACCGAAGATCAGGACGTTGCCCTTTTGCATCGGTTCCTTCACAACTTCACAATGCTTAAGGATTTTCTCCCGCGAAGACATCTCCTTGGGTGCCTGTTTTTTCCCCGCTACTTTTTTCTGCGGGGCCTCTGCCTTTAAACCCATTTTCTTTAAAACTTTTTCCGCTTTGGTCATTATGACCTCCTTTTTAAGATTTTATTAGATTTATGGGGACAATACCCATAAAGTCCAAATGAAGCATTACAGTTATTACATAACACTCGGTATCCTTTTGGATAGCCATTCTTTCTGAGCCAGCGATAAACTTGACCACTACCTCCAACCTTTTTTCTATGTTTCGCTCCTCCCCCATCAATATGATCGATGCCTAGGAATTCGATGTGCAGGTCATCACAACAAGCGCATTTCGGCAACCCACCCGCGTAATGACTAAAAACTTCTATTTTTAATTTCAGAGCTTGTTCTTTATGTCGTTGACTGATTCGTTCTTTGTTTTTATTACGGTATTCTTTACCCTTCCGGCTAACGCAATCTTTACACCAACAGAGCAGCTTGCTTTTTCTGCTTCTGTCTTTATAGAACTGATTCAAAAATAAAGTTCGTCGGCATTGTGGGCATCGTTTTGTCTTCATTTTATCTCTTTTTTCCTATTAATTACAGATTCGATAATGCTGATTTTTCCAGTTAACACTTTCTCAATTAGTTCATCAACGCTATTACGGGCCAGTAATTCGATGATCTGGATGGATTGCTTTTGCATATGCGGGCGGGTTCTATCTATAGCCTGCTCGTTGGTTGCGGGAGTCCAACATTTATCTAAAAACACAACAAGACTCGCTGCCGTCAGAGTGATACCAACCCCGCCAGCCTGCGTCGTCGTTAGAAAAACCTGTATCTCGGGAATGGTTTGAAAGCATTTAATAACGTTGTCGCGGTCTTTTTCCTTAGTCTCCCCGATAAATGTCACGTAACTAATACCCTCCCCCTCCAGGCGTCTAGCTACCAGCTTTATTGCCTCAGCGAATTGGGAGAATACTAGCACCTTTCGATCAGTTCCGTGAAGGATGTCCACCAAAGCGTCAATTTTAACGCCCTCCGCCTTGCCCCCTAACAAGCCAGTAGATACAGTCACTTGTTTGCACCGGGTCAACTGAGCCAGAATCCCAGCGGTGATTACCGTATCGTAGCCGTCTATCTCGGCCATAGCCGTTTTTTCGATATCTCGGTAAATACGGAGTTGCTCCCCCTCCATGTCCAGCCATATTTTTTGATAAATCTTGGGGGGCATATCGGGGAACACTTCTTCTTTTTCTCGACGTAGGAATACAGGGGCGATTTCCTGTCGTAGCTCCTTGGGCCGTGTCGGTTTACCGTCTATCACTTGGATAGTACGATGTTCGCCTCCGGGTGTTCTGATCTGCTTTTTATATACTATAGTGTGCCTCCTCACAAATGTCCAGAATGACGGATATTGTTTTGGGTAGAGAATGTGTAGAGGAGACCATAACTCATCCACTCGATTTAAAATAGGCGTGCCGGTCAATAAATAGACGTATTTAGCTCTAGTGGCTAGCAGGTAGACACCTTTAGTCTGTTTTGAATTACGGTTCTTGACGCTGTGAGCCTCATCCACAATCACAGTGTCCCATCTCGCGGTAAACAAATTATTAATTAGGTCGCCACGGACGGTTTCGATGTTGATTATCAGAAATCCGCGTTCGAATTTCTCAATCATTTCCTTTTTCTTTTTATAGCTGCCCTGCAGTACAGATACGTGTTGAACTGGCGCCCATTTATTGGTCTCTGTCTGCCAATAATATTTTAAGGTATTAGGGCAAATTACCAGTATCCGCTTTGACACAACCTCGCAGGCAAAGATCGCCTGCGCTGTTTTCCCTAAACCCATATCGTCACCGAGAATAGCTCGACGGGCTCGCACTAGAAAGCGTACGCCAGCCCGTTGAAAATCATACAAAGTCGGATTCATGCTTTTCCCTTTTCTAAATATTTGGCACTAGCACAAATTATTCTCGGATCATCTTTAAAACAACCAATACCTGCGTTGCAATTAGAACAGAGAATTCCGCGAACCTTTCCGGTTTTATGATCATGATCTATACACGGGCCATTTGGGCCCCAATCCGTCGTTCTGCAAATTGCACATTGCTTGCCTTGGGCTTTGAGTATGATGTTAAATGTTTCCCTAGTCAGACCGTGTTTGCTGAATTTTCTGCGGTGATACGACTCTAGGCCCTGGATTCTCTTTCGCTCTTTTACTTTCGGTCGTTGGAGATAAGCTTTACTGTAGGTTTTCATGTAAGCCTTTTTTCGTTCTTTAACCTCGGGTCGTTGGCGATAAGTCCCTTCGTATTCTTTCCTTTTTTGTGGGTCTTTATGCGGCATGTTATACCTTATCCCTTCGGCCCTTTCATGACAGTTTTAAAGAATCTTACTCCGATCTCCGCAGCCTTCTTTTCTTCGATCCAGTTACATCTGTCGCCCCAAATTGTCTTTCCGGACTCTAATTGAATCAGAGGAATCGATTCAGGCGTTTTTCCGGAAGAAAGATCTTTGGCAGAAACGGCTAGCTCTATGACTGTCCCCCAGCCCAAGCAAATGTGCCTTTCTTCATTCCAAACTTGTACTTTATCTCCTTTTTTCATTTTTTGGCCTCTTTTTTCCTTTCTGCTTTGTTAAAGAAGTCGCATTTCTCATAATGCCCGCAATCTTTACAGTCGTGAGCCCACTTTCCCGAATCTTTGCAGGTTAGAGTTATTCTTTTCATGGAATTCCTCCTATGTAATTTTGTAACTGGCTCTTTTGAGTCCTAGATCCCTTATCATTTTGCCAGCTATCATATCGGCCTCGGGCCTTGAGTCAACGTGTACGTTTTTCGTTGCTGCTTTGCTCCCAATCGAAGATGTGATAGTGATTTTGAATTTGATCTTGGTGCCCGGTTCCAGTATGGGTTTGGGTTTATTTCGCTTTAGAAGCGATATCATGTAGTTACTCGGAGCTTCTTTTTCTATACGATCTGGTGGGTAGAAATCATGGCCAACGGCTTTTATTGCCCGTTCTTTCAATTCGTCCTCAATCCACAATATTTGCCTTGCATCAGCAACCGGAATGTCCTTTGCCACCATCGTCTCGCCCCGCCTCAATATACGGCAATAATGCATATTTAATACGTTAGTGTTGACTATTTTAATTTCCTTTTTTATTAACCTATCCATTTTTGTCCCCCTTTAACATTGTATAAAAAATGCCTAGTCTTCCAAGCCTACACCTCAGCTCTTTGACGATGGCCACGGCTTCCCAGATGTCAGCTATGGGTATACCTGCAGCCCCTCCTCTGCGCTTACATTCAGCATGTAAGCAATTCATCCGGAAGATTAACTCCATCGTAGTAGCCTTATCATGTATTTGACTGTTTGTAAGGTTCTTCTTCATTTCGCCTCCTATCCGGAAATTTGGACCATGCTATAGGATTCCGAATACTCATAATCGAGATAGGCACAGTGACTGCAAGCCCCATCGAATCCGCCGTTGGTGTAATCAAAACATCCAAAAGGGTATCCCCGGTCGTCCAAAACAATCCAGCATACGTATTTTCTCATTTACTCCTCTTTTCAATAATCGATTCTACGGAGACAAATTCGCTTCTTTCTATTAATCTTGATTCGATGTCCCTCATGTTCTGGACGCCGCAGTTCGGACATATGAGGACGTGACCGGAGGGTGTGTGGTCGAACTGGGCTTCAGAACCCCAGTTATGGCAAGCCCCACACCGGAGTTCGCTCTTGGGCGCTTCCTTTTTGTCCAGCGCGCGGATAAGAGAACGGGCGAGACTTTCCATATACATCAAAATCCTATTATTGCCAATCTTGCCCTCGGCCCAATCTACATGAAGCGTATTGAAGACCTGATGCCATTCAGCGATATGGTCGCTCGGCTTTTCTGGGTCCCCCCTCTTCTCAGCCTCTCTGGAGGCGTCTTCCAACAATTCATCCATCCTTTCGTCTGAAACGCCTTTCTTCTCTGTTCTTGCTTTGTGCTCCTCTTGCTCTTTTGCTCTCAGATCTCTTCTTTCTTCGGCGGTTGTTCTTTTTTCTAATGTTACTTCTTTCATTGTTTTCTCCTTTAGGCTTCAATCATACTGTCTGATTTGTTTACAAGATCAAGAGCTTTCTGTAAATTTTCTACAACCGCCATTTCATACACAAAAAGTTCATAGCCCTTGATGTCTTTTAAAAGTTCGGATAAGTCAACGCCTATTTCTCCGAGCTTTTCCTTTACTTTGTCTTTTCTTGATTGTGTCATTGCTTTCTCCTTTGATTCTTTGTGTTTCATTTTTTATTTACCTAAGACCGGGGGGAGTAAAAAGAACACCAATCAGAATACTTCACCCGGCGGTCTTTATTTGGGCCCACAAATGATTGACATTCTGGGGTAAGAGCCATTTTCCCCTGGTATTTGTGGTGGCCCGTGCCACAATGACCACAATTACCACAATCACTTTTTTCGGTTGTTTGTAATTCCATTCTGTTCTCCTTTGATTCTTTGTGTTTCATCCTAACTACATTATAACATGTAAATACAATTTGAGTCAATTCTCTTAAAAGATGAACTTTATATATTATCTTTATTACCCTTGAAGAGTACATTTTAATTATCTTTAAGACTCCAATGGAGTTTCCTATGACAATTTGCACACAAAACTTGGCATTTTGTGATTTCTTTTTTAAGAGTTCCAAAACCTCTTCTACTACGTGCACTGATGTAAAATTTCTTATTCTTCGGATTTCGGTGATGAAAATTTATACAAGCTACGTGTGATTCTCCACATTTTTCGCAAGGATGTGTCTTCTTGTATTCAAGTAGCCACGTTTTTTGCTCCTCCAGACGTTTTCGCATACGAGCTTTCTGTTTCTCCTTGGCCCCCGGTCGTTGCCTGTAAGCCTTACGATAGGCCTTGACTTTTTCTGAATTAGCTTTTCGCCAGGCTCTGGCGCAGGCCGTTCTTTTAGCTTTGGCCTCCAGACTTTTTCTGGGACTCATGTTTGTTTTCCTTTGGTTGTTTCACCCTCCTAGTATATCATGTGAATACCCAAACTGTCAAGTTACGACGGGTAGTACCCCATAAAGTTTGGATATACAATGGATTGTGGTATTAAAGAAGAAAAACTTAGAATGCCCGATAGGGCGCTAAGTAGGGAGACGGGTTCAGAAGGTTAACGGAGGACTTCTGGTGGGCTAAGGCTCTATCATCGGGGGGCGGATCATGCCCCTTGATCTACACAGAATTTTGGCTATTTTTTCTCTGAGTGCGGATCAAGAATCGTCCAAGCCTGTCCTGATGTTATTGTTGGATATAAAAGGGCAATGCGTGTTTTCAGTAATTCGATGTCTTTTGTCCCTATATCCAAGAGACCTTTAGAATTTTGAATTTTCATAGCAATCTGATATCTCTTAAGTTTTTCTTCCCCGTCAATCTCTTCTGGCTTATCAAATTGATATTTGCATTTGGGACACGTAGTCTCAACTAATCTACTACCTAAAAGAACATTTATACAGGCTTTTCTCAAGGTAAATGTAGGATATTTCTTCTCCTCCATCTCCCCTTTATCATTTTTCACCATTTCAGGTGGGCGTTCTGGCATAGGCGTTCCGTCAGGGTCTGTAAATTTGTAATTAAAGTCTATTTTCATTTTTCTTACCTCTTCACCCATTATAACACATGATATCAAAATGTGTCAAGTTAATTATCTAACTGAGCCTCTAAAGTTTTGATCTTTTCATTCAATTCTTTTATAGCGTTTACCATTATCGGTATTAATTTCTTGTATCTTAATCCCCAGAGGGCGGTCTTTTCGTCTTCTGGTTTATATACTGCTTCGGGGATGACGTCCCAAACCTCTTGAGCTACTAGCCCAAAAGATTCACTTGATTTATTTGTAATTTCTATATATTTCTTTGTTGTTATCTTTGTTTTTTTATCTTCCTCAACACCAGTTAAGCCAATATAATAAGTATAGCTTTTTGGTTGTAATTGTAATATTTCTTTTAACCCATAAGTTAATGGAATGATATTTTCTTTTTGCCTAATATCAGAAGTATCGTAAACTATCCCGTCAGTAGCGTCGTAACGTAAGTCGTAATCCCCCGCATCAGTTGTAGGAATACCAGCCAACTTAACCTTACCGTCAGAAAGAAGTCGCATCCCCTCCGCTCCATTCGCTTTAAAGATTAAATCGTGAGCAGTTAGCGTTCCTATTTGTCCATATTCTGCTCCAGCAGATGAAAGGGCAAGGAGTGACATAAAAACTCCATTTACATCATTTTCTGTTGCCCACTCAGAACCAGCTATACTATAATTGCCCCCAGTTATATCTGTATTTGTATTTATAATTCTCATGGCTGGATAAGTTCCACCACTACCACCAGTTGAGCTTTTTTTAATATAAATTGACGTTAAGGCATCTGTTGTACCAATACTAATGTCATGACCAAAACTTACTACTTTGCTTCCGTTAGTCGTGACAAAAGTTAAATAAGGATTTGCTCCTTCCATGAATGAAAGCGCATCGGGAAGATTGTCGGGAAATTTAATCTTATTCTCAGTCGTAGCACCAAGGAAAGTTATGTCCTCCTGAAGATTAAGAGCAGCACCATCCGGAAGAGTTACGTTATCGTTATCATCGATATCAATTCCGGAATCTTGAACTCCTCTTACTCCTCCGTCGCCTCGGATAAGAGTATGATCGGCGAGGACGGCAGCAGCACTTACGTGGGTAGCATCAGTTATTACGTTTTCCCAAGCACCGGTATATATCTCAAATTTTCCGAGAGTAGAGTTATATCGGATATCACCAACGACGCCACCTGGACGTTCTCCTATCGTGCCTGCTGCCATGTTGGTTGCTGTCACGGCTGTATCTGTAATTTCCTTAGCAGTCAATGTCCCCGTAGTGCTTAAATTCTCATTACCGAAGGAAATCGCCCCCCCACCAGCTATGATATTGAGATTATTTTCTGCTTCGATTAACGCATCACCGTCTGCCTCTACTCGTTGGCGTAAATATTTTCTCGCATCAGCAGTCTTGAATCCGTAGGTGTAGAAGTAGGGATTGCCTGAGATGATAGATGACCAGCATTTGATGTCCACGGGTCTATCA
>SDBS01000234.1_pt1 | contig 49935 bp, 100 predicted proteins | sample 2277091 | NCBI WGS metagenome assembly SDBS01 (sample SAMN10404972, study PRJNA504765) | marine sediment metagenome | isolation source: marine sediment core GS10_PC15, 163 cmbsf | place: Arctic Ocean: Southern Knipovich Ridge | collected 2010 | reverse complement strand
GGTCCAGGAGGCGGCTCGGGCGGCGGGAAAGGGCCCGGGCCCGGCTCTCCCTCGGCCGGTATGATGTAGCGGGTTTCCACGATGATTACCCCATCGGTAGCGATTAGGATAACCTCTACCTCCGGATGCCCCGGCCACGAGAACATCACACCCTGTTCCCCGGAACCCGTCTGAATCTTCGTCAGGTGCTCGGCAGCGGCCTTCGGAGTCGTGATCCACTTCAGAGTACCCTGGGAGCCTGTGGAGCGTAGAACGACCGCTGTGGACGCTGTAATGCGTGCTACAGGCTGGCCGACGACCTCACCGATGACTGGAATCGTGAGAAAAGACGGGGCCTGTGGGTGGTTATCGGGGGGCTGGGGCCCAGTCTGCCCGCTGGCAGTGGCCGTAGCCAGAACCGAACAGGATATTAAGAGCCCCCAGAGTTTCAGTGAATTGAGCATGATTTTCTCCCGTTTCCGGTATTATCCAGGATTTCTCGGTTGTGTCAAGGGGAATCCACCTCGTCGCCCCATTGCGTCCAGTTGGGCGTTCTCCCCCTTGCAAACAGTTCTAGGTACGGTCCCGGACTGCATTGTTCGATGATATTGCGGGCTTCGTCTGGCTTCCTGGAGTGCTCGCGTTTTCTGGTGGGTATGAGATTGACTTGCGTTCGTCCCGGCTGCAATGTCCGCAGGGATCCCTTGATCCCAAACAGAAGTATCTCGGTCACGTTGCGGAAGTAGAAGCCGACACCCCGTCCGTCCGGTCCCCCATCTTTGCGGATTTTGTACCAGACGATGTTGGTCTTGTAGGCGAAGCCCCACGCCGCCATGGTCTCTAGGCCCTGTGGCAACAGGGCGTTTGGGCACCACAGATACAAGTGGCTGGGAGATTTGGCGTGTTCACCAACGGGTAGGGCCGCAATCTCCGCAAAGCTCATTGTGGCGTACCTGTGCAGCCTCTTGTGCTCGGGTGCCATCTTGCCGGTGCGATTTGTGAAACGCCACGGCGGATCGGCAAGGATAGTTCCAAACTTCCCTTTGAGTCCTAGCAAACTACTCATACGATTACCTTTCTGGTTGTGTCAAGGGGAATCCTGGGTTACTCGCCGATGCGGGGTGCCTTTCAGGTGGTCGATGTTCGGGCGTTGGGTCATTGGCTGCCCTTCTCTGCGTGCTTAGCGAATCGCCATAGCCCCAATCGGTGGTATTTCGCAAGGACTTGGATGTTGCGGTCAAATACCCGACCGGCCAGAGCTAGGGTTGAGTCCGCGTGTTCAGGAATTCGGTCCTGAAAGTATTCCTTTGCCAGCTTTGCCAAGTAACTGTCTTGAAGTGCCGCCATGCTGCTAGCTAACGACAATCCCCAGTCGCTTAGACACTTGAAGCCCGCCGGCACACCCTTGCATATCGGGGGCACAAACATCCCGGCCTTCGGTTTTGGTGTGGGAAACTTGGCGGCCAGTTCTTTGAGTTGTGTTATCAAGTCTTCCCCGCTGGGCATCGCGCTAGTGGCCGCGCTGGTAGCGGTAAAGCTGACGCCGGAAGCAAAGTCGATACCAGCGAACGGCACCTCCAGCTTACCGAATATCTCTGCGTCCAGCTTGTCTTGTACCTGCTTGGCAATCTTGGCGAATTCCGGGTCGTTCGCCAGTTCAGGGTGGAGCAACTTGCAATCCTCCAGGTCGTCCGGCGTGACGATCCACTTCTGTTCGATCTCGTGGTATTCGTGCCAGTTCATCTGCTATCCCTCCAGCGTATGTCTGCCAGATTGCAGTATCGCTCTATGGCTTGGTCCCGTTCGCGCCGCGCCACCTCTAGTACCTTCCGGAGGTGCGTGTTCTCCAGCCGGAGCGTCTTCAGCAATTGCTTCTCTGGCTCGGTCACGAGCTGCCTTTCATTGGTACTTGAACAATGCCCAAAATACAAACGCTATAGATATAGCACCTACGCAGTTGAATATCGCTTCCCACATTCCCATCACAAACCGCCCTTCTTCCGCGTCAATTGTCGTGACGCATACTCAGATTGAATCACACGAATCACCGACCGCTCTAGTTTAGCACCGAGTCGTATTAGCTCGGCCTCGGCTTCCTTCTCTTCCTTCTCTTCCTCTTCGCCAAGCCGGTGTTTCAGTTCCGCCACTTCTGCCTCTAGCTCGTCGATACGATCCAGCAAGCACCCAGGACACAAGGCGGGATGCACTCCATAACCATGCTCGCTGCACATATCAGCCATTACTTCCACCTTTCTCTGCCGTCGCAAGGATCGCCTCACAGATCGCCAGGCAGAAGGTGGCACCTGTCTTCGCCCGCCCCGTGAGGAAATACCCAACGCGGCATGTTCCATCTCGTCGCTCCCAGTATTGCATGTTGTGCTTTGCTGGATCGAACAGCCCCACCGCCTCCGCTGCCTCCCATGCGTCGGCTGGGTTGGTGGTGGGGGAGCATTGCACACCCGGCTTGTCAATACGACAACACCGCACACTCCACCCATTTGTGAGCGAGTAGCGCCGGGATAGCCGTGTCCTAATCCCCGCCAACTTCGCCACGCGAAGGTCTACATCGACGCACGCCTTGATCGGTTCAGTCATCGCCTGAGTCTCCCTATCCTGAGGGCAATCAACGCCAGTAAAGATACAATTGCCATCCACGCAAAGAAATCAGTCATCGCTCTTCTCCTTACTGCTCGGGTACTTTTTCCACTATCCTACTCACCTTAATGACGACAGTTCCAAGGCGAAGAGGGCAAACTTTTGGAACCTCAATTTCAGTCAGGCCATAGTCACAACTGCAACCCACGAGCGGACAACGCCTGTCAGCTTGAAATGTCAGCAATCGGCAACTGCGATTTTCGTGAGCTTCATCCCCTTTACCTGGCACATAAATCTCAGCCCTGATTGTATCCTTCGTCATGTTTTCTTCTCCTCTGCCTCTGCGGCAATATCACAACACATTTTGCGTCCATCCCGCAGTATCCCAAACGCCCACCTATGCGGATTGTACGGACCAAACTCTTGACCCCACGCAGTCGGTGTGCCAATTAGCGGCCCGGATGTAAATTCCTTACCATTAGACAAGCGATCAAATTCCACCTTGTCAAGTTTCTCAAATTCCTCGTGGTGGTGCTCCCAAAGGCTTTCTAAGCTAGCCATCGCTCTTCTCCTTCGCCTCGGCGGCTTCGCGGGTGCTGAAGCAATCTTCAACCGCCCGACCATTATGGAATCCCCACTCAAGCCAGGTGCTCTCCACAGTGCTGTCAACGCGATCCACCTTAAAGCCGCTCAGCATGTCTCCGGTCCAGGTGTAAACTATCATGCCAGCATACGGCACCACGCCGTCCGCAGTCTTCGACAGCTTGTCCACGATGGCTTGCAGCCGCTTGTTCTCAGCGACTAGCTCACATACCCAGCAGCCTTTGCTTCTCTCGTTATCGTAAAAGATTTCATGTAGCCTACATATTGTCATTCGCTCTTCTCCTTCGCCTCAGCGGCTTCGCGTGTGCTACAACAATTGTCCGGATCGAAGCCGTCGGACTCGCCTGGATTTGTAAGCGTGTAATTGATCCGCTGGTATATTCCCTTCCCATGTACATATACGACCATACCGCACCGTACCGGCACACCGTCCAGAGTAGTATCTTGCTCGGCACGCAAGGTGGTGAGTTCCTCCCGCAGCCCCTTGATCTCGTCCACGGCCGTTTGCACGTCTTCTCCTTGCCCACCGTCTTGGTCATCTGGTGTTACAGTTTTCAAGCGTTCTAACCAGCCGCCCATCAGTCACCGTCCTTTCCGGGCAGAACATCAGCGGCTTCAATCAGTTCCCGCATAGTGCCACGCCACGAATCACTCGCCTCTAGTTGTGACGTTGATCCATCGTTCCAGTGCTCAATGATTGCCCCTAAGGACTCTTCCAGCCGCTCGATCGTCTCGGCTTGCTGCTCGATCTTGCGAATCAAGTCCGTGCCGTGCTCTTCCCACAGCATCGCCCTACGGAAGTCGTAGTCTGCACAGGCTTTTTTGTCTTCGGCATAACTCGCATATCCGTCGAGGTCGCTCGCCTTGTCCCGTGCCTCGATTACCCAATCAGGTAGCTTGGCCATCGTTCTTCTCCTCTGCGGCTTTGTCCGCCGCTGTTACTTGCCGTACCAAATCATCACTCGCTTGACGGCACAGATTGCGTAGTGCGTGTCAACATGCCCCCAGTCTTCTGCGTAGACTCGCCAACCAGGTCCGTTACTGCCGTCATGGTTGATGTCTTTTTCCCATTGAAGCAACTCAACCTGTCCCGCTTCTTCTGATTGAAGGTAACTCTTGACAATTGGAAACACTTCATCGGCGGTGAGTTCGTTTGGAAATGGCTGGGCCTTCTTGTCGGCCCCTGCATACCAAAGTAATACCAAACCCTTCTTGCGGCTCTTGATATAGCCTTTTACACCTTTGGGGGCGTGCATCGCAAAGGCCAGTCTCAGAGCGTCCAGTAAGTGGGCGTCCTCTACACCGTTGATATTCAGCAACACATTATCCCAACTCATTTGGTCTCTCCATCGCGGCTCGGTCGGCCGCTGTTACGGCCACTGCCAACGCAGCCCACAAGTGCCCCTTGATTCCATGCAGAGGCCCGGGTGCTGTCTTCGTACCAACGGCTGCCTTGCGCCCACCAGACCCCCAGCGACGGCACAGGGCATCGCTTACTGCTGGATCGCCGACACTCGTAACGCCGCAGAGGTGGCGCTTCACATCGGGCCGACTGATCTCGATTGCGTTCGCCGCACAGTGACGGAAGATCCCGATCCACTTGATCGTCTCGATCGACTCCCATGCGAGGCTCTTACCGTAGCCGACGAAGTCCTCGATAGCGACTTGATCAGCAAGCGTCGCGAGTCGCACCGCCAATGCCCCGTTACGTTCTTCGTACTTGTCTCCGACCACATCCCCGTTTAGCACCACGACGGCGCTTTCGGTCGGCCCGGGGTCTATGCCGATTACTGTTTGCATCACTTCCTCCTTGTCTTGGGTTTCTTAACACGCATCAAGTGAACAAACCGCTTCGTGGCGACACAGGCACTCTTGACCCACGCCTTGGTGGAGTCGCGTTCGAGTATCCTGCCGCAGTGGACGCAGCGGTATTGGTTCATGGTAGCTCCTGCCGCTGGGCCCACTCCGGCCACTCGGCCATGTTGGTCGAGACGTGACCGTTGAGGTCGATCTGCTTGACGTACACCAGCACGCCGACGGCGTCGCATTGGTCAACCGCCGACTTGATCCATTCGAGCTTGCACGGGCGTCGGCCGGGGCCGGACTCGCAGCCGATGACGATTCCATCAAGGCGGGGTCCAAATCCTGGGGCGCACTCGTGGTCAGATTCCAAGACCTCGCCGCAGCGAACGCAATGGGGCTCCATGTCGAACGCAGCGACATCGAAATCTTCTCTTAATCCGCCGATCCATGGTTTGAGATCCAGCTTTTCCAACGCCGGCTCATACGATAGCCACCGCACAGCAGCCGGGCATCGGAGCAACTCAGGCACGTTCGCGTCCAGGTCCGCTTGCGTGCTGCAAGACGTGCCGAGGTGGACGTTGGGAAGGGGCCAACCCTCAATGAATGCAGTGCCGTCGTCCCATTGTGCCAGCAACTCAGCCGCTCTGGCTGGTCGTTTCGTGAGGCACAGGAACGTATGCTGTGGACACTGAGCCATCGTACTCCATACCCACAAGATGAATCGGTCTGACACTTCCTCGTGAAACAGATCGCCCATGAAAACCGTCCCGATCCGCGCCGGCTTCCTCAACTTCAGCGGTTCGTGCAGCTTCGACTCGTCGCACACCACCTTGAACGGGTCGGCCGAGTCGTAGCCTTTGGCACCCATCCCGGCCAGCCGCGTCGACATACCGCGCGCCCAGCAGTTCTTACAGCCAGCGGCAATCGCCGTGCAGCCGTGCGTTGGATTGTACGTGTAATCCAGGTATGAAATCTTAGTTCGTTGCATCAGCTTTCTCCTTCTCGGCTCTCTGCTCTGCCCTTATGTCTTCCTGGGTCTTTGTCGACAGTCGCATCCACGCTCGCTCGTATAGGTTCCGCTGTTGTTGCAGCCGCTCGACATCGGCCTCTAGTTTGTCCTTACCGTCTTGCTGATCGAGTAAAGCCTCCATAAGCCTGTCAATCTCTACGGCAAGAACACGCCTGTCTTCTATCGCCAGAGTAGCGTAGTCTCTCCGTGCTCGTGGGTGCATAGGTTGATCCGCAACCGCACGTCGCTTGGCGTCAGTAACTTCTTGACTAATCATTCCCATCACTCGGTTCCTTTTGATTCGGAGGCTTTAACGAACCCCATCGCCTGGTTGCGCTTTGCGGTAGTTCTTCATCGCTTACTCAATTTTTCCAGCCACGCTTGGAACTTTTCCTCCGCCCGTTGCCGCGATGCTTTCGCCCTGCGACTCAGGTGATCACAGACAAGTCGGTAAACGCAGTGCATTCGGCAGGTGTAGCGGGATTCGTTCCCGCAAGGGGCTATGTGTTTCGTGTCGCTTCTCATCTGTCTCCCTCCGGTTCGTGAGCTCGGACGGCGGTGCGGTCGTATTTCCAAAAGCCAAGGTTCTTGGCGCGGCAACCGCCGCAGAGCTTGCCGGGTTGGTCGAAACAATAAGGGAAAAGGCCGCCACGCTTCCGCAGTAGGACGGGTATTATAACCATCGCAGGGCGCTTGCATTTCGTGCATCTTCCGTGCATCACTTTCCCTCCTCCTTGTGGGCTTCGTCGGCCCGGTCGCCGTCTGGATTGTAAAGCCGCAAGCCGCCTTTCTGAATGCGTGGTTTGGGCGGTAGCCGCTGGCACTCGCCGAACGAGCAATTACAGTGAGGGTCGTTCAACGGGCAGTCGGCCGGGTTTCGTAAATGGCTCACCTGCCGCCCTCCTTGTCGTGGGCTTCGTCGGCCCGGTCTATAACGATCCGCCGTTTTAGTCCCGGATGCAAACGCACCGCTTCGGTAAACGAGGTTGGATCATCAGACCAGCCAACAATCAGGACGTTGCCGATGTTGGTTTCGGCTTGGATTTTGTATCGCTGCCCTTGATCTCCGTCCTCGGGTGTGCTGAATGTCATCGGTCGGTCTCCCTTTCGCTCGGGTTCGTCGGCTCGGTCGTAGTCGCCATGCGGGCACGCATCGGGCCGGTTGCAGGATTGGCAGGCGTTTGTGCTACCTGTGATGCAATCACATAACACCGTACATCGAGCCTCTTCACACTTGTAGGCTTCGTCGGCTCGGTCGCCGTCTCCGGCCTTATCGAACCCCATCGCCTCCATTGCTGAGTCAACGTCCGCGGCATCCCGCAGTAACCAACCAGCCCGGATTGCCCGCAGAAGCATACGCTCGACAAGATCACTTGGTGAATGCGTCGCTATTCGCAACGTACTTCTCCCCAGCTTCGTGCGAAACAACCACTGTCTGGCAACGGTGTCGCCGGGGTCGTCGTCGTAGTGAATGTGCTCAGGCATGGTTACCGTCCTTTCCAGCCTCGGCCCGGTCGCCGTCGTCGTAGAGCGCCTCGCACGTCGCCCGCAACTCGCATTCGTCGCATGGTATTTCGAGTTCACACACGTCAAGAGGCATGGCTTTCCTCCTCAGCTTTCCGCCAGCATTTCTCCGAGCAGAACACCGCACCGACAAACGGCACCGTCTTGCCGCAGACCTTGCAGTCCGATCGCCGGCCCATCTTGCGGTCCAGGTCGGCTTGCAGTTGCTCGATCTTGTCGTCTCGCGCTTCTTCCTTTCCGGGCGGGGTTGCCGCCAAATCCATTGGCATAGGTTCACTCACGTTCCACCTTCCTTTCCGGGCTTACCGCCCGCTGGTTATGGGTCGGGTGTCAAACCCGTTGATCTTCTGGCACGTCGGATTCATCCACTACCGAGCAGCCGTAGTTGCATTTGTCTTGGAATATATCGGCTGCTGTCTGCTTGCGGTCGGCTTCTGTCTCATCCCCGTCCAGCGGATGAAACACCGTCACGTCCTCTCCAGCGATTCCGCGTTCAATGTCCACACGTAGGTACTTTTTCATGGTTACTTTCCGGGCTGGGTGTCAAGGGCAGCCTTACCGCTACCGCCGCAAGCAGTACACGTCCGATACTTCGGGCCGTCGACGCCGACACTCCATGCCATCTTGCCCTCTCCCCTGCACTCGTGACAATTGCCGGTCTCTGATTCGTAGTCATCTTCCCACTGGTCGCTCTGTACCTCGGTCACATTGAACGTCTGCGAGTCGGTAACCTTGCGGTAGTTCGGCGTTCCCTTGCGTTTGCCACGTAGCAGCAGCGGGCACCGCCCCCCAGTGTATGCGACGTATATCGTGTCGCCCGTATTTGGAAAACACTCCCACTTGTAAAAGTGGAAGTCGTCGGGTAGGTTGAATTCGCGACGTAGCCGCTCTTCTATAGTATCGAGTGTCATTTCAGTCACCCAATTCAGGCGGGCAGGTCGGGATAGCAGATACTTCCACACGAGCAAGCATCGCATCCGCTTCGTCGGCGAACGAAACCAGTTCATCACACACTTCCCGTAAATTATCGGGGCTGGTAGAGAATCGGACTGTGCTAGGCACCCGTGTTTGCACCATTATGCCGCCGCCGTCAACTGAAAACATGGGCTCGCATGTTATCAGGATTACCTCTACCGACGCTTGGGGTTTGCCGGTTGACATTACGAGTGACAGGTTGCGGGCAGTTCCCATTAGCTCTTGCATCATTTGGTTCCTTGTTGGTTTCAATCCAGTAGTGAAAGTTACCTTCTATCGAGCACTGGGTATTCCGCCAGCACACGTCGGCGTGCCAACTGTAACCGCATACCATCGACAGTGTGTACTTCATCGTTTGGCTCACTATAGGCTACCGACGTTCCGCACCACGCACAGGCACCATTGTCGACGTGGTACTTGAATCCGCAGACGTTGCAGAGTCGTCCAACGAACATGTCGGGGGCGTGGTCAGTCATCGTCGTCCTTCAGCGGTATCATTTCGTCTTCGTCCCGGTAAACGTAGTGCTGGTGGGCATCGCTGTAAACTTCCCACTTGCCGGCAGCGGATTTTGCCAACCCGATAATTCTGCCATGTGTCCCTCCCCCAAATCTTTCGTGGTCGATTAAGACACGCTCCCCTATTTGATATGCGTGTTCAGTCATCGTCGTCCTCTTCGCAATCTTGGCAAGGACAGTCCTCGTGGTGCGGTCGCAAGTGATCGCAGCCATCGCAAAAATGATAGGGCGGGCCGTTTTCGGTGTAGCCTCCGCCGCTCTCTGAGTCGAACAGATCACCGCACACATCGCATCGTTCGATGTAATCCGGTACCTGCCAGTATTCGTTGCCGAGATACCACAGCACCGTCCACGCCTGGTCGGGTGTGAGGTTGGGTATCTTTGATTTGTTCTCAATGTGAATAGTGTCGGGCATCTGCCCCTGCAAGAAGGCAAACACTTCCTCCATACGCTCAAGATTGCTTGGCTTGTCAGTCATCAGCGTTCTTTCCCATAAAGTATTCCCGAGCCCCAGCAAGTGCCTCGCCCTTAGTCGCGTATCCGTTCGGGTCGCACTCCCGGCATGTATCGCAACATGCCTCGAATCGGAACGCGGGATCGTACTCCTCATCGTCTCCTGGCTCCTCTTCTGGTATTCCCCAGTCGCGGATTTCTACACGCCCGCCGCATTGGCATTTAATGTGTGTTGGTTTCCACACTCGCATTGTCGCTCTCCGTTACAATCAAAAACTCACGCCCCTTCTCGTCTTCGCCCACTTCCATGTACCCTCTTGGTCCGCCGATAAACCCCAGCGGCGTCAGCACGCATATCGGCAGGTAGAAACGGGCAGGGCCCTCGTGAACTTCATGGTTCATCCGTCCCAGTCGCCATCGTCCCCTTCGTCCTCGTAATCATAGTCGCTTTCGCAGCACGTCCACTTGTCTGGACAGTTCCAGCACCAATCGTCGCATGTGTCGGGGTCGGGCATCGGTCGGTCCTTTCGTGGTTCATTCGTGATTCGTATTCTTCGCAGGCACCAATGTGAACAACCGGACAATGTGTCCCCTAGATCGCCGATACCTCGCAATTATTGTGTTGTTCGCCACCTTCTTGCCCGGTTCGATCCGCCGTGTTCCGGCAGCATCGCGCCAGCACCATACGTCGTCCTGACCCTCAATTGCAAATCGCTTGTACCGCCCCTTGCCTCCGGTAGTTGTCGCCAGCGGTAGCATGAGCTCGTTGGCGCGACGTACTTCTGCGATTGTCAGTTTGGGTTTCAATCGTCCGTGGCCGTTTGGACACACCAGATAGCGTGTACTCGACCGCACGCGCGTGGCCCCGCACTCCGGGCACAGCGCTCTCTGCTGTAGTTTGAGTTCGGTTTCGTTCAGGGAAGGCATCACTGGCTCCTTAGCCGTTCGGATTCGTCACCCGTGTCAATTGGACGATCACCGTCTCGCCCTTGCCAAGGAGGTCGTGTATATCGTTGGTGCTGCCATCCCAGTTTAGAAATGCTGCTCTACGTATCTTGGCGTTGTCGTGTGTACGCTCGGCGAATATGAGCACTTCGTCTTCGTGGGATTTGTACGGTACTAGCTTTAGCGTCAGCATTTGTCTATCCTCTCGAATTCGCAGCCAAACACCCACGGGTTGGCAGTTAGCTTGCGTTTAGACCGTAAGAGTCCGTCTTCTTGTGGCATTCGACACAAAGCGTAACGCCGTTATTAACATCAAATATCAGTTCTCGGTGAGTGATCTTAGGTTTTAGGTGGTGGGGATGGAGTTTCCCACCACGGACTCCGCATTGTTGGCACGTCCAATTGTCTCTGGTAAACACCGCCTCACGCCATTCACGCCATTCATGCGATGCTTTCAGGCGGTCCGCTTCGCTACTTGCAAACGCCTTCCATTCCTCTACTGGTATCCCTTGTAATCTAGCGCTTTGTGCGATCCTGTGTTTCAATGCAAGTTTTTTGCCCTGCTTCGCCACTGATTGCTTTCTCTTGGATTCCTCGGTATGTTTTCTGCCCACCCACACCGTGTTGTTTTTTCTCCATTTAGCAAATATAGGATTCGGACGTCCACGCTTTGTCTCGGAACTCTTGCACTGTCGTGCTGTCTCGCGTTGCTCTTGAGTTGTATGCATCTTGTAGACAAATTGAATTGTCGAAGCATTGCATTGATACTCCTCGGCCAGCGACAGTAAAGTCGCGCTTGTATGCAACAGCCGATCAACAAGATCGCACGCGGGCAATGTCTGCCATTTTTTGGTCTGCCGTGCCCGTGCTGCTCGCATCTTTGCTTTTGTAGCTTCTGTGTGGGGCATGTTATGCATATGAACATTATACCACTATATCGTTTATGTTTTAATACGGCTGAATGATGCTGCAAAAATCCACGGGTTGCTCGACCATGGGAACTTCTTGTCGTAGTCCCTATCCCATTCGCCCCGAAACGCGCTATGGGCGCAGGTATACGTATTCACGGCCGGCAGACTCGACTCGCTTGTTGCTAGGGCCGTCTCTGCCAAACAATCAAGGTAGCTAATCGACTGCACCTGCTGGCACCACACGCGGTTCACGCGGAGCCAGATGCGGGATGCTTCTTTCGGCATCGTGGGCGATGAACACCACCTGCTGACGGACCTGAAGTCTTCGCCATCTGCCGGGGCCGCTCGGTATTCGTAGCGCGGACCATCTTTGTATTGCCCGCTGATTGCCCACGTCTCCTTGCAGTACAGCAAGTCGCCGGGGGCTCCGAAGGGCGACTTAACAGGCCCAACTGTTGCCCATCCATCCCCCCAGTAATAACCCTCCCCGCCGTCTGGACTGTAAACTGGCGATTCATCAAACCACTTCAGTGAATACGCAGGGCTGGGCGGCGTCGTTTTCACCGGCACGCGCATCTGCGTAGCACCAGCAAGGATCGCTCGCACCTGGTTGGCGTTGCGTAGGATCGGGATTTCACGCGGCTGGGTCATTGGCTTTTCTCCCATAACCGCGCAACCTCTGCCTCCAATTCGAGGATGCGCTTGGCAGCGTAACGACTGGTTTGTGTACGGAAGATCAACAGCATGTCGATGATCTTCCGGTTCATTACATCGTAGGTACGGAAGTCTTGCATCTCTGTAAGTCGTGGGTCGGGGGTTGGCATCAGCTATTCTCCTAGTCTAGACATCACCCGGTCGACACGCTCCAACCATAGCAGCATGCGCCGCACTTGGAGTTGATTTAACTCGACGCCATTACACCAGACCGATACGCCGTCAAAGCGGAGCCCGCCTCGACTGGTTTTGCTCGCAAAGGCGAAGGTGTCTTTTGTTTGTTCGACGATTCGTGTCATTACTCGGGTCCTTGTTCACGGCGTTCTCCAGTGCTCGCAACGCACCGGCTGCCTTATTGTTAGCAACGTGGTAGGCGTCATGTACTATTTGTCGCTGCTTGCACTCCGCACACCAGTCTGATTGAGGCTCATCGGTATAGAAGCAAGCAGCGTTGTAATCGTCGCCGGCATCGGCACAACGTATCTTGTCCCGCTTTTCCCGCAGCTTCAGCTTCTCCCGTCGCATGGCAATGAACTTGCGGGCTGCTGCTGTTATGGCGTCGCTCATTGGCTCGGCTCCCCTTGTATAAACTCCGCTAACGCAGCGGCCTCTTTCGCGTTTAGGGTAACGTGGGGAATTTTGAGCATCCGATTCGGTTTTTCTTTGCTAATTGTAATGCTGTCATCCCTGCCTTCGGTGACCCACACACTCTGTCCAGGGCCATCATCCAGCGCCATTGATCGGTATCCGGCTTTTGTTCTACCCATCGCTCGGCTCCTCGATTGGGCGGACGACAATCTCGTACCGCTTGTTTTGCTCCCGGTCATGGAACATGACATGCATGTATCCGCGATGCACGTCGCTCCAGCCCTCTATCTCGCCGTCTAACTCGATCAAGGAGGCTATCTCGTCCAGCACGGGGTGGTCTTCTCGGCTACTCATGTGGATTTCCTCCACCGTGAGTAAGGGCAGGTTTTGTGACGGCCTACAGCGCGGGATGGCAGTACGCGGTAGCAACGGAGTCTCTGTCCCATAAACACCGATCCGCCCTGTCGCGTGTGATTACAGTCCTTACAGCACGCCACACCATCGGTATAGCCAATCGGCTTCTGTCTTATTCGCTTGTTCATCACTCAGGCTCCTTCTCGTAGCGGGCCAGCACGGCCTTGGCTGTGTCCATTGCTTTGTCTACATTCCGGGAAAAGTTAAGTCGTATTGTGCCAGGACAACCTGCGGGTGGACCGATTGACATTTCTTCTGCCCGCACCAACTCCTCCAGCGCCTCGATTGCGTCGGGGGCGGAAAGGGCAATCGCCTGGTCGGCAGCCTTAAATCCTCCACCAACAGCCTCGGCCAGCGTATACCTTCCAGAAGACATTCGAGCCGCCCCAAACGCCGCTGCGAACTCGTCGCGTGATAAGCGTGTCATCGGGTTCTCCTAACTGAAGTCCATAACTGATTGAGGGTCTTGCTTAAATAACTCACTGCGCCCCTGGTCGGTAATATCGTATGAGGCCCGCCCAAGTCGCGTCGCTAAGCCACGATCGCGCAGTTCGTAAACCGCACCGACAACAGACACACTACTGCGGCCAGTGCGTTTCACTATGTCCGCGATCGAACATGGACCATCTATCCGTAACGCTATGCAACATGCTCGCAATCTGGGTGTCATCGCCGTCATCGCGTTCTCCTTGTGTTGTGGTTACACTCGTTTGCCGCCATGCCTGAATCCACGCTTGCGATTTTTTTCCAGCTTTGCCTGGACTTCCGCATCAATATCGATACCCAGTCCAGGGCAGCAATCGAGTACGCGAATGATAACATCCGCCAGTTCTTCGGCAAAGTTTGCGGCGTCCCCGTGACGAAACGCCTCGAGCGCTTCGGACACTTCCGAGTGTATCAGGGCCAAAATCGCAGGGACCTTGTACTGGTCGCTCCAGTCGCCCCTTTCGGTTACGTTCCAACCATTAGCTCGGTTGTCCTCGCGAATACGCTCCGCGAGATCGTTTAATAGGTTTCCGGTCATCGTGTTCTCCTACGGTTGGTTGTAAAGTGGCGACCGGGCCAAGACTAACCTGCTTCCCAGCCCGACTCCAGGAAAACGCTAAATCCATCAACGTCCGTATTGTCAGCGCCATGCCGCAAGGACTCTCGAAAGCATTTCGCTTCATTGAGCCTGAACGTCAGGTCTCCGCAGTTCGCAAGGTGGTCCTTGTCTGGACCAACAAACACCGTAACGCGGGTGTGCATATCACCTCGACCAATATGCATCCACCGTAGTTTGATTGTCATTTCACACCTCCGACTGGTTTACTCGTTGTAATTGTTAAATGGCGGCCGGGCAAAGACACAGAACCCGGCCGCCGGGTCGGCTACAAGCCGTTAGGTTTGTTTCTCCGCTTTCGTTGCAGCCACTCTTGCATCCGCTTTCCACGAGTCAACAGCGTCGATACCCATTGATCGGGCTCTATGTCGTCGTCGTAGGCACCGTGAAGCAACTCTATGAGAAAGCGTATTGCCGTTCGCTTCGCACACGTCCGCACCACGATGTCGCGGTAGTGCGGCCAGTGGCTACACACAGCAACGGACTGGGCCGCTTCTGCCAATGCTGCCGCGTGGTTGTCGGATAGTTCGCGACGGTTTTCCTTGGTCGAATCCCCTGCCATCAGGCAATCCCTTGTCGTTATTATGTCGATGCCCACGCCCCCCCGAGCCAACCCCTCGAAGACCCGCCATATCTTCTGATGTTCCTCAGCGTGGAAGTCGACCGCATCAAGGTTCATTCCCGCAAACAAGTCGGGCTTTAGCAACACGCACCCGATCACGGCGAGCTCTGCTTCCATGGATTGCGGCGGTGCTTTATCGAGTAGCTCTGGGGTTCGTTTCACGACAACCTCTCCATCGGAACATCGCGAATCGGCAAAAACCAATCAGACAACGCCAGCGGCATTTGCGGCAGATCCCTTGGTGGATACTGCCATTGGTGCTCCCTCGCAAAATTGGCCTCTACCTGTGCGAACGTCATTCCCTGGACTGTTTCCTTCTTCGACTTGCGAATGGCCCATATCCTACTCACCCACTGCTTTTCGATATTCTCTGTCCGCGCCAATCGTCTCGGCTTGCGATAGATGTCGCCACGCATCTCGCGGAGTGAACCGTCCTTCTGCAACACCATTCGCACCTTGCCCGTGTGCTGGTAGCCACACTCGTGGCACGCCTTGCCCCACAACCGCACGGCGTGGCACTTCGGGCAGGTGATGGGCTCGGGCTCTTGCTTCTCTTGCAGTCGCGACTTACGGACGCCCTGAACGATCCTGTCGTCGTAGCCAAGGTCCCATTCACGATCGGCATTGAGTGAACCGTGCCTGTGGTAGTTGCCGCCGTGGTCCTGAATCATAATGTGATCCATGGAAGGGTGATTCCGCAACAACCTCCCGCCCGCCTGAAGATAGGATGTGAGCGACCCGAACACCGTGGCGAAGATGCCGTGGTAAATCCACGGGGCATCAATGCCCTCCCTCATCACGAACCGATTACAGATACACTTGATCTCCCCCGCCTTGTGCCGTTCGAGGATCATCTGCCGGTTGTCGTCCGTCGCGTCGAGTTCTTCACCGTCTACCCAAATCCCATCCCCTGCGATGTGAGCCGACGGGATGTTGTGCCGCGACAACTCCTGGGCAAACCACTTGCTCTCCGCGACGCCCGGCGCAAACAACAGCATCGGTAGCAACTCGGGATTGTAGATCGGGATGTGTTCAGTCACGCTTCCGAAGACGCGATGGGCGTACTCAGTACGTTTGGAACTGGCAATGCCACACTCGCCGCCGTCCACGGCGACCTTGCCGATCCATTTTGTGTCGGGCTCGTTTACACCTCTGTGGTCGGCCAGCAGCAACGCCCCGCAGTCGCGTAGCTCCGAGTTCGTGCCCGCGACAATCAACTCGTCGTAGAAGTGTCCGATGCCCAATGGTGTCGCGGTGAAGCCTAGCTTGATCCGCTCCGGTTTCAGCCGTAGATGTTCTTCGTCCAGGGCTGTCATCGTGCCGGCAGCCATCTTGTGGGCCTCGTCGATGATAACGAGTTCCGCCGGATGGACTTCGCGTCGCTCATTGTCCAGTGACCGTGAGCCCTCGGTTTGCATCATGCACAACTGAATCGTTCGCAGCAACGCTGGTTCGACGCCGGACGCACGGATACCGTGGTCCAGGCCCACGTCTGTCAGTCCTTTGGATAGTTGCGAGCGGAGCATGATGCGATCGGTGTAGACGGCGGAGTCTTTAGGCAACGCGGCTTCGATCACCTTCTGCATTATCAAGGTCTTGCCGCCACCGGTTGGCGACGTGACGCAGATGTTGCGTGCTCCCTCTGTGACGAGCCGGTCGTACTCGTCTAGGGCGTATCGCTGATGTGGCCAGAGGTTCATTCCGTCCCTTTCAATAATCTGTATATAGCCTTTGTCAACTGCCATGCGAGCCAACCGGCCCCGACTGCCAGCCAGAATGCCCAACTGTCCCCTGGGTAATCCCCCATCATTGCTTTCCCTTTCGCATTTCATTGAGCCCCTTGATACACTCGTTCAGCCCCGCGTGAGCCCGCTTGAACTGGTCCCCTTCACCACCGTTGGCTCTGGCGATCTTGGTGAGAGCTTTGGCCAGCGGCGAGATGAGCTTCTTCGTCGCCGTGTCCACCAGCGTTGCCGCCGAGGTCTTCGCTTTACCACCGCCGCCAGACGACCGCTTCCTCTTGTGCGGAGCCATCGCCTGGGCGAGCGTCTTGCCCGTTCTCACGTCGCGTGCAATGGTGTTCTGGGTCTCCTCAGTTCGCTTCGCCAGCCACTTCATTTCCGCCGCTGTCGGGGCGGCGTATTTGTTCTCGACCATGGTTTGGATCTGCTTGACGCAGCTTTCCAGGTCCTCGACGTAGGCACCGTCACGTTCTACGGTTCGTGTGGTAACACCGGCCTTTTTGGCCACTATCTCGGCGGCGTTAGATTCCTCTCCGCCTCCCCCATCGGGAGGGCCGTCCGACATTTTGTCGGTCGGCCCCTTATCTGGGGGGCTAGCCTCTTGTTTTTTCTCTTGTTTTCCGTGTCCGGCGTCATCCCGTTTCAGCCGGTTATACATCTGGCCGCGTAGCTTTCGGACGGCTGCCGGGTCGAGCAGATTCCGTCGTCCCAAGGCCCGATCCCAAATCCAAAGTTCCGCCTCGGCAATCGTTGTTCCGACGCTCGCCGGTGCCTTCGCGGTCTTGTATGGGATGTCGTTAGCAATGGCAATCTCGAAGCGGTGCATCCCGTCGACGATGACCTTCTCGCCGTCGATCATCGCCCAGAGAATGGGGTCTGTTACCACTCCGTCAGCTTCGATGCAGGCCTTGAGTTGTTTCTTCTCTTCGGCCGTCAAGGCTGGCAACGCTTTGCGGAGACGTTCAGATACTTTCAGTGGTTTGCTAGCCATAGCAACTCCTCGTAAAATGCCCCCAGCCCAGGAGCTACCCTACTGGCGGAGTGGCCGCCAAGAGGACCGGGCTGGGAGCGTGTATCGTTGTAAGGTAGCTCATGCTGGTACTTTACACTTCCGCGGTTTCCACGTCAAGGGCAGTTTTCGGGATGTCCGCCTCTGTCGGGTTTTCTAGTAGCCGTCGAATGTCTTCCAGTTGCCGCAGTATCCTAAGCCCCAATGCCCCAAAGGATATTCGGCCGTCTTCAAGATATAGGGAATCTCCCAATGGTGTTGCGATCTGTTTTTGTTTTTTGTGTTCGCGTTCCGATTCGGCCTTGACCAGCTTTTTTAGTCGCAATATCTCCGTTTCGACACTGTTCTTTTCCTCTATTAAACGCCGACGCTCCGCCTCCATACTCGCCTTCCTGCTTATCCACGCATTGAATGATGCGTCTGGATTCCCTTTGAGTTCCCGGCGTATTCGGGCTTGTTCAGAACAAAAAGCCGACTTACTGAAGCCCACCAATTTCGATTCAATTGTTCTTTTAAGCTGAAGCCAATAATCCCGTTCTTCGCGGTAGCTTTCAAATCGCATCCCGTTTGCTGGCCGAGCATCTTGCCGTGTTCCTTGGCTTACGAGAACATGGTCAACCGGCGACGGACGATGGAATTTACTTTCAATGGCCATGACAGTCTATATCCTCCTCAGTGATTCGTTCCGGGCCGTAGCCCACAAGTTTGTTGTAAGCGGGCAGGTCCAGATCCTTCGGTCGACTACGCTTCAGCAACGCAAGCTGTCTCGCTTCCGGCCACTTCTCCGGCCCGTTGTGAATCCGCCCGTTGTGACAACCGGAGCAGAGCACGAGCACTGCGTACCGTTTGTCCAGGGCTTTTAGTCGGTGTGCCCCGCGGCAAATCTCGTGAACCGACAGGCATCCCCCAGACCTGTGCTGGATCGGATCAATGCCACACATCTCGCAACGCCCGACCTCCTCTCGGATTTTCAGGCGGAACGGTCGGCACTCGGCGATTCGCTTTCGCGTCTTGGCTGACATACTTCGCATTACTTCTCCAGCAGTTCCTTTTGCCGCTTGGCGTATACCGGTCGCAGCGCGTCTTGTATCGCCTTGGATTTTTCCTTCAGCATCGCACCGTAGCCTTTCAACTCATTCATCGACACGGCGTCCTCTAATTCCTTGCGTGCTGTGTCGATGTACTCTTGATCCTTTGGCGTGAAGGCAAGCGCGGCACCGGAAGGTGTAATCGGTTGAATGGTAAACTCTGACCGCTTACCTCGCGATTTTGTCAGCATGAATGTTCGCGGATGCTCCAGTCCTGATAGGTGGCTGATCCGAATGCCTCCGACTTTCACGCCCGCCCACTTCACTTCGGGATCGCAGAACAGCGTCATCAGTTGGGCAACCCATCGCTTCGGGTCGTCGCCCCACGCCGCAATCAGGATACGACGCATCCCCTTGCACGGCTTGTACGGGCGGAGACCGTCGAGTTCTATAATGATCGGCTGGTCCTTGTCGCCGCGTCGGACCGCCGTGATGGTCACGGTGATTGGCCCAGTGATTAAATCATCAGCATTTAGCTGATTTGACTTTGGCACGATAGACGCTCGAACTTCATCCGGTGTGGGATTCTCATTCATTTTCAAACCTCAGATTGTCTTGACTGATTGACACTATCTCGTGATTGACTCGCTTCACCTTGGATTTAAGTCGCTCAATATCCTCCAGCAGTTGCAAGAGGCCGTCGGCGATCTTGGCCTGATACTCTTCGTCCGGCATGATTCGCATTAGGAACGGAGAGAGCGATGGATGGAATACATAAAAATCCCACCACACCCGGCCAGAGATGAGAAGCAACCCTTGTATTTGGGGCTTGTACTGCACGGGGAACACACCGGCGGCATGATATGCAATGAGCGTTTCTGGGGCCGGGCACTTGATCTCGATGCCACCGTCGTCGCCTATCAGTCCATCCGGCGACCCTCCGTAAGAGTCGGTTCCATCCGGGATGATAAACCCCGCTTCGATGATCGCGTGGCCTGTCTGCTTCGTGTAGGCGAGTTTAGCGTTAGGCTCTTGCTCAGTGCCCCATTCCATCCAGTACGATGGGGGTGGCTCCGTGTATACGCCAAGCTGTTTGGCCACGATCTTCGCAGCGTATTTCGATGCCTGCGCGGAGTAGTCACCACGGGCTGGCGTTACAAACGACCCGAACTCGCTCGCCGTCGGCCGGTTGCGCCAGCGGTCCCATTCCTCGGTACGCTGCTGACAGTCAATTATCCGCATCGGGTTCCTCCATATCTTGCCTCTCTAGTTCTTCGTAATACTCCCGCTCCCGTTGCTCTTCAAGATCCTCAAAATACTCACGTTCGCGCCGCTCATCATAAGACTCGTAGTCTTTGTGATTGCTCACGCCATCGTCTCCCCGTCAGAAATAATAACTGTGCATTCCCGACCAACGCCGACACGTTCGATGAAGAGTTGAAATCCCTTCTCGGCTGCAATGCGCGAGAAGTCGGCCATGCTGTCGTCATCGAGGAGGCTGCCGTCTTTAATCATGGCAAATCGCAGCGACGGGTTGAGTGCGGCAACAATCCCGAAGGCTGCTTCCCGTTGTTCTGTGGCCGACGCCTGATCGAACGGCCGCTCCAGCAGCGACGACTTGCCGGCTTTGTTCATTCCGCCGACAATGGTGGTCGTTTTTTGCGGTTCGACTTCCACGAGTTTGAGGCCCTTGAAGTTCTGGGCCCTTACGCTAAGAATCTGCATCTGTGTTCTCCTTGTCGTTTAGTTCTCGCCCCGGTTACGCCCCACTATTTGCTACCCGGTCGGTGGGGTTTTCAATTCGATATGCACCTTGACACCCTCCTCCACAATCTCCAGCAGCTTGCTGAGCTTGGCGTGGATCCCGGCGTGACCGTGATGCACGGGCCTCGGTGGCGTTTTGGCCAAGTCTAGGATCGCGTCCAGCTTGTCGTGAATCGGCTCCGACGGCTCCGACACGGCCAGGATGTTCTCGATCGCGGTCATCAATTCGGTGTGCTTGGCATTGATCGCCTCAGCCCTCGCCTCCTCCGCCTTGGCACCGGCAAGGAAGATGACCCAAGGGTCATTTGGCAAGGTTAAATCCAAAAACGCCTTAAACATCGGATGGTCTTCTCGTTTCTCGCTCACAGTGTTCTCCGTTGGTTTAGGGTGTTCACTTTCCTTGCCGAACTCGATTCCATATTCGACAGCCGCTTTCCAGCACGCCCACCAAGCCGGTACGTTGTCTGGGTGGATGCTATACGGCGGGTCTTCCATCCACGTCTTGAATGTTTCGTGTGACGTGTGTCTCATCGTGTTCTCCTTGTTGTGGTGATTTCTAAAATGGTGGATCGAACGGCGGGCCTACTTGCTCGCGGAACTTCCGGGCAGACTTGAAAACCAACTCCCAGCCCGTTCGCATGCTGGTTACGTAGTAGGCCACGACGGCTCGCACCGATGGCTCGCCTCGATATTTGCCTCGCCGGTACACATTCCGCGTGCCGATCTCGTCGACCCGCACAGTGACAATCTGGCCGGACACTTTTGCAGTGTAGTAGCAACCGGTTTTGATTTCAGAGGCTTTCATCGTCTTCCCTTACGCCCCGGTTACGTCCCATCATCATCCCCGTAAGCGTGAGTCCACATCACCTGGAACTCGGCTTTGGCTTTTAGCTCAATCTGCCTAACCCCCTCTTTTGTCAATCCAAGTTCGTCTCCGATTGCCTGTAGCGTCTTGCCTTCAAGCAAATGCTTTCCAATGATCGTTGCACTTCGGTGTTGCATGAGGCTAAGCACTACATCGATCTGGAGTCGTTGTGCCGCGCTGTCCCGCATTTGCTCCGCGAGCGATGGTGATGCTACTGGATGATGATGGTTACCTTTAACATCGTCGATGGGCCCAAACGCGGCATTCATAATCTTGTCCGCGGCGTCCATACGCAAGGAGTGTGTCGCTCCTTGCTTTATTAGGTGTCGTGGAATATGAATCAAACGACGCTCGTGCAATTCTATAAACGCGACCTGCTTAACCCACCATTCCATGTATGTCGTCAGTCTGCCTTTTCGTGGGTCAAAATGCAAGACTGCCTGGACAGCAGCCAAGCCGGCAATGGATTCTAATTCTTCATAGCTTTCTACTCTCACGCTCCTATAGCCAAAAATACGGCGAGCCACTTCAATACCCCAAGGCATCACGCTTTCGCACAGCCCGGCAAACGCATCCCGATCTCCATTCAGTCGGCGTGTGTGAAGTTCGGTTTCTTCTTCCTTGGTGAGGGTGTGATTGTACTTCGTAGTCATCGCCCCTATCCAAACGGTGATCGATGTTCCGCCGCCTCGACCTCTTCGCGGGCCTCGCGCTCAGTGCAGCGTCGCGACCTGATCCCCATCAGCCGCTCGTCGTTGGTGACGATCCACCGCGGCGGTTCTTTCGGTGGCCCGCCGAACGTCGAGGCTATCAGCGGGGCACAAGCGGGCTTGTGGGTGTCGGTCATATCAGTTTTCCGATTCGTGTTCCGTAAACTGGCAATGTGAGGCACGCACAGTCTTAGTCTCTCCCGGCTCCCAGAAGTTGTTTATTCCTCTGAGCGTGCCACTGACAATGAGCACGTCGATCCAGTCGCGTTGGATGTCGCGCACCTCCACAACTGCATTGCCGAATCGAACGTGGTACAACCTGTAGGTTTGTCCGACTTCTGGCTCGGTCACGGCAGGCTCCCTAACTCGGCGAACAGTAGCTCCAGCTTGCCGACTTCTTCGCGGATTTGTCGCCTAGTCGTCACGACGCTTTGCGCGTATGATGATTCGCGGTTCGTCTTGCGGATGGCAGTTAGGCAGTCGGCGATCTTCTGCTCCAGTTCCTTGCGGTCGGTCGGCTCTTTCGCAACTCCCTGCATTGCCATGTTGGGATTGCATCCGCGGCACTGGGCCGGCCAGCGCCAGCAGTCGCACAAGCCACCGGGACATTTGCATGGCGCGGTTGGCAAGGGAGGCCACTCGCCCCCATCCCGCCGCCCGGCATTGTCGAGGGTTGGCTCGCCGCCGTCCTCGGGCGTGGGCTCGTAATAGATCTCCTGTGCCTTATCGCCTGCATCCTCCAACAAGTGTTCGTCTGGATCGGCAGGGGCGGGGATAGTTTCGGCCTCAGTCGCTTGCTGTAAGTGGTCGTCGATTTCGCTTGGCGTATCCACATTCTCGAACTGCACTGTACTAAACGAGTTAGATGGCACTTCCCGTAGCCAGATACAGCCTCCGAAACTGTGGACTTGTATGCGATGCACAGTATAGACCTCGCCCACTACTAGCGCCGCGGCGGATCTTTTGTTTCCGACGTTCGGATGCGCAAATCGCACCTTGCTGCCAGGCTGTGTGTCGAGGTTCATCGACATGCTAGTCTCCTTTCGCCGGCCTCGCCCCTCCTGGGTCCGGCCGGAATCCTTCCTTGGGTTGTTCGGCGTCGTGCCGCTGTCCTACTTCACGCCAGTTTACAGTCCTTTTGCCATGGTGCGACAGTACGAGCAATAGTCGCACGCATACTCCGGTAGGCCGAGGGGCTGGCCGTTCTCCGTCGGCTGTAGCTTGCTGTGAGGGCGGATGCCTCTTCCGTGTAGCGAGTCCGCGGTACTGTTGACACACTCACATGTGAGGTTCATCGGTTCTCTCCCGCGGCTGGGCCGCTAGTTAGCTGGTCTCGAAACTGTCAATGCGGATCGTGTCGCCCCGGGATAGCAGGCGGATACGGCAGCCAGTGGTGGCAGTGTCTCGGCACGCGTTCGGATATCGCCCGCCGTCATTGACTCCCAGGGCAAATAGCAAGTTGCCCTCACCTCGCTGAACTACCTGTCCCACGCGATTCTCATAAGATGTCCACGATTCGATGACTCCCATCTGTCCATCTCGCATCTGGCTCGGGTCGATTGTACCGTCACCTTTTGTTACGCTACACGCCATGATTGTTCTCCTTGGTTAAACGCCCCGCCGGGTGGCCTCCGGTGCCTGACAAGCTGTGTCCTGCCACCGGCGGGGGTGGATTGAAAAAACGCGCGACGGAGCGGGTATCGAAGCCGCACCACCAGCCTGGCCAGACCAGCGCTCCACCAATTGAGCTATCCGCCGCACGACAAGCTCCCGGAGGAGAACTTGCACGATGCCGGCCTCGCACCGGACTTGGATGTTTCCTCCCATCCGCACATTGACCACGGCACTCGCAAGAGGCGTTCCGCTCGTCGTGCATGGCTCGACTGTTACTGGGACGCAGCCATCTACTGTCGAGTTGCCCTGGCAGGACTCGAACCTGCAACTGTTCAGCCGAGCTATCGGTATTGCATCTCACGATTAGCCAAGCCTCCCTTTTTCACCGCATTTAGAGTGCGGGGCGATACCAATTTCGCAACAGGACAATAATCCGTCACCAGAGACCGCAGGCTGCACCTCGCGAAGGTACGCATTTACGCGGCTGATCTCTCTGGCAACGGCAGAGCAGATCGCGGTGTCATTACGACGCCGCTGGTTGCATGACATACCTCCAGTGCCATTAAGGCGTGAGAGGGCTGCTGGAAAAGCGGAGGGGCCCGGCCTCGAACCGGGGACACTCTGTGGTGCCGGCTTCCAATTCCCCTCCATGTGAAAAGCACGGCCTACCGAATTGGCATCCCGCCGGTCATCACCGTTGAAAATATGCGGACGAGCACCGAACCACTTGTCGGCGATACTCGCTTGTCGACTCGACCGATCGCTGCAACAGCAGATACCGTGCCGACCGCCTGATCCTGGAGTCGTCCGGTGTCGTTGGGAATCGCACCCACCAAGTCGCCCAACTTCCACGTTCGCATTGCGCATTCCATCTCGAACACGCCAGTAGTGGCCACGCGGATCGGTGGTGTGTCGCCGTTGCGGCTTCGCTGCATCGCCACGCCGAGGAAGTGGTCGGCGAATCTCGCTTGCATCTGTTTCACCCCGCGAATATCTTCGATAGTTGTTTCCTCTAGGCAGGGAAGCATCGACGCTGGTTTCGCATCGTCCACGTCCTGCCAGAGCAAGTCGCCAACCTCGATCACCGTCTCCGAATCGACGGCCGCCACCACGGGGTACGTTTCGTGGTATCTCCAACGCATCTTGTCCATGGGACTCTCCTTGTAGAAGTAAGTGTGTGAAAAGAAAAGCACGGCCGCCGATCGACAGACCCGCCGCCGGCGACCGCGCAAAAAGATCGACCCGTGGAAGCGAGCCCTGGAAGGCTTCGCAGCGGGTCGATCGGCAGTTGGCAAACACATTAAGCATTCCAGGGCTCCTCAGCGGTTGAACATTTCTGATTCTAGCGTTTCGTTGAACGGTGTCAAGAACAATCCACGCGATCGGCTCGGATGTTACGAATTAGTTGTGCGTGTTATCGGGCTCGGCCTTGGCGATGGCTGCTTCCGTTGCTTTGCGCCATGCCAGTTGGTCGCAAGCAACTCTTGCAACGCGGCCGTCTCTGCTTCCGATCGTTTGTTGGATCGCCGTAAACATTGGAGGTGGTATTCTAATGCTGTTTTTAGCTCCCCCTCCAGCCGCTTGATCGTCTCATCCTGCTCGCGTAACCTGCGACCGATCATTGTCGTGGAATCCAACTCGTGGCCACCATCGTTTACGTCCTGCCCCGTAATCTTGAATAGGTCAGTCCGGACTTTTTGTTGCCATTCACTCAGCCGCTTAATGGTCTCGGTCCTCTCGCCAACGATCCGACATTCAATGTCGGTGGCGTCGCGGCAGTAAATACCATCGGAAAACAAGCCCATTGCCCCCTTGGTTGTGGGCGAATCCTCAATCGTGTACTTGCTGTGGTTCATTACTTCGGTTCCTCTGCTTGTGTGATTAGTTCGTCCAGTACGTCGACCGGCTTCCAGGGCGGCATCCGATTAACTTCCTTCGGCCCCTCGAATCCTAGCTCGACGCAGCCCTTGTGGATCTTGAGGACCGTCATTGTCGTATCACCGATCTGGACTCGGTGGAGACGCTTGATTCTCAGCACTAACATGGTCGGGGTCCTTCCCGTTTGAGTTATCCGCCCCACATTGTTCGATGAGTTCCCGCAAGCTTTCGCCGATGAACAACCCAATGCCGGCCTCGGAAAACAGCCACCAGTCGGTTTCGACACGATCGATGTATCCTCTTTGCTCCAGGCTGTCGGACATCACTTTGATGCCGTTTTTCAGCAAGTCGACTTCCCCTTGCAGCCGCTCCATTTCGTCGGCGGCACCGTCGATCGCCTGCGTAGGTACGTTGGGTAATCTTTCACGCCAATACCTCTTGGGGGTTCAGTTATTCGGGATTTCCGAAGGGCTGCGGGGGTTACCAACTGTTGATAAATCGGATAATCGTTATGTTCGGTGGTAGCTCAGCCACGTCCACCTCGTAGCCGCTTCCATCCTCGCACGAGTATTCCGACACAGCATCGCCAAGCTCTATCTCCTGTCCTGGCTTGTCGCCAGGAGGATCAAAGGCGAAGAACTCTTCGACTTCGCTAGGAACTGGGATGCCAGCAGCTTCGCAGCTTTCCCAGGCGGCTTTCATTTTGCTCCATTGTTCATCGGGGGGACGGAATCCGACACAGTGTGTTGACATTCCCATGATTGGTTCCTTGTTTAGGGTTCTGGCGGCTTTCCGTGGTGCAAGTATCGTTGTTGCAGTTTCCTCTCCAAGCGACGGAGACTGCAGATACAGCGAACAGTGTACCGTGTTTTCCATTTTGTCCCATCTCCATCGATTATGGGCCTCGTTCTGAATTTTGTGGAATACCCACAGATTGTTTTGTAATCATCGTTTACGGCATTACGCGGCAGACTCGTTGATTTAGACGAAACATCATCTCAACTCCTTGCGTTAGGTAATTGTCGGCCGCACGGCCAACTCGTCGGCCTCGTGCCTGCTCACGAGGCGCGGGGGTTGGCGGTGCTAGTCTGGCTCAATAGCCAATGGTCCTGGGGTATGCTTGTCGCTCATGTTTCTCCCTTTCTGGCGGGTCGCGGGATCTAGGCTACAGTCCACCACACCACAGGCCCAACGAGAAACCGATTGAAAACGTAATCATGCAGCACACAACGATAAAGGGCACCATCGTCTCTTCTCCTCAAGTTAGGGTTAGGATTGTCGGCCGCACGACCGCTCCGTCGGCCTCGTCTGCGAACAGGTGCCGTGTCTTGTCTCGCACGTCGTCTGTAGGCGTGCGGAGGATCACATATTCGCAACGCTGGCAGCATTCACCCGCGATGATCTCGTGCAGTACGACGCAGCCGCAGATCGGGCAGGGATCCTTCACGACGTCACCCCCTTCCCAAAGTTCGGATTGCCAACCGGCCGGAGCCTTTCCTTGAACTTCGCCACTGCCGCGGCCGTGATCCACCACTGGCCACCGTGGCGTGTAGCCTTGAGCCGACCATCCTGGCAGTAGCGCGACACCGTCCTGGGGCTGAGTCCTAGCCGTACTGCTGCTTCCTTTGTGGTCATAGCGTCTTCCTCTGCATTTCTGCCGTTTTCGTGGGTTCGCGACTAACTAAATCAAGATAATCTTCTCGGCAATCTGGATCGTTGCATTTTCGGCAGCACGACTGACATACGCCACGGCATCCGCTTTGCCCCAAGATCGGGCCTTGGCAGACTGTGCATTGTTTGGACGACATCGTCTCGTTTCCTCTTCGATTGGTTTGGTGTCTGCAGACAGGGCCCATTGGTGAGTTTCTGAAGGCCGGCTCGCAACGCTTTGGCAGCCGCCATTGTTCTCGCGCGTCGCCGTTGGCAAGATGAAATCGCAGAAGGAACTTGTTCGGCCTAATCCGCTTATCTAGCACCTTAGCGACGTGCTCACTAGTGCCGACACAGGCCAGCACTTTGTCACCTACGTCTGTCTGGTGGAATCGTCTAGCGTCCATGGTTTTCCCTTTCAGCCCCGTGTCGGCCCGCTCCCTCACCCTCCCGCCTGGTCGGCCTTAGGCGTTTACTTGCACCCACTGGTCAATCCACTCCTTGGCGACCCATAACTGGCTGACCCGGTCGAAGGCGATCCAGTCGTAGTGACAGTCGCCAGTATTCCAATCTGTGCGGGAGACTTTCTCGAAGATGTCCCAATCGCCGTTCTCTGTCCCGTCTTCGTTCTCGGGATGCTGGAGCCGGTATCCGCGGTAGTCGTATCCGCCGCCTTCGCCGGCCGGTACTCGTTTCGCTTTGTGTTGGTTTGTTTTCATTGTCTCGTCCCTTTCTACTGCTATTATACCACAGTCGGCCTAATAGGCAACGGCTATTCGGCTAAATTCGGTCGGATTGTCGGAAATAGTTTGGGCGAGAGCCGTAAGCCTTTATAGGGTAGGGAGTTACGGCGGGGAAAGTATTTCCAAGAAAGTTTGGATTGTCAACCGCTGGACACGGGTGTAAGATGAATACGAAAGGAAGGTGACCCATGGCTAAGAAGAAAAAGCCCCGGCCGAAGCCTCCCATCTACCGGCCATCCCCAGAGACGATCGCCGAGGAAGCCGCGGCCATCCGGGCTAAGATGACCAACGCCGACGGTGTGCTGCAAGTCCGGCCCTACAGCGATGCCTCCGACGGCAGCCCGGGTATCAAGACAACCAGCGTCAGCGGCGGGTGTAGGCGGCACGGGCGACGCGTCGGGAAGATGTGAAGATACACGCCGCAAGGGCTAGCATGGCCCAGGTGGACGGCTCCGGGGCGCTGGGGCCTACTGTGATCGTTGGGGGCTCGATGCCGCGGTCGGACAGGTAAGTTATTAGGGAGTCGCCCAATAGCGACAACCGATTCCCTAGTCCGTCTTCCATGCTGAGTGAATACAGGGACCAGATTCCCATTTCGCTGTACCGCGGGAACGTCATATCGTCTGAATAGTAACCGTGGGCTATCGTGCCGGACTCAAAGCGCGAATGTCCATTCTCGTGCTGCTGTGTCGTCGGTGCCCAGAATGTCACACTAGAAGTCGCATCGCCTACGAGATCGTCTGACATCTCCCAGTGAATGGTCACCACTTGCTCGGCAAAGGAACAATCAATAGACGCCGGCTCCACCCAAAGATTCAACAGCGTCGGCGGCTCCGTATCGTCGATGCCTTGCCCGAGAACGGGTGCGGTTGCTGCAAAGAATACAACAGCAGAATACATTACCTTGAACATCGCTATACTCCCAATAGAGTGTGATGCGGTGCCCCGTCGGCTTGTATTATACGCTGGCGGTGCAGATAGTCAACTGATTGAATTGCTCACGCCCTTTGGTCGCAGCGTTGCAGCGCAGCCATCACGTAGTACGGCGGTGCGTTGTCTACTTCGTCCGGATCAAGGTTAGCGTTGTCGCCTTTCTCGTCGATCGTATCCACCACACTCTCGGCGACATCTGGCGCGCTGTCTCCGTAGTTTACGTTCGATACCGTAAAAGCCCGGATGCCGCCCGTGTCGCCGATGCCATCCTCATCAGCCAATCCTGCCGTGTTGAGGGACATAATGAATCTGCCGGACAAGTCGGGTGAGTTACCCGTGAACGCCGCGCCCTGTGTCCCGTCGCATAACCGCCAACCTTGCCGCAAGTTGGTTTTGTCGAGCGACTCCCACACGATCCGCCCTATCGGCAGGTCCCAAATATCGGAGACGATTAGACGGGTGCCGTCCGACAATACTCTATAGCGGACAGCATTGCCTGCGATAAGGTTGGTATCGCTGCACGGCTTTAGTTCTGTCTTCGTATCGAACGCGTTACCGATGACGTTGTTGCCAAGGTAGTCGCTGGACTTGATCGACACGGTTAATGATGTAGCACCGCTTGCGTTCGCAAAGCCACTCTGCACTACACCAAAGAGTGCGGACTGCGGTGCGTTGGTTATCCACCAAGCATCTTCGTATGGTTGGTACGACGTGATAAGTCGCGTACCATTGACGAACGGTGCAGCAACGAAGTTCTTTACGGCTACAGTCGGCCCGGCTTCCAGTAGGCCACTAACCGCGTTCAGCCACCAGATCGTGACGGAGCCTACGCCAGGCGTCGTGCCATCCGCTGCGGTGATCGTACCGGACGCTACGGCAAAGGCCCAGCGATAGAAGTGTCCCTCCAGTGCGTTCCACTCGCCGTCTAACGGCAACGAGCCTGCCAGCACGCTCGCATTAGGCCGACCGATGCCGATACGCAACTCGTCGTCCATGGTCAATGGGGATGATGTATCGGGCTCGTACTCACTCGACCCATCGTTGAATACGCCGCGCACCGTAGGCGTGTTGCGATCACCGGGTAGGTGCAGTTCCCCGGTGCTGATTGCCATCATCCGCATTGGTACGGGAGGATTAGGCAACTGCCGACGATACCGTGGCGTGTCCAGCAGCCGCCCGACGTTCTCGAACCATTCGAGCATCTTGTCGAGACGCATTACCGTTGGAGCATCGAAAACAAAGGTGTCGCCAGCAGCCACGATCAATCCTCCCACAGATGCAATTGCACCTTGACGGTTCCCGTGCTGCTGTGCCACTTCCAACCGATGCCCGCAGTGGGGTCGAGACGGAACGAAAACGGCTCCCCAGCCTCCACACGCATGAACGGGTGCATCACGCCGGTCGATTCCGTCGTTGGGCCGATGACGACGTAGTTGGCTGAATCGAGGTTCCGGCCGAACACCCAGCCCTTCGTTACAACGTCGCCGAAGTCCAGCGCCTCCTCTCCGGTCGTCACACTCACAACCGGGGAGTGGGCCCCTTGCGTCGCTTGGTCGAACGTCAAGGCGCCGGGCTGAAACTGGTCTGCCAGTTTGATGTTTGCCAGCCTCGCCGATATGGATACGGATATTTCGTTTGACATGGTTTTCCCTTTGCTTGCCTGTGGTTACCTGTTTTCGCCTGCCGCCGCCCCGGGCTGGCCACCTTGTCCGATTTTGGGCAGCATCGTATCGGGCAGTTTGAGTACGCCCCAATTTTCCTGATACGGGAATCCCAGGATTGTTTTGAATCTCGCGGGGTTGCTCTCATTATCGTCGCCGGTGTCGGTCAATAGCCCGATACGTGGCTGCCCCTCGTCAGTGAGGAATGCTTTCTTTTTGTTGCCATCGCTCGCGTCGATATAGTATGTACCGTGCTGCAACACGATGATGTCCCACGTCTCGACGTTTACGTGAATCGTATACGTCACCGGGAACGTAAAAAACTGCTGCTCCTCGAAAGTTTCCCACGCTATGCCGGGCGTCGATAGGCCCATCATCTTCGCAGTACGCACGCCCAGGTCGAAGCCCGCAATCTTTATTGCGGCGTTGTTCACGCTATCAATAAATCGTAAGGCGTTTTCGTTATCGAACGCCGCTTCGTGTCGGGTAATAGAGATAACCAGTTGGCTCTTCTGTCGCATTACTGGCGGGTCAAACGGTTCGCCAGCCGAGTTGGCTATTCCGTCTGACCAGACGTCTCCGGCCGGGCGCCCTACCCCGCTGATATAGCTTGCCTGCGCTCCGCCGGTCTGACCAGACAAGGGGACCAGCATGTTTTGAAACGATATGGCAATCTGTGGGTCGCGAAGCAGTAGCGATTGCTTGCCTCCCTGGCTGCCTGGTGGTTCGGACGGTGGGCGTTGCCCATACTCTATGTCGACTTCCCAGTGCCCCTTTTGGAGTTCCCGGGGAGTGCGGCCGATGACGATAGCGTTGAAGTCTTCGGGGTGTTGGTCATTCTTTTTCGGAATGCCTTGAGCCGCCAACACGGTCGGCCCATAATCCGTATCGGCATCCGTTTTGGCATAGAATACTCGTTGATGGGTTTGCGTTCCGTCCTCACCCTCGGACGTAGAACGCCTGCCCTTTCGCTCGCCTGTTCTTACAACTGACATTGCCGCCCCTTATATCGCAGCCACCTTAGGCTGGTTGTCTAGTTTTCTGTCGATGCCCGTTAGTAGTCGCGTTTGTTTCGTCAGTTCGTCGAGTGATTGTTTGTCGGTTGCGAGGTTAGCAGGTGTTGGCATTGCCGACCGCTGAATCTGATTGATGATACTGAGCGCCGCAGTGCCGCCCGCTACGGCAGCCCCGGACGGTCCCGCCAAACTCAGGAAGTCCCGCTCGGCTTGCACACGGTCGGCAGCCGCTTTCTTTCTGGTCTTTACTAAATCCTTCTCCGCGCTTTCGATATCCTTCAGGTTTTGCAACTCTTCGTGCAATAGTTTGATGTTTCCCAATTGTTGCAGGGATGTGTCCTCTAGCCGTGCCTTGCGTAGATCCTTCTGGAAGTCTGATTTTCCAAAGTCTGCAATCTGGTCTCGCAGATTCTTTACGATGCCTATGCCCCGTCCGGCTTTCTCTTCGAGGTCTCCTAAGGCACCGCCGACATTGTCGATTTCGGCCGCCCAATCCTTTGTACGTTGTGCAGCACCATCCATCTCCTTAGCTATGTCTTTTGTTTTGTCCTCAGCCGCAGTACCTATCCCGAGAAAGTCAAACACCTTCTCGAATATAATGCCCCAACCTTCTGCCGCTAATCCCAGTAAGTCTATCATGGGTTGAATTACCGCATCAGTTAGCCTCCCAAGTTGACCTGTGAGTTTTGCCATTCCTTTCTGAAACGGTGTCAGCATCTTATCGGCAATCTCTGCTGTTGTACCTGCGGCATTCCTCGCATTCGCCTCGTATTCGCGGATTGCCTCCGATGATCCTAGTAACGCCTTGATGAATGCCTGCGACTTGGCGGGGAACCCCAGTTGGGCAAGCGTCAAGGTCTTTTGTGCGTCGCTGGCTCCGTCTAGTGTGCGTTCCAAGTCTGCAATGATATCCGCCATATTCCGCATCTCGCCGGCAACGTCGAATACTGCAACGCCGTTTAGTGCGAACGCCTTTGCATTCTTTGTTGCAGATTGTTCCAGATCGCGGAACACGATATTTAGTGCGGTTCCCGCTTCACTACCCTTTAGCCCCTGGTCTGCAAACACCGCAAGGATGGCCACGCCTTCCTCTACGTCCTTACCGAGATTACGCAACGCGACAGCGGCCTTGTTGGTCAATGCCTCGCTAAACTGCTGTATCGAAGCGTTCGCGTTTTTGTTTGCATCCGCTAATACGTCTGATACGCGAACCATGTTTTTCAGATTTTGTATCGGGTCTTTTACACTGAGGCCAAGGGCCGACTGGGCGTCGGTTAGCAAATCAGTAGCGGTTGCCATGTCGAACATACCAGCCTGTGCAAACTTAGCTACAGCAGGCAACGCGGCGAGTGATTGCTCAACGGACAACCCCGCCGACGCCAGAAAGAAATAGGACTTCGCAGCCTGGGTGGCCGAGAACATGGTATTACTTGCAACGTCACGGGCGGTGGCTTCCATGTCTGTACGGATAGCCTCATTGACGCCAGACATAATTGACAACGACTTGAGCATCGCCTGATTGAATTGCTCCGTACCTCGCACTAATGCAAACAACCCTGCACCCGTAGCTAACGCCGCTAGTCGTCGCTTGAAACCTGACACGAGCCGATTACTACGGCTGAACCCCCGCTCCATGCGCCGGGTGTTCGTGCTCAAGCCGATTACCAGATTAGCTATCAGTGCCATTAGGTGCCCCTATCCAGGCGTAAAAGTTCGATTGCATCTCGCTTGATTCCATCAGGGGAGCGACGTAGTTGGGCATGTGGTCGCTCGGTGTTGACGGAAGTTGATCCTTCCCTCTGTGGCAGTTGTAAAGTTGCGACGTTATCACGCCCGCCAAGTGTTCGTCGTGCAATCCTCCGAAGGGTTCGATGTTGTAGTAGGCAATCCACCCCGATATGTCGCGGCTGTCTAAGTGTTGCAGCAAGTGGCGCGGCGTCGGATATCCGAGTACGGTACACAGCCGATAGAGCATCAGTTCTATGGGCTGTCGCCTTAGTTTTTTTCCAGTTCCTCTACATCCTTCTTTCGGAACCCACTCAACTCCGCTGCCTCTTCGACAATCAGTTCGATCGTCTTTGCGTTTTTGGCAAGCATCGCAGCAGCATCTTTCGCGGTCCACATCGGTTCCCCGGATGCGTCTACCCATGTTGCCACGAGTAACGCCGCGCGGAATCCGCCCGGGTCCGATTCAACGGTAGTCTCCCCGGTAGCAAATCGTTTTTCCAGTTCCGCTCGCTCGGCTCCACTCATTATTCGCAAGAGAGCCACGGCACCATCGCCGTAGAACTCCGCAGGCAATGGTACGTCAACCGTGGGGCGGTCTTCGGCAGCAAGGAACGCTTCCTTGGTTATCACTGTCGCCATCGTGTGTCTCCGTTTTAGTTGGTTAGGTCGTTGGGAATCCGGGGTCACCGCTGACCTTGATTCCGATCGGACGTGTAATCATGGCATCCTTTTCGATCGCACGACCCATCGACTTGACGTAGCCGTCGAACGTGTTGGTGTCCCACTGGGTGCTACTTGCTGCTGTAGAGCCGAAAATGAAACCCCACGACACGACCTCGCCGGAAGCGTAGAGCGTGCCGAGTTGTTTCTGCGAGGCGTCGGTAGAGCCATAGGCCAACACCAACGCCATTTCGCCGGGGTCGACTTGTGCCCGCTCGAACGTCTTGAAGTTGGTGGTGTTGTCGATGGTGGACGTATCCACATCGTCACCGCTCCCATCGGGACCGGGCAAACTGATAAGCCCGGCAACCTTTGTGAACGTGGTGGTACTGGCACCTGCTGAACTCCCAAATCCGAGTTGTGTCTTGAATCCGAGTATTTTACTGACCGACATGGTCCTGCCCTCCTTTAGCTGTTAAAGATGATTTGTACCTGGAGTGCCGATGCGTTAATCCCATCGTCTGCCCCAACGCTCTTCCACACGTAGTCGTCGTCGTGGTCGGTTACGAACACGCCTTGTGTGACTTGATCTCCCATTGCTCCCGAGTGCGCGTCTAATCTGGCCTTGACGGCATCGGCGATAGCCAGCACCTCGTCGAGGTCTACCGATTGACACTCGATGTCCCATAACGAGAACACCAACCCTCCGCAGCCATCCAGGTCGCGAGGCTCCTCTTGTCCTGCCCGCCCATACCATATCCGGGGCATCGGCGGATCTTCTGGCCATGCGGTTTGCGCGACGACGTTGGGTGCTTCCACATCGTCGAACAGGTCTTGTATGGCCGTCGACCCGACAAGGAAGGTTCTCAGGTTTTCGCCGATGCTTGCCATCAGGTTCGCCGCCTTCTGATTCGTGGTCGCAACGCCCGCTTGACTTCTGCTGAATTGCGTATGCCGATATCTAGCTCGGCCTTAATCACAGCGGACGCAACACGCCCTGCGGTTCGGGCTTTGGCTTTCGCTGCACGCTCCATGTAGTGGACGCCCTCAACCTTCCTGTGGCCGAGTGTTATATGCGATGACTGCCGCGACTTTCGCCCGCCCTTCCGTTTACCCGCAAACCAGCCAAACTCTAAGAAGCCACCGTAAAACGTATCACCCTTGAATGTTCCCTCCCCTGTAATGACTACCGCACCGATTCGCCCCCTTCGCCGTTTCATCGCACGCACTTTGATAGACCGCACCAACCGCCCCGTCCGTCGCGGTGCAAATCGTTTCGCCGTCCTCGCAATGACTTTAACGCCCGCCCGTGTACCCTTGCGGACCGCTTTGTTTGCGATCTTGGTAGGGAACGCTTTCAGCAGTGCCGTCAGTTCCTCCGTACCGGATATAGTTACCCGGAGACCGCTGCCGGCCTTTCTACCGCCACTAGCCCCTAGGATATTGCCAGCAATACCCCTTTTGACTATCGCCCTTGCCGCCGCTGCTATGATGGGAATTGCCATTACAACTCCTCCCCGCAAATCAGCCACATTTCGCGTTGCTTCTCGTCCACGCTTTCGACCGCCATAATGTTGAGGATGCGTGATCCAAACTTCAACCGTGCCGTCACGTCGATGTGTGACGAAAACCTAACATGCACCCGGTGCGTTGCCGTCGGCAGTAACTGCTTGGCTAGTAAGCCCTCCCGCCCGTTCAGGTATTGAATGTCGGCACGAACCGTCTGGACTGTTGCAAAGGTCTTCTGCGACTGTCCACGCGACCCGGCGGCGGTTGTGCCGCTAAGGGTCTGCACTTGGACATTGTGTCGCAATCGTCCCGCCCGTACTGTCATCGCGTTACCCCGTAAACTGCGAGCAGAACTCGGCCATGTTTATGGCGCCCTGCGTATGTGCCATCTGTAATGCTGCCTTGTCGCGCTGTGCCTGGAAGTTCTGGGCCGTCTCTTCCAGCCGTGCCTTGTGTTCCATGATCGCTTGCCGCGGGCTGCTGCTGCCTTCAATGCCGTAAAGCTGCTGCGGCTTCAGCAACGTCGATTGCATCGGCACCGTGACCTTGATGCCCTTGGCTACGGCGTAGCCCAGGTAGAACTCCGAGCACGGCCGCTGGTGGTGGTACTCTTCGGCCAGCATCAGGTCGACGCCCCACAGCCCAATCTCGTCCACTTCTTCGTGGATGGCCAAGGCAATCAGCCAGGCGATGGTCGACGTGAAGTAGTTGCCATGCGTCCGTATCAGGGCCTCATACGGGAACTTCACGCCCGCCTTGATGCCCGGGTGCTTCTCCGGCGATTGCAGATAGATCGGCTTGCTGTCGTCTTGCCGGTGCATCCAGTCGACATAGGCACGGGCTTTGGGTTCCTTCTCGAATAGCGACAGCGGGTGCAACTCGAAGTGCCGAGTCCACCGTGGCACCTGGTCGGTAATCACGATGTTTGACAGGGACCAGATTTCCCAGCTTTTGTCGCCGTAGGGTGCAGACTTGCGTGACGAGTCTGCCGTGCCAAGGATCGCGATCTTGCGGGGAGGCGGGCCGACCGTGACTGTGGCATCAGCCGCGTCCATGCTCGTTGCACTCTCTACGCGGGGCTGGGGGGCTGGCTCCGGATCAGCAATCTTTTCCGCAATCTTTGCAGCAATCTTTGCAGCAACCTCAGGCGACGGAACACCCGAGCAGAAGTCATGCACGCCAGCCTCTTGCCATGTGAAGTCCTCTTTCCCGTCCAGCCCTTCGTATATCCTTCGCACGCGGTCCAGGTCTTCCTGTGTGTTGACCGACCAATTGACCGAGCCGTCTGTGCCGCCGCCCGTGACTTGAATGACGTTGGTGGTGGGGTGATTGTACATGCCGGGCGTGACGTGCTCGCGGTCGTAATCCTTCGTGACCTCCTTGGCAACACGCTCCAGTTCCGCCCGTGTGAATACCTCTACATCCAAGCCGCGGGGGTACGTTCGCACTCGCGTATTGGAACAGTAATCGGGCGATTGCGCCAGGAACACGCCGACCACTTCTTCAATCACGTCCGGGTCGATCAGCGGGCAGTCGGCTGTGATGCGAACGATTACGTCGGCTTTGCCATAATCAGCCGCCTCCGCATACCGTGCGAGCACGTCGTCCTCATTGGCTTTGTCTGGTACAAACCACGACGCCCCTGCGTCTACAACCACGTCGCACATATCCTGGCAATGGTGGTTATCAGCCGTCGGCGAGGGAACTGCCACAACCATCTCGTCCACCGTCTTCGCCAGCCGCACACGCTCAATCACTCGTTGCAGCATCGGCTTGCCGCAGATGTCCATCATCATCTTGCCGGGCAGCCGCGTGCTACCCATGCGAGCCTGGATGATTGCCACCACCTTACGCTTTTTGCCATCAGACATCGGAACACTTCTCCTCTGGAAATGCCCCGCGGTTGATAGTCAGATTCGCCCGGCAGGTAGCTACGCCGCCAGTGATATGTTTTGGTGTGTCATTTCGCATCGTCTCAGTGTCTCACGTTGTATGGGGCTAACAGGGACTTGAGCGTCGGGAGGTTGTTGACGGTCTGGCCCGTGACGATGGATTCTCTGTTCTCGTAAAGGTCTCCAGCAAGCAGTTTGATCGCGTGCCTCAGTGGCTCCGGTACGTCGTCCGCGGTTCCTGCCGTGCTGCCGTATCCCATGATCGTGCGGATCACAACCGAGTCGGGATGCCCGCGGATGTCGCTGGGCCACGTCTGGTTGTAGGCAAGCCGCACCGATGGAATGCCGTCTTCGTTGCCGGTCTCGTAAATGCTGGAGCTTACCGTCTTCTGCGTGCCGTCGATCGCCGTGTACTTGACGGACGTGATCCCGTTGCCGGTTGCGAGCGGTGGCATCCGTAGGCACATCGGGTCGCCGAAGCAATCGAAAAACTGGTCCCATGTTTGCGATACCAACGCCCGCCACGTCCTTTGCTCTACGTACTCCCGCGCCGCCACGCCGATCATCCGGACGTAGGAATCAAATGACGAATCCGTTACGGCAAGATGATCCTTTAGCTCGACGATACTGACGGGCTCTTCTGTCGGGGCGGTTACTAGCTCGGGTGATTTGGCCATGGGATTATCCTACGCGGCAGCTACGGTAATCCCCGTGGCTTCCGCATTGATGATTTCCGCGATTATGATGACTTCGCCGGCAGATGATCCGTTGGTATTGAGCGTGACCCTCATGTCCATCGTGTTCGATGCCCCGACCGCCCCGGAGACTGAATCCAAGTCGTAGGCCAGCGTAAGGGTTTCAGTTCCGCCTGTTGCTATTTGCGGAAGCTCCAGCGTGGCCACTCCGCCGACAAGGTTGGCACCTGCAACACGGGATAGAACCACCATCCCCTCGGCACACCGAACGGATTCCTGGTCGGCTACCTGGGCAAGCAGCGTGACCTTGCAGACGGCCCCATGTGCCGCGTTCGGGCAAGTGAACGTGAGCACCGCCGTTGCCGTGTTGTCGACGATGGCGTTCTTGCGGACGACTGTTCGGCTGACGGAATTAGCGCTACCGGCGTTGGCGTTTTGTTCTAGGCTATCGCTAATGAGAATATCGCCAGACAAAGTGAGGAAGGTGCCGGCACCGATAATCGCAGACACTGTTAGTTGCGTCATCGACGCCGTCGTAATCGTCGCCGACGCAATCGTGCCGCTGATCGCCTGGCCGTTCATCTTCAGCCCGCAGCCAGCAAGGAACTCCCACGACTCACTTACTGTGCCGCGCGCCATGTCGGCGTATGATGGTCCACCCATGGGAAATCTCCTCACATTGCCTGGACGAATACTGAAAACGTAAACGACGCATCATCTGTGTCCGCGTCGACAATAACCCAACGACAACGCCACAGGGCACCCGCCAAGTCACGAGTGGCAGCAGCACCCAACGCCGAACCCGTCTCGAAAGTCGTGACAGCAGCCGACGCCGTGATCTTGTCGACGTACCGCTTGGCACCACCGTCGCCGACTACCTCAGTAAAGTGGGCCACGTCCAGCCAGTTGGTGCCGTCCACCTTGGTCTGTACGAAGACGTTCAATGTATCGCCAACAGCCGTAGCCGCCGCCGTCACGTCCAGCGTGAGAACCACGCCGTTGGTATTGCCGGGAAGGATGCCAGTCAGGGAGCCCGTACCGGTTACCGTCTCGGCTCCCGATGCGTGCAGCGACTCGCCATCTTCGCCAACTTGTGGCCCCGGCTGCGAAGTGGTGCTGGCAGTCGCCACCAGCAAGCCAATGCCTGCCAAGATGACAAGGGCAACCGCCCACCTGATTAGTTTGTCCGTCATACGTGTACCCTCTTTCTGCTACGTGTGTGGCCAGAGCGTTTCGGCCGACTACCGATATTCACATCGATCGCCGGCGGATCCGGAACCATCCGCTGCGGAACGATTCTTTCGGCAACGCCAGAGTTTATCCACATCTCGGCAACACCGTCGGTCTGCTCAAAGATGTGGCCCGACTTGAGGGCGTTACGCGGCTTGAGCATCCTGATACGTATCATCGAAGCATCTCCTATCTGTCTCCGGAAAGGTGACCAGCCCTGCCCCAGGACCGGCCACCCCGGAGAAATGACACGGTTAGGCGCGGGCTACCTGTACGCAACCCTGGGCCGCTTCGGTGATGGGTGCCTCGTTGGCGGCCGACAGGATACAGATCGCCGTGGCGAGAGTCCCAGTCGTTCCGTTGCCTGCCGTCAGAGTCAGGTCGAGGTATCGCTTACGCGGCCCTGTGCAATTTACATCCATGCGGTACACGTTGCCGTCCTCTGTTGCACTTGGCAGCACCAGCGTCGAACCGTCGATGGCGGTGATGCCGGCCGTCGAAGCGAAGTTGGTATCGGCGATGATCGTACCGGTCGAGCCGGACGTGTCGCTTTCGCCGATGTGCATCGCCGCCACCTTGATGTCAGTCGGACCAAGGTACACGTAAAACTGGGCGTAGTTGAAACCCAGCGTATCGACTTCGACGGTCGTGAAGTCGCCGTCATCCACGTAGGCACTCGACGGGACAATCACCCCGACAACCTTGTTATTCTGATACTCGTTCATTTGTACGTTCCTTTCGTCAGGCAACGTCTGCCTATGGTCTTGAGGTTTAGGTGGTGGCCATCCGCAGCGTAATCATCGGGCCCACGACGCTCGTGCTGCCCATGTCGTGGACGTTGATGGCGAATCGCTCGGTGCCGAGGATTCCGATTTGATCGTTCTCGAAGTACCGCTGGTCGGACATCTTGATCGTGATGTCCCGGCGGTTGCCGAAGGTGGCGGCAAGCCGGAGGTCGCCGAGATAACAGACGCCGTACACGCTCGTCTGTGTCGTCAGGACCGAGTTCATCACCTGGCTGATGACAACCGGGTATCCGAGGAACTCTTTCGGTGCCGCGCCCGCAATCATCGCTCCGGTGTTGCCACCTGCCGCGTCAATCAGTCGCAACATAGACGCGGCCCAGCCGGCTTTGCTGATGAACCACTTAGCCCCAGTCTCAGCGTACTGTGGCAGCTTGCCAATCATGGTCTCGAAGTCCAAGAGATCGAGAGTGCCGAAGGAACTGTTGGCGGCTACCGGGGTATGGACGCTGGCCGTAGCCGCAGCACCCTCCGTAATCAGCCCACTCGTTCCACCGTAGGTTGACGTTCCATCGCCGAGGAAAAGTTCGTTGTCTTCCATGAGCGCGAAGGTTTTGCCAATCTCGACGGCGAGATCGTCGGACATCGATATGATCGCGTCCTCATCCAGTTCGGTTGAGTATTTGGCAAGTGCCCCGATCTTCTTCGCCACCAATCGCACATTGTCCCAAGTCTTATTGGACTCGGTTGTTGCGCTGTTCTCGTCGACGTAATAGCCGGTGAGCCCAGACACGACACGCGGAACCGTTTTGGTGTTGCTGGCCATCGGTTCAATCTTCATTTCCCGACGGGCGACGCCGTAGGTTTCGCGAAGATCAATGATAGCAGTGCCAAACTCTGGCGGGACCAGGAATCCACCCATCTGGTTGGAGCCTTCCTCTTGCGGCGAGAGTAGGGCGACGTTGTGCGACTCGCACCACTTCTGGGCCGCGAGGTTATTGCTGACGGTCGCCAACAAGAACTGACCGGATAGGAAGGCGTTCGCGGCGTTCTGGTCGGCCGTGAGGTCCGGGCTATTGAACGCCTTGAGCTTGCCGTAGGTACGCATCCGGGCGATTCGCACAGGCGGCTTCTCCGCCTCCAGCGTGTCCACCTGGGTGTCCGGAGTGGAGAGCGTGGTGGACTGCATTGTCCGGGTGGCGCCGAGGGTGGCCTCGCGGGCTCGCTGCCGTTGGGCTCGCTCTTCCGCGTCCTCGAATTTCTTGATGCCGGTGCCGAGAGTTTCAATCTCGGCCTCCAGCTTATCCGACAGGGCCTCCTCTTCCTTATCCAAGACCTTAGGGTCTTCGCCCTGCTCGTAAGCCAAGAGGGCGGCGTTCTCGGCCGAAGCCGCTGCCCGACGCTCTTGCATTTCCTGATACGTCATTTGACTGCTCCTTTGATTTGGTTCCCGCCGGAAACCTGTAGGAGCGATGCCAAAGAAAGAGCCGTCGCAATCGTGGGCTTCCGGCAACTTGTTAGGTTGTCGGGATAGCCGACGCTCGCAACGGCGATTGTCTGATCTATCGTCGCATCGGGGAGTGGAGCCGCAACGGCGGCAGAGTCACCCGATGCCTGAATACTGGAATTATTGCAAATCCGGGTTGGTGTGTCAAGCCGGATTCCCTGGGTTGCCGTAAGTCGTTGTTGTGGCTAGGGTTGTGGCGGTTATGTATCACCGGTGACAGGCTTAGTGTGCATAAACCGATGAAGCCTTTTCCCCCGTTTGAGGGGCCGACCGACAACGTGTCGGCCCGCTATGTTTTGGTGTCATTGGGCTTAGTGCGCAACGCTTCCCTCAGCGTCTATGGGCTCTTGCGTGTTCCCGTACTATTTCCGTTGACAATTGAGAGAGCGATTCACGTTCCAACTTGGCTGGATTGCGAGTCCCGCCGCTTTATACAGAGGGGATTGCCGAAATGTCGCTGTCGGACCAGGACGTAGCGTTTATGCTGATCGACTACAGCCCGTTGCCTGGATTCCACCTGTTGGTGGCCCTCTTTTCCGCTGTTGGTACGTTCGGCTGGAGATTGTAACAGCCGTCGTTTTATTACACGATCGCTTTTTGTTTTCATAGGAAAAGGACCGTCGCAGCATAACCTGTACTCAATTGTTCTACTCCGTGGAACAACTCCACTTAGGGAGTTCCTGCCTAGATGTGCCGCCAATTGCGTCTGGTAACGATAGCCCCAATAGCTTGGCGGGTTACTCTGTATTCCTTGGCGATGGCCCGATGATACATACCGCACGACGCCTTTTGCCTAATAGCTCGCACTTGGTCGGTAGATAGCTTTACGTTCGTAGCTTGGTCACCTTGAAGTAGCTTACCGTGTCGCCGCTTGTCCATGAGGTTTTCGGCTACAGTGCCCCACCGTAGGTTCGCTTTCCGGTTGTTATCGCGACAGCCATCCAGATGTCTAGCTTGGTACCCATCTGGTGCCGGGCCGTCAAACGCTATCAGGATTAGACGGTGGACATATCGCTGGTATTTTTTATGGTCCCTGCATAGGGTCAGCGACAGGTATCCATTGCTGGGTTTGTGTGCTCGCAGGGGGTGCCATGGAGCCGATGTTGTTTTTCCGTTTTTGGACCGGCAACTCCAGATGCTCCCGTCGTTTCCTACGCGATACCCCGGAAACCCTGGGAGTGGACGATACTCAATAGAGTCAGTAGAATGCTTTTCAGACATGCTCGATTCCTTTCAATCGGGTGATGTTAGGGAGCCGGCCGGAGCAACACCCGGCTGGCTTCTGCCATTATGGTGACAGGACCAATTCCCGTCAAGGACTATCGCTTGACCAGCCGCAGCGACTTCCCGCCGACTACCGGCTGAAGCAATGATGCAATCTCTTCCGGCACAAGTATACCGCCGAGTCCATCCGCGTCCTCGATCGACACATACCCGTCCTCTGGCTCTTCTTTTTCGCCGAATCTGTTATGAAGGTAGCGAGACAAGTACGCCTGGCATCGGGCCTCGACAACCTCACGCGAACAGCCTGAAAACTGCTTGTCCAGCAACGCGGAGCCACGGCGGACAAGGTTGTCAGGCAACCCGTCGACCGACAGCAAATCATCGACCGCGTCGCCCTCGTCCACAATGTCGCTGGCGTGGATCTTCTGCGGTCGCCACAACGGAGGCAGCACCTCGCCGGTTTCTTCGTCGCGTTTCGGCCGACCGTCCTTTTCAATCCTGAACTCTTCCTCCATGGTCAACACCAGCGACGACGATATGGCGCCCGGGTCGCTCTCAGCCAGGGCCATCACGTAATCTCCCAACGGACGGCCGCCGCCAACGGGTTCCTCCAGGGCCGTAGGATCGAAATGCAAGTCGGCCCGCACAAGCTGGATCTCCTTACCGTCCTTTTCGATTGCATCCATGCGGGGCTTGCGTTCCCGACCGAGAAATTTCCCCAGCCCATCGTTTGACATATCCGGATGGGTGAACCGACTCTTGGTTCCGTTCGGGCCGTTCTCAGCCATCAGCTTCCGGATTGTCTTCAGAGCCTTGACGTCGAACTCACCCCGGCCCTCAGACTTGAATGGGCCCTCCTGCGCCACCACGACACCGAAGATCACGCCCGCCTCTCGGTCCACACCAATGGGTTTCTCGGTAGCCCCCGCTCGCAGCCATTCACTCGTCGCTTTCAGTTTGGACATGATTGCCCTCCTTTGGTTCTTCGGTTACTTCCCGCGGCTACAACGTGACCAGCCGCCTCCCATCGTCGCTCAGCCACCTGTCAACGCACTCCGCGACACTGGCTGTCAGTTTACTCGCCCGGACCTCGCACGCCTCTAACAGGCCTCCTCTGGACAGCAGGACGTGGACTTCTACGAACTCATCAGCAGGGGGAACATCCACGCCTGCCAGTCGGCACGCCTCTAACGGGGGGCCGATAGCCTCAGCCATGGTCAACCTGTGCTTGTCGTAGAACTCGTCCAGCCACGACAGCATCGTCGACGGTGTCCCCGCCGCCCGCTTCGCCGCGTTCGCTTCCTTGTTCAGCATCCGAGTCAGGGTGGCGTTCAGCACTGCCACGGTGGCTTGCCGTAGCTGCTCGCCTGCATTGGTGGGCGACTGGTTCTCCGGCTCGGTCGGGCCCGTGCCGTCGTCGGGGATAGCCGGGGGCACAGTCGGTGGCTTCGGTGGCTGGGGGACCTTCGGTTCCTTGGCAGCGAACTCCAGCGGCACAAGGTCACGCGACACGAAGTACGTGTCACCGTCCGGACCGATGCTCGGCAGGTCTTCCAACTCGCGGACTTCGTTATCGTTCATCACGCCGTTGCGAATCATCTTCAGGTAGTAATCGGCTCGCTCGGTGTGGTTGCCGGCAAGGAACGCCCGCGTGTTGAACTTGGCAAACTGGTCCGGTTGCAATAGCTTGCGATTGATCTCAGCCGTCCACCGTCCAAGCCAGGGCCCGATGGTGAACTGAAAGAACGCCCGAATCAATTCCACAACACTCGCGTAGGACGTGCCGTTGATGAGGTCCTGCAACAGTGCCGGCGGTATCCGGTACATGCGGGCAATCTCTTCCACGCTGAATCGCCGCGTCTCGATTAGCTGCACGTCGTCGGGCTTCATGCTGGTGGCGGCGTAGGTTGCTCCGCCCTCTAGTAACCCAACCTTGTGCCGCTCGCCTGCCGTTGGCTCGGGGTTGAATCGTTTTCTCGCCAGATTGAAAGCGTCCTCATTCAGCACGTTAGGCAGCGTCACAAACCCACTGGGCTGCAATCCGTTGGCAAACAGTTCAGCAGCCGATCGACTGGCGGCGTTGCTTGCGCCAATCGCCTCAGCACCGTGCGATACCGGAGAGTAGCCGATCAACCCATCGAAGCCAAACCCCGGAACGTGAAACATGTTCTTGGCTTCGATGTCGGGTTCCTTTTGGCCGTGCTCATTGTGGACTTCGTAGAACAGCGTACCGTCTTCGCGACGCGATGGTTTCGTGCGCGAGGGCCGCGGGTCTCGTTGCACCACAACTGCCGCTCGCTGGCGACCGTCGCGGATGATTTCTGAATAGCCGTTCCCCCATGTGCCAAGGTGGCCTTGCAGTGTCTCCCTCCAGATGAACGATGATGTTTCCGGATTTGGTTGCACGTGTAGCAACTGCTGCTCTTGCGATTGGAAGTCAGGAATTGACGTACCGTTGGGCAATCGCTTGTGGACATTCAGCGGGAGTTGCGCTACCGTGTCGGCCAGCAACGTGACGGCTGCCTTGACGGCGACGCAAGCCAGGGCGGTTTGCGGGGTGATCCGCTCGCCGGATGCGGTCCGACTGCCACCGCGGAACCAATCAACGAGCCACTGCTGTGAGTTGGCCGAGCCGCTATCGCAGCCTAGCTTTGCACCAAACAGGTAATCGAGAACTCTCATATCGCCCCCCTTCGTTATCGTGTTCGTAGCCCGGCAGCAATCAGCATCAGGCCCGCGGCGATCGGCACCGCCGGTGGATACAACCACCACAGGCCACCTAGCAGCGTCACCACTCCGGCTACGATGATCCAGTCTCTATCGAATTTCGGTTTCCCTTGGGGCTGTTCCACTAAGGCGTCTCCGTTGCTTGCTTCGGTAGTTCTCCCCGCCGCTTCATTTGCTCCCGGCGTTCTATGGTCTGTTTCATCGCGGGGTTGAATACCACCAACGCCTCATACTCCGACCCATCATACTCCGACCCATCATACTCCGACCCATCATCATTGAGACGACTCGCCGGAATCAACTTAGTCCCCGGTTCTCCAAGCCAGTAGTCGAGTTCCTCCCGTGACCCCGCTCGGAACCCTGCCGGTATTTTGCGAGGTTGCACGGCTGGCGGCGAGTCCGGCGGTGGCGGTGGCGGTGGCGGTGCGTCCGGAGGCTCTGTGGTTGGTGGCGGATACCAAGTCCCTTCAGGTGTTTCAATCGCAGTGCTGAAGTTACGCGGTGGAGGTGGCGGTGGTGCGTCCGGCTTCGGGTGTGTCGGTCTTGCCTTGCCGCTGCCTTCGCAGTCAGGGCACCTCGCCCAACGCCTGAACATCGACCACCACGGTGTCGGAGCGGGCACACCGCCACTGCCATCGCATGTCTCGCACAAGTTACGCATCACGCTTCCTCCGTCGCCCCGGCTACGCCCCTAACCCAACCACCTCACGTTACCTGTCTCGTAAGGCGACACCACCGCACCGCCCCCCGCAGTCAGCATACCGACCGCCATGATCGCCGCCACCGCACCGTCGATCTTCTCAAACGAGTGCTCCTTGTCTGGCCGCACGTTGTCGCTCGCATCCGTCCGGGCCGCCAGGTTGTTCATGTTCCACCGCAAGACCTTATGCCCGCCGTGACGGATTGTACCATCAATCACCAGTTTCATCAATTGCTTCATTGGAGCGTTCATACTGACAAGGCCCTGCCTAAACTCCACCATCTCGATTCCGTCCTCCTCTGCTAGCTGCTGACAAATATGCGTCGCATTCCACGGGTCGAAGCCGATCTCCTGGATCTTGTATTCCTTAGATAGCTCGTTGGCTTGCTTGCGGATGTACCGATAGTCGATCGAGGCCCCGGGCGTCAGGGTCACGAGCCCTTGGCGCGACCACGTCAAGTATGGCTGCCGGTCCTTTCGCTCCCGAATCTCCGCCGTTTCCTCTGGGCACCAGAAGAATGGGAGCAACACAATATCAGGCTCCAAGTCAAACGCTAACACCAACGATGCCAAATCTATCGTGCTAGCAAGGTCCAGCCCGCCCCAGCACGGTCGGCCCTTCAGCATCGCGAGATCAATCGGCCCGTCGCACGCATCCCACTTGTGCATCGGCATCCAGCGAAAAGCCTGTTGCGTCCGGATGTTCAGGTGAAGCCGCTTAAACTCGTTCTCAAACTCCGGCTCTTCCAACGCACGCTTACACAGAGCGGCCAGCTTCTCTTCCGTAATCGTAACGCCAAGGTTCGGGTTTGCTTTCTTCCACGTCTCTGGGTCGGTTATGTCGTCACCTTCCTCCGCCTGGTAGACAACGGGCAGGAACGATGAATCCTCAATGATGCCATCCCGCACCTTCATGGCGTAGTCGTGGACCGTGTTGCAGATCGATCCTTCCCGCTCATAGTCGCTGGTCGTCAGATATGCAAGCAACGGTTGTTGCCGGGCTACCGTCGAGGTCTTCAGAACGTCAAACAGTTCGCGGGTTCGTTGTGCGTGCAGTTCGTCAATCACCGCGAACTGTGTCGAGCCGCCGTGCTGGGTTCTTCCCTCTGCACAAATTGCCTTGTACGATTTCCCCGCCGACGTGATGCTGAACTTGAACAGTTCCGCCCGCTTCAATAGCTCCGGCTCCTGCTGAATCATCATGGTAACAGGCTTGAATACGTGCTCCGTCTGTCCATGCTTCGCGGCAGCAGAATACAACTGGGCACCGGGCTCGTCGTCGATGGGAGTGCAGAACAACATCAGGCACACAAGCGCGGCGGCGAGCTCAGATTTACCGTTTTTTCGCGCAATGAACAATAGGAACTCGCGATACCGCCGCGTGCCGTCCACCCGCTTCCATCCGAACAGGTTGGCGATGATTGCCTTCTGCCACGGTTCCAGCTTAAATCGCTGGCCAGCGTGCCAGTGAACTCCTCGCCCCTGAGTGAACGTACAGCAGTCTTCGATAAATCCAATTGCTACCAGCGCGGACTCTTCGTCGAACCACTCGCCCTCCGCAGCGGTAGCTACCGGATCGTAGCCCGGAATAAGTTGGATCGTCTTAGCCAGGTCGTAACTGAGTACGTCTGTCGACACAAGTTGTCATTCAGTGGCCGCCTCCCGAGCGGTTGGTTGTCCCGGTGTTCTTCTGCTTTGGTTGTTCCTTCGTTCGCTTGTGGTCATCAGCCTCCGCCCCCACTAAGTCAGCAACCCCGTTTGCCGTATCGCTGCAATGATGCAAGTCAAACATCCCCGGGGCCATGGAGTCTTGTGCTACCTTCGGATTGATGTCTATCCTTAGGGCCGCCCACGCCAACGATGCGTGCCAGTCCGGCGAATGACACGTTGTGTAAACCTTGCCGCATCGACGGCACCGATAGTAAATGTCTCCGCCTTTCATCGTCTTTCCTCCCGGCCCCGTTACGCCCCGTCAATCCTCCATATCCTTAATGGTGCAGGTGCCTGAATGGTTTCCGTTCTCGCGTGGTCACCATCTAACACAAACGCACCATCAACCAGCACGTACTTCTCAATTCTCCCCGTCTCGGTGTTGCACCTAGCGACCTTATTGTGCTCCCGTCCTTTCGCGTCGCAGATCCTCACGGGTGCATAAGACTCGCCGGAAACCCAATCATACTCCGCCATCGCGTTATCCTCCTCCCCGGTTGTATCCGTCGGCAGGACGGGCCGGGAGTCCCGTCTTTTCAGGTGCTTGCCCTAGCCGACGCTGTCTCCTACGCCCCCGTCTTGTGTAACTTGGGTGCGAAGTATTGCTGCTTATCGCTCCCCTTGTCCGGCCCCTCCACAGTCGATACCCGCGACCGACTCGCCGGCCCCATGCCCAACTCACAACTGAATACGTGCATCTGTTTCAATGCCGAGTTCATAACGTCCAGGTATGGCGACCGATACGCCGCGTTCTTTTCCTTGCTGAACAACACCGCCCCGTATTGCTGCAACTGCACACTCGCATTGACGTAGTTCCCCCACGACTCGCAGTAGCCCGCCAGCGTCGAACGGTCTAGCTCTGTCACGATTCTAGCATTGAACAATACCGGAGCTACCCGATCCCACTCTGTCCGCGCGAGGTCTGACATATGCTCGGGCGGGTCAAGCAACGCGGGCTCTACCTCCGGCTCATTCTCCGGCAGCGGTCGCTTGCTGGCGTTGCCCTCCGCTATCCGCTGGGCTGTCGGCTTTGGTTTCGGGCCGGGTTTCATTGTGCTTTCGCCCTGAATAGACATTCTCGCGGCGTCTTGTTTCTGCGGACTACAGGTAGGTCATTCGCACCAACTACAAGCGAGGGGTTGCGAGTCGACCCGGAATCAAACTGGCCATACCCCGATACCTCGATCACCCGGCCACGCAACCGCCCAAATCGCATGACAATGTGTTCCTGGGTTGCAAGGTTCAGTGAGCCAATGTTTGACAATCCAACCAACGCCATCCGGGAGCCGCCGATGGTCGCACGCTCATACACCTTCTCACCGGTCGCGACTTGCCGAGACGGAACCCAGCCGCCAACAACGAGCGACTTTACACGCCGTTTCGTACTGGCCAGCCAGTCTAGAACCACGTAATCCGTCGTGTCGGTAAACTTGCACTTCACCCAGCGGGGATTGTCGCCGGTCCTATAGGCCCCGTCGTCGACTGGTTTCAGCACGAGCCCCTCAGTTTGCTCCTCAAACCTCTCGGCAAACCGCTCAGTAAAGACAGGGGACCGCCGATATGTTTTCTGTATTGCCGGGTGCCCGCTGAATAGCACGTCCAACGCCGCTTGCCGGGTTGCACGCGACTCGCTCCGCAAATCCTGCCCGTCTGCAAATAGCAAATCAAACACGTCGACCGACTCGTGACCGACAGCCAGCCGCCTTGTTTCGCCGGCCTGCGTGCCGCCTGCCCACTCGCCGGCAACCACAGTGCCAACCGGCAACGGAGCAAGACCACCAATTCGCAACGATCGACCCGGCCGATTCGCGACTTTCGGGCTGCCGTTTCCGGTCCCGCGTACCGATACCCAGTTGCCATCGTACTTCGGCTCAGCGATCCACTTGCCAGATCGCTCCATTGCCGGCAGTTCGTCGGGTGTTATGCGTCGTCCGCAGCCTTGGTATAGCTCATTCATTGTTCAATCCTACGGTAGCAGCTTGGCCGCGTCGACATTTAGGGCCGTAGCCAGCCTGATTAACATGGCTAGGCCCGGTGAGTGGACGCCGTGCTCGAGGTTACTGACGTGATCCTGACTTGTATTGGCAGCCGTAGCCAAATCAGACTGAAGCATCCCGGCCGCAACACGTGCCGCCTTGATCCGCTTGCCGACTGCTAATTGATGTGTCATGGGTCACCGTGCTTGTCTCGTGTCTCCCTTCATTATATCGGTCGCCTGCTGTTGGGTCAATATAGAATCCACTC
>SDBS01000233.1_pt1 | contig 49965 bp, 79 predicted proteins | sample 2277091 | NCBI WGS metagenome assembly SDBS01 (sample SAMN10404972, study PRJNA504765) | marine sediment metagenome | isolation source: marine sediment core GS10_PC15, 163 cmbsf | place: Arctic Ocean: Southern Knipovich Ridge | collected 2010 | reverse complement strand
TCTTAGTTGCTTTATCAATCTTACCGGTGAGTTCAGTTTTTAAGTCATCCATTCTCTTTGTCATCTTCTCGTCAGATGATAATGTTTCGTCTTCCAATGCAGCTATTTGAGCTTTAGTAGTTTTTAACTCTTCTTCGGTAGCTTTCTTACCATTCTGCATACCTTCGAGTTTCTTGTTAAGCTCAAGTAATTCCTTCTTTCCTTTTTCTCCGCCTCTTCCCATACCCGCATTGAAGATTTCCTGATGAAGGTCTTTATTCAACTTCAACAACTCAGCAGTTGATAGCTTTGTTACATCAACAAGATTCGGATCTGAATCTGGTTTGTATGCTCGTTGCAATGGTAGATAGAGACTTTGACAAGGGTTATACTTTGGCGCTTGTCTATCGTACCATTTGTACTTTGTCATTATTAACTCCTTTTAACTTTTTGTATATGAAAATGATAAACATTATCTTGTATCTTATGGTACATTATAATTATTCCAAGCGGTTTCAAGTAGTTCTCATAAAACTTTAATACTGCTTCAAGTGCCCACCACTTCAAGTTCCAGGTTCTTATATCTAATGCTTCCCAACGTTCATGCGCTCCTACTACACTATGCCGATTGTGGTCTTTAGGATACAAACGATGACGTTCTACTTTAGTTCTATGTACTTCTGTAACAACCGTGTCACTTGTCTGATACTGCTTAACAAAACCAGCTATAGAAAATAGTGCTAATTGAATAAGTGGATCAAGTTTACCTGAATAAAACTCTTCAAATTCGTTCCCTGTCTTAAAAGATACCGCTCCGCAATCAATTATATCACCATTTCTTATTGTTTTAACTATCTTATTTTGATATAATATCATAGCCATATAACTTCTTATTTTATTTCTTATCATGAACATTAATTTCTAATGCTTTCTTATGACGTTTAGCTTTTGTTTCGGAGATGTGGGTGCCTACAACTCGCTGGGTCTGTTCATTGTAGACAACCCATTTCCCACCAAATTGTTTAATTTTCCACGGCATTGTATTTTTCCGTCCACTCTTCCGTTGTCCCATTAGTCCACGCTACTTGTAAATCTGTAAACATCTGTACAAGCATTTGAAAATCCGTTGCATAGAAATCTTGTACTATTTCTATTCGTGCGTTTAATACTTCATCAGTTACAACTAATAACTGAAAAGTATCAATCATTGTGTTGATATTCTCCGGCGTCCATTTTGCTTGTTGAGTTGCTGTACAACCCATTGCTACAAGTAGAATTATTGTTATAATTCCAACTGTAACACATATTGTTCTCGGTAAACTAATCACTTTATTACCTCCATTACGACTAAACCTGGAGCTGGACATTCAAACCGTGCTAATTCGTTGTACTTTCCTTGTTGTTTCATCTCTTCAATGAGCTTACCAACATTCTTTATTTCAGACACGCTATCATGGAATACAACTATGCAACCTGGCTTAGCAATTTCATGTACAAGTAGCGTATCATTCTTAACTATTGAATACTCATGCGCACCGTCTATAAAGGCATAATCTATCATACCTTTATATTTCATTAACGCTTTATATGTTACAGGTTGAGTACTTCCTTCCCATAACTCTTCGACTATAGCACCTTCCATGTGCGGTTCTTTTTTGTAGATGTCCCATACTTCGATGTTACTATAGCCACCTGTAAGATCAACTACAACCGTCTTATGAATTTTTATGTACTTACGCATAAATGTAAGTAATCCGCCTGAACCTATTCCAATTTCAACAGAAAACTTAAACTCTCTGCCTTCTAAGAAAGTCATAAGTTTAGCTAACTCGTTAACGTGTTGTTGTATTAAATAGCCGCCTTTAGAAAAACCAAAACAAGTTGACTCTGATCCGGCTATTTTTATTTCATTTTCAAAGAACTGTATTCTATCACCCGCTAAGGCATTTTGAGAGGACATATTTAGCTCTTTCTTCAGTTGTATGATACTTCTTTAACTGTTTTTGTGTACTTGTTATTGCTTCTGTCCACTTTTCTTCTGTCAACTCAGCAACTTGTTTAATTGCAAACTCACAAGTTGATCGATCAGAATAGTGTGCGAATCTAAACATATTAGGTATTTCGTAAGGCGGGGCGGTTAAGATGGGAATAGCTCCAGCTGCTCCAATTTCCCAATGTCTCGGAGTGTCCCACCCTGCACCAGGCGCGGACACACCACACTTAGCTGATTGTAGTTTCTTAAAATACTGTTGGAATGGTAATCTTTCCACCCCCACATAAACGCCAGGTAGCCCATTAATCCATCCTCTTTGTTTGTTTGACACTGCCATTTGAGTATAACAATCCAACTTCTTCTTGGAATAATCAGGCTTTGTAATTAGCTTCTTTGCAACAGAGAAGGGTAGCACTATTCCCTTGTTCCCACTACGACTAAATCTGAAGTTAGCTTTTGGAAACTTTACTCCTTGTGCTCCATCTTCCCCTTCAATCTCAGCTACTATTGATCGAGAGGCTATTGCGGCATGTATCAGATCAGTATTTCCACAACGACTACTTATTAATACAAGGTCAAAGTAACCGTTGTGAATTTTTGTGAGAATATTTGTTCTATCTGGTTCCGTTGACTTAGCGAGCATACCAGAACAACCTTGGCCAGTACCATCTTCTTTCCATATAGGTTCGTTCTTTGGAAAGTCTATTGCATCTGATCCGACTAAACTATAAAGACCGTGATAGAGAAACAAGTCCATATAGTTCCAACCGTCACTTGGCATTAGATATAGATACTTTGCCGGCATTTTCATATTTGCCATTGTCTTGCTCCGAAGTATTGTCTTTTATCTTTTTTTATAAACTCAGGAAACTGTTGTAAGTAATAATAAGGTATTTCCCACTTATGTTTTATCTTTTCTCTTTGTTCCAATATCCATACTTCATAAGTAATTTGTGCTAATGGTTTAAGTCCGTCTGCATAATCAGGGAACGCTTGTCTATAATAGAATCGCTTCTCTGCTTCACATTGTTCCCAGTTTATTCGTTTCTGTGATGCTATAATTTCAGCTACATCTCTAATCATCCAAACAACTACTAAGTCATCCCGTTGTCCTACTTCGTGTATTCTATATGATATGTCTGGGCATTGTATTACTTTAGGAGTTGGATCATCTAACTGTTGCTTAAACAGATCAAAATGTTCCGCTGTTCCTACTCCAATATCATCTTCATCAACGTACTTTACTTTAGTATACTTAGTTATTATACGTGCAGCTATTGTCGTACCACTACGTTGTGGCCCGGTCACTGCTATTGTTCTTTTCTGGTATAACTTGTTCGGTAGTATCAATTTCTTCGTGAATTTTAGCTAATTTGTCTGGTGATATATTAGGAAGTGCTCTTGTGGCTAAGTATTTTCTAAATTCCTTAGCAAATGTGATACTTATGTTATTGTTTAATACTTCAAAGGCTGTAGTTAGTTCGTTTTGATATCCTCGCACATCAAACGTTTTAGGATACGATACTTCTATTAGTTTCTTAACCTTATCTATAAGACCTGGAATACTAATAGAGGAGGACTGTTTAACTCGTTTAGCGTTTTCCCAACCTGCAACCAATGCCATTATCTTTATTTCAGCTTCAGCTAAAATCTGTGCCTTAGCTGCTATAGCCTGATTAGTGTCAATAAGATCAAACTCTTTACTATCACCGCTCTGTGCGGTTTCTGAACGGTAAACCATACCACTTCGTTCTAATGAAGCGAGTCTATACATTTCCCTTATAGACTTATTAATCCATTCAATAAATATTTTTGCTTGTGATGCATCTGGAGATACAAATGCTGGGACGTGCATACCAGCTTCATACGTAAAAACTCTCTTTGTTCCTACTAATTGTATAGACTTGTCTTGTTTTTTTGTTTGTACTGCTAACATACTGAATGTTTGTTCGTATAAAATTTCATCCAGTAATGAACACCAGTTAAATAGTGACCGATTGATAACTGCTATATCTTCTATTAAACTCTCACCAACTATTGAATCATTAGTAGGTTGTTCATAGTGATTAATAACTACTATGGGAACTACTCCTAACTGATTCACTTGCGGCTCACCAACTATAGCGCCTGTATCATCTAAGATTGTCCACTGATGCCGTTCCCACAAGATATATCGGGGCTTGCTTGTTCGCTCTGTGTTTGGATCGCTGTCATCTGAATGTTCGGTCTTAATTTTCACCCAATTAAAATCACCATTCTTATCAATACTCCAGTCTATAATTGTGTAAGGCTTCAGAATTTTTGCACGAATCCCTTGTTGTACCACCGCCGTTCCAACTTTAGGCATTGGTAAATCATCCGGCTCCACTACAACATAGACTGTTCCAAATATCGCACTATACTTATTCACTAAACTTATTAATCCATCAATAGTTTTTCCGTCTCCCGTGCTATTATTTGCAAATTGTCTTAACTTCTTATCTTTGATCGTACGACTTACTTGCGCACTAAATATAAATTGATTATAAATAGATACAATAGGTTTACAATAGTTATAATAATATGCTCGTTGTAATCGTTTAGAATAACCTACAGCTTCCTCTATCGAATGTTGGAATAAATGTCCCCCGTTTATGAATTTTCGTCCCCCAATATGAGCGGCTTCAAACAGATGCCAGTCACCTACTCGTTGGGCATAGTCACTGTGTCTCCGATATATTAAACTCATCTCTCTCCTATTGACTTAAGCACTTCATTAAGTCCGCTTGATGCCTCCACATTCGTTGGTGCCTTACCGCTTAATAGTGTATTCACGTTTTGTGAACCTCCCTTAATATCTTTTGATGCTGTTGCTTCGTACTCACCGTCAAGAATAAACTCCTGTGCTTTAGTTAGCATATCTCTTATTGCTTCCGCTTCCTTAAATTTTACGACACCTATTAATTGTTTAGCATGTGGTTCGGAAAAACGATACAATTCAGTTAGAATTGTTTTGGCGTCTTTTAGTTGTTGCTCTTGTGATTTTTTTACTTTCATATTCAATCCTAATGAAGTTGTTTCATTCCTTGTTCTACTAATTTAATTATTTTATCTACTATCATACTACTTGTTGTTTATTACTGTACAAGTCCCAAGCTTGTGAAGTAAACACCGGCGTCTTTAGTCCTTGTACACCTATTGCTATATCTAACACTGCATCATCCGGACAACCTGAAAGTGTTACTGCTTTACGTCCTCTTTCGTCCCAAACTATCGTATACATCTGTTGCAGTGTTATCTCTGATCTTATGATTAGTTTCTGCTTGCGTGTTTCTTGCTCTAAATCAGTAAATAGTAGCGTTTTCTGTTTCTCACTGTTTGTTGGGAAGCCGATCTCTTCTTTTAATTCTGGTCTGCCTGGAATACGTTGGGTATGGTAATAGATGTTTGGGTAGCCGTATTCTTCTATTAACAGACAAGTAGCTAATCCCAACCCCACGTTCTCCGGTATCTGCATAGCCCAATTGTAAAGCTCCCCGTACTTGCACAATATCTTCGTAAACTCGTCTGGACGCCACCTTCCGTATATGTGTACTACCTGTTCCCAGTTGCTCCTTGACAGTATCGACCCAGAGCACGCACATCCGTCTACACCCCCTCCTGCTGTATCGCTTGATAGTATAAACTGCTCATCTGGTAATGCATCTCTGAATATGTTAACGCCTTGTTGTGCGTGTGTTCGTGGGGTGGTTATTAAGTTCTTGTATATAGCAAGAGAAGCCTGATTAAAATACGATCCTTCTGTTACTTCAAAACACGTGTTAATATTTACTGGATACTGCCTATTAAAATCACTTAGTGCTTTCGCATCCCCGCCCTTATCACTAATCTTCCATCTTCTCCATGCCAGTTGTGATGCTTTCACTTTATAAGTATTCACTAAATCTTGTTCTATACTGCTTAGTCTTCCTATCCATGCTAAGTTCTCAAGTGTTATTTTTTGTCCGATCGCCTTCTGGAATAACGGTAAATTAGGGTAGTGTTCGAACGCATAATCTTCGTGTATAAACCAGGGATAGAAGTGTAACTTGTACGATGATGTTCCTTGTAAGCAGTCCCGCACTCTCTTCGCCATATCCCGTTGTCCATTAGGTGTTGATTCTATTACAAGTATTCCACCTTCTTCGGGATGCGGTACACATTCGCTTAAACTGTCGTATGTTTCACGTTGGTATGCGTAGTATTCATATTCGCTCAGTAAGCCATAGTTTATACAGTCACTTCGTCCCGTTGCTTCTGCTTGCTTGATACTCTTTCCAGCAGGCAGAACCATAATACCAGATTTTATCTTCGGGAATCTTAATTCGTTAACATTATCTGTATCAACTTCTGGACGGAATTTTAATCGTTTGCCGGTCTTAGAGTTTATTACGTACTCCGGCATGTTCTCATGTATAATCTTAAGGTTCTGTAAAGCTCGTTTAGCCGTCTTTGTTTCGTGGAATATTAACCTAAATTCATATCCCGTGTTTAAGATTGTATTAATATATCCACGTCCCAAGTGTTTAGTTGTGTTACCTACCTGACGTGGCTTTACTTCAAGATCACGGTTGGAATAACGTTCTCCATATAGTCTTTGTTCTAACCAAGGATTCCACTTGCCTACTCCCTTCCCTTTTAACCTACAAAACATTAACTGTTCGCAAGCATAAAACCAATCTTTACCGTCTACAATCCTTTCTATATCAATTCGTGGAGTCATTGGCTATTACCATTGCCTCAAGTGATCCGTCATCCGCTCCTTCTGATTCATTTAGATTCAGTCGTTTTCCCAGAGCTAACATTGCGCACGAAGCCGAATGTCTAACCTTCTCATCTTCCGATTCTAAGTTGTCTATTAATACTTCTAACGCTTTTTCCTGTACGTAGATTGTTCGCATAGCACATCTTCTCGTAACAGCATTAATCGCTTCCCGTGTTAAAAGTACATCTTCGGGGTGTTCTGTTATAAACCCATGTTTCGTTAAGATAGGTTTAATTGTTCTATCATCAAAACCTACTCGTGTAATTTCCTTGATTAACTCAGAGAAATTTCTTTGTAATATTAGATCGCCCATAATATAAGATAACAAATAAACAAACAAAATGCAAGAATTTTCTCACTTTTTAAGGGGGTATGTTTAACGGATAAGGATATAATAACGGATAAGGGCAGATTTATTTTCACTTGACGTGGTTAAAGTGTTGTTTTTACTGAACTTAATTTCTTCGGTTAAAGTGTTATTTTTACTGAACTTAACTTTTATATGTTTATCGTTTAACATGGGTAAAGTGTTGTTTCTACTGAACTTAACTTTCTTGTTAATACATTTAGTGTTTCTATTTTACACAAGTTTACTACTTGACATTGTTAAGTTATTATTATTTATCAAGTTAACCACCTGTTACCAGTTAAACATCGACCGAAAAAAAACTTTTTTAACCCATTTTCACTGAGTCCTAAAACGACCTAAAACATTAATAATTATTTCACTTAATAACATATTATACCGTATAAGCTCTTATTCTAAAACTCTGTTCTTATCTGTTGCTTAATTTTTCAGGTCAAGTTCAACTCAAAAAAAATCTCAAAATAAATAAATAAATACATATATATATATATATATAACAACTATAACTATATATATATACTATACTTACATACAAACATACGAATACGTGTAAAATAGAAACACTAAATGTATTAACACTTTTTTAAGTGATTGTTTTTATTGAATTTAAGTTGTTTTTATTCCAACAAGAAAAACCCACCCGCTATTCGTTGCGGATGGGCTTATTCGTTGGTTATTTGTTACTTGGAGCTTATTCTAATCGTATAGTTATTGTTACGACTCATCATCTCCAGTTTATACTCCCATACTGTTCCAAGTTGGTCGTCCGTTAGCGTGAAACAGTGTACTCCTTTGTAGAACACAATGTATGTTCTCATGGGATATGTGCCTCATTTGAAAAGTTGTGCGTTTCTCTCAGGAAATCATTATAGATTTCCTTCTGTACTTCATCGAGTTGTTCTTGTTCAAATATGCAGGCTCTACAAATAATCCTGTTATCTGCTCTCGGTTCAACGTACTGTTCTTCCACAGAGTCGTCGCACCGTTCACACTCTACCATATTCCCTCCTATAGTTTTAGTATCTTAGTCAACCAGTAAATGAGTCTTATTAGATAGTCGATTCCGTGCATCGTTAAGTCCTCATAGCTATACATCTTACGTTATCTTGAAAGAACTGATATTTTGATTTAGTTTCCAGTTCTTTCTTTACCCGTATATACAAATCAGTATTCATATATACGGGTGTGCCGTTAAACGTGTAAATAGTTATTCCATCTTTAGGAATTTTACTACGTTTATGTTTGAATATTCCCATAGTCTCTCCTTTCTATTAGGAATTTTTGTATAATGACTTATGTATGCTTGTAATTACGTATCTATGTCAAAGATCGAATCCAGTTGTTATTTGTTTAACTGTTATAAAGTTATAAATAGAAACAGTATTCTAATTTCTACTGGACTTACTAAAAAGCCGATGCTTTTTTGCATCGGCTTATATAGTTACTAAGCGAACTGTTAAGTGATACTATTTGCTTTTTGAAGATGCTTTGACATTCAAGTTGTTTTCATCTTTATCGAATGCTTGAACGTCTTTCCAACCTGCAAGCATTAACTGTGTAGCTTTCTTAACTGCGCTTGATTCAGTACGTAGTCGGATCGTATCAGATTCGCCGCTTATTGGATTAGTGAAGGATACGGTCGGTAACGCAGTCAAGTGAATTTCCTGCGACTTGGTTTGTACTAAAACGACTTGACCGGTAGCAAGCAATTCAGGATGCAGTTTGGTCAACTTTGCAAGTGAATCTGCAAAGAAGATTTTACTATCTTTATCCCCTTGCCTGCAATCGCTTGTTGAAATTACTTTTCCTTCAAGGTTCAGGAAGAACAGGCGAAGACTTTGACTTTCGTCCCATTCATCGAATTTAGTAACTGCCTGCGCTTGAAGATTCTTTGCGCTTTCGGGATTTAATGTTATCTTATTCATTGTTATAACCTTTCTTGTAAGGTGTATAACAGTTCGCTTAGTATGTCAAAGAACATAAACAATTTTGAACCTATTGCAGAAATTGAATCTGCATGACTTCAGACCGCTTTTAAGCGGTCTGAAGTCTTATTCCTTTATAGGTTGTACCCTATAACAACTAAAGATGCTATAAATCCTATACACATAGATGTACACAACCAATAAAAACCTTTTGTAAGGTGGCAACAATCGTTTAGGATTTGTTCTTTTTCATTCAGTATTTTTAAGCTGTTATCGTACCACGTATCAATGTAATTTTTGTCTTTCATTGTTGCACCCTTGTTTGTTTATGTTGTCAAAGAACGTTAGCTTGCGCTTTCATTAATTTATTGCAATAATCATACCAGCTATTAAGTTATTGATATTACTGTACTTAATCTTTTATTACTATGCAATAATTGCATAATTATGCACTTCTTAGGTTATTGTTTTTATTATACTTATGAAAAGTCTTTTCGCTTGACGTTTTGCAAAACGCTACACTTATTGTAAGTTCTTGTTTATACTTAGTTTAGATGGTATCATTATGCTACTGTTCAAGTGTAAAATGTATCAATGTGCTACATATTCTTTTCGATTGACTGTTACTTAGTGGTTCTTATGTACTTAACTTAGCTTCTATTAAGTTGTTATACTGTTTGCTTGTTCCTGTTAAATAGATAACAGATAAACCCTAATTCACATCCCTTGTCTTAATGCCAAAGGAGGTTGTGTGTGTAAGTATCTGCCGTTTTTTCAGAAAAATATTTTTCCGGCAAATTTTAAGAATCTTCAAGTTTAATAGTTAAAATAGGTATACCGATCAGATGATTATCGCTTTCTGATAGTCTTGTACAATCAGACAACTATCTGTATGGTTATTTATATCAGTTATATACCCACCACACGAAGTACATTCCGTGCTTCTATGTTTACTCCAGTCAAGAAAATCAACTATACTACTCTCACGTTTACCAGTGACTAAACTTATAGCCGCCCTTTGTTGTTTTACTAACGTTCTTAAATGTCCAATCTCATCCATTATCCCTCCATATAATAAATTTTCTTATTCTGTTTTTTAGCATATTCTATTTCATTCTTGGTGCTCGTACCTATGTAACCGTAAGGATTAACTACATATATCCAGTGAGCCATATCTATCTTTTCCAAGTGAAGCCTGTCAAGTAGTTCTTTTTTTCTTTTATCTACTTGTTCAAAGACTCCAACGGTTAACACTATAAAACCGTTTAATGTTAAGTGTTTATTAGTCAACTTATAAGAAAGTTTATATCTTGTCGAACCACAAACACAAACTACTGGAAATAGACAAGCGTGATCAGGTAATATTGGAACAGCCAGTAACTTGCATATTCTTTTTGTATACATTTTACAATTCTTACATGTTTTCATCGTACCCTCATTATTATTTTTACTTCATCTCCACTTAATTTACCTTCTATAAATCCATCGCTCCAGCTTACAAAATCTTCAGCTATATCTTCTCTTGCTGTACACCAAATAAATTTATAATCTAACGTAACATCTTTTAGTAGTTGTTTACCGTATCCTTGTCCTCTAAAAGCCGTAACAACACTTAGATGACACAACTTAGCTTGTTGTCTATCGAATACAGCAAGCCCAACGTCCTCAATAATCTGTATACGCTTTATTCCACTTTCTACGTCTGGAATAACACGCTTCTTCCACCAAATATCTATTCCAGGGTAGAGGTGTTCATACTTTGTTAGATAGGTGTTCAATGTACTTTGCGGCACGTTCAATTGCCTCTAAGTTAGTTAGTAGTTCAATAAGTTCTTGTGTACTTTCTTTTATTACGTTATCAATCCAGTTGCTATCAATAGCTTCATCTTTAGTAATTGTTTTTAATCTTAATACAAGCGTCTTAGTTATATCTTCTGTGGCAGTGATAATTCGATAACGATCATCAATTATTTGAGCTTGTCTTGCACAAAGAAGCTGTTTACTATAATACTGATTAGATTGGATACTGGTTATACGAACACGAACTTCATTACCGACTATTGTGCAGTGTCTTTCAGATAGTTTTGGTAAAGTTATCATTTCTTTGTTCTCCTTTATTAGATAGAGGGAACGGTGATAAGCCGTTCCCTCTATTGTTGTTAAAAGATGGCATTAGCTGCGGCGATGGTTTCCCAGGATTGAACGCCTGGGTTATCTTCGTACAACTTAGCACCTTTTTCTTGCGCCGTCTCTTCCTTCTTGTACTTGTGTTTAATGACGATTGGATCATCAGCACCGACGAAAAGTACCTTGTTGTAATAGCCGGTCTTTGCTCCAACTGCTATTTTACTCAGAACTAAGTCCTGAATAACGAAAGCGTGTGATGGGAAGTGCGTGTCTTTGTAGCCTCCTGCTTTAGCCCACGCCTCCTCTTCGGTATTATCACCCTTCCGGAACCTATAGAAGATTTGTTCCGTGTCTGCGTGAACTACGCAGAGTGTTCCAGTGATAGGTGGGTGTCGCTCTGTCTCTTTTGCGCACATACTCGTGCTCCTTTCGGTTGTGTTAAGTGACTTGTTATTCCAACTCTATTTCTACAAAGTGAGTTGTCTCATAATTACTACTATTCCAACCTCTTCCACAAAAACAGTGTTCTATTTTAATTACTGTTCCTTGCATTATATGTCTAAATCTGTTTGCACTATGATTATCAGCATTTAGATAGCTACCATTTTCATCTCGTTGACCAGTTATTGTAATCAAGTCACCTTTTCTTGGTACAACACTGATATGTTCTTGTCTTATCTTACCTTCAAGATGAAAATACGCTACTAAGTGTTCATTTAACATAATTATTATGCCAAGCAGTTAAACGAAGTATTGCTGAATTTGTACTTGTTTTAGTATGTAGTAGTATTCCATGTAAATGACAGTATATAGGATCACTTTTACTTATTTCTTCTATCAACTCATCAGCCAATATCTTAGCTTCATTGAGATGGTCGAGTAGTTCTTCTATCTTTTCTTGTCCCATATTCTCTCCCAAGTTCTTGTTGAGTCTATTTGTACTACCAATTCGTATTCTATCTTACCGGTTAAAGCATCTATCTGACCTTGTTTGTATAGCTTATTCGATTCTGGGTATAGTGTTAGTGTAATTAGCACTATTACAAGCACTAAGAACGCTCCTAACAAAAACGAAATTAAGTTCTCTTTAGTTTTCATCTTAATCCTTCTTCCTGAGCATTATAGAAGCATTTGATCTTATCCATATTGCACCGGCTATTCTATAAGTGTCTCGTGCATCATATATTATTACGTCATTACTATCCGGTGTTTGTATCCAACCGGTTTCATCCATTGTGTTATCATGCCACCTGTTTACAAGGCAGAACTCAGCGTTTAGTACCCTTCCTTGAGCTAACACTCGGTCATTCCATAAGTGTGTGTTATAACCAGCTGCTTGATTTATAAACTCAGCACTGTTTATATATGTAATGAACTGAATACGGCATTGTATAGGTCTTATTGCTTCCCACTCATTCGGGTTGATCGTCTGCGCTGTGGCTTGATATACCAGTAAGCAGGACGTCCAGGTAAGCCAATACAAGATGTTTCTAACTCTACTGTTAACTTTCCACATAACGCACCTTCATCGTTTTCTACTTCAACTGTTATTGGATAATCAGGTACTATAGATCGAACCATATTATCCTTTGAAGTTAATTCATTACCTACGTATTTAACTTTTACTCGAAGTTCCAGTATTGTTTTGAATGGTGTCTGTCTCATTAGGTAAATCACCAACACGTTTAATCTTGTTAATATCTACAGGTTTATCGTTTTCGTAGTTTAGAATTACACCTACTGCATCTAAACAACTGTACATAGCTCTTTTGAGATCATAACCACGTACATAAGCTCCTTTATCACAACTTATTCCAATGAGTTGTTTTATCGTTTCTTTTGGGTCTACACCGGAACGTAGTGTTATGCTGAGTATTCGCCCCATAGACTCAAGGAAGCTTTGTCTACAGCATCCAGCTTTTCCGTCAGTCTTTAGGAAGACTTCTACTACTTGTCCTGATGGTAGTTTGGATAGTACTATATTAATGTCACCACAACCCATAGTTATTTTATGAGTTACGCTCTTTAGTTGTATTGGTCTTTTAACAACCTTCACTAAACTCTTCGAAATGGGCTGTTTCTTCGTCATTTCTTAACATCTCCTTTAAGAACACTCTCATTCGACAAACCATAAATGGGGAGCTGACTATAGCTTTATCTATAGCCTCGTCTATTCGATCCAAGTCGGCTTGTTTTCTTTCCAGCTCCTTTTTCAGTTGATATATTTCCAACTTTGATTGAGCCAGAGCCATCTTTTGTGCGCTATATGTTATTCCCATAAGTCTGTGAAATCTATTTGATTTAATTCAACATCAAGTCGTACTAATGCTTCACCTAATACTGCTATTAGTAGCTCTTTGTAAATAGGTCCTATACGATTTGAGTTGTCTCTGCTATTTGTCTCAATAAAAAACTTAATAATATTGTCCAGTTGTGATAGTTGTTGATTAGTCACGAATATCATAATTTCAGGTATAGTACGCTCTACACCTGATAGTTGATTAGCAAGATTTATTAGTTTATCTGCTTCCGATGACATGTTATCAGATATATTTCCTTCGTATATAACGTCTGCCTCATCTTGAAACTTAGCAAGAGCAAATTGTTTTCTTGCTTGTAGTTTACCTAATGCAATGTGATTCATAGTTCTATTCTCTCCAACCAGTTAGTGGTACTTGTTTCTATATCTACTGTTATAGGTACTTTGAAGCCATCATATTCCATCAGTTCACGTATCTTTGGAATAACTTCATCGTACTCAGTTTTATGTACTTTGAATATAAGCTCATCGTGTATCTGATGAACCATTTTAGATTGTTTATTCAGAAGATAATCATCAAGTTTCAACATACTCTCTTTAATCACATCTGCGGCGGAAGATGATACGACGTACTGAAAAGCCATCCATGCCATGTTATCAGGTAAACGTCTTACTCTACTAAAGTGATTTTTAACCCAACCCTTCTCGCTTGCCATTCGTTCAGCAAATTTCATGAATATTCGTACTTGTGGGTATGCTTTATGAAATTGTTTAGATAAGTAGTATGCATAATCAGTATAGGTAAGAAAGGCTTTATCAATAGAAACTTGATCTTTTAGTAAGAGTGTAACTATTGCTTTAACGCCGCCCCCATAAGTTGCTAAGAAGTTAAATGTTTTACCAAAGTAACGCTCTTCGCTATCTACTTCTTTTTTGTTATACATCAGTTGAGCGGTTAGACTATGCGGATCACCACCTTCTAAAAATATATCTATTAATGGCGTTATTTCCGCATAACAAGCGGCTATTCTTAATTCTATTTGTGAGTAGTCCGCAAATACAGTCGTCCATTCATCGCCCCAATTAACAAAACCCCCTCGTACCATCGCTCCAATATCAAGTCCAAGTACTCGCTTCTCATGTTTTGGTAGATTCTGGAGGTTGGGGTCGGAAGAAGATAATCTTCCATTAACTGCTCTGTGCTGGTGAAGGTTTGTTCTGAGTATACTTTCATCATCACTCTTTATCATAATTGGAATAAGATACGTACTTAACACTTTACTAAGTGAACGGAATGTTCTTAGTGCTCTTGTCCATTCACAGTCATAGAACTCCTGTAAAGTTAAATCATCTACTACTGTTGCACCTTTTAATGTTTTCTTAATTGGAGTGAATCCGAGTTTATCTGTTATTATTCTGGATACTTGTACAGAACTATTAACATTAAACTTCTCTCCGCCTAAATCGGTCAGTTTTTTCTTAAGACCAGCCATTTCAAGTGTAAGTTCACCAGCTTTATTAGCGAAGTAGTGTAAATCTGTTTTTAATCCTATAGATTCTATTCTACAAAGGACAGGTGTTAGTGATAGTTCTCTACCGTATGTCTTTCTTACACAATCACAATATGTTGTTCCTTCGACTTCACAGTCCTTTTTGAATCGTTCTTTTAGCTTTTCTCTGAGTATGAGGGTAGCTAATGAGTCGTTACAACTATAATCACTCATCTTATCTGAAGGTATATCAGACCAATTAATAGAATCTTCAGCTGTACAGTCTTTATCTATTCCAATGTCTTTAATAACCTTCTGTAGTTGTTCTTCTAAGTAGTTAGCGGAAGGATGTATAAACTCTTTTGCTAACGGTTTAAGTTGTTTGTTTTTTCTGTTCTCGTCTATACAATATACCATTAGCAGTGTATCCTCATGTCCAAGTAACTGTATACCTTCGTTGTGAAGCATATGCATTTCAAACTTAGCATGATGACATACTTTTGTTATCGCTTCATTTTCTAACAGTTCTTTTAATTTAGGTTTTATCTTCTTAAAGTTTACATTTACGCCTGCTTTGTGTCTTAGCGGAAAGTAGAATCCTTTATATTCTCCAGCAAGTGTATAAGCAATAGAGAACCCTATTATATGATTAGTTTTATAATTTAATCCAGTTGTTTCTACATCAAAAGCTATTATTCCACAACGAAGACAAACATCTAAAACTGCAATAGCTGCGTTATCAGTTGTTAGTAGTTCCATAGACCCAAGAGGAACATAATCTTCTTCTTTAATCTTAGGGTCTCGTTGCTTCTTTGCTGGCGGGTTAATTAATAGTTTTATATTCTCGAATTGTTTTAGCAACTTATCTGTCTTTCCACCACCATAGAAAGTAGATGCCGGATGATAGGTTACAATAACTGTTTTTCCGTTATAATCCCAAGCATTAGCAGTAAGCGATCCCATATCCTTATCTAAACCGAGAACAGTTGAAGCTGCTGTCTTACCTAAGCATACGATAATCTCAGGATCAATGTAATCTATTTGTCTATTCAAATATTCTCTACACGCTTCGACTTCTTCTGTAGTAGGTTTACGATTCTTAGGTGGTCTACATTTAACTATATTAGTTATAAATATATCACCCGCTTTGTGTTTAGTTTTTGATATACTTTCTCTTTGTAACCCAATATTTTCTAACATATTATCAAGTACAGTACCTGCTCTACCTACAAATGGACGTCCTTGTGAATCTTCATTTGCTCCTGGTGCTTCTCCTATAAAAAGTATGCGGGCACTTGTGTTTCCTTCGCCAAATACTACATTGTGTCTTTTTATACATAGTTCACACTTTTTACACTTCTCTACGTCTTTTCTTATCTCTGAGAATTTTGTTACATTGAGATGTTTAGTTATATCAGCATTTGGGTCGTTTGTATTAAGACACACTATTTGCCAGTAGCTATCTTTTTCTACGCCTGTTCTATCACACCAAACAACTAATGCTTCATCTAATGATTCAGCTTTCACTGTGTATTCATTTTCCGGTACTGGTGATCCTGGGAGCTCCATTGTACCGCCAACCATCTCAGCTATTGTGTAGTTGTACATTATCTCCAATACCTTGGTTTGTAATAGTAATCACCGTTTGGTTTTACTAACTGTTCCATATATAAAGGGGGTTGTTTGTGTATTAATCGTTTGATTAGTTGTTACGCTTCCCAAGTATCTCTACTGTAAAAATAACCGTGTTCTATAGTATAATGAGTCCGTTTATCACAAAAAGTAATCCATCTAAAAATTAAATTAAAGGGTCTTAGTACAAAATGTTCTCTTTGTTCAATGAAATCCAAAAAAGCAAAGCCATAAAATAACCATAAAAATGGTACGTTTTCATTTTGTCTAAATTTGAACTGTTTATCAAAAGCTATACCAATTCTAATGTACTTCATCCTTTTGCAGAATTGATTCCAACCTTGCATAACCACATTCATCTATTAAGTTATCCTTTTTATGTTTGTATGATTCTCTTACTAACTTAATTGCTTTTTGTATTCGTGTTATATCAATTGGTGTTAGTTCTTTATTACATAATATAGAAGCAACTGTTGCTATCTTTCCAAATGATTCGTTTGCATCACCATAATCTTGTTGTCTTTCTCCGTCTGTAAGTTCTCTTGCTTCTTCGAGGATAGTTTGTTTCATAAATCACTTACCCTTTCTCTCCAACTACCCAGCAGCTTTATAAATGCTGGTGTTTTTATATGCCCAAGATTTCTATATCGTTTTAGGCACTTGTTCTTTACAAGTACTGTTCTTATAGATGCCGCTCCTTCGTAGTTCTCTCCAGTATAATCCATTATATCTTCTACTTTAATAGCATTTAATTCAAGTAAACCATCTACAAAGTCTTTCCCGTGAGCTTGTAATATTCTATCAACTGTTTTTTCATCTTTAACTGAATCGCTTTGTGCTTTAACTACGCTAAACGTATCATATTCTAATTTGTTATATATTGCCGATAAAAAGTCATAAGCAAGAACTACGTGTTCCGGTTTTATTATTACATTATCACCATCTTCAGTGGAATAAAGTCTACAGGCTATTGCTACACAGATACGAGCTAACTTGATTCTTGCTTCATTAGGTTCAATTATTGGTATTTCCGAACTATACTCTTTACCAAGTATAGTTGCTGTTTTTAATATTAGTTTTTCTGCCTCTATTGTAAACTTAATCTGATCTTCGTTTCTACTCCAAACCCACATGATTAACTTGTTACAAAGGTCAGATTTGTATATATGTTTGACTTTCTTTACATTAAAAGCATTAATTATCTCAACAGGTACATCATTGGTTTTTGCAACTAAACAATAATCAAATCGAGCTATATCTTCCGGTCTACCTATTAAATCTTTAATAGCTTGTACAGAATAAGTATATGAACTAAGTCCTCTTGTTCCTTTAGGATTTGATATCCAAATAAGTCTAACACGAGATAATGTTCTCTCTTTACGAATTTTTGCAATTTCAGCTATTCCTGAACTCCTTATTCCAGACAGGTCACTAATTAATTGATCTTCCATTCCTGATACTTCGTCAAGAACAACCAAACGCTTATCATTAATCGGTAGTTTACCCCAATTAACCATCCAGACACCGTTGTGTTGATTTAATCCGCCGATTAAACCAGCCTTACTTGTATTTTCTCCGATTATGAGTTCACCAGCTTTATAATGATCTACAAGTCGAGTAGCGATTTCTGACTTCCCGGTTCTTGTATCTCCTATTACTAATATATCTAACCATCCTCGTTGTACTCGTGTTCCCTTAAAATTAAAAGACAACACTGAGTGGAATGCCAAGTCCATTCCCATATGTAGAAGTGGTCTGTCATATATCTTAGTTACGTTATAGGTTAAATCTTCATAAATAGCCAGTAATTTCTTACCTTCTTGGCTCTTGAATATTTTAGTCATCCTTATGTCGCTTTTTGCTCATATAATCTTTCATATAAGCATTATAATCTTTCTTATTCTTTGCTCTCCATTTTTTGCACGCTACTTGATTTCGTTCTTTCAATATTGTAGGATCAATCTTAGCTCTATATAACATTGCACGAAAGGCTTCTACTAATCTATTTCTTGGTGTTGTACTTCGTCTAAAGTTCTTTTTAATAACTAATTGGATAGCTGTCATCAGTTCTTTATCTTTCCATATACGACCTGGAAAGTCTCTACAATTAAAACAAGTCTCATATTTTTTATATCTATGTACGTCAATAAATACTCGTCTTGAGTGTTTAACGCAAGGTACGGGTTCTATGCAACTTTTATATAGTTGCATAATAGTATAGTAACATAGAATAGTTAATGGTTTTTTACCTAAATAAGGACAATTAATTGTTCCTTGTTTAACTATTATGTCGTCTATATTAAGCATTTTATAGTTGGTTGACCTTCATCAAATCCTTCTAATAAGCGTAGTAATAATTCTTCTCTTTCTTGTTCTGTTGGATATCTTTCTTGTATTCCTTTATTTGTTTCTATATTTTTTATCAACTGCTCCTTAAAATTTTCTATTGTATTATCTACAAAACATCTACCTTCGAATAGGGGTATACAAAGATCTTTTTCCCAAGCTATATGTTGTGAGTTTTTATCACAATCCGGATAGTTACACTTTATATTAAAAGGTGTAACTCCATCTCTACTATTCCATAACAATTCAGTATGACCAAGAGCGCATCTATAAGTCATAAGACAAAAACCTTCTACGTGCTTTGACATTTTTAAGGTTGGAATATTGTTAGTTTCTTCCGCCATTTTTCCTCCAATACAAAGTTATCTATTTCAGAGTTTGTTTGGCTAATTTCATGAATTACCAACGTAGCATATTGAGACGTTGGATCAGACGTAACTATTCCAGTGCACTCGTACATCTTGTTTGCTTCTGCATCATGTTGTAGAATGAAACCTTGAGCGGTTGTTGGTTTATCTTCTCTCGAGTGCGCTATTGAGATAGGTGTTTGTAATTGTACACGAAACATAGACACTAACTTCTGTTTGTCTATATCTACATTACTGCATCGAGGCATTAAAGCGGCTTCTAATAAGTTTAGTTGTAATTGTCGATCACTTATTCCAGCAAATTTAATCAGTTCTTTATTATTGAAATCTATATTTATTGGTTCACCTAATATTGGGCAAGATCTACAGTTCTTAGTTGATCCTGGATTTGTGCATTGAAGTTTGACTCTTGCAGGTACTATATAAGGATCAATGTCTCGTCCTGTTACAAGCACTGTTGTCTTTATAGCATGTTCAAAAAACGCTGGATTCTTTAGTTCGTTTAATGGTACTTCTACTGGTATTTCAGTTGTTATGTCTGTCTTATCGTGTAATACTTTACCTGCTTTAATTGCCTTCTTTACATCTTTTATCGTTTTTCCTTCATTAACGATAAACTCTGTTAAATCCTTATTGGGAGCGGTGACAGGTAATGTTACTTTTACTATCTTCTTAGCTACTTTTCGTAACATTAAAAAGATTCGATTAGTAGCTTTTTCTCCTGCTGTATCTATATCATGTATAATATAAACTGTTTTGTTATTGAATCTTCCAAGTGATTCTTTGGGAAAAGTTCCTTCTGCTCCAGTTACAGTTAGTGCGTTTAATCCAAGTTGGCAAGCCAGTATTGTATCTTTTTCACCTGAGCAAAAATAAATCTCATCTTGGAATACGTTCTCATACGGAAATAAAGTCGGTTTGTTTACTCCTGTGACACCTAAAGTTTTTACTTCTGTGACAGGATTATATTTTCTTATGTTGACAAGTTTACCATCTACGTATATAGGAATCCATATTCTTATTCCATCCCAACCGAGCTTAAAGTGTTCAATAGTCTTATTTGTTATTGTACAATGAATAGATAAATATTTGAGCATTGATTCTGTTTTCAAAAGTGTAGCGTGTTTCCTGTTTACTTCGCTATCAGATAGTTTAGTCTTATCTACTTTATGTATAGTATCCGGTATTTCTTCTCCTAATAGATTTAGAAAAGACTGTACGTTTCCTCCTTCATTAGCTTCACAACTTGGGTTGTGGCATTTGAATAAACCATTAGAGACGTTTACAGTAAATGGTGCTCCAGTCTTTGATAGATGAAACGGACAAGGCGCATCTAACTGTTCACCACCAACTCTATATTTGTAATCCTCTAATCTTGATTCATATATTTCTTTAATAGTTGGCATTATATAAGACACCAATCTTCTATGAAAACTTTACCTTCGACTCTTTCATCCCATTTACTTACTACTTCATATTCGGTATTGGTACTTATTATACTTTCTATTATAGTTGTGTCTTCAAATTCGTCGTTGTCACTTATTTGAATCATTATCTTTATTGTTCTTGACATCGTATTGTATCTCGTGTCTTAATGTTAACGGGTCTTTTAAGTCTTTGATAGCTTGTACAAAACTGTCTCTTGTTTGTTTAATCATTGAGTCACTCATACTTTATATCCTAAAGTTAGAAAGTTTGGTAGGTTTACTGATACTACTTCCATTCCAAGTATTATTATTTGTTCTGTATTAAAATCAGTTGTGTTGTCTAACTCTAATACTTCTTTTTTAAGATTCATTAATTCGATTGAACCAATTATAATATGTGTTGGTTTAGGTTCTAAGTTTGTTAGTGAGTGTAATAATAAACTATTTATTAATTCTAAAGTATTCATTGTTTTCCTTTTCAAGTTCTTTTCCTAAGTAGTCTAAATAATAAATAAATTTTCTTATACTTTCACATATAACTCTACCTAATGCTATAATCATTTTAACTCCTATTAGTGCAACGGCGGGTGATCTTTTAGGTGGAGAGAACGATACCTAATACATCACCCGTTATTCCGTTGCCGAGTGTTAGAGTTCGTCACCCATTCCAGGTGCAGAGGCTTCTGTCTGTTGGGCGACAGTAGAGTCTAAGTTTGCATAAATGTTTTCACGTTCCCTTACTTCATCGTAAGCGGTTATGAAACCATCTACCCAAGCTTCATCGGGATCGCCAGCCAGTTCGTAATCATAAACTACCCACGGAGCATAACTGGACTTAGTTTTTGTGTCTGTAGTAAGTTTGATAAGTGTCTTTGAGAAGTTACCAACCTCAGCTTTGACTTTCTTAGCGAACATATCTAAAGCTCTTAGATTGGTTACACTTATATAGAACATACCTACAGTAAGTTCCTTCTTCTCATTAAGGAATACAATAGTGCATCCTTTAGACGGTGATCCTGTTTCGTTGAGTTCTCGTTCTGTTTGTGATCGCTTATCAATGACTACTCTTCCATTGACCTCGAAGTAGATTTTGTTCGTGATGTCATTTTTGTCAACAATTTGCTTGTAGTTGTCAACAGAAGCAATCATGATAAGCGGATCAGCTTTACCAAGTTCAACGATTTCTTGTTCCTCTCTGTCCTCATATCCTTGTGGATACCTTACTAACCAGCTTATCTTCAAAGCTGAGTTAGTTTCTGCTTTCAAAACTGGTAAGGACTTTGCTGATCGAATAGCATCTCCGACAGTCTTATCAAGCTCATCTGTCTTGATGCCCGCTTCTTCCAGTTTTTTACGATACTTGTCGTCCATAATGCGTTGTTACCTCTCTTCCTACATAGGTGATTGCATGTTCTACTTTCCAGTCGTTTTGGTTGTTTACTCTCGATGATTCATATTCCAATACTTTGTGGTCACGTATACAAAATATTGGTAAGCCTGCACTTTTAGCTTCTTGTATTTCTAAGTATACTCCTTTACCAATATGATACTTGTATTCAGAGTACACAAGTATAGTACAACTTCTTACTCTAATTAAACAATTATTCATACCAGTGTAAGGTATCTCTTCCGGATTAATTATTTTGTATTCAGGAAACACTCGTTTAATTATTGCGAGTTCATTCTTTTCTTTGTCTGTTGCGTAAGTAATTAAACTGTGCGCATAGTATAGGGTTTTCATACTTTTTCCTCGAAAATATGCCAAACAAATCCTCTATCAAAAACTGTGTCGAGATAAATCATTCCAAGTAACTTATCAAAATCCCAACCAGTTCCTACGACTTGAAAAGCTCTTTTTATACTACTATTTTCGTTTTCTATTGGGAAACTAGCCCACAAACATAGTTTGTTATTTTGCATTTCTACTTTTAATATTTCAGCCTCTTTTGGTAGGCTGATAGTTTGTTCAACGTCTTTGTTTAGAGCATACTTATAAATTTTATATTTCATACGTTCTTATCTCCTTCGATTGTCTGTACTTTGTAGTGATAACCGTTTGAGTCTCTTGACATACCGAGAATACGCATTGTTTCGAACTTCTTTAGATAATAGTCCGCTACAATGATATTTAGCACTGTTGGTCCAGTTACTACAAAGATGTCATTTTCATTTAACGTCTCTAACTTTCTTAGTAGATTATACTTTAACTTAGTTAAATCAGATAAGTTTAATCGACCTTTAGTTAGATTGTAGATTGTACCGAAACGAGCGGCATCCTTGAAATTCTGCCCGCTGTTATTGACAATCACTACTCGTTGAGTCATTCTTTAATCTCCACTTCTATTTTAGTCATTTCAAGTAACCATTTCCCAAGTTCCGATGCCGTGTTTGTTGTAATCACTTCTGAAAAATGACCGTTATCAATTTTTAATGCTGATTCATTTTTCGCATTAAATATAAAAGAAAACTTGAGATTTTTATATTCTTTAGTTAGACTGCTTGCTATTTTATCAGAATTTTCTATACTATTGTCAAGATCACATTTAATTTCATTAACTTTCATTCTTTAATCTCCACTTCTATTTTAGTCACACCATCAACTAACTTAGTTCTAATTACTCTATCTGCTTCTGCCGCAAGTTCCTCAGAATAAGTTGTAACTATTAATTGTCTGTTTTGTGAGTATTGTTTTAATAGCTTACCTATCCGTTCAGCATATTTTTCAGAGTGTAGATTTTTAGTTGGTTCATCAAGTAACACAGGGAAGTCTATATTCCCCATATTTAATGTAAGAAAACGGGAAATAATTGCTATTACATCCGCTATCCCCCCGCCATGACTATCTAATATATGCGGATTACCGTCTAAAAGGAATACCGCTTCAATATCGTTCCCACGTGTAGATATATCTATTTCAAAATTCTTCTCAATACCTGTTACTCCGGCTATCGCATCAGATATAACTGTTTGATATTTGCTTCTTATAATATCTCGTGCTATACCACTACCGATTTGTAATATACTTATAGCCTTAGCATTTGTTTCTTGTTCGATTTGTCTTGACTCAATCCGATTTTGAGTTGTTTTAAGTTCTTCAACTAACTCAAGTTCTCGTCTTGTTCTATAGTCAAGCTCACTCTTCAGTTGGGTCAAGTTCATTATCAGCTTCTTCTAATAGTTGAGTAAGTTCAACTTCTTTAGTTTTAATTAATTCTTCTATGTTTGTCTCTTCAGTGAGTTCTATTCCAAGAGCGGATAAAGCTAATGTATGTTGTTGTAAACTTTCTTGTTCTTGTTCTATACGTGATTCAATTCTTATTTGTTCGCGTTCAAGACTTTCCTTCTTTTCAATTAGCTTTGTTATTTCATCTTTCATTGTTTTACCTCACTTAACATTTTTTCTACATAGTTAATAACTTCTTTATCTGTTGTCTTTGTTAGTTCGTACGCTTGTTGCATCACTGAGTTCATATCCATTGTATCACTTACAGTTTGCATATCAGCTATAAGTTCACTAAAATCATAATTTTCAGTGTCTATTTTCTTTGGTTTTACTCTAAATTGTGCTCTTGGGCTACCAAGTTTAATTGTTTTCAAATCATATGTAGCAGCTATTGTATCAATTTCAATTATTCCGACTCTCGGTGTTATTGTCTTTTCTGGTGCTCTTCGTCTAATTAGACAACCTGGATTATAAAATCTTGATCCATTAATTGTTTTATCAAATGGAAAATGTGTATGTGAACACAAAAATAAGTCTGCGCTTGTTGTTATATCTGTTATATCGGTATACTTTCCATCTGCGTCAATTAATAGATGAGTTATTAGGATAACTAAATCAGCGTCACTTGGAATAATAAACATATCTCCAAAACGTCTTGTAAATTGTATAGGTCTAATTTCAACATTATTCATTCTTATTTTGTTATTGAATATTCTTATATTATCAGTTAATTGTGCAACTAAAGAGAATAAAGTTCGTCCGAAGTGTGTAGGGTTTCCGCCAGGTGGTAAATCGTGATTTCCTGGTAAGAGCCAAAACTCACCTGTATTTTCAATGTAGTCTAATACTATTCTTATACTTTCAATATCTGGTTTGTAATTTTGGAATAAATCACCAGCACACCAAGTAGCATCACATTTCATCTCTTTATAAATGTGAGCCAACCTTCTAAACTTATCTTCGTTTACTTGTACTATATTATCTAATCTATTTGTAGGTTGATTAGAGTCTATATGTGGATCGGCTACATATAAGTATCTTTTAATCATATTTTTTTGTTACATAGAGGACAGACTTCATTTTCTTTTAAGTGGTTATGTAGTTCTTCTTCTATTCTTTTTAATCTCATTTTATTATCTCTTAGCGTACACTTTTGCAATCTTATTGTTTGTGTACGTTTTTTAATACCATATAAATATTGTTTTATTTTTTCTTGTTTAATTTCAATGTTATTATATACTAAGTCTTCTAATCTTCTTTTAAGCTCATCTTTAAAATTAGATAGTCTTATATAAGTGTCTTTATACTTATGAATTTTTGCAATTTCATTTACAAGTGGGAGAACACTATCAAGAAATCTCTTACGAACTAAAAAAGAAGCTAAATTTTTAATCTCTTTATCTATTATAGATAAAAAGTTAAGTATTGTTTGTAACTTAGAGCTTTCTTCCACATATTTTGTTATTTTACTTAATCGTAACGTGCTCTTGTAATTACTATATAATAATTTAGATAGTAATACCTCATTTGACTCATAACCTTCTAATTGTAGTAATATGTTATTTAGTATTTCACACTTATCAACTATTTCACGTATTCTTATCAAATCACCAAGTTTAGATAGTTCTTCTGTTTTAGAATCTCTTTGTGATTCTAATGCACTTATTTCGCTTGCATATTCGGACTCTCTCTTTGTTGCTACTTTAATAGCTGTATCAATAGTTAATACGTCTGAAAAAGCTACTAATCTTCTTGCCCGTTCAGTTCCAGAAAAACCGGTACCAAGCATAAATGCTGGATTGTGTTGACTTCCATATATAGTATCGAATAGTTGATTAGTTACACCTAATATCTCTAAAACTGGTACAGGCACACTTCGACCAAAGTTAGACAATTCACAGCCGTCAACAACGTAGTCATTGATTTTACCATCTCTACTACGGCGTCTTGTTATGATGTTAGTGTGCCCGTCCGTCCCTATCCTCAATTCTACAGTTGCTTCGTTAGCTTCTCTGTTCATAAATTCTACGTGCCAGGGTTTATTAAACAGAACAAAACTTAGTGCCCGTAGAATTGAGGACTTACCAGTATCAGTATCCCCCACGATAACATTTAATCCACTTGAAAAGTTTAGATTAGTTGCTTCGTGAGACTGATAACCTGTTATTCTTGCTGATTCAATTAGTTTCATTAAATATTTCTGGTAATAGTTCGTGTAATTCTTTTTGCAATGGATACATTAGTTGTTGCATAGATGGGTGTGCGTGTTTGTTTGCCCTTAACTTAAAGATGGCTCGCCATTCTCTCAAGTTAGCTGTTATAACTATTTCCGTTTTTATATCTATAGGTAATACACCTCTTGCATCTTGTGGAGTTAATCCTATATGTATCAAGACGTTATAAGTATGCTCACACAAAAGCATTAGATCACGCCATAAAACTTGTGCATCATTATTCCAGTTATTAAAATTGGCGGGTTGAATTACAGTAAAGTTATCTTTATAATTACAATATCTTGTACTCTCTTGTGCATACGAAGCAATTCTATGTCGTACTAATTCGTGAGTGAATCCTCTGTTACATATAAAGCGAACACTAATATTAAAGTGTTCAATCATCGCTTCATGTCCACGATTTATAAGCATACTAACAAAATTAGAAGCTGAATCTTCTGTTATGTTATCTTCTGATTTATAGCAAGTTCGTCCTATTCTTTCAAGGTGTTCAAGAACTTCTTTTCTATTAATCTCAGTGATAATTTGATAAGATGGTTTTATTATTTTCATAAGTTCTCCACCCGTGTCAACGCTCTTCGGTTATTGTATTCTTGTTCTATAAAATCATACCCATCATCTACACTTGTTTCTCTGGTAGCGATAGATAATATTACTACCTTGAGAAAAGGTTTCATTGTTTTATACTTTCTATGTAGTTCAATAAGACAACGTTCCATTGTTATCTTTTTATCTATCATATCTTGTAAGTGATGTTTTAGATTCATTCTTTAATCTCTTTTTCTATGGCAATTAAATAACTTTTACAACTATTTATTGCTTCTAACAAATAAGGTATTTTATATATTTTTAAATCAGAAATTAAATTATTTATTATCTCAACATCTTTTTGTAAGCAATTATTATTTATATTTATTTCTTCTATATTCATACTAATGTCTTCCCCCCTGATTCGTAAGCCGCTTCTAATGCGTAAGCCGCTACTTCTACTGTAATAGTTCGTTTGTATACTTCTTGAACCATATTATGAATTTTTGTATTTGGTCTTTGATCATTAAATACTCGTTGTAAACATCTTACTGTATGCCAGTAAGGTATTAATCCAATAGACCATGCTTCGAGAAATTGTTTTGCATCATAGAATCGTTTAGAAGCTGCTACTCCTTCACCCATGTTAAAAATCAATTATAACTCCATTATTGTTATTATAACTTTCATAATAGTTGGAGCGGGGGAAGGGAGTGCAAACCTTCCCCCTATCCTTTTGGAGAGAATTAACTTGTTTAACTATGTTGTGGAGATACCAACTATTACTTGTTCGTTGTCAACTCTATACTCTCCTTTTGCTATTTGTGTAAACACTTCATCAGATGCAGTTGGATAACAAGCTCTCAGTGCTTTTTTGTACACTATATCATTAGTTATACAGGCTTGTTGATATCTTTTAGCTATTCCAGGTGCATAAACTTGAGAACTTGAACTTAGTATATATTCTCTTTGTTTATCTACCATTGTTTAGCCGCCTCTCTTAGTTCAGATGAAGAACCAGTAAAAGGTATGGTTACTTCTTTATTAGGTTTACACTCGAAACCTTTTCTAAACTCTTGGTTGTACTGATCCCTATACTCTACAATATGCAAGTCAACAAAGACTCGTCTATCAAAGTAAGATCGTACATGCTCTTTTACTTTAACTTTTCGTTTCATTGTTAAGTATATTTCAGAATTCATAATTACTCCCGAATATACAGGCAAATGAGTCATCGTTCAGGAGTGCTTGTTGAGCCGCTTCTACTGGCTCCATTTTAGCATCATACCAATCTCTATAATTGCTATCTGCTATATCGGAACTTGTTATTCCTGCATAGTTGACCATTGCCTTATCTATTTTTTTCATCCACTCTTCGAATGTCATCTTGTTAACCCTCCACGTATAATAGTTAATTTGGATTCAGAATCAATCTTAATTGTTACGACTCCGAAATTAACTTGGTTTTTGTTCATTTGTTCGAGTTCTGCTATCTCCAACAGAACATCTTTTCTTACACGGTCAAAAAACAAAGGAAAATCTTTGTTTATACACCTTTCAACCATTGCATCAAGTAATTGTTTGTCCATTGTTCTCTCCTTCTTTACACTCATATCCAACAACAACATTCTCCGTAGTTATTACTTCTTTGTATATCGGTGTGCAAGTATTATTAAACATAGCTACAATATTTATTGCAGTACCTTCATAATACCCAGACGTAAGGAACTCATTTATAGACTCAAACTTTATTTTTAGTTCTTGTTCAAAAGCAACAACTAACTCTTGAAATTCTGCTTTTGTTACAGCTTCTACAGGATGAATATATATCCCACTTAAACTTTCATTCAATGTGAACGCTACTCCACGTCTTAGCATCATTGGTGCTATTAAACAACAAACATCATACTGTTTGTTTCTGTTAAGGTACCATTTTAATTGTGTTTCTAACTCTTTCTTATGATATTTGTCGATGGTTCTTCTAATTTCCATTAGTTGTTGAACCGCATCGACAGCTTCTTGTTCCTTATCCATTGTTCTCTCCTTTTTAAGTTATATCGTTGTAACTATAACTTATTCCAAGTTCCATACTTTTTATTTTTACCCAAAAATTATATCGTTTAGCCCAACCTAATGTTAACTTTTCAACTCCTAATTCAAAAAAGAATCTATGATTTATTAAACACATTATATCTTTCTCTCTAAAAATAACTCCAACGTAAGACCAACAGTTGAAATCTTTTAATATAGTTAAAAAGTTATGTTGATTAGGTGTAACTTGTCCATTATGTAAAAGTTGATTTCTTGGGTCGTAACTTGTTCCTTTCCATAGTTTAAGTTCTATAGCGAACAACTTACCTTCTTTATCTGTTCCTACTATATCACTTATTCCAAAATTACTGTAGAAAGATGGATCATTCGTCCAACAATATCCAGTACGAGACTTATTTATAGCTCTAATGATTTGCGTACGGTATTGGTTCTCGTTCTTTTGTTTTGCCAGTATTTTATTAAGTTGCTGGTTCATAAGTAACTATACCATTTATTATTCTTGTACTCATATGTCTTTTGAACGTAAAGTTAATTACAATATTGTTTGGTAAGTTAGGTTCAATTTTGTTTGTGTATATATTTGATAGTTCCTCTAAATCATTCCAATTAATATAAACTTCTAAGTCTAAAGTTAAAAATTCCTTAGCTAAAATAACTTTAGTTACTTCAATATCAGAAGTATTTAATTTATTTTTAAACCCTTCTTTAAAAATTCTGTCTACGTTATTATCCAGTTCCATAAACAATCTCCGCATTAGTTAAGTCACTTCTTACTAAGTAATCAGATAACTTTATATTTCTTTCATGTATCTTTATAATTGTTTCGTCAATGGTTCCACTACATACTAAATCAACATATAAACATTTCTTTGTTTGTCCTATTCTGTGTATTCTATCGAACACTTGCCGTCTTAAATCTGTGCTCCAATAATGACTAAAGTGTATCATAACATCTGCAAACGATAAATCTAAACCATGACTTAATCGTTGTATTTGCCCTATTAAAATTGGTGCTTTCTTATTATGCTTAAATGTTTCTATTGATTTAGCAGTCTTAAACGAACTACCGACAATTGGAATAGTCTGTACGCTTGTGAATTTTCTTATAACCTCGTCAATAAGAAACATCTCTTGATTGAATTGATATACTATTATGATCTTATGTTCTTCAGGGTTTAATTCTTCAAGTAGTAACTCCAACTCTTTAGCTACTGGATTAGATTTAGTAGTTACCAACTTCTCAGCATCTCGTTTACCATACTCTTCCCCTTTTTCATTATATAGTATTTCTTTATCATAAACGAAACCGCTTCTTATTTGTCTTAGTTTTGCAAGTATAGCTAATCTATGAGTTAAAGTAAGCTCTTTATTTTCTAATTTTATTATAGCGTCTTTAGCGGCTCGTTTGTATGTTGCTTTTAATGTTCCTGTTAACTCAAAACGTCTCGGCTCCATGAATATCTTTTCAGGAAGGTCTAAGCAATCTTCTTTTTTAATTACAAAACTACCTTTATTAAAACCTTCTTGATAACCTTCGAGATTATCTATTCCAACGATCTTCTTGAATTGTTGTGTTTTGTGTCCTAAATTTACTTGTGCTATTTCAACGTTTAAAAAACGATTAACGAAGCTCCAATATCTATCGCCAAAAATAGATGGGTCTGTAAACCTATACTGTGCCCAAATGTTCTCGGCTCCAGTTGTTATTGGTGCTCCAGATAACGCTAATTTATACGTTGACTTATCACCAAGAAAGTGTATTATCTGTGTTCTATTGGTTTTATAGTTCTTAATGAAAGAAGATTCGTCTACTATAAAAAACATTCTGTTCTGTTTACAATAAGCATTTACTGTATGCGCCATTTCAGGTATCTTTAATCCATCGAAGTTAATGATAACTACTTTCGATGTTCTGAATGCATACCATCTATCGTTATAATCTCCATGTGCTACTTTAACATCTATTGGATCAATATTCGTATGTTTAATAAACTCATTTCTCCATTGATACATAATACTTAAAGGACAAGCTACAAGAACTTTATCAATCTTATCTTCTTGGAATAAATGAGATATTAGTTGGATTGAAGTTAATGTCTTGCCTGTCCCCATATCCATAAATAAGGCAAAGCCATTAACTTCTTTCCAACGTTCTAATGTTATTTTAACCGCTTGTTTTTGGTGATCGTATAATTCAGTTTTTACTTGCATAGTTATTTGTTAGGAATCAGATAATGCAATATTATTAAAAATAATATTGCTTCTTTACGCTCATTAGATAAGTTACTTAAATATGTGTGAACGACTTTTTGAACGTTTTCTCTTTTTGTTACATTTGTTTCTTTAAGTAATTTTTTTAGTTCGTGTATATCACCGTCAGCTACGGAACCCATAATAAACACTCCTATATTATTGTGACTGCTTGTTTTTGGTGATCGTATAATTCAGTTTTTACTTTCATCCGCTTCTTTTTCGTTCCTTTCTCTGCTTTCAATAAATGTTGCAAGTGATTTTACAAAGTCTTTCCCGTGCTTATTTAGACCATCTGACATATAACAACACTGTGAGCCGGATAGTTCTTTGTCTTTACAACATACTTTTAATTCAGCTCCCATTGAGTTAAGCATTTCTGCTTGTTCTGAATCAGTAGCATGAGCAAACGCTTTCCCTACTTCTACAGGGCTTATTTTCATTCTTGAACTCATTGTTCTCTCCAATCTTATAAAACGGATAGAGGGAGCTATAAAAACTCCCTCTTATCTTATCAGTTAGGCATTCACTAAAGCGGTAAGGAATCTAATGTGTTCTTTGATTAGAAGAACACGTTCCCCTTTATTCCTGATGTCAAGTTCCAGAAACGCTACGTTTTCTCTGTCATTTTGATGGGATTCATCAGCGGATAGGCGAGATGTTAGTTCCGCTTTACGTGCTGTTTCGTTTGGGTAAGCAGCCTTACCAGTTACCGCCATTTCGTCACATATAATAACCATGCAGTTTTGTTCTTTAACTGCTATACGCTCTGAAACGTCATAAACTTCCTTCTTCATTGAAGTAATTTGATCGACTAATCCTGTTGCTTGCTCAAGATTAGCTTGTTCACTGGTGATAATTTGTTCTTTGTCCATTGTTCTCTCCTTTTTTGAACGTTTCCTTATTTTTAGAAACGATGTTTCGTCATATGAAACGGGGGGTGTGCTTTGATATATACAATATACGAAATAAAATCGTTAAATGCAAGTAAAAAATGAATTATTTTTTATGCCACTATTCATCCGGAAGCCGCTATCAGGAAAAAAGACTCTATACGACTTCGACCTTCTTAGTTGATAAGAAGGTCGATTATTGCTTCAGAATGGGCTTAGGAGGCTCTATGGCGGCTTGTGCGGGGTTATTTTTTGAAAGACGATCTAATTATTAGATGAGTAACTAATAGCTAAACCATTTATAAATATGATGGTAGTTCTAATATTAAAGTTTCCAATTGTTTCATTCCAAAATTTTTGTGACATAGAAAGCTCAACTGATTTATTTTTATTTATTGTAGATAAGTATGTAGCTATATTATACATTTCTGCTACTGAACGCCCACTACATAGATATTTTTTGTCAATACTAATTTCTAATCGTTCCATCTTACTTCTCCATTTAATTATTTAATCGAAGTCAAACTGTTTATTCTCAAATAATTCGATTCCTCGTGCAAGAATCATTCCTTCGTGTCCGACTCCTTTGTTCTTCGCCCACTCTACCTTAAGCTCTTCATCCCAGTTAGCATTAAATCCCCAGTAAACATCGTCATGAGGGAACACAAAGAACTCTGTCTTACCCATTAAAGTTTGTCTTTGTATTTCATCCGCTTGTGTCATTAGTTGCCAGTATGCTTCGTATAGTGGTTCCCAACCAACTCGTGCATGTTTCCTACCTAAGTATGTTCTATGATTATATTGATCCACAGTTTCATAAGCTAATGTTTGTTTACTTGGGTACTGTGAAAGTTGTGATACGGTAGTTAATCGTTTACGTAGCGATAGATTAGTTATCCTACACCTCCCCGAGCTTGCAGGATTTGTGTCTGTTGGATAAAATCGTATAGACATATTTCCAGATATAGCTCCAGGATCAGTAACTAATATTCTTGCGTAACGATGCCATTCATTATCATTAACAGTTAAGGTAAACTCTTGAATTAAATTTGCTTCAAAATTGTCTTGTATTTTAACAGTTAGTTTACTTCCGAGTACAACTTTATACTCAAATACAAGTAACATCGTATCTGATTTCAAGTCTATGCTTGTGCCGGACGTTGTATATCTTATAAATCGTATATGTGCTGTTGTATCATTGGCTTCTGCTGAATAGTCACCATAGAAATTTGGTTCATCGGTATCTATTGATAATGTATCAGGCGTGCCTATGTCATCATCATTCCATCCAGTTGTATCACCGTCTATAAATGTTCTATTAGTACATTTCTCTATATCTGGAATAACAAATTTAGGTTTTCCTATTCCGCCAACAACGTTACCGGCTACAATGCCCATTAGTAAACCTCCAATAATGTAGCGTCACCTTCGCCTGTTCTTGGATTAATTGTTAATTCTACCAGCATAAACTTCTTATGTTGATCAATTGCTCCCAGTCTTATTGGTATTCTTGGTCTTACAAAATCTTTTAATTCGTGGAAAAATAATGGAGTTATCTTCAACTTAATCATCCTTCTCCGTGCTTTCAGATCACGTAATAAACGTTCTCCTATACTCTTAGCCACTTCTCTTGATATAGTATTTTTAGCATCGAACTCATATCTACGTGAAGAAAAATCACCAGAACCTATAACTATTTCGCCATCTTGATATTTTATATTTATTTGATCAAAGTATTCATTGTATATTTCACTACTTTCTAAAGAAATTATATAATCGTTTGGTGTCCATATAACTATTGGGCTAATTGTATCAGGGAACTTCTTTGTTATTTTTAGTTTTCTATCTGATTCTGCTTGTAGACAAAGCATATTAGCAGAACACATATTGTTCATTGCTTCTCGTACTGACTGATCACCAAAGTCCGCTGATTCTATCCTATCATAATATTTATTACAGTATTCCCAAAGATAAGTTTCATCATCATTATAACACATACCATAAATACGTTCGTTAGTTTGATCTGTTGCTAATTCAGAACATCCCCAACTACCTTTGTGTAAATTTGTAACAAATTCCATTGTTATAGTTGACGGAGGCGTTAACTTAAATCTTAATAATTTAGCTGTCTTTTCTTTTTGTATAGGATCAGTTAGTGTAAAATAGCACCATGTAGTTCCATCTATAGTAAATATAGTTAAGTTACCAACATTCATTGAGTCGTCCCACCCTGCTGGATATGAACTTGTTAATTTTAACCAATTAGTTATTGTTGCAGTCATGGTAGTTCCTCTTATACTACCAATATCAAAAGCTCCCATTTTCCAAACAGCTCCAACTACTTCTCTTCTCCATAAAGACACATATAAAATTTCATTAGTTGTATCTTCTATCATTTCCATCGGTGTAAGATATCTATGTTCTGTTGTACTTATATTTTCACTTCCCCAAATTTCCCAAGCATGCGCTCTTATATTTGTAGCATTAAATTGAATTATATCTCCACTACCAGCTGTGTTATCTATTCTTATTAAAAAGTTTGGATTAACAGGAGAAATATTTGCATCTATTTGAGCTTCCCAGTGTGTTCCCATAGCAAAATCTAATTCTCTACTACCTGCTCCCTCTAACAATGTATCAGTTACTGGTGTTATATTATCCCACCCCGGCGTACCATTACTTAAAAAATAGTCAAACACCGGCGTACCAACCATAACATTTACGTTAATATGTAAGTTAGTGTACCTCCAGCTACCTACTATATATAAACTTTCACCACCTCTTAAATTAACAGTGGCAAGTGCTGTTACATCTGTATAAGTAGCTACCCCGTTAAAATGCCATATCTTGTAAGGTTTTATCCCTTCGTTATATTGATTAATCGAACCAGCTTCTGTCTCGTGTAATTTCCATATCTGTCCGAAATCTTCCGCAACAATTGGTGTTCCCCAAGTAGTATGTCTATCCATTTGTCCAGAGATTAATAGTTCATTAGCTTCTGAACCGTTAAGTCCATGAGTTACATTGAACTCGTGGGTATCTGAACCAACTGGCGGTGTTGTAGATAAGTTACCTTCAAATGTTAATATTCTTCTATCTAACGTTAGCGCATTATTTGAGCCTAAAAGATACCTTGCTATACAAATACCATATGGTGAGTCTGTTTCACGATCTTTTACTATTAAGCCATAATTTGACCCGGCTACATTAGAGCCTAACCATAATCCTTTAGTTCCCATGCTATATGTAATTTCTACATTATTATCTACTGGTACAATCCCAACTTCCAAGCCAACTGATGCGCTAAAATAACTTCTTGCCGGTATTCTAAAAGGATCAACTACATCATAAATATCATAATCTGTACGTATTAGGTAATATGCTAAAATTGCCGCATCAAATGTTGCTACCCCTAACTCATCTAATAATCTATTATATCTTAGTGTTGTATCAATAGGTGACATTGGATTTTCTTGTGAGTTCCACAAACCAGCTATGTTTCTTCGACCTATGTTAAATACACGGGTGTTGACAACTGCTATTTTTAATCCAGGTTGTTCAAATAGTCTTGAATCAACTAATTCTGCCACTGACGAAAAAGATAAATCTTTTGTTCCTCCTGCCAAATCCCACAAAGTCATACTTTTTATATTAGCCGCTTCTCTTTGATTAGTATTCTGAGCTACAATACCTAACACTTGAGAATTATCTGGGCTTTTCATAATATTACAAATATCATATAACTCAGGTAATTTGCCTAATCTTTTAATATCTGTAGTATAACTAAACTGCCAAATCTCATTGTTTATTCCAATATATAACGTATCATTTATAAAAGAAAGTATAATTCTTCGTTCAGAGTTCGCTTTAACATTTGGCGGTAATTGACCCAATACTCTAAATTCAAATGCTCCAATAGCTATTTCAAAGTCTGATTCATTTATAGTAGCGTCTTGGAATAATGTTGTTTGAGCTATTGCCCGCACTAATAGATCATATAATCTACTTCCTCTATAAAGTGATCCTAATTGTGTTATTGGAATAGAATTATTACTTTCTCCACGAGCCACTATTATGGAATCTTCTAAATCAGCTTCATCACCTAATAGTAAGTTATCTGGATTTATTTCAAAAGAGAATTTATCCCCGTAAGGAGTTATGCAATTTATTGTATTAAATATACCATCAACTTCTATTTTAGTTGTTGCACCCACAGTAAATGTTCCCCGTACCCAAAAACACATACTATAACCAAGATTAAGAGCACCTGCTCCATATTTTTTAATCCAATCATCTGGTGGTGTGAAATTAATATTACCACTTTCAGAAAGACCGCTTGTATTATCTATGACTGATAAGACTCCCCAGCCAGCACCATCTACACCATATTTTGAGTAATGCCAGGTTATAGTTTGTGTTAATCCAGTTGAACTAATTAAATTATCAAATATTATTGATTCTACTGGAGTTGCAAAACCTATATAAAAAGCAACTGTTTCTGCTCCTATACGATCACATAATACAAACGTATAAGGTATATATAATGGAGCTGCTATCTTAGCATCTACTAAAGTAATATCAGCTGCTATATATGTTCCTTCTACAAAGGAATCATCTTGTACAATTCTTATTGGTTCTATAATTATAGGATATTCTATACTATTATCAATTCCTAAATACTGAGCTTGGGAACTTATTGTATCTTTATCAGCATGTTCTTTTACAAAAAAGTAACCCATGGTAGCACTTGTAGGAAACTCATCTCTTGTAAAATCTCCATACATCTTATCAGCATCTAATACTTCAAGATAAGTGTCAATCTCTTCCAAAGAATTTGCACACTTAGTTACCCATGCACCTTTTTCAAGCTTCCACCAAAAAGGTGGTCTAAAAAATACAGCAACAAAACCTCTTGGAAAGTCACCACTTACTGATTGAGGCTTGAACCCAGTTATATTTCCTTCTTTTCTAATAAATTTAATATCCCTTTTTCCGTATCTTATAACATCACTATTATGTTGTTCCCAATTAGTTGGATATACACCTGGTATTGATCCTAAATATAAGCCTTCATTTGCAGTAATTCTTGCACAAATGTTAGCCGCTCCAACTGTTTCTAATTCTTTGAGGAAACCATCAACGAGAATTTCTATTGTTTCAGTTATAGGATTAAAAATAATACTTTCTGATTCTACTGTTCCACCAAAAACTGTTATTCTATTTTGTGTTCCTGTAAATTCTCGTAAGCCCATTAACACTTTTACTATATATTCATTTATAATGTTCACTCGTATTTTATTTCCTACTTCAACACCATCTGTTATTGGAGTTGTTTCAAATACTGATAGAGCCCAACCAGTTGTGTTACTTCTTATATCATATGTATTACCTTTTGCGACACCATCAAGTATTTCTAATGTTTGTCCCTTAAGTGCATTTAGAGCTATAGTATCTCCAGATTCTCTATTAAGTCCTATAGTAGAACCTCCTGTAGATAGTATAGTTGTCTCTATACACCCATTATACATTATTCCAGATTTATCTAATTCACTCCAATATATATCATCCTTGTTAAATAATGAAAAGTCAAAAGTTCCACTATCATATTCATTCATATTTGGTAAATCTAAACGATAGCTTATTTCTCCAAGCGAATCAAATAGTATATTTTCTAATGGTACAGTATATTTCTTATATAAATAAGCTGGAGATATAGAACCAAAATTATTAATATCTCCGGTTGTAAAATATATAGTTGTAAGTCCACTCAATGTAGAATAACCAATTACATCAATTGCAACTTCTATCATTCCTGGAAAACAACTAACAAGACAAATATCACCAACTGAAAATAAAATAGTTGCATCACCATATACAGTTATAAGATTTCTTATTGGCGCAACTGTTTTAGTTCTACTACGTATTACTCCGTTCCATTTACGATAGAGTGTTATTTCTACAATAAAAGGTGAATGTGTTTCTTTCGTTAGTTCATTTGTTAGTTCTTCTGTTATGTATTTCATTCTACAAACTTCTGTCCAGCTACGTTTTGAAGTCTACGTTTGGCTCTACGTTCACCTCTATTTTGTATCCTAAATATATTGTTAATTGTTTCGGGTTTATCAAGTATCAATAAGGACTTATCAAAATAATTGTGTATAGACATACTTCCACCTACTCCTGCATCTGGAAGTACATCTGTCTTAATGAGTTCCTTAGCCACTTGAATAAAGTCTTGCTTTGGAGCAACTAATTCTGTACCTGCTCCTTCAAATAATCCAACTGTACCCTTTTCTATTAAGCCACCTTTTTGTAAAAAAGGTATCATCCCAAGTGTACCAATCCAAGTCATAGGATTAAGTAAAGAAACTCCACCCGTTGCAATAGCTTTCTCAGTTTCTCTAATACCTGTTCTTGTTAACGCTCCAGCCGCTGTAGCCGCTGTCATCTTTATTTCATTAGCTATATGAGCCACTAACATATCAATAAGCATATGTATAACAGAATCTCTAAATGTTTTCCAAATAGAATCTAATTGCTCTGTTAAAGTTTTACTGTGATCCATAAATTCATTCCAAGCAGAGTGTAATGCTCGTGTAGTTGCTTCTCCTATAACAACTAAACCAGCATTATGAATTTTCCATTTGTCCCAAAAGTCATCTAAAGCTTTTTCATCTAACTTCTTTTTCTTCTCGATCCATTTTTTCTGTTCTTCTATTAAATCATGTTCATATTGTTTCTCCCAAAGAATAAGAATTTTATCTATTATTTTCTGCTCATTAATTCTTATTTCGTCAGTTCTTGCCATACGAAGAGCAGTAAACTTTTTGTTGATTGCTTGTGCTTTCTCAGCATATAATTTTGATTTTAATTCAAGTAGATCAAGTGCTTCAAGTTCGGCTTTAAGTTGTTTACCAAGCGCATTTATTTCCTCGTCTGTTGCAGCTAAATAATTAGTAGCAGCTTCAAGTTTCTTTTCCATTTGATAATCAAATGCTTCTCTTGCCGCTTCCATTCTAATTTTCCAAGCTTCAACATCATCAGCTGTTACACTTGCTATCAATTCAGCTTCAGTTGTCTTAAGATCAATAATAGCTTGATAGCCCGATAAAACTGCTGTACTATAATCTGTTAAAAAATCTGCCATCATATCTTTAACAGTTGTATTAAATCTTTTCATAAAGTCTATATAGTAAGCTTTAAATTCATTATGTGTTTTTATATTTTCATTTAATGCTACTTGTAAAGCCTTATAATATTGTATTTCTTTACTGATAGCGGCGGCTTTTGCTCCAGAACCAGCAACTACCAAACCTGTTCCTTTTACACTGGCTCGAGCATGACTTGCTAATGTTTTTTGTGCTTCTTTTAATTCCTCGGTTAAACGTATCTCAGCATCAAGAGCTTCACCCAACAGCTTTGTCATTTCCTCAAGCCCAGTAGTAGCATATTCAAATTTAAGTTCTGATACTTGTTTATCGAACTTTTTCATATGACCAACTACAACTGCTAAAGCTACTCCTAATAAAGTCATAGCAGCTAAAAATGGATGACCTACAAATGCTCCCATAGCTACAAGGGTTCCTCTAATAGCTGATGCTAATACGACAAAACCAAATGCTAATACAGCCCCACTAAGTATTTGCCTATGTTTAATTACAAACTTAACAAATCCTTCTACTACATCTATAATCGAATTAAAGGCATCTCTAAATCCCTGTGTATAAACATATATTGCGCCTGTACGAATAGCTTCTAATAAGAAATCAAACACTGTTTTCATGTGTTCTTTCAAGCGAGTAAATATAGGTTTAGCAGTAATTACTCTAATTTGATAAAAAGCATCTTGTAAGTTATTAAGATAACCATCAAAGTTCTTTGCTGCTTCTTCCATAAACCCGCCAAAGCGTTCTTCCATTAAATATTGTACAGTATCTAATAATCTTATAATACTTCCACGAAATGCTCCAGATTTATCAAACTCTAATCCTTCCATCTGCAACATTCGTCTTGTAACAATAGCCATTTCAGATAAACGCCATAGCGGTCTACCTGTAATACCTGTACTTAATCTTGAAACCCATCTTGCCACTTCCTCAAAAGCATGACCAGTACCCGATGCCGCATCACCAATAGCAGTTAACATACGCATACTATCTATTCCAAACACTTTCATCATACGATGAGCGTTAATTACTTCGTCTAATTCAAATGGAGTAACTCGTGCAAAAACGAACAGATCATGCAATCGTGCTTGTGCTTCTTCTATATTTCCATATAGTGTCCAATACTGTAAACGGAATCTCTCCATATCTCTTGACGGAGCTATCATATATTCAATAAATGACTTAGCTCCAAAAGCAGTCAAAGAGACTCCTATACCAGCTATCATTCCTCGAAAATGTCTGGTCATGTTACCGGTTGAGACCTGCATCTGTTTATCCCAACCAGTAGTTTCTTTTGTTATACTTTTACTTGTTGCTCGGAATTGTTTGGAAAGTTGTTTTAACGCATTTGAGGCTTGCTTAGTGTTTAGCGTTAAAACTAATTGGACGGTATCATCAGCCATTGTAGACTATTGCACTCCCTTTAGATGCTAAACTCATTAAGCGAATACTTAATTCTTCATCATTTCTTTTTGGAATATTAACTTCTTGTTCAGCCCGCTTTGTTAAATGTGCCGGTGTAAAGTCTATTCCATGAGCTTGTATCAACATACCAAGCATAGCAAGTTGACGGTTTATCTCATCTATTTGTTTATCTTCTCTCCAAAGTAGAATAGTGTTAGCTTGTTCTACTGTAATGTTCCACTTAATATATTCTATCTTTGTCGGATCACCATTAGCTACTTCAATTATGTAGTAGTTCCAGTCGACTTCTGTGATCCACTGCCTGTTGGTTGCTCCGTCTGGGATTTCGGTTGTGGAGCTGGTGCCATCTTTATAAAAAAATCGTTTAGAATCTCCATAGCTTCGTTGCTATCAAGTTGTTCTTCGATCTTTCTTTGCAGAGACCCTTTATCTTTATCTGCTAACACTTCTCCTTTACGAAGAAGTAGAACAGCTAATAGATTAGATAACTCTCCAGACGCAAGCATTTTTAGTGTTGCTTCTTCAGGATTACTTTCTATATTTTTAGATAAATCTTCTAATCCTTCTGGAGCAATCTTCAAAAGTACGGCGGCTAATTGTTGCATTTGCCCAAGTTTTATCTCAGGCATTATATACTCTTCTTCACCTAACTGGTAGATTTTTTCCTCACTGGTGCTCATATTTACCTCGATTAACTTATGTTATTGTTGTTGTCATTTATGCGTCACGGTGGATGTACAGTAATCTGTTACTGTCATCTGTGTCTGGGAAACAACAAAATTCAATTTCAAAGATACGTTCGGTTTTCTTGTCAAATGTAAAGGACAACCCATTTTGCACTGCCGATCTGTTTGACTGAAATTGGAAGTTCTTTGTAGTATCTGCTTGTTGTTCTTGTACGTACTTGAAAGCTACCCATGTGGTATCAGTATCATTACCGAAGATAACTTGATCGTACGCCCCGCTTGATGACCAACCAGACTGTGGATGTAGATTTAGCGCAGTGGCTAAATTTCGAGTTGTGTGTTCAAGCATTTTTACCTTGAACTTACACGTTTCCATTACTGGAAAAGTAGTTATAGCCGCAAGTACTTGACCACATTCCACGTCTTGAAATTCTTGCACTGCCGCTAACTCTGCGCCTTGACAAGCTCCTACATCTGTCCAAGCTGCTTCGCCACTTGCCTTAACATAGAGCACTCCTTCTCCAATTTCGATATTGTCCGCATTCACACTCATAAGTATTTACCTCCTTGTTTAGTCTTCAATTGAACCGTAGTAACCAAAGATACCACTTGATTTTATAGCTTCAAAGGTTACTTTTATTCTTCTTGATTGTTTCTTTAAGAATGGTATAATTGCTTCTGATATAACTACTACTGTGTATATTTCTATAATAGCTGCTCCTGCCCACTCAGGATCATTTAATGGATCGAATGATAAAGCAAAAACTTTTTTAGCGGCTTTAATTCCACCTAAAACGACTGCATTAGATGACCCAGTTCCGTCTAAATGTACCGCTAATTCTAATTTCTTGTATTCTTCTTCTTCAAAAGTTACATCAATGAATAATTGTTCAGAAATGTTAAATATTGTAGCAGGACTTAGTAATCCGTGATCAGTAAATACTTCTTTATGTCCTACTTTATACTTTAGTACAAAGTCACTTATAGCTCCACACTCATAACCACCTGCTCCGGAAGGTGTCACAGTTAAATTACCGCCTCCGAAATTTATATGATCTAAATTTATAGCCATTATGGAGCCTCTATTGTTACACAAATGAAATTAAATTCTACAAGATAATGATTATCATCTTTTCCGAGATTAACTATCTCATCTGTAAGTTCACAGTATTTAATCTTACTATCAAGATTCTGCACACCATGTAGAATATCAATTATTTCTTCAGCCCAAAGAATACAGTTATCAATACCATCATGTCTAACTCTAATAGCTAATGGTTGATCTCTTCTATAACGTGAATCAGATACTTCGCCCCCTTCAAGCCTTCTTACTAATACAGCAATTCTTGGCTCTTCAGGCATGTTCTCCATGAAAACATTATCTGTAGTAAAGTTAGCTGATTCTGCTATAAGAAAAGTTCTTATATTAGTGAGCATTCCAATTTCTCCTAATTATTCTCATTCCACCACGTTTTAATATCTTTTGTGCTTTAGCTTTACTCTTCTTATATCCTCTGTGCATATAAAACTGTCCTTGAATATGTCCTTTATGTCTTGATGTCCAACCATATTCTACAGTATAAGCATAATTAAACGATCCGCGCATAGCTTTTGCCCATATCACTATTTGACCAGCAGAAGATCTTAATTTATACTTTATTCCACGTCTTAGTGTTCCAGTACGTGCAGGAGCCACTGATTTTATTGTTTCTGTTATCTCTTCAGCCGCTTCGTTAGCTAAGCTACTATTAAAACGCACAAGATTAGCTAACTTACGTGTATTATTATCTAACTTATCGAGTTGTTTAGTGTTAATCACTTTCTTCGCAGATTAATTCCTGATATTCGTCTGATAATCCAAGTTGTCTAAATGGATTAACTGCTATTACTTCAAATTCTTCTGTTCCGTAAATAACTCTGTATTGTGGTTGTACAACCGGAGTTGCTTGTAAAAATATTCTTATTGAAGCAGTGACTTTACGTTCATCAGCTGTTATTATTACAAATCGACCTTTCTCTATTCTACATTTTACGGCGGTTTGTAGACTTGTGTATTGCGGTTCACCATATTCATCGGAACCAGTTAAACTTTCAATATCTATTTCTTGTGTTAAGTAACTACCAAGCATTAGCTTCTCCGTAATACTATTGATTCATCTACAAACTCACTAATTAGAACCAATGCATTAGCGCATACTATTTGCGATCCTTGTCCGTAACGTTCATATAAGTGTCCTAATCGAAACGCAACTACACCTTGTGCTTGTAAATTAGCTCGTTTAATTTCTTCTGTTCCAACCGATAGTAGGTAAACAGCTTGTTCACATTGAGCATCTTTAACTCGTTGCGGGATATATCCAGCTCCCGAACTATTATACGTAGGTGGAAACGTTTGTTCTGAAGCAGAGGATATTAGTAACTGTTCTAATACGCTATCTTGATAAATAAAATCTATAGGAAATCTTCTTGGAAAATCAAGTGCTTGATAGTTCGATGCTCCTGGCTTTCCTGTGTTTAGTTTATTTCCTATAAAGTTTACAGTATCTATATCTTTAGTAGCCATCAGTAGTGAACGGTTCTTATCGTCATCTGAAGAACCTGACCAATCAGTAACATTCAGTCTATCTTCAAAATACTGATCAGCTTCAACAAGGGTTACATATGTGTTAGATGTACTACCACCTACTGTTTCTACAAGTGTTGTTACACTCATAAGTCAATTCCTATAAAGTTCACTGTTACATCATCTGTAGCGTCTGCTACTGGACGTCTCATAATGAAATCTCCATCGTCCCTATCAACAGAAAGTGTTGCATCATCTTGTTTAACCGCCGCCCCTTCTACTACACTTACAACTATTGTGGCAGTTTCATTCATTCTATATGTTCCGTTAGCTGCTGCAAATTGTGCGGCGGCGGCTCCACCATCAAATGACTGTTGACCTACCATTAGCTTTCCAAATGGTATTCCTATTGCTTTGTTATTTGGATCGACTAACTTATCTGCTCCAGCAGTGCTTATAGAATTACCACCTCCTAAGAAAGAAAAATCTCCCTGATCACCTGCTAATGGAGCTGCTAAATCTATTTTACCGTCAAACGCTGTTGCATGAGAAATACATGCTCCTGTAGTTCTTGTTCGAACTGCATAGTCACTTACTTTAGGTGATATATAAGAATTCATTACTTTTAAATTAGCGTCTCCGTCTATAAATATAACAGGTAAACTCGCATGATCGTTTTCTATATAACTGTTCTGTAATACTACTCCAGCTCCGCCAGTTGCTATTATTGAAGAATGATTGTCTGTTATCATTCTACTATTATGCATAAACAGTTTTGAACCTGCTCCGTCTACAGTTATCCCTGGTGAAGTATTTCCAGCATTTTTATAAAAGCCACAATTACGCATTAAAAGTCTTGCTTCGTTACTTATTGTTATACCCATCAATGAACTAGTTGGTGGGATATCTTCACCAAATCTACAATCATACATTCTTGTTATGCAAGCATTTCCATCAAATAACCACCCATCTTGTGAAGATGGCCACATAACACAATTAAATAGCTCTACCACTCCGGGCGGTAAATTCCAATTCTTTCCTCTAATTTCACAGTTACGTAATTTATAACCATAATCGCTATCGGATATAGAAGTATGAAGTGCATCTTCTCCTATAGAACACTCTGATACTATACTATCTTCCGCTTCAAATACAAGACCACCAAGTATTTTTGTAAAACCTTGTCCGTGTCCTATTAAATGTAGTTTTTCTTGTATGTAAATCGGTACCGTATAATTTCCAGGATCCATAAAGATTACATCTCCTGCTATTGCATCTCTTAGTATAGCAATAGAATTTCCTGGATGCATTCTTTTTATTATATTATTTGTTCTCATTATACTATCTCCAGAATTTTAGTCATTTGACTTATATCTTTTTCAAATAACATAGTTTCAAGCTCTTTTACCGGTTGCTCTACTAAATGCTCAAAGTGTTTTATTTGGTCTCTTCCAATACTAATTCCACAGTTATTAGTCCTTAAAAAACTCTGAGCCGCTTCAAGATTGCTTGTTATTATAACTTTAACCCCCATTAAAAGGAAGTCTATCATTGTGTCTGGAATAACAATATCTTCGTTGTTATCAGCTTTAGTATATAATACATATTCACAGTCGCTATAAAGCCATAAGTCCTCTGGCTCTTGACAGACTATTGCTCGTTGAAATGTACAATCCTTAAATTCTTGCACACTTCCTAATAAACCATATGAAAACCCATGAACAGTATAATGTTTAGGTATTTCTAATAAATCTACCGGATTTACATAGTTAAAATCAACCGCTATCGAGTTATTCCGTTTAGGAAATATATCTTGTTTATAACAGTTTGTTAATCCAAGTATAATATTCCAGTTCTCTTCGTCACTTGATATTTGATCAAGAGTTTCTTTATTAAAAGCAGTTAAAGTAATCCCATAATCTGTTATAGGTAATAGTGCATGTTCAGTAGATATATCTATAATTAGTTTTTCTTTTGGTATTTGTTCCGTTATACATTTCCATGTTTCAGCACCAAAAGGAGTAGACAATATTACTTTATTCATTCCTTCTAAACAAGATAAATCTATATATTTGGATACTAATAAATAATACACTTGGTCATTCGTTATCTCTTTAACTAATTCTTTCAGTCTAAACATCCTTGCTGAAGGACGTTGACTTACTATACAAAACGGCATAGTTGATCCTTAACTGTTTTTGCCAATCTATCAGGCGAGTATACTCTTATTAACTTAGTAAATGCTTTATCTACACATTCTTGCCAAAATTCTTTTTCATGGTATAACTTTTTTAGTACTTCTTTAGCTTTATTTGTACCTCTTACCGGATCAAACGTTAAATCTGGAAACACTACTGTTTGCGCCTCAATTCTATTACTTCCAACAGAAGCACACCTCATACCAGCTAATGACTTAGTAAATCTTCCATCAACGTATCTACAATCCATACGTATTCCAGCAACATAATTTTTAAGCATCCTACAAAATGTTTCGTAGTCTGACTGGTTCTCCATTGATCCTTCTAAATTATAATTAGTTTCATTAGGAAAGTCCCATTCACCTATTGTATATATTTTTGTTAATAGTCCTAAATCACTTAGAACAGCAAATGTATAGTCGTAGCTTCTTCCGTGCTCTACATAAGCTACTATACTATTTGGTATTCGATCATTTTTATTGTTGTCTTTTGAAGTATAAAATGATTCTTCTTCACAAGGAGCCGGCAACCATATTACGTTTTTTCTTCCTCCTACTGCTTCAAAGAACGGTATTAATGTTTTTTGTAATGATCCAAAAACATCACAGTATTTAATACCCTCTCTTAATAAAAGTCTATGCTTTCTATCATAACATATTTCTATATCTTGTGCGTCTCCTTCCGTTAAACCAATAACAAAAGGAGCAGGTTTTAATTGTTTAAGTTTGTAAGGTAACTCAAGATGACAGCTATTAAAATTCACTATTACAGCATCATAGAAAGAAAATATAGTAAGTTCTTCATCTATGTGCGATTGACCGTGAAATATATCAGCTTGGAATAACCTTCCAACGCCTTCCGCTGAACTCCATTGTCCTTCATGTTTCCCAGCAGCTTTTAAACTACCGTCATGATTTGCTCCTATAAAAGCTACGTTTTTAAATATGTCTATCATAGTCCCATTATCCATTTAGTTATAAATTCACGTAAACCGGCTTCACCTATTAATAACCATATAACAATAGCTGCCCAAACTCTATCATATATTTGTTGTCTACGTTTTGTTTTTTTATCGTGGTTGTCTTGCCATCTTTCCTGGTCTGCTACTTTAGTAGCTACGCCGTTCTCAAGAATAGATAATATCCTTTTAGTATTCTTCTTTATAGCCTCATATGTTACTTCTAAAGCTCTAATACGTTCTTTGTCAGTCATACAGCACGCCGTATTTAATAACAGTATTAGCAGTCGGAATTTCTACAAATTCTTTCACTTGTAACATTAATTGTATTTCCTCATTTCTTGCTAAACCTTCGACACCAATTATCTTCATTCCTCTTAGTAAGGCTTCATAGATATGTTGTCTATCTTCTATGAATACTGTTACGCCACTATGATTTCGAAAGTACGGCATCAACAACCTCATCTGCTGTAATTTCATACATACAAGTAGAGTATCCTAAGTCCCCACAACAATAGTCGTTTGCCATATTTATATAGCAAGGTCTATAACAAGTAGTTGCTCCTTTTAATTTTTGTATCACTGTTGTATCTTTATATAACTTACAAATTAAAGCTCCGTTAGTTGGTCCAAATAAAGCAACTATAGGTTTACTTAACGCTCCAGCTATATGTAGTGGCCCAGTATCAGCTGTTACTATAATATCCATTTGATCTATTACAGTAACTAAACGCTCCATACCTATACCAACTACATATTCAATATTAACCAGACTCTTATCTCTTGCAATAGTTACTGGTCGAAATCCCTTATCTCTTAAACTTAATGCTACCTTAATCCAACGATCAAGTGGATAAGGTCTTGAGTGATCCGCTACTTCGAGTATTAATCCGACAAGTTTTTTATTGCTATTTGTAAATCTTTCATCTAAATGATGTTCTTTAGCTGTTAGATATGGCGGTATTGGTTCAACATCTAATGTTTCTGCAAATATTTCTATTCTATTCTTCTTTGGCTTCCAATCTACACTTGCTTTATAATCAATATAAGGACATTCTAAATCTATTAGTTTTCCATATTGTTCAATATTCCTTAAATAGTCTTGACAAAATACATGACAATCTATAAATGTTATTGGTAAGTGTCTAAACATCCAAGCATATTGACCTGGAAAAGATATAGTTAAGTCAATAAACGGGTTCTTTTTAAGTAGTGTCAAAATAGCTGGAAGAATCATTAGTATATCTCCCAGTCCTCCGGTGTTCCTTTCTATTAATACTTTATTTTGAGGCGCATCAGGATTTAACTTAATAAAATGATATTCTCTAAAACCATCTGCTTCAAAAGTGTTATCAAAAATACCCTTCCATCCGGGTGGCACACAAATCTTTCTACCGTGTTTATTAATAAAAAACTGATAAGCTTTTGACTTCTTAACTATATTATTCAATTGAACTCCTTGCAGGGGGAACTTTAATTCCCCCTGCCGGTTCATGTCACTTTACTGTGACTGGATGGAAACCAATGCTACGGGACGAAGCACGTTGCAACCCCATAGAATATCACAGGTACACTGTACACCTAAGAAACTTGCGTTATAAGCATACAACATACGCATGGCAACTCCATCCTGTTCCTTATATGTTCCCCGAGCACCTAAGCCTGGAGGCGGTAAAGCGAGTGGACGAGTTGCTAAGATCAATCCGTTTCGTTGGAAGAACATAGCATGGTAAAGTGTATCGCTTGGAGCTGTTGACACAATACGTGGGTCTGTGAAAACATCTGATCCTGCGATGCGCCCGATTGCACCCTCAGAGATAACCCCGCTCCGACCAATCTTTTCAGCACTTGTGAAACGACTAATCTGTAGCATATCTTCGTCCTGCACTGGATGAATGACAAGATAACGGTCGTTATCTTGCACTTCTCCAACTTCGAGATACCTACGTGCGGCAAGTATACCAGCTTCAGTAAGTGCTCCCGGTAATGTTATCGAGTTACCTGCCAGAGTGTACAAGGCGGTTAGACTGGAGTCAACTTCTTTGCTTAGCACCTTAATGGAGTCAATCATGTAACCGAGCATATTCTTTACAGCACTTTGTGCTTCCAGAATATCTTCGACCAAGAAGCTAACTTCGTAATGTTTGTTCAACAGTAACTGATGCTGTGAACCTTGTGGGTTCTGCAAAGTTACTGCTGTGTTTTCAGCTTTCGCCGTTGCTACCAGGACGCCACGTTCAGGGATATTTAATGTATCCCCCATCCTCTGTACCAGCGGTTCAAAATTTCGGTTAACCAACCGAGCCATCACTGCACCTTCATGGAATAATCCTAACGCCAAAGACGCCCAAATTTCCGGTACAAAGATATTTTGGTTGGAGATTCCCATTGTTCCAGACAATAGAATCACCTACCTTTCAGTAAAACTCCTTTCCGTGTAAACTCAACGCTGTTACACTATCAGCGAACGCAGAGTTGGCGGTCTGCTAAACCGAAAACAAATTAGCGGTTTGTTTGAAACCGTTATACTTTTTGTACAAACTCTCCTTTACCCATTCGTTCAAGTATAGTTGCGGCATTAGCCTGTATCTCCTTTGGAGACATTTCTAATATATCACCTAATGTACCTTTCTTAGAATCGATATTTGGTGATACAAGAAGGTTGTTACTAAGTAAGTTAGCGTTTTCTTCTCGCTCCAAGAAAGACTTAGTGGCATCAACTACATTTAAGTCTTTCATTTCCAGCTTTGGCTTATCTTCATCTTCCGATGTGTTGACTTCCATTGGAATAACTACTTGATACTTACCAGTCCACTTACCTTTCTCATTTTCAATCTCACGAACTTCCGCAGAAGCTCCTAACAACTGAACCACTTGTGACGGGCTATGTGCTCCGTTCTTTGTTGCGGCTTCAGTTATTTGGTTATTTACCATCTGTGTTTCAAAGAGTGCTCGGTAGTTATCACTTGTCTTAGTTGCTTTATCAATCTTACCGGTGAGTTCAGTTTTTAAGTCATCCATTCTCTTTGTCATCTTCTCGTCAGATGATAATGTTTCGTCTTCCAATGCAGCTATTTGAGCTTTAGTAGTTT
>SDBS01000232.1_pt1 | contig 50205 bp, 43 predicted proteins | sample 2277091 | NCBI WGS metagenome assembly SDBS01 (sample SAMN10404972, study PRJNA504765) | marine sediment metagenome | isolation source: marine sediment core GS10_PC15, 163 cmbsf | place: Arctic Ocean: Southern Knipovich Ridge | collected 2010 | reverse complement strand
CACCAACTCGAACACACGCACTTCCGCCATCCGCGGGCTGGTCGAGTCCATCGCCACGATCAAGCGCTCGAGCAGCGGCATGCTCTCCGCCGGCGCTTTGACCACCAGCGAGTTGGTCCGACGATCGGGCGTAATCAACAGCGCCTGCTGCAACGCGCTGGCGACCAGCTTCTTCCCGTCGGCGCTCTGGGCGACAAACTGCAACAGCGTCTGCCGGTTGGGGCTTAAGTTCGTCCCGCCCACCGGACGGTTCGTCAGCGCGCTGGTCAGGATCTGCCCCAGCTCGGTCGCGTCGGAGTTCTCGAGCTTCGGGCGGGCCATGGACCTGAAGCGGGAGAATATAGAGATAGAAGAGTTTATCACCGGCGTCATCGCGGGGTACCGCGGCGTGGAGGATGTCTCGATCGAATACGCCGGCGGGAGCGGGGCCGTTATGGCCGACCCGGAGGCGCTGCGCAAGATACTGGTCAATCTCATCGAGAACGCCCTCGAGGCGATCGCCGGCGGAGGTGAGATCGTCGTGGAGCACGAGGTCGCAGGCGGCCTGGCTGTGATAAGCGTCTCGGATACCGGCATCGGGCTTTCCGACGTTGATGAGGAGAAGCTGTTCGAGCCCTACTTCTCGACGAAGACGAACGGAACAGGGCTGGGGCTGGCTATCTGTCAGAGCCTCGCGCACGAGATGGACGGCGAGATAGAGCTTCGGAACAGGGAGGACGTGCGAGGGGTAAAAGCTGTTGTGACACTCCCCGCGGTAAAGGAGGGCCAGGGCTGACGAGGATATAGTCGATTTACACTCCCCTAACGGTGATCGAGATGTTAAATCGGATCGCTTTGCTGCTGGTTGTTTCGATCGTGATACTGACGGCCGTTTCTGGAGGGGCCTGCGCCCAGGAACCGATGAACTGCATCCTTCCCCGTGACGGGATGAACGATGACGAAATCGTGTTGCTCGTGACCGGCCTGATACTTGTCGGGACTAACCTGGTTCTTGTCGCGCATAACACCGCCAGGCTGAATGCCGATGATCCGAGTGGGGCCGGGGGAATGGGAGGTATCCTGTTCGGGGCTCTGGGTATGGCTTACGGGGTGCTGTGCGTAGGCTATTCGGATGAGGCAGAGCTCAGGTTCACGGGTATGGGATGTGCGGCCGCCGGGGCAGCCTCATTCTATTTCGGAGTACGGAGTACAATGGCATCAAACAGGAAGTACGATGAGGCGCAGGAACAGGGGATGGTGATCGATCCCATCCTTATAGATGATGGAACGGGGAGGCTGGGGCCTGGAGTGCAGGTGAGCTGGTCGTTTTGAGACAACAGAGTCATGCAGAACTAATGACTGGCGAACCGATGACTCTTGCCAATTGTTTGGGAGATGCGCCAAGGATCAATAGAGATCTAACCAGAAGATCCATTGAGACTGACGGGTCGCCGGTCTCCATCTTGGCGATTCGAGACTGACTGGAATGAACAGCATGGGCAAGTTGATCCTGAGTGAGCTTTTTCTTCTTACGCCTTTCCTTAAGGTATCGAGAGAGCGCCAATTTCATTTCGATGTAGGCAACTTCCTCTTCGGAAAGATCAAGGAAATCCTGAACGGATCCTACCTTCCATCCGGCCTTCTCAAGCTTATCTTTTTTAGTCCTTTTCATTGCTTAGTCCATTTCATCATAGGCTCTGAGTCTGGTTTTCGCGGCTTCGATTATATCTTTGGGCGTTTTCTGTGTCTTTTTGCTGAACACATCCGCAATTACAATTGCATCAGGATCGATTCGGTATATGATTCTCCATGTAGTTGTTCGGTCAACGATTCTCAATTCATGGCATCTTCGTCCAATAGTCGGCATCGGGCGAGAATGCGGAAGACCAAGCTTCTCACCGAGTTGAAGCCTGCGGAGCAAGAACCCTGCTTCCAGGCGGGCCACCTGAGTAAAGGGCGGAGTTTTCACCTCGCCTTCAAGCCAGGCGAGAGGCTTGCTTTTGTAGTTCATCCATTTAAGAATATGTCATATATGACATATTGTCAAGTGCAATAAATGAGCCAGCTAAAAGGATATTTGTATGGCCGGGTCGCTCGGGTGCATGTAGTTGCCGCCGTGGCGGCCGTATTGTTACTGTCGGGCTCTGCCGGCGTTCTTGCCCAGGGACACCGCTCCGACGGCGGGGAGACCTCAAGCAGGCGTGAAGAGAACGGCAGGGTGAGGGCCGACGATTACCGCGTCACCGTGGCGCGGCTCAAGTACGGCGGTGGAGGGGACTGGTATGCCGATCCATCCTCGCTGCCCAACTTTCTCGGTGAGTTTGAGAGGCGAACGGGGATTCCGACCGGATCGATAGAGAAGGTCATCGAGGCGGGGGATCCGGAACTTTCCTCGTTTCCGTTTTTATACATGACGGGGCACGGGAACGTTTCCTTTTCCTCGACGGAGTTCGAGCGGCTGCGCAGTCACCTGCTGGCCGGCGGGTTCCTGTACGCCGACGACAATTACGGGATGGACGAGTCGTTCAGGAAGGTAGTCGCGCTCCTCTTTCCGGGTCGCGAGATGGCTCTCGTTCCACTCGACCATCCGATCTACAGCTCGTTCTATGAGCTCGACGGCCCGCCGAAGATCCACGAGCACAACGGCAAGAGGCCCGAAGGATGGGGGATATTCGACGGGGACAGGCTGATGCTCTTCTACACCTACGAAAGCGACGTCGGGGACGGGCTCGAGGACCCCGATGTCCACGGCGATCCGCCGGCGAAGCGTGAGCTGGCAGTGCGGATGGCAGTCAATGTCTTCTACTACGCGATGACGAGGTGACGGGGGCGGACCGAAAGATGCACTACGAGGACAGCAACAGTTCATTCCGGAAAAAGATCGCCGGGCTCAGTTCAATGCGGAGGCGCACGGCTGTTGCCGGCGTCATCGCTACACTGCTGCTCCCCGTGATATCCGTGTGGATCGTTCTTTACCTCATGTCGCTGGTCTCCGGGGCCGGGCGGTATTTTCCGATAATCACATTTACAGTCTTCTGGCTGGTTACCGCTATTGCCGTGGTCGCGGCCGCCGTGCGGCTGGCTGCCGCCTCCGGCGGGGCGGTTTGTACCGCTGCCGAGCTCGGTGAGAGTTCGGGCAGAGGGAGCCTCTTCGTATCGGCGCTCGAGTTCGCGCGGGGCGGCGAGCGGCTTGCTGCCTATTCTCCGTTCCTCGTCTCGGAGACGGTCCGCCGTGCGGGAGAGGAACTGGATGAGATCGATCCCGGGCCTGTCTTCGTATCGGCGGGAAGGCCGGGGCCGACGGCTGCCGCGTTTGTGCTGGGGATCATTGTACTTCTGTTCGCCTTCTTCGATTCAGATGGCTCGCTGCATGTGGCTTCGTATGTATCCGACCCTCTCTATTCCTTTCGCGTGGAGCCGGTGAACGGGCTTACGGTGCCGGGGCGCGAGATCGCAGCCGTATCGGGGGAGGATGTGACTGTCTCGGCGGTGAGGCTCGGGTCGCGCCGCGACCAGGTCGAGATAGAGTGGAGCACAGTGCCTGACATCTGGCGCTCCGAGGAGATTACGGCGGGGAGCATCGGTGAGGGCGAGGCGGAGCTGGAGAGATTTACATACACATTTGCCGATCTTCGCGAGGATGTTGCTTTTAGATTTGCGAGCGGCGATGAGACGACCGCCGAGACAAGGATCGTCGTCGAGAGACGGCCGGTGATCAACCGGATCTCCGCCCGGCTCGACCATCCTGCCTATACCGGCATGCCGGATGAGACGATCGAGACACTGACCGGTCGGATAATCGCGCCCGCCGGGACGAAGGTGACGCTTGCGGGCGAGACGAGCAGGCCGGTCCGTTCAGGGGGGATGAGGTTCGCGTCGGGGGGCAGTTCGGAGATCGTTCCCACAGCATCGGGCTTTACCGGGAGCTTTACGATCAGCGCCCGGGATACCGTGTATATAACGGTAACGGGCGACAACGGCCTCGATTGCGAGGTGCCGTTCCGGGTGCCGGTCGTTCCTGTCGCCGACAGGCCGCCCGTGATCGAGATACTGGCGCCTGACGACGGCGACCTGCTTCCCCGCTCTCAGAGGATCAGGCTCGTCCTTCGCGCCGGGGACGATTACGGGCTCTCGAGGATCAACCTCTACTACATGCTCGAGCGCCGCGGCGGCAGCTGGAAGACGGTCGAGATATTCCCCGACGGGCAGCCCGGTGCGGGCAGGATCGAGGGGCCGTTCGACTGGTCGCTCGCCGATGAACGGATAATGCCGGGCGACAGGGTCCTTTTCTATCTCGAGGCGAGGGACAACAACGCCGTTTCGGGGCCCCTGTCGACGCGGACCGAGACGAGGACGCTCCGGGCACCTTCGCTCTCCGAGCTCTACGCCGATTCTCGCGATCGCGAGGACCGCCAGAAGGAGAACATGGAGGATATCCTCGAGGAGGGACAGGAGATCAGGAAACGGATCTCCGAACTATCCGAGGAGATACGCGCCGAGGGTCAGATGGACTGGAGCCGCCGCGCCGAGGCGGGCGAGCTGCTCGAGCAGCAGAAGCGGCTGCAGGACAAATTGAATGAAGCGGCCGGGAGGCTCGACGAGACCCTCGAGTCGCTCGAGGCGAACCGGATGACCTCTGCCGAGGTCGGAGAGAAGCTCGAGCAGATACAGGCGCTCATCCAGAAGATCGAGAGCGAGGAGCTGCGCGAAGCGATGGAGAAGCTCCGGGCGATGATGGAGGAGGCCGATCCCGACCAGGTCGCCGCGGCGATGCAGGATATAGAGATGACGACCGACAAGCTCATGGAGAGCCTCGATCGCACGATCGAGCTTCTCGAGAGGCTCCTCGACGAACAGAAGGTCGAGGAGATGATGCGCAGGATGGAGGAGATGATCGCCGAGCAGCGGGAGCTGCGCGATTCGACCGAGGCCGGCGGCACCGAGGAGACGGCCGACGATCAGGAGCAGCTCGGCGACGAGTTCGGCGAGTTCGAGGAAGACCTGGGGGAGTTCTCCGAGCAGTCGGACGACTCGCGGACCCCGGGGCTCGAGGAGATGGCCGAGCAGGCCTCCTCTTCGGGCGTGGATTCACTGATGAAATCAGCCGCGGGCGATATCCGCGAGGGCCAGATGGATAGCGCGTCGAGCTGCCAGGCGCAGGCGATCAGGAAGATGCTCTCGCTCTACACGAAGCTCGGGAAATGCCAGATGTCGATGTCCTCGATGATGGACGCGCAGGTAGATCAAGAGATAGAACGCGCCGTTGTCGAGCTGATCGAGATGTCGCAGCTCCAGGAGGAGTATGCCGCGATGCTCGCTCATTCGGGCGGGAAACTGCCGGTCCGCACGATGATCGGGGGACAGCTAGAGATAAGGGACGCCGTCTCGACGATCACCGATGAGCTCTACGCCATAGCGAGGAAGAGCCTGAGGATATCGCGGGACGCATTCACGGAGCTCGGCATCGCAATCGCCGCCATGGAGGAGGCGATGACCGAGATAGAGTCGAGAAAGGCGGGGGATGCGGCCCGTACGGCGGCCCGGGTCCCCGAGAGGATCAACCTCGCGGCGATAAGGCTCCTCGAATCGACCTCGTCGAGCGGATCGTCGGCCAGCGGAGGCGGGCAGGGGATGCAGAAACTCTCCGGCGGCCAGAGCCAGATCGACAACGGCATGCGCGACCTTCTCGGCGGACAGGGGCAGGGTTGGTCGATGGAGCAGCGGGCCGCGATGTCGCGTATCGCCGCCGAGCAGCGAAGCATGGAAGACCTTCTCGAGCAGATGCTCGAGGAGGGCAGGGGGGCGCAGCAGATGCTGGGCGACCTGAGTGACCTCGGCGGGGATATGGAGGAGATCGCGCGGCAGCTCGAGCGCGGTGAGCTGGACAGCGAGCTTCTCGAACGCGAGGAGCGGGTGCTGAGCAGGCTGCTCGAATCGCAGAGATCGCTCAACCGGCGTGATTACAGCAGGCGCAGGGAGAGCCGCACGGGCGGCGAGCTGCGGGCCGTGGATCCCGGTATGCGCTCATATGCGCCAGATGAGAGGGAGGTCCTCCTCGACAGGATAAGGCGCGCGATGAGAGACAGAGGACCTGCCGAGTACGAGGAGCTCAACAGGCTCTACTTCAGGGCCCTCTCGGGGAAAGCGAGGGATCTGCGATGAGCAGGCTCATATCGGCGCTCCTTCTCTTCTCGCTGGCGCTCGTCCCCGCGGGCGTGCTCAGCGCGCAGGATACCAGCCTCGACGGCGCGGCGAGGGCGCTGCGCGCGGAGGCGATCGCCGCGATGACGGGCGGGGATTACCCCGGCGCGATCGATCTGTTCAGGGAATTCAACGAGAAATATCCGGACCGGTACGAGGTGACGATGTATCTCGGGAAGTGCTATCTGGCCGAGGGGATGTTCGACGAGGCGATAGTACATCTCGAGGGAGCGCTGCTGAGGCGGCCAGCCGACTACCAGCTGACCGAGATGCTCGGCCAGGCCTGGCTCGAGAAGGGTGAGCGGGAAAAAGCGGTTACGGTATGGCATTCGATCCTGACCGAAAAGGAAAAGGATGTATCGAGATATCTGCAGGTCTCCAGGGCCGAATGGAACGCGGGGATGTTCGACCAGGCGATCTCGACATTGAAGGAGGCGCGCAGGTTTCCGAGGCACTACGCGCGGTTCACCGCGGAGATCGTGAGGATGGAGAGGACGAGGGGGAACCACCGCGGGGCGTTCATCGAGGCGCTGCCCGGGTTCGAGATGGAAGAGCTGCCCGACCTCGGGCGCGCTTCACAGGCGATCCGTTCGTTCAGAGAGGCGGGCAGGCCCCCCGAGCTGATCGCCGCCGCGGATTCGTTCGCAACGGGGGGGAAGAAGAACGGGCCGTTCTTTCACACGCTGCATGCCGCCCTGCTCGTCGATGTCGACGACTTCAGCGCAGCGGGGCATTACCTGATCCTTGCCCGTTCCGGCAAGGTGCCGGAGAGGGATCTCTACGCATTCGTACTCTATCTCTATACACTGGGATCGAAGGCGGGGGATCCGGCCTTCGAGAGCTACCTGAGACAGGCATCCTCACTCCTTGTCCGCAGATACCCCGAATCGCCGAGGGCTCCGCGGATCCTGCTCGAGGGAGCGCAGCATGCGGAGCTCGCGGCGCGCCGCGGCGGCCCGCTTGAGGGGGAGTCCGCCGCGCTGGCCATCGCGCTGGCGGACAGCACGATAAAGCACAAGCGCGGGAGGCCGTATGCGGAGAAGGCCCTGCTGCTGAAGGCGAGGGTATCCCTCGAGCTTCTCCGCGATCCCGACGCGGCGATCCGGGCGGTAGATTCGGGGCAGTGGCGGCACCCGAACATGGCCCGTGAGGCTTCGGCGATACGGCTCGAGGCACTGGTCCTGTCGGGACGCTGGGAGGAAGCGATGAAGAGGTTTGCGGCGCTGGCCGCCTCTCCTGACTCATCGCTCGCCGCATCGGGCAAATACGGCACAGGCATGGTACTGTTCTATCGCGGTGATTTCGACGAGGCGGCAACGGTCCTCTCGGAAGTCGCCGCCGAGGCCCCGTGGAGCAAGTGGGCGAATGACGCACTCGCGGTAGCGGTCCTCGTGCGCAGGGCGGAGGATGAGGACCCGGCGGTCCTCGCCTCGTTCGCTGCGGCGATGTCCTCCGATGGAAGCGGCAGGTACGGCGAGGCGGCGGATTCGCTGGCGGCCGCTGCCGGGCGGTTCCCCGGATCGGCGCTGGCGCCCGAGGCGTTCTACGAGAGCGCTCTGCTCCTCGAGCAGGCGGGCAGGCGCGCCGAGGCGGCCGCGATGCTCGAGAAGATAGCGGAGACCTATCCGCTGAGCAGGGCGGCGCCGCGGGCCGTGGAGACACTCGCAGGCATCCACGAGGATGATGACCCCGATGAGTCGGCGCGGTGGTACGCGCTCTTCCTCGAGCGTTACGGGGAGGATCCCTGGGCGACGAGGGTCCGCAGCAGATACATGAGGCTGAGAAAGAGCATCTCAAAGGACGAAGAGGAGACATGAGAGCATTCAGGGCTGTGATCATTGCGATTGTCATCATGGCGGCTGCGCCTGCTGCGGCGCTTGCCGACTTCCTCGTGCCGATGGATCTCTCGCAGTCCAACCACCTCAAGGCATACGGCCTCGCCTGGTACGTCCTGGGCAGGGGCGGCAATGTCCGGTGGCTCCTCAACTACCGGGGCGGGTCGTTTCTCATGCCCGAGACGGCGGGCATCACCCTCGAGGCGCAGGCGCGGGGCGTGAGTATGGAGCGTGTCAGCGGATCCGATATCGCGGCGATACTCCGGGAGATCGACATTTCCAACATGGAGGTCGTTCTGCTCGAGAAGGCGCCCGAGATAGCGATATACGCTCCGCCCAACAAGCAGCCGTGGGACGACGCGGTGATGATGGCCCTCGAGTATGCCGGCATCCCGTATAAGACTGTCTACGACCGCGAGGTCCTCGCCGGCGGGCTCCAGCTCTACGACTGGCTCCATCTCCACCACGAGGATTTCACCGGCCAGTACGGGAAGTTCTATCGCGGTTACCGTGCGGCCGAATGGTATATCAGGCAGCAGATCCTCTACGAGGAGATCGCCGAGGCGCTCGGCTATGACAAGGTCTCCGAGGAGAAGAAGGCGGTCGCTGAGATGATCCGCGAGTATGTCCGGAGCGGAGGATTCCTCTTCGCGATGTGCTCGGCGTGCGACACTGTCGAGCTGGCGCTCGCGTCGCGGGGCATCGACATCGCTCCGCGGCAGTTCGACCATGACGGGACGACGCCGGGTTGCCAGGACAAGCTCGACTACACGAGATGCTTCGCCTTCGAGGGCTTTGTCCTCGAGATGAACCCGATGGTATATGAGTTCTCTGATATCGACATGACGATGGCGGCGGCCGAGAGGGGAGAGGGGAACGACTGGTTCACCCTCTTCGAGTTCTCCGCGAAGCACGACCCGGTGCCGACGATGCTCGTGCAGAACCATGTCTCCGTAATAGAGGGGTTCATGGGACAGACGACCTCGTTCAGGAAGAGCCTGCTGAAGAAGAAGGTCCTCGTGATGGGAGAGGTCAAGGGGGCGGGCGAGGTCCGCTACCTGCACGGCAACTTCGGGAAGGGGACGTTCACCTTCTTCGGGGGCCACGATCCCGAGGACTACCAGCACTTCGTCGGCGACCCGCCGACAGACCTCGACCTCTACCGCAACTCTCCGGGATACAGGCTTATCCTCAACAACATCCTCTTCCCCGCGGCGAGAAAGAAGGAGCAGAAGACCTGATGGAATTTCGACCTGTCAAAGCAGTTGAGACAGATGCCAGGGAGGTGTTCTCGCTGGTAGCCGCCTGCCGCGAGGCTATGGAGGGGACGGAGATGGAGCAGTGGCCCGACTTCTATCCCGACCTCGATGTAGTAAACGGCGATATCGAGCGGGGAGCCCTCTGGATCTACCGCGAGGAAGGGGCGCTCGTCGCCGCGATGACCGTCGACGACATCCAGCCCGAGCCGTACGGCGGGATCGACTGGAAGTACGGCGGGCTCTATATCTGCGTGCACCGCCTTGCCGTCGATCCTGCGAGACGGCGGGAGGGTATAGCGGGCAGGATGATGGTGTTCGCCGAGGAGATGGCCTTCCGCAACGGCCACAAGTCCGTCCGGCTCGACACATACGGCCTCAACACGGCGGCGGTCAGGTTCTACGAGGAGCTCGGATACAGGAGGCGCGGGATAATCTACCTGCCGAAGAAGACCGGAGAGTACATCTGTTTCGAGAAGAGCCTGGCGCCCCTCTCACCCGATATGCTCTATTCGCTCATCGCAGGGAGCAGGAGCGTCCGGAGGTTCAGGGAGGACGTAAAGGTGAGCCACGAGAGACTCGTAGAACTGGTCGATCTCGCGAGGCACGCCCCGTCGGGCGGGAACATGCAGCCGCTCAAGTTCATGCTCTCCCGGGAGCCTGCGAGAAACGGGATGATATTCCCGCACCTCAAGTGGGCGGGGTACATCAAGGACTGGGACGGGCCGGAGGAGGGAGAGAGGCCTGCCGCCTACATCGTCATCCTCGGAGATACGGAGATCGCCGGGACATTCGGCACCGACCACGGCATCGCCGCACAGACGATCATGCTCGGCATCGCTTCGATGGGGCTGGCAGGGTGCATCATCGGCTCGGTCGACCGCAAGGGGCTGCGCGTCGTCCTCGGGATCCCGGTGAGGTACGAGATACTCTACGTCCTGGCAATCGGCTATCCGGTCGAGAAAGTGGTCCTGGAGGATGTGGAGGGTGACGATATCAAATACTGGCGGTCAACCGACGGTGTCCATCACGTACCGAAGAGGTCGCTCGACGATCTGCTGTTCGAACCGTAAGATTATCTTACGCGCCTGATGATCGCCGCGACCCGTCTCTCCATCGCTTCGTAGTGGGAGCCCTTCCAGTAGATCCGCCCGCACTGCCCGCACTCGTGAAACTCCCTGAAATCGCGGAATATACGTGGTGGAACACGTTCCGATACCTCTTCCCGGGCTATCACGGTGAGTGGGGCGTTGCATTCGAGGCATAGGGTGAACGGGGCGAACTGCGGGTCCGCGCCGATCGCGGTGAAGAGCTCGGCGATCATCTCCGCCGCGCCCGAGAGGCGCAGTATCACCGGCGGCGTGCCGGACCGGTCGACGGCCCGGGTGGCGGTCGTAACGGCCGTCCGTCCGCCCGTTTCCGCGTCTGTGAGAAGTAGGTGGCTGCGGCCCGGGACCGCCAGCTCACAGTCGAGCCCGAGCATCCGCATCTTCCTGCAGAGTCCTCCGAGCATCCCGTCGAGCAGAAAACGAGGTCCCATAGTCGCTGTACCTCGGCCGGGGAAGGCGGTAAAACAGTTCAATTTCCCTTGACAGCATATCAGAAAATCTTAAAGATATGTCCCACAAAGGTTGGGATGTCGTGTTTCGGTGGTGATTAACGCGGAGATGGAGGTGAAAGTCCGGTGTGAGGGGATGCCGGATGGGGAACATGCCTGAAGACTTTACTGAGTGTCTGAAGTGTAAACAGGGCGTTCTTCTGCCCCTTTCAGATTATGGAAGGGACGGTGCGCCGATCCGCTACAAGGCCTGGGTATGCAATAACCCGGATTGCGGCTTCAATATCAGGATCGACAACGGAGAGCTCAGCTTCGGAAAGACTATGGGCCATTCGTCCAAGTGAACCTGATATAAAAGGTTAATGACTACAGAGGGGGGACTCGATGTTCCCCCTCTATTTTTATGTCCGGTGCGCGGTATGCCGGTTGAACACTACGAGCATCGCGAGCAGCATGACAGCAGAGACGACGAGCCATCCGGCGTCGGGAGGGGACCATTCGAAGTCCCGGATCGTGTCCTCGCTGATGTTGTTGAGCCTGTAGAGGGAGAAGAGGTTGAAGATCGCGTGGATGATCACGGTGTATGTCAGTGAGCCGGTCCTGTAGAAGACATATGCGAGGATGATCCCGAGAAGCGTCACCCCGGGGATGAGATAGGTCACACCGTGGGAGAGGGCGAAGACGATGGCTGAGATGAATATGGCGGCTGTCGCGGTCATGTTCCTGTGAAAGATGGCCTGGACCGTCCCGCGGTAGAGGAGCTCCTCGCCGAGGGGCGTGATCAGTCCCAGCCCGACGGCCATTCCGATGAAGTGCCACCCCCCTTTGGGCTTGAACGCGAGAAGAATATTGATATAATCGGAATCCACCTGCCGCCCCCGCCGGAACAGCCATGAAAGAGCATCGACGGGGTAGATGGCGGCCGCCGCGATGAGGATCACGAGGGCCGTTGTCGTGGCGTCGGGGACCAGGATCCTGAATTCGCCGGTGAAGCTCAGGCCGTACCGTCTGGTTATGATTGCCAGGGGAAGGATATAACCGAATATCCCCGGCAGGATCACCGACAGGACGACATTCCCGTTGAGATAGAGGATCCCGATAAGGGACGAGGCCATCAGGAAACAGGCAAAGGCGTAGATCAGCAGGAACCAGTTGTTCATCCTGCCGAAGAGACCCGGCTCCAGTTCTTTTTTCTGTTCTTCCACGGGGATTGACTATATAGCCGGCCGTTCGGCCCGGCAAGCGGAAAGGGCGCCATGATAAAGCTCATCATCTTCGATCTCGACAACACCCTGACTGATTTTATGAAGATGAAGGATGAATCGATAATCGCCGCGGTCAGGTCGATGATCGACGCCGGCCTCGATTTTCCCGAGGAAAGGATAAACAAGGAGATCTACAGGATCTACGATGAGGAGGGGATCGAGTACCAGAAGGTCTTCAACAAGCTCCTCGTCGACCTGATAGGCCACGTCGACTACCGCATCCTCGCGGCGGGGATAGTGGGGTACCGAAAGGCCCGGGAGGCGGCGCTCGTCCTCTACCCGCACGTCAACCGCACCCTGCTGACCCTGCTGAAGAAGGGGCTGCGGCTTGCCGTTATCTCCGACGCGCCGAGGCAGGAGGCCTGGATGAGGCTCTGCTACCTCGGGCTTCACCACATGTTCGACACGGTCATCGCCTTTGAGGACACCGGCGAGCGCAAGCCGAGCCCGGTGCCGTTCCGCCTGGCGCTCGAGCGCATCGGCATCGAGCCGACCGAGGCGCTGATGGTCGGGGACTGGCCGGAGCGAGACATCGCGGGAGCCGGGGAACTCGGGATACACACTGTATTCGCCCGTTACGGGGACACCTTCGGGACGGGGGAATCGGGAGCGGATAACGAGATTGACGATATTTTCGCGCTCGTCGGCATCGTCGATGAGCTGAATGGGATGAAGCCTGAGAGGGAATAATATGCACGTCGTGACGAATGAGCAGATGAGGCTCCTCGATGAGGAGACGATCAAGAGGTTCGTGCCGGGGCTGACGCTGATGGAGAGGGCGGGCCAGGGGATCACCGACGCGATCCTCGAGCTGGCAGGGAGCGCCGAGGACCTCCACGTCTCGATATTCCTCGGCGGCGGCAACAATGCCGGCGACGGGCTCGTCGTGGCGAGACTGCTCACAGAGGAGCACGTGAAGTGCACGCTCTTCTACCTCATCGAGCCGAAGGACTTCTCCCCCGACGCGTTCAAGAACTTCGCGAAGCTGGCGAAGCACCGCAAGGCCAGCGCGATAGAGGAGGTCAACCTCTTTCTCGAGGGCTGGGAAGACAAGGTCATCAAGGGATTGGCCGAATGCGACCTGATCCTCGACGCACTCCTCGGGACGGGGATAAGCAGCCCCGTCAGGGACAACTGCGCCGGGATCATCGCGCTTATCAATCATTCGGGCCTTCCCGTCATGTCTGTCGACATCCCCTCGGGGGTCAACGGAACGACGGGAGAGGTGATGGGGACGGCCGTCATGGCCGACATCACCGTGACGATGGCGCTGCCCAAGACCGGATTGCTCTTCTATCCGGGGAAGGCGTTCACCGGATCGCTCGAGGTGGTCGATATCGGCATCCCCGACGAGGTCATCGATGCCTCCGGGCTGGACACATGGATACTCGACGAGATGGCCGCCCTGGCCGACCTGCCCCATCACAGGCCCGACACGCACAAGTTCCAGAGGGGATCGCTGCTGATCGTCGCGGGAAGCAGGCGGTATGCCGGCGCCGCATCGCTCTCTGCCGTATCGGCCCTGAGGACAGGCTGCGGGATCGTATATCTCGCCGGGCCGGAGTCGATCCGGACCGCCGTCCAGGCGGCATTCCCCGAGATAATATTTGTATCGCTCCCCGAGACGGAGCAGGGGGCGATAGCTGCCTCCGCGCTGGAGATTCTTTTCAAGGAGATAAAGTTCGATGCCGCGGCGATCGGGCCGGGGATGACAGACGGGAAGGAGACAGCGGGGTTCGTGAGAGATTTCGTGGCGAGGTGCGATAAGCCGCTGCTGATCGACGCTGACGGCATCAATGCCTTTGCAGGACTCTACGGAGAGCTCAGGGCCCTGTCGAAGGACAGGGGCATCATAATATCGCCCCACTCTGGAGAGCTGAAGAGACTGACCGGCATAACGGTGCCCGGCGGGCCCGACGAGCGGGCCGACACGCTGAGGAAAATCGTGCTGGATACGGGGATCACGCTCGTCCACAAGGGGGCGCCTACTGTCATCGCGCATGCCGGGGGCAGGCTCGACGTCAACGTCCACGGCCATTCGGGGATGGCGACCGCGGGGAGCGGCGACGTCCTCACGGGAGCTATCGCCGGGATGCTCGCCCAGGGCGCCTCGCCCGACGAGGCGGCAAGGATCGGCGTGTATGTCCACTCGAGGGCGGCCGAGATCGCCGCCGAACTGACAGGCGAGTGCGGGATGCTCGCCGGCGACTGCTCCGACTCCCTGCCGATGGCGATCAGGGAGCTCGAGGAGCTCACGCCTTAGCCCGGGTAACTGGAAGTGATCCTGTAACAGAAAGAAAGGAAGTCATGAGTTTCCTGAACCGATCCCCGGAGAAGAAGGTCCACGATGCTCCGGCGGGGTTCTTTGTAATCGGCATTGCCGTGGGGATGGTCCTCATGACGATCCTCTTCAGATACTTCGAGCCGGCTATCAAATCGTGGGGAGGGTATTCGTGGGCCCATTTTCCGCTGCTTGCCGTTTACCTCGGCATTACTGTTGTTATCTGGAGAAAGTTCAACCGCGATTTCAGGAAATTATTCAAGAGCGAATGAATCGATACCACAAGAAGGAGGAGACCGTGAAGAAGTTCTTTGCAGTAGCGTTGCTGATAGCGTGCATGTGTATTTCTGTTCAGGCTGAAGAAGGAGAAACAATTGTGAACCTTTTAGATGGAGCGCCTTACAGTGACAAAGGTATGGGCAAGCAGAAGCTTGTAGACGAGGATTACCTCTGGATGATGCAGGCCGCGCTGAAACCCGGGCAGGCAGTGCCCCAGCACAATGCGAATTCCAATGTGCATATCATCATCCTGGACGGGGAAGTCGTGATCAATCTGTCCGGAAAGGATGTCATCGCGAAGAAGGGCGACCTGGTGCCTGTCGCTTTCAAGACGGCGATGAACATAAAAAACAATTCCGAAGCGAACGCGACATTCGTGATCATCAAGACCCCCAACCCCGGTCAGATGGACAAGTAAGGATGTAAGATCTCTGGGAAGCCGGTAACAGGAAGGAACCTTTATCAAGGGAGGGGCCCCATGAAAAGATCGAGTTTCAGCTTCGCGCTGGCGATCATCCTGGTCGTCATCGTTTCCGGATCTGCTGCCGCCGAGACGTTTCTGTTCAAGAACATTCCGAACGACACGCCTACGATCGGATTGCGGTTCCTGAGGCCGAATTTCAGCCATGACACTGACCTGGCCGTTTATTCGGGCATCTATGACCTGATGGTGAATCTTCCGATCGATGAGAGGTGGAGTATCGAAGGCTCCCTGCCCTATACCTGGCTGTCTGACGGAGGAAACACCGATACGGAGACCTATATAGGCAACATATACGCCGGGATGCAGTACATGCGCAAATCGGGAAACAGCAAAAGCATAATCTCCTTCGGCGCCTATCTTCCGACAGCAAAGGATGATTTGGGGCACATGATCTTCGGGGCGGTCACCAACAGCGAGAATGTGTATAAATATCTCTCCGATACCACCACGCTGACAGGAAATTACGCCTGGTTCACAGTCTCCGATAAGGGGGCAAGGCTGGGCCTGGAAATCGGCCCGGACGTGACCTTGTCAAGCGGAGAGGAAACAGAATATCTCGTGCATTACGGGCTCACTGTCGGGTACCGGGGAGAAAAGTGCCTGATCGCCACCGAGCTTCTCGGTCAGGCGATAATATCGGAGGATTACACCGATTTCAGTGATCACTTCAATCATTCGATCGACTTCGGAGCCAGCTTTATCAGCAGGCGCTTTGTGCCGAGCGTGTTCTACAAGATATACTTCGATGAAGACTTCACGGACCTGGTCGACGGAGTCCTCGGGATCAAAGTGGAATTGATCATGTAAGGCGCGGCCGGAAGAGACAGGTTATCGGTTTAACGCGGGGATATCCGGAATGACATCGTCGACATCCGGGACAGGGAAGGTATCCGGCCTGATACCGGGGCTGGTCCTCGCGCTCGCCGTGATGCTGTTTTCCGTGCTGCTGACGAAGGCAGCCGGTTATCTGCTGCCCTGGGAGAAGAATCCGCTGAGCCCGATGCTCGTCGCGATCATCCTCGGAATGACGATCAGGACGACTGTTCCCCTGCCGGAATCATTCAATGCCGGGATAACATTCGGTGTCAAAAGGGTGCTGCGCTTCGGGATCATCCTGATGGGGATCCGCCTGAGTATCTTCTCGGTTCTGGAGATCGGTGTGTCGGCCCTGGGAATGGTCGTTCTCTGTATCGTCACGGCGCTGGTCGTGACGATGCTGATCGCCAGGCGGCTGGGGGTGAGCGACAGGCTCGGTACGCTGATAGCAGCGGGTACCAGCATATGCGGGGTAAGCGCCATCGTCGCGACGAGCCCGGCGATTGGCGCGAAAGAAGAAGAGACGGCCTACGCCGTGGGTACTATCACGATCTTCGGCATCCTCGCTACGATAGTCTATCCATACATGGTCGAGCTGGTCATGCACCTGCCGGTGGCCGGTGCGGGGTTTTTCCTTGGCACATCGATCCACGACACATCTCAGGTGACGGCGGCATCTCTGGTATACGATCAGCTCTGGTCGCTGAAAACGGCGAGCGGGATAACGGGCGCCGACATAGCGATCACCACCAAGCTGGTGCGCAATACATTCATGATAGTCGTGATCCCGTTTCTCGGGTTCCTGGCCGGAAGGAAGAATGCCGGTACGGTCGCGGGGCCGGGGATCCGGATCATGAAATATGTTCCGCTCTTCGTCTTCGGGTATATGGCGATGGGGATAGTGAGGACGCTGGGGGACCACTTCTTCGGCGCCGACAGTCCTGCCTGGGCCGGCGCATGGAACGGTGTGAAAACGGTCGCGACATACACCATCGCTGTCGCTATCACCAGCGTCGGGCTGAGCACCGACATAAGGAAGCTGTCGAAACTCGGGTACAGGCCGTTTGTCTGCGGGCTGGTCGTGGCGCTGTCGGTGGGGGTCGTAAGCTGGCTGCTGGTGACACGACTGGGGCGCTACCTGTCAATATGATCTGCGCTTGACAGTATGGCCGCTTGTGATTACAATGTAATCACAAGGAGTGATTCTGAGATGAAGTCCAAGATCGTTAAAATAGGGAACTCACAGGGTATCCGCATACCGAAGCCGCTGATCGAGCAGCTCGGCATCGAGCACGAGATCGAGCTCTATGTCGAGGATAACAGGCTGATCATCAGCCGTGTCGCGGAAACCCGTTCCGGCTGGGGTGATTCGTTCAAAGCGATGACAAAACGTGGTGATGACAGATTGCTCGATGGGGAGGGAATGACCGGAACGGTCTGGGACGGGGAGGAATGGGAGTGGTAGCGAATCGTTTTGAGATCTACCTCGTCAATCTTGACCCGGCGATCGGTGGTGAGATAAAGAAGGCCCGGCCATGTCTCGTGATATCCCCTGATGAGATGAACCACAATATCCGTACTGTGATCGTAGCGCCTATGACGACCAGGGGGAGGGATTATCCCACGAGGGTGCCGTGCCGGTTCCAGCATAAAAACGGGCAGATAGTGCTCGATCAGATAAGGACCGTCGACAGTGCCCGGCTGGTGAGAAAACTCGGAAAGCTGGGGCGACGGTCGGCGGACAAGGTCCTGTCCGTGCTGGCGGAAATGTTCGCGCCATGAGAAAAACTTGAAAAAAGGGTTATTGTAAGCCCGTACCGGATGGATGGGTGATGAGGACAACAGCGCTGCGGTATCTGCGGACGGCCCTGGGAGATCCTGAGGCAGAGTTCCGCGACGGCCAGTGGGAAAGCATCGAGAGCCTGCTCGAGAGGAAGAGGATGCTTGTCGTCCAGCGAACAGGCTGGGGGAAAAGCATGGTTTATTTCCTCGCTACCAGACTGTTCCGTGACAGCGATTCCGGGCCGACTCTGCTGATATCCCCGCTGCTGTCTCTTATGAGGAATCAACTCGAAGCCGCAAGTCGGATAGGCATAACAGCGAGGACGATCAATTCCACCAATACAGATGACTGGGAACGAATTGAGGGAGACCTGCGGGACGACAGGGTGGATCTGCTTCTCATTTCGCCCGAACGTCTTGCCAATGACTCGTTCCGGCAGAATGTACTCTCACATATTGCCGAAAGAGTCGGCCTGTTCGTTATAGACGAAGCTCACTGTATCTCGGACTGGGGACATGATTTCAGGCCCGATTACAGGCGTATTGTGAGGGTGCTGCAGGCGGTCCCTGCTAATGTTCCTATCCTCGCGACGACTGCCACGGCAAATGACAGGGTAGTAGCCGATGTCATCTCTCAGATGGGTCCCGGGATGGAACTGGTAAGGGGCCCTCTGGTCAGGGAAAGCCTCAAGCTTCAGAACATATCGATGCCCAGCTCCGCCGCGAGGATGGCTTGGCTGGCCCGGACGATCCCCGGACTTTCAGGCAGCGGGATCATCTACACGCTTACTCAGCGTGATACGGAAAAGCTCGCCGAATGGCTTCAGGCTAACGGGATCGAAGCGAAAGCATACCATGCTGGAATCCAGGATCGCGGTGACGGCACTTCGGTGAGAGAGGGACTCGAGCAGGAGCTTCTCGATAACAGGATCAAGGTCCTTGTCGCGACAGTCGCCCTCGGGATGGGATTTGACAAGCCCGACCTGGGATTCGTGATCCATTACCAGAGGCCGGCGTCGGTCGTTCACTACTACCAGCAGGTCGGACGGGCAGGGAGAGCTGTGGATGAGGCGTACGGGATCCTGCTCTGCGGCGAGGAGGATGATCATATTGCCGAGTATTTCATGCGCAACGCTTTCCCGCCGCAGGCGCATATCGATGCGATCCTGGGGGCACTGAGAAGATCCGATGGCGGCCTGTCTGTGCCGCAGCTGCAGGGCCGGTTGAACCTGAAAAAATCACAGATAGACAGGACGATCAAGTTTCTGACGGTGGAGTCGCCGTCTCCGGTGGTCAAGGTGGAACGGAAGTGGCACGCGACACCTTCTTCAAGGGATTACACGATCGATAGAGGCATGATTGAAGAGATAACAGGGATCCGGGAGCGGGAACAGGCGCAGATGCAGGAGTACATGAACTGTGATGATTGTCTGATGGCCTTTCTGGAAAGAGCGCTGGATGATCCGAGCCCTCGGGACTGCGGCAAGTGCAGGAATTGCGCTCCCGACCTCCTTCTCTCCGAGGAGTATGACAACGATCTTGCGGTCCGGGCTTCGTTTTTTCTCAAGAGAAGTTACAGGAAGATCGAGCCCCGCAGGCGGTGGCCGTATTACAATCCGATGGAGGAAGATGGATTTTCAGGTAATATCGATGAAAGTCTTCGGGCTTCCGAGGGACGGGCGCTCTGTTTCTGGCGGGATGCGGGATGGGGACAGATGGTCGCCAGAGGGAAATATGAGACGGGGAGCTTCGACGATGAATTGGTTGCAGCCTGCACTGAGATGATCGCTGAGTGGAGCCCCACCCCGTCGCCTCAGTGGGTGACCTGCATACCGTCACTAAGTCATCGTGAGCTCGTTCCGGGTTTTGCCCGGCGTCTGGCATCGGCACTCGGGCTCCCTTTCAGGCCTGCAGTCTTAAAAGTCAGGGAGAACCGGCAGCAGAAGACAATGGAAAACAATTTTCACCAGGCGAAGAATCTCGATGGTGTTTTTCAGATCAGGCACGATCAGCTGTTGACCGGGCCGTGCCTTCTTATCGATGATATGGTAGACTCGAGATGGACATTTACCGTAACGGCGGCATTGCTGAGGCAGGCCGGGTGTTCGGCGGTCTACCCGATTGCACTCGCGCTGAACAATCCGAGGATGAACTGAGAGATGAACAATCTTACAAACGACACGAATGTGATACTGCTCCTGTGCGGAATGTTCGGAGATAAAACCTCCGTGAAACCTTTCGCCCTGAGAGAGTACAACGCCATGGTAAGGTGGCTTGTGGGCGAAGGTATGAGACCGGCGGACCTGCTTCAGGAAGAAAATGCCGATGCCGCGGCCATCGGCGCCGGGATCGACTGGGCGCGGTTCAAGGCGCTGCTCGGAAGAGGTGTCCAGCTGGGATTTGCCATGGAAGGATGGAACCAGGCCGGCATATGGGTATTGAGCAGGAGCGACGAGGAATACCCGTCGCGTTACCGGAACCACCTCAAGGATAAGGCGCCTCCGCTGCTCTTCGGGGCAGGCGAGCGATCCCTTCTGAAAGGCGGCGGACTGGCGATTGTCGGATCCCGGAACGTTGATACCGCCGGCGAGGACTTCGCCCGGCATGCCGCGGAGATGTGCGCCGGTAACAATATGCCCGTCGTCTCCGGCGGCGCGAGGGGTGTCGACCGGATAGCGATGACGGCTGCGCTCGAGTCCGGCGGGATCGTAATCGGAGTGCTTGCGGAAAATCTCCTCAGGGCGAGCCTCGAGCGCAACGCACGGGACGCCTTGAGTGACGGCAGGATGCTCCTGATATCCCCTTATCATCCGAATGCCCGCTTTACGGTCGGGACGGCGATGGGCAGAAACAAGCTGATCTATGCCATGGCTGACTACGGCCTGGTAGTCAGCGCGGATTATAACAAGGGGGGCAGCTGGTCCGGGGCGAAGGAGGAGCTCAACAGAAATACATCTCTTGCCGTGTTCGTCCGGACGGGGCCCGGGGTACCTGAAGGCAACAGGAAGCTTGTGGAGACAGGCGCTCTCGAGTGGCCGGAGATCATCGATAGCAATGATCTGGCCGCTAGACTTGCCGAAGTCTCTGAAGGCCGCCAGACAAGGAAAGCAGAGGAGAACTGGGACCTCTTCGATACGCCTCGGCAGCGCGCTTCTCTGGCTGAGGAGCCGGGTGATGAAGCCGGTAAGACCGGGGGGGCGATATTCAACGTCGTCCTTCCCGTTATTCTGGATAACCTTGAATCATCCGCCACTTCTGCGGAACTGGCTGAGGCACTGGGCGTATCGAAATCACAACTCGATAAGTGGTTGAAAGAGGCTGTCTCTCGAGGATATGTCCGGAAGCTGAAGCGCCCCGTGAGATACGAGAAAAGCTGAGGGACTCGTTCCCGGGTCCGGGCGATGACGATTCCCTTTACAGGCTAGACATGACTTTACAAAATATGATAAGTCGACTTTGTGATTTGGTACACGCTATGAGAACAAGGAATAACAGCAATATAGTCCAGGAGGCATGTAGATCAGGGAACGCGACGTCATAGGATTTCTGAGGGATTCTTTCCCCAACGCGGGGCTGGGCGATGATACGGCCGTCTTCGATTCCCCGGGCGATAATCTCCTCTTCGCGTCCGACGCGGCGGTCGAGCAGGTCCACTTCCGGCTCGATTTCTCGACCGTCGGCCAGGCGGTGCAGAAGGTCGTAACCTCCAATGTATCAGATATATACGCGATGGGCGGAGAGCCCACAGGGATAGTGTTCACCTCGGGCCTGCCCGAGAGCTGCGGCGAGGAGGATCTCGTCTCGATCGTCGATGGGCTCCAGCGCTCGTGCGGGGCGTACCGGATGAGACTCTTCGGCGGCGACACCGTTCTCTCTCCGTCGGGTTACTTCTTCGACGTGGCGATCATCGGTTATCTTCCCGACGGTTTTGTCCCGTTCAGGCGTTCCGGCGCGCGGCCGGGCGACCTGCTCGTCCTCTTCGGCGAGGTCGGCGGATCGCTCGCCGGGCTGAGGCTGCTCGAGGGGCTCTCGGGCGGCGGTTCGGCCGGCTCCCTCGACGGGCTGCTTCCCCCGCCTTCGGAGCGGAGCTGCCTGCTCGAGGCAGGCAGCGCCCTTTCGGTCGATAATACGAGGGCCGACATAGCGGCGATGTGCGCGGCGAAGAAACTTCCCGGAGGCGCCGGGGAGGCTCTTGCCCTGATCGCGAGGCATATCGCGCCGCTGACGATCAAGCCTCCAGTGAACGGCTCTCACGAGTGGGCCCCGAAGGTGACGGCGATGATAGATATCAGCGACGGGCTGGGAAAGGACCTCGCGGCCCTCTGCGCGGAGAGCGGCGTGGGGGCCGTGATATCCGAAGAGAAGATCCCCGTTCCGGCGGCGGTCTCCGCCGCCATGGAGCCGCACCGCGACAGACTCACCCGTTTCGCCCTGTCGAGCGGGGAGGAATATGTCGCGCTGGCGGCGGTCGATCCCGGTGCCGTTCCGCCGGGCGCCGTAGTCATCGGCGCTGTGACCGAGGAGTCGGGCGGGCTTCTGCTCGAGGACGCCGAGGGCGGGATGAAGACTCTTCCGCCGTTGGGATATGAACACCAATTCGGAAGAGAAGAACTGGAGTGACCCCGGGTTATGCTCATATACATGATCAGGCACGGAAGAACGGACTGGAACGACCAGCGCAGGATAATGGGGCGCGAGCAGGTTCCCCTCAACGAAAAGGGGCGGGATATGGTCACGACCGTTGCGGGGCAGCTCGCCGGAGAGGGTATCTCTGCGATCTACTCGGGGACCCTTGCCAGGACGAAAGAGACGGCACGCATACTTGCCGCGGCCTGGGATGCAGATATAATCGATGAACCACGCCTCGATGAATCGGCCTATGAAGAATGGGTCGGCAGAAAGTACACGGAGCTCAAGGGCGACCGCGATTTCGATCTGTACAGTTCGAAGCCGACAGAGTCGAACTTCTCCGCCGGGGAGGGGATGAAGGAGATACAGAAACGCGCGCTCGCTGTGATCGATCGGATCGTGGAAGAGAAGCGCGGCATCAAGACGGCGCTCGTCTCGCACGCGGATGTGATAAAGCCGGTCATCACCCACTACCTCGGGATGGACCTCGACACGATGCACAGGCTGGCGGTCGCGAACGCTTCGGTCACGGTCCTCGACCTCGGATATCCCGGCGCGCCGAGGATCAGGTACATGAACCTCATGCCGTGGAAATGGAAGGCGGGCCTGCCCGACCCGGCGTCCTCCGAATGATGGAACGGATGTGACGATGCAGCTTTATCTCGGTATAGAGACCTCATGCGACGATACCTCGTGCGCGATCTATTCGCCCGAAAGAGGTATCATCGCGAAAAGGACCGCTTCTCAGCTCGACCACGCGAAATACGGCGGTGTCGTGCCTGAGATCGCCTCTCGTACACATATGAAGACCCTTCTGCCCCTCTACGAGACGGTGATGGAAGAGGCCGGGACCGGGCTCGGCGACCTTGCCGGTATCGGGGTGACGAACGGTCCGGGGCTTACCGGATCGCTGCTCGTCGGCCTGTCATTCGCAAAGGCTGTCGCCTACGGGAGCGGGATCCCGCTCGCCGGGATCCACCACATCGAGGGACACATACTGGCCAACGCGATCGATCAGCCGATGGAGACGCCGACGGTCGTACTCGTCGTTTCGGGGGGGCACACCCAGCTCTTCAGTGTCGAGAGGCCGGGCAGATACGAACTTCTCGGCGGCACCCGTGATGACGCGGCGGGGGAGGCGTTCGACAAGATCGGAAAGATCCTCGGGCTTCCCTATCCCGGCGGGCCCTCGATCGAGAAGTCGGCGTGCGAGGGGGACGCGGCGGCGTTCAGGTTTCCCCGCGCGATGCGCAGCTCGGGAGAATGCGACTTCTCGTTTTCGGGACTGAAGACGGCGGTGCGCCTTAAGGTCGAAGAGCTCGGCGAGATGTCCGGGCGGACCGTCGCGGATGTCGCCGCCTCGGCGCAGGAGGCGATCGTCGATGCCCTGGCGCTCAAATCTGTCATGGCTGTCGAGAGAACGAAGACGTCACGGTTCTACATCGCCGGAGGAGTCGCGGCGAACGGGCGCCTCCGTGAGGTTATGACAGAGCGGATCGGCGGAGCGGGCGCCGCGGTGTCGTGGCCGCCGATAGAGTACTGTACAGACAACGCCGCGATGATCGCCTGCGCCGCATGGCACCATCTCTCCGCCGGACGGAGCGACGGGCTCGACCTCAACACCTTCCCCAGGGGAGAGCTCAAGTCCTGGTCGTAGCGCATATCTTTCTGTTTTAAACATTGTTAAAGTTGCTATTGATAATGTTTATTATGCATCGGCGGCATTGCATTATCCGACCTCTACGTTGCATTTCTCCGTCTTTCCCGGCCCCTTCCCCATGTTCATGAAATGCTGATATAACGCCTTTTCACGCATTGGGTTAACCCTCCTCTGATAGTTGCTTCATTTGGCATATATATTGCCATTCCCTCCATGAAAATCGGCTGAGCATCCGATTAATGTGGAGGGGTATCACCCTTTTCGGGGATCTGAATAGATGAGCGCAGGGAAAGATAACGACGTACGGAGGGTACTTGTCGTCGATGACGAGAAGCACATCCGCCGGATACTTAAATTCCAGCTGGAGAAGAACGGCTACGAGGTCGTTACCGCCGAGAACGGCGAAGAGGCACTCAACATAGTCAGGCGTTCATTGCCGGACCTCGTCCTCCTCGACCTGATGATGCCGAAGATCGACGGCTTCGAGGTCTGCCGCCGGCTCAGGTCGGATTTCCAGACGAGCCAGATCCCTATAATCATGCTCACCGCAAAGAGCGACCTTCCCGACAAGATCAAGGGCCTGCAGGGAGGCGCCAACGACTACCTCGTAAAACCCTACTCGAACGAGGAGCTCCTGCTCCGCGTCCACAATGTGCTCGAGTGGAGCCAGAACCAGAAGAACGCCAACCCGCTCACAGGATTCGCCGGGAACAAGGCGATCGAGAGGGAGCTGGCCAGGAGGATCGACGGATGCGAATCCTTCGCGTTCCTCTACATCGACATCGACAATTTCAAGGCATACAACGATTACTACGGATATCGAAAGGGTGACGAATCGATCCTCTTCCTCGCCGACATCATTACAGAAGCGGTCAACTCGCGCGGCGGGCAGGGAGATTTCGTCGGCCATAACGGCGGCGACGATTTCGTCATCGTCACCTCTCTCGACCGCGCCGAGTTCATCGGGCGGCACATCATCGATGAATTCGACAAGGTCTCGCTCGTCCTGATGAACGAGGAGGACATCCGCAAGGGATACCTCGAGATCAGGAACCGCCTTGGCGAGATCAAGAGGGTGCCGCTGATGTCGCTGACGATAGCGCTCGTCCTCAACGACGGCGAGCGGCTGAAGCATTTCGCGCAGGTCAGCGATATCGCGTCGGAACTGAAGAAATTTGGAAAGGGAATGACGGGAAGCGTCGTCGTAAGAGAGCGGCGCAAGGAGGAGGCCTCGGAAACAGCCGAGGTCGAGACCCTATAGCCGGAGGGCGCAGTGGCCGGGACGATCGATATGGACAGAAGCCGCGCATCGGGGGCCGTGCTCGATGAGCGGAGCGAGATAGAGCTCCTCAGGGAGGAACTCGATCGCTACCGGAATATCTTCGAGTCGGCCAACATGATCGTCGGTCACGAGCTGACCAAGCCACTGACTTCAATCAGCGGATATGTCGAGCTTCTCGAGGACAAGTTCGGGAAAATCGCGGACAGTGACGAGAAGCGCTACTTCCTGCGGCTCAGGGAGTCGATCGGCCATCTCGAGGAACTCGTCGAATCATTCGTTCAGCTGCTCAGGTTCGATCGTGTCGGTGAACAGGCCGGCGAATTCGAGCTCGTCGACATCCGTGGACTCGTCGAGAAGCTCCGGCCCCGCGAGGGCAATGAGCGGGTGAGACTGAGAAACTCCATCGACCCCGGCATGCCGCCTATCCTCCTTCGAAGGAAACATCTCGAGGTCATTCTCGATAACCTCATCTCCAACGCGCTGAAGCACGGCGGAGAAAACGTCCCGGTTACGGTCGATGCGGAGATCATAAGGGAGAGGCGCGGCAGCGCCGCGGCGAACGTCCTGATAGTCACGGTGACGGATGAGGGCGTGGGGATACCGGAGCACGAGATAGAAGAGATATTCAATCCGTTCTACAGGGGAGATTCGGATCGGCGGGCCGGGGGCCTCGGTCTCGGGCTGGCCCTTGTAAAGAACATGATAGATATCATGGGGGGAGAGATCCGGGTGAACAGCAGCAGCGGCGAGGGCACGAAGGTCACCATCAGTGTCCCGGTGCGCGACGGCAAAAGTCCCGGCGAGCTGAAAGAGCAGGAAAATGACCGTCAATAAGACAAGAGAAGGCAGATCCCCATCGCTCGTCAGCATACCTCAGGTAAGGCTGATCGAGCTCATTGCCATGTTCGCCATCCTCTACGTCGCGAAGGAGATCGCGGGATTCACCTACCACACCGGGATGGTCGTGGCGGTGTTTCTCGGTGCGGCCTTTTTCAATGTAGCCGCATCCTCCATCCGGGGGATAATGCGGAACCACGGCAGTGTGGTCGCCGAGCGCCGGGTCTGGAGCTGGTTCGCGGTCATGATAGACCTCGCCACCGTGCTCTCGCTGATCTACCTGACGGGAACGGTGAACAGCCCGTTCATGTTTCTCGTCGTCGTCCCGCTCTTCTTCGCGGGCAGGCTGCTTCCCGCCATGACGGCAGGGTTCGCCGTGACTTTCGTCACCGTTGCGTCGATAGCGGCGCTCGGACTGCTCGAAAGCAAGGGCGTTATTCCGCACAACTCCGTTATCTCCGGCACTTTCGCCGGACCGGCCGAATCGCATTACCTCATAGGTACGCTTCTGGTCGTCGGCGGATTCATGAGTCTGATGACATACTTGTTCAGCACCTTCTACGATAATTTCCAGGTCTATTTCGAGGACGCCGAGAATCGTCTCGACTCCTCGCGCAAGAGGATCCTCGAGCTGACCCGTCTCTACGACATCAGCCTGGGGATCAATTCCGTCATAAGCCTCGACACGCTGCTCAAGATGGTATGCAAGGAAGTCACCCTCCTGCTGCGCCGCCCGTGGGCCGCGATCGCGCTGATCTCGCATAAGGGCGAGGTAGTCAAGTTCATCGAGATCGGGGCAGGGGACGCCTGCGAAGATGATATCTGCGGCAAGCTCTGCGAGGACCCGCTCCTGCGAGAGATGATCGGCAGCAAAGAGGGTCTTACCATCGAGAACGCCTCCCGGCACGAGACGCTGGGGGAATCCCTCCTTATAAAGGAGAGGGGCCTCAAGCCGATCCTCGCCGTACCGGTCCTCTCGGGCCACGACTCGCAGGGTGTCCTGCTAGTCGGTGACAGGGAATTCGACCCGTTCACCGAGGAGGACGTCAAACTGATGTCGATCCTCTCCGGCCAGATCTCGACAGCCATAGAAAAGAGCCGGCTCTACGAGGTCATGACCGGAAGGATCAGGCGCCTCGAGAGAGAGAACGGTACGCTCGAGAACGCGAACAAGCTCAAGATGGGATACATCTCGCACGTTTCGCACGAACTCAAGACGCCGCTCACATCCATAAAGGCGTATGTTGAATCTCTCACCGAGAATATCGGCGACCCGTCGTTTGCCGAGGGGAAGGATTTCCTCGAAGTTATCTCGAGCGAGACCGACCGGCTCATCCGCCTGGTCAACAAGGTACTCGACATATCGAAGATAGAGTTTGGACAGAGGGCGCTGCGCCGCAGGCTGTTCGACATGCGGGGCCTCGTGAGCGAAGTCGATACGTCTCTGCAGCCGTATCTCGCCGAAAAGGACCTTCGCCTGCAGATCGAGTCCCCCGATGACCTTCCGCTGGTCGACGGAGATGAAGACCTCGTCAAGCAGGTGCTGATCAACCTGATAGGCAATGCCGTCAAGTTCTCTCCCCCCGGCTCGAGGATATTCCTCACCGCGGTGGAGGAGGCCGTCTCGATCAAGGTCACGATCCGCGACGAAGGGGTCGGCATCCCCGAAGACGACCTGAAGAACATCTTCAAGCAGTTCTACCAGGTCGGCAGCGATTCCTCGGAGGGAGTCGGCCTGGGACTGGCCATAGTGAAGAACATAGTGGAGCAGCACGGCGGCTCCGTGAATGTCTCCAGCGAGATAAACGAGGGAAGCACGTTTACGTTCACCCTGCCGAAGGAACATCACTTCAACGACCTGCTCGGATACATATTCGATTCGATGGAGGCGCGCGATGAGATCCAGGAGATGTTCCAGCTCGCCGTCAAGGTCGTCGCGGAAATACTCTCGGCGAAGATAGTGTCGATGATGCTTCTCGACCGTGATCGCAAGGAGCTCTTCATCAAGGTCGCGTACGGCCTCGACGAGAAGATCGTGGAGAACGCCCGCGTGAAGGTCGGAAAGAGTATCGCCGGCCGCGTCGCCGAGACGGGAGAGCCTCTCCTTATAGAGAACATAGAGGAGACAGGTCTCTCCTCGCTGAAAGCGAACAATCCCCAGTACGAGACGAAATCGCTGCTCAGCGTTCCGCTGATCGTCGGCTCGACCGTCATCGGGGTCATAAACTGCAACAACAAGACTTCGGGCAGGCCGTTTACCGAAGACGACATGGTCCTGCTGCAGAGCATCAGCGAGAGGATCTCGAAGGTCATCGAGCGGATGCGTACGGCGGAGGATTTCCACGTCTTCCTGCACGAGACGATCTCGTCGCTCAACTCGCTCCTCGAGATCTGCAGGTCCGACGATACGGGGATGCGCAACAGGATGGTCGACTGGTCGGTCAAGGTCTCGAGGAAACTCGGGCTGGCCGAGAAAGAGATCCGGGTCATTCAGTTCGTCTCGAGCGTCCACGATGTCGGCATGACGACGGTAAGCGACGACATTCTGACAAAGACACTGGATCTTACGTCGGAAGAGCTAGACGAGATCCACAAACACCCGCAGAGGGGCGCTTCGATCATGAGGCCGCTCGAGTTTGTAGAGGCGGTAAGCCAGACGATGCTCTTCCATCACGAGAGGATGGACGGCACGGGCTACCCGATGGGGCTCAAGGGCAACCAGATACCGATCGGCGCGAGGATCATCGCCGTGCTCGACGCATGGGTCGCGATGATCAGCGAGCGACCGTTCAGGCAGTCGCTCGGGATAGAGGGTTCTGTCAATGAGCTCGTCGACAATGCAGGCAAGCAATTCGACCGCGAAGTCATCGGCGCCTTCATGGAGGTGCTCGTAGACGAGGGGCGGATAGAGATAGAGGAATACGCCGGGATAAGGGACAGGCTGAGTTTCGGCGGCAGGCACCACGCCATGCCGTAGACAGGAGCATTCGATGCTGAGGACAGGCGCGGAAAATATGTTCACCGGCGAGACCGGAGCGGTGACGTACCTGTTCGTCCTGCTCCTTCTTTCGCTCTCATGTGTCTGCAGGGTCATCGCGGCCCGCAGGGAGGGCGACAGGAAGGAACTCGGCGCGCTGTCGTCCGGACTGGCCCTGTTCGTCGCCGCACGCGTGTTCGGCCTCTACTCGATAAGAGCGGGGAGCGAGGCTCTCTCTCTTCTCGCCGCGGTTTCCGGACTTCTCGGACTTTACCTGATGATAACGTCGATCGTGTCCGGCCGGAGAAAAGGCGACTATACACTGGTGAGAAAGATCATTCTGGGCGGCGGACTGGTCGCAGGCGTGGTCCTGGGCGGTACGGCACTCGTTTTCCTGCCTGATTCCATTGCCGGCCCCGCAGCTGTCGCGACGGGACATATCTTCGCGGCGGCGGTTCCGGCGGGATTGCTCACCGGGATGCTTATAGAGAAGAGACGAAGGTCTTCAGGCGGCCTGCCCGCTGTACGTGCCGCCGGGGGATTCTTCCTCGGCGCGTCAGCAGCGATCATGCTCTCGGCAGCGGCCGTAGTCTCGGCCCTCTCGTGGACCGGCCTCGGCGGGATCTGGACATTCACCTTCCAGTTCGGGGCACTCCTCGACGTGGCCGGACTGTTCCTCTTTCTCGCGTGGCTGACGCTCGAACCTGCCGGCAGACATATTGCGGATGAAGCCCCCGCCATGGACGCACCGGCCCCGTTGACGCCGGGCATGCGGGTGATGGAGATCAGCCGTTCAGTCGTCGAAGGCGCCCGGGAGACAGATATATACAGGGAGATAGCGAAGTCGATCTGCGAGGAGACCGGCGCCGGGTTCGTAGTCGTGCGCGCCTCGAACGAAGACGACGAGAGACTCGAGGTAAAGGGATTCTCGGCGGAAGGGAACGAATCGCGTTCCCCCGCGTTCACGATGAGCCTGACAAGGGAGAGGCTGGAAAAATACTGTATCGATGGAAGCGCGTCAGACGGCGTATTCGTCCTCGACGAGAAGACACTCGATGAGGACAGGGCGGCGTTCGTTCCATCATCGCTTTCCTCGGAAAAGGGTTCGGTCGCTGTCATGCCGGTCAGCGAGGCCGGCGTGGGCAGGGCCGTGGTCGTCGCCGGATTCTTCCGCGACGGGCTGCCCGGAATCGTTCCCGAGGTGCTTGCCGCGTATGCGACGAACATCATGCAGACCACAGGCCGCGAGAGCTGGTCGGGCAGGACGAAGAAAAGGGAGAAGGAACTCGCGCTCTGCAAGGAGGAGCTCGAGAGCGTCAACCAGATGAAGAGTAATTTCATCTCGATCGTCTCGCACGAATTGAGAACGCCGCTGACATCGGTAAAGGCATACACGGAGACGCTGATGGACAACGTCGAGTCGATAGAGCCCGACACCGTCCGCGATTTCCTCAAGGTGATGGGCGAGGAGAACGACCGCGTCATCACGCTGGTAGACAACATACTGAACTATTCGTGCATGGAGAGCGGACACCTCAAGGTCGAGAAGACGGAATGCGATCTCGGCGCGCTGATAGAAGAGGTGCATGCGGGGCTCGAGAACAGGATGCTGACCGAACGGGTCAACAGCGAAGTCAAACTGCCTCGCGGCAAGGTCGTAGTCGACGCCGACAGGGAACTGATCCGCCAGTTGCTCAACAACCTGATTAGCAACGCGATCAAGTTCACGCCCGAGGGCGGGAGCGTGACGGTCATCCTCGAGGAGGAGGCCTCCGCGGCGAGGATCGTCGTCCTGGATACGGGCAAGGGGATCCCCGAGGACCAGCTCGAGAAGATATTCGAAAGATTCCATCAGGTCGACGCGAGCGACACCCGCGAGCACGGGGGCTCTGGCCTCGGCCTGGCCATATGCAAGAACATCGTTGAATGGCACGACGGCAGTATCTGGGTGGAGAACGTCAAGGAGGCGGGGGCGAAATTCACCGTGATGCTTCCTATGAAGGACATCATCGTGCGCCATGCCGTATCGGCAGGATTCATCGGATCGGTGCGGTTCGAGAGGGAACGGTATCTCACGCTGCTCGTCGAGATGCTGTCGGGATTCCTGCAGGCGAGGAAGGCCTCGATAATGCTCTTCGATCCGAGGGACCGCACGCTCCAGGTAATCGCCGCCAAGGGGCTCGATCCGGAGTTCGTGCAGAATACGCGCATCGAGGTCGGCGAGCGGATCGCCGGCAAGGTCTTCGCCGAGGAGGAAGCGCTGCACGTCTTCGACATCGAGAGGGACTCGAAGGTGTCGCGGAGCAACAACACGGCTTATTACTGGACGAAGTCGTTCATATCAGTCCCGCTGCGTGACGGGGACGACGTCATCGGCGTGCTTAACGTCGCCGACCATGTTGACAACAGGGGATTCACCGATGCCGACCGCGAGATACTCGAATCGCTCGGGCCGGTCATCTCGGGGATGGTCAAGAAGCTCAACGCGTTCGAGGCCGTCTCCTCCAACTTCGAGAAGCTCAAGGATGCGATGAAGGGCATCCTTCATATAAGAGAGGTCTGGGGCGCGAGGAACATGCTGAACTTCACGATGATAGCCATGGCTGTCGCGCGCAGGCTCAACCTCGACGAGAAGTCGCTCACGGCCCTCAGGATGGGGATGAGCCTGTACGATCTCGGCATGATGAAGATACCGAGATCACTGAGGGTGAAGAAGGAAAGTCTCAGCGAGAAGGAATGGGAGAAACTCAGGGAGCATCCCGACCTCGGATACTCGCTCGTCTCGCCGATGGGTCTCGACGAGAGGATCATGAAGATGGTCCGCAACCATCACGAGAACTTCGACGGCACCGGCTACCCGGTCGGGCTCCTGAAGGACGAGATCCCGATAGAGGCGAGGATCCTCAACGTGGTTGATTCGTTCAGAGCCCTGATAACACCCGGGCCGTACCGCCGGTGCTTCTCGATGGACGAGGCGAAGAACGAGATCATTCAGGGCGCCGGGACGAGGTTCGACCCGAAGGTGGTCGGAGCGTTCGTAAAATCGCTGCACGACCTGGGAGCCCGGGACGACAGGTCTGAGCTCGTGCTCGACGCGGTCGAGAAAGAGCTCGAGGAAAAAGCGATGGAAATCAAAGAGACGATTGAAACAGAAGAAACAGAAACCACACAGGAACCAGTCAAGGAAGGTGTTTGATGGCGAAGGGCAAGATCCTCGTCGTGGACGATGAGGTAAACATCACACAGATCCTCGAGTTCAGCATCGGGGCGGAAGGGTACGAGGTCATAACCGCGGCGAACGGCGAAGAGGCGATAGACAAGGCGCGCCGCGAGCAGCCCGACCTGATCATTCTCGATGTCATGATGCCGAAGATCGATGGATACGAGGCATGCAGGGTGCTCAAGGCCAATCCTCTGACAAAGGGGATCCCGGTAGTACTGTTGACAGCCAAGGGCAGGGACATCGACAAGAGGCTCGGATACGAAGTCGGCGCCATCGACTACATCATCAAGCCTTTCAGCCCGAACAAACTCGTGGACAGGATCCACGAGCTTCTCGTCGGCACGAAATAGTATTAGAGTTGCCCGGCGCGGCGGATACGTCATATACTCCACGATGTAATGACGCCGCGCCGAAAAATACACGGCTATGCCGAGATCGCGCTTCCCGTCCCCGTGGACGGGACTTTTACCTATATAATCCCCGATGAGATCAAGGAAGAGATCGCTCCCGGGTGCCGCGTAATGGTCCCCTTCGGCCGCAGGCGGATGACGGGGTACGTGATCTCGACGCATTCCGATACGCCTGAAGGATTCAAGCTCAAGAAGATATCGGAGCTCAGCGACACAGAGCCGATGATCACTCCGGCGCTGCTCGAACTCGCCGGCTGGATGGCAGAGTATTACGTGCACTCGCTCGGAGAGGTCCTCAGGGCGATACTCCCCGCCTCGCTCAAGGGAAAGGGACGGAAGAAGCCGGCGGTCACGAGCGATTCGATGTTCCCCGAGGACGAACATCGTCCAGAGCTGACAGCCGAACAGAAAAAGGCCTTCACGGCGATCACCGGATCGATCGGCAGAAAAGAGTTCGCGAGGTATCTTCTCTTCGGAGTCACCGGCAGCGGGAAGACCGAGGTCTATCTGAGATGTATAGAAGAGGCGCTGGCAGACGGAGGCCGCGCGATAGTGCTGATCCCCGAGATATCCCTCGTGCCGCAGACGACGGCGAGGTTCCGCATCAGGTTCGGCGAGAGGGTGGCGGTCATCCACAGCAGGCTCACCGGGCCGCAGCGCGCCTCGATATGGCGGGATGCCGCCGCGGGGCGGGTCGACGTGGTGATAGGAGCGCGGTCGGCGGTCTTCGTTCCGCTGAAGGACCTGCGGGTGATCGTGGTCGACGAGGAGCAGGATTCGTCGTTCAAACAGCAGGAAAAGCCCCACTACAGCGCTATCGACGTCGCGGAATTCAGGGCGCGTACAGAGAATGCCGTCATGGTCACAGGCTCGGCGACCCCCTCGCTCGAATCGTGGCACAAGTCGTCCAGCGGCAGGGTCGAGGGATTTATCCTCCCCGACCGTCCAGGCGCGGGGGAGCTCCCGCCCGTCGAGATCATAGATATGAGAAAGAAGCGGAGGGGGATCTCGGAACCCCTTCTCGACGCCCTCGACCGGTGCGTTTCGGCCGGGAGGCAGGCGATCGTCCTGATCAACCGCAGGGGATTCGCCAGTTATCTGCAGTGCCCGAAGTGCGGATGGATCGGAAGCTGTCCGAACTGCTCGATCTCGCTGACCTGGCACAGCAGGGGGGGCAGGCTCGCCTGCCACTACTGCGGCTTCAACTCGGGAACCCCCGGGAAATGTCCGGATTGCGGGTCGTACGGCTTCATCCGCCTCGGCGGGGGGACGCAGAAGGTCGAATCGGACCTGGTCAACCTCCTTCCCGGCGTGAAGGTCCTCAGGATGGACTTCGACACGACTAAGGGCAAGAGCGGACACTCCGATATCCTCGAGAAGTTCGCCGCCGGGGGGGGCGACATCCTTCTGGGGACGCAGATGGTCGCCAAGGGCCATCACTTCCCGAATGTCACCGTAGTGGGGGTCCTGTCGGCCGATGCAGGCCTTAACTTCCCCGATTTCCGCGCGGCCGAGAGGACCTTTCAGCTCCTCTCCCAGGCGGCGGGAAGGACGGGGAGGGGCGCCGAGGGCGGAAAAGTCTACATCCAGACATATACGCCGGAACATTTCATATTCGACTTTATCGTAAGGCACGATTTCCCCGGATTCGCCGTAAAGGAGCTCGAGTCGAGGGAACAGTTCGCATATCCGCCGGTCGGCAGCCTGATCCTGATGACTGTATCGGCGAGGACCCGGGACGCTGCGATGAAGGGCGGCGAGGCTGTGGCTGAGGCAGCTGCCGCGTCGGGGAGCGTGCCCGAATTCAGCATTCTCGGCCCCGTCCCGGCCATGATAGAGAGGCTGAGGAGTATGTTCAGGGTCCAGCTTCTCATCAGGGCCGATATCGGGCCCGATGAGAAGAGGAGACTTGTAGAGAGGGCCCGTGAGGCTGTTTCGGGGATGCGGAGCGTATCCCTGCAGTGGGACGTCGATCCTCTCGACATCTTCTGACGGGGCAGGGGGCTTTCCGCTTGACAGTGGCGCGGCCGGTTGCTAGTTTTCCAGTGTAAAGAGAAGATACCACGATACTTCCATTTCCCGTCCAGATTTATCGATGTCGGGAGGGTTCCCCGGGTTCAAAGCAGAAACGCGTTCAAGAGCCCTCGCGAATGGTCTGTATCGTGACAGGGAGAGATCGAAGGACAGAAACCGAGGTTTTGAAGGAGGTCAGTTCGCCCATGAACAGGAAGCATATCATACTTGTGCTCCTCGTCGCAGCTCTCGCGACAGTTTTCGCGTGCAAGAGTGTTGAGACCACGAGCGCGATGCTTCACAACCAGACCGGCAACTATGAAGAGGCAATAGTGCAGGCCAAGCTCGGGCTCGAGAAGAAGCCCAATGACGCCGAGGCCTGTTTTCAGCTGGGCATCTCGTACTCGTACACCGAAGAGATGGCGCTCGCCTACGAGTATTTCACGAGGGCGGCGCAGCTCGACCCGAAGAGACAGAAGCTTATCGAGGACAATATCAGGTCGAACTGGGCGCGTCACTTCAATGCCGGCATCGCCGAGTTCCAGGGTGAAAACCTCGAGGGAGCGGCAGTCGAGTTCGGGGAAGCCGTCGACGCCGATCCGAGGCAGCTCAAGGGATGGCTCAACCTCGCCAAGGCGTACAACTCTCTCGCGGCAGAGGATTCGACTTACTGGGAAAAAGCCTATCTGGTAGCCGACACACTGATGGCGCTTGTCACTGATGATGACCAGGATTACGGCAAGGTCCTCGAGCTCGTCGGCAAGGTCCTGGTCGTCAAGGGCGAGACGGACACGGCCTACGAGATCTTCGAGAGACTGATGAGGGACGACCCGGTCAATGCCGAGATCGTCGAAAAAGTCGGAAACCAGTATCTCCTGGACGAGGAGTGGGAAAACGCGGTCAAGTTCTTCGACATGGCTGCCGATGGCCGGCGCGCTACGGACACGGAGAGCTTCGACCTCTATTACAATATTGGTCGCTGCCACTTGAGCCTGGACCAGTACCTGCTCTCCGCCGACGCTTTCCAGAGTTCACTGATAATCGAGCCCGAGAACAAGGCGGCGCATTACAGCCTCCTTGTTGCCTACTATTCGGGCGAATTCTGGGACGAGTCGATCATGCAGGGCCAGATATACACGGAGAAGTTCCCCGATGACGCGAAGGGCTGGCAGATCCTGAGTCTCGGCTTCAGCAAGAAGGGCATGAAGATCAAGGCTGAGGAAGCGGCCAGAAAATATCAGGAAATAACGGGAGGCTGAGGGAATTATCACGGGGACACGCCGCCGGCGTGTCCCCTTTCGCTTCCGCCCCGCCGGTATTCTCTCCGCCCGAACCCCCATTTGTCTTGACAGGAGGAGGATTGTCCACTAATATAGATGTCGTAAGGGCGTGTTTCTTCGTTACCCCTTGTTCTCCCAGAAAGATGGAGGTTTTTCCCGGTGACGGGTCCACGCGTAAGCCCTGGTGAATTTTACCGCAATCATATTCGAGCATAACGGAACCCACCGACATCGAAGGAGATCCTGATCAGCGCGGTTGATATCGGCGGTTTCGATAAATCCCGATTTTCAGATAGAAAGGAAGAAGAGTGAGGTCGCGGGGCGGCGCCCTGCGGCAGTGAGGGGTCACAGTAAAGAGGTTTTAATTTATGGAAATAGTAGAACTGAAAAAGAGAAAGATCGACGAACTGATGGATGTTGCCGCCGAACTGAAGATCAGCGAGGCGAGCAGCCTCAGGAAACAGGAATTGATATTCAGGATCCTCGAGGAGCAGGCCAAGCAGAACGGCTTCATATTCAACGAGGGAGTCCTTCAGGTGCTGCCGGAAGGTTACGGTTTCCTCAGGTCGCCCGATTACAATTACCTTCCAGGGCCTGACGACATCTACGTCTCGCCTTCGCAGATCAAGAAGTTCTCGCTCCGCACGGGAGACACCGTATCGGGGCAGGTCAGGTCGCCGAAGGATTCGGAGAGGTATTTCGCCCTTCTCAAGGTCGAGGCGGTCAACGGGGAGCATCCGGAGGAAGCGAAGAAGAAGACTCTCTTCGACAACCTCACGCCCCTTTATCCCGATGTCATGATCGATCTCGAGCATGACCCGACGGATATGTCGACGAGGCTGATGAATCTGCTCACGCCTATCGGCAAGGGGCAGAGGGCCCTGATCGTTGCCCCCCCGAGAACCGGAAAGACAATGATTCTGCAGAAGATAGCCAACTCGATAACGGCAAACCACCCCGACATAGTACTGATAGTCCTCCTGATAGACGAGCGCCCCGAAGAGGTCACCGACATGCAGCGTTCGGTGCATGGCGAAGTGATCAGCTCGACCTTCGACGAGCCGGCGGACAGGCACGTGCATGTCGCCGACATGGTCATACAGAAGGCGAAGCGGCTCGTGGAGCACGGCAAGCACGTCGTGATCCTTCTCGATTCGATCACGAGGCTCGCCAGGGCGCACAACTCCGTCGTCCCCCATTCGGGCAAGATCCTCTCGGGAGGAGTCGACTCGAACGCGCTCCAGCGGCCGAAGCGTTTCTTCGGCGCGGCTCGAAACACCGAGGAGCAGGGCAGCCTGACGATCATCGCTACGGCCCTGATCGAGACGGGAAGCCGGATGGACGAGGTCATCTTCGAGGAGTTCAAGGGAACGGGCAACCTCGAGATAGTCCTCGACCGCAGGCTCGCCGACAAGAGGGTATGGCCGGCAATCGACATCTTCCGCTCGGGAACGAGGAAGGAAGAGCTTCTGCTCGACGAGAAGGTGCTGAGCAAGGTCTACATCCTTCGCAAGTTCCTCAGCGACAAGTCGTGCGTCGAGGCAATGGAGTTCCTGATCGATAAGGTATCGAGGACGAAGACAAACGCGAAATTCCTCCAGTCGATGAACGTGTAGCGGCGGAGGCATGAAAATATATTTGAATTCGCCGGGGCGGATTATTAGATTGCCTATTCCCCGGCAGTTGCCGATTATATGGAAGTGAAACAGGGATATTACCGGAGAAAATGAGATGAAGAAGGAAATCCATCCCGAGTACAAGCAGACGACGATCACCTGCCTCTGCGGCAACGTGATAGAGACTCGTTCCACCGCGGAAGCGATCCGGGTCGAGATCTGCTCGCAGTGCCACCCGTTTTTCACCGGAAAGCAGAAGCTGATCGATACGGCGGGACGCGTCGAGAGATTCCAGCGCAAGTACGGCGATTACATGAAGAAAGCCAGCGAGCGGGCCAAGAAGTAGATCCAGCCTCGCCGGTCCTTAATCAGAACAGAGGGAAGCATGCCCGACTGCGGCGGAGAAAAACGTCCACTGGTAGGCGGCCAGGCCGTAATCGAGGGCGTTATGATGCGCTCGCCGTCCGGAATAGCCACGGCCGTCCGGACCCGGAGCGGCAGGATCGTGATCAAGACCGAGCCTTTCGTCAGCCTCACCAGGAAAAACAGGTTCTTCGGACTGCCCGTGATACGAGGGGCAGTCTCCCTCGTCGAGACATTCGCCGTCGCGCTGAAGGCGCTCGCCTTCTCCGCCGACGAATCTATCAACGAGGATGAAGAAAAAGAGAAAAAGGGCGGCGGGGTCTCGTGGTATATGGTGCTGGCCATGGTGGGTGCGGTCATACTCGGCATGGCGCTCTTCTTCTATGTCCCCCTTCTGCTGACAGGTCTTCTGAAGATAGAGAGCGGCATCGTGTTCAATCTCGTCGACGGTCTCTTTCGACTGATAATAATATTTCTCTACATCTATACGATCACCCGGTGGAAAGACATGCAGAGGATCTTCGAGTATCACGGCGCCGAGCACAAGGCGATCTTCACATTCGAGGAGGGTGTCGAGGTGACTCCCGAGAACGCGATGAGTCATCCGCGGCTCCATCCGAGGTGCAGCACATCGTTTCTTCTCATCGTCGTCATCGTCAGCGTCATCGTATTCACCTTCACCGGCAGGCCGGACAATGTCGGCGACAGGATCTTCCGGCTCGCGATGATCCCTCTTATCGGCGGCTTGTCATACGAGGTCCTCAAGGCATCCTCGAGACCGGCCTTCCGCAGATTCTTCGGGTTTGTCTTCTGGCCGGGGATCATGATGCAGAAGCTCACGACGAGGGAGCCGTCGATCGATCAGATCGAAGTGGCCATAGCCGCACTGAACGCCAGCCTGGCAGACAATTTACTGGAATCCAGACAGTTTATAGATTAGTGTTTTTCGCGGGATCCGCGGCATGCAGAGGAGCTTTTTCCATCTGTGCCGCTCCCCTTCCGCCGGAGGACCGGAATGAGCAGTAACGACAGATACGAAAATGTCCTGGCCCGCTACGACCAGCTCGGCGAGGAGCTGGGGAAGCCGGAGAACATCAGGGACCAGAGGAAGTACAGGGAGCTCGGGCGTGAGCGCAGCGACCTGGGCGCCGCGGTGACGGCGATAAAGGAATGGCTCGAGCTCGACACGAGGGCGGCCGATGACGAGGAGGTCGTCGCAGCCTCGGACGACGGAGAGCTCGTCGAGATGGCCAGGGCCGAGCTCGAGGAGATAAAGCCCATGATGGCCGAGCTCGAGGAGAATATAAAACTCCTCCTGATCCCGGGCGATCCGGACGATTCGCGCAACACGGTCTTCGAGATCAGGGCCGGAACGGGCGGGGACGAGGCGGCCCTTTTCGCGGCCGACCTCGCGAGGATGTACAGGCTCTACGCCGAGGGGCAGAAGTGGAAGATCGAGATACTCAGCAGTAACGTGACCGAGAAGGGCGGCTTCAAGGAGATCATCTTCCTCATCACCGGAGAGAACGCGTACGGGAACCTGAAGTTCGAGAGCGGAGTGCACCGGGTCCAGAGGGTCCCGGTCACCGAGTCGGGCGGAAGGATACATACCTCGGCGGTCTCCGTTGCGGTGCTCCCCGAGGCCGAAGAGGTCGACATCGACATTGCGGCGAACGACCTGAAGATCGACGTTTACAGATCGAGCGGGCCGGGCGGCCAGAGCGTCAACACGACAGACTCGGCCGTTCGCATCACGCATATACCGACGGGGCTCGTCGTCACCTGCCAGGACGAGAAATCGCAGCACAAGAACAAGGCAAAGGCGCTCAAGGTACTCAGGTCTCGTCTGCTCGAGAAGGCCCGCAGCGAGCAGGAGGCCGAGGTCGCCGCCCAGAGGCGGAGCATGGTCGGCTCGGGCGACCGCAGCGCCAAGATCAGGACATACAACTTCCCGCAGGGAAGGGTCACCGATCACAGGATCGGGCTGACGGTGCACAATCTCGGAGGCATCCTCGACGGGGACCTCGGCGGGGTCATCAAGGAACTCGCGGTGGCGCACCGTGAGGAGCTTCTCGCGATGGAGATGGAAAAGGGAACCACAGGGAAAGGTTGATGGAATGGACCGCACGCCGACCGTGATCGAAGCGGTCAAGATGTCGGAAGGGTACCTCGAGAAACACGGGGTGGAGTCGGCAAGGCTCAGCGCGGAGCATCTGCTCGCGAAGGCGCTCGGGTGCACGCGGCTCGATCTATACCTGAGGTTTGCGGAGACGCTCGGCGAGCCGGTCCTGGATGAGTATCGAAGCGACCTCAGGAAGAGGGCCAGGCGGATACCCCTGCAGTACATCCTCGGAGAGGTCGAGTTCAGCAGCCTGACATTCAGGATGGCCGAAGACGTTTTTATCCCGCGCCCGGAGACAGAGTTGCTGGTGGAGCTTGCCGGTGAGCTGATGAGCGGCCGCGAAGCGGTCAGGTTCATAGAGTTCGGAACGGGCTCGGGAGCGATATCGGGAGCACTGGCTTCAGCAGGTCCAGCGTGGACCGGGATCGCGTTCGACATATCTCCCGTGGCGGCGGCGCTTGCCGCTGCCAACATCGAGGCGCTCGGCGTCTCCGACCGGGTCGAGGTCCTCGTCTCCGACGGATTCGGGGAGTTCGCCGAAGCAGGGACCTTCGATCTCGTTGTCTCCAATCCTCCGTACATACCTGCCGGTGATATCGAGGGCCTTCAGGCGGAGGTCTCCTCGTGGGAGAGCCGAACGGCGCTCGACGGCGGGACGGACGGGCTCGACTTCTATCCAGTCATAGCTCGGCAGGGCTTCCGGCTGCTTCGGCCGGGCGGAGCCATCGCGGTCGAGATCGGGCACGGGCAGGGATCAGCTGTTACCGGGATATTGAAGGCGGAGGGCTTTGCCGCCGTCGAGATGAAAAAGGACTATAACGGCCTCGAGCGAATGGTCGCAGGAAGGCGAGGGGACTGATGGACAGTTTCATTATCAGGGGGCCGTCGAGGCTCGAAGGGAGCGTCAGGATAAGCGGGGCAAAGAACGCGATGCTGCCGCTGATGGCGGCGACGATCCTCACCGGGGGGCGCTGCATCCTTGACAACGTCCCGGACCTGCGCGACACGAGAACGATGATGAAGGTCCTCGAAACGCTCGGGATACCTTCCGGTCTCGAGGACGGGGTCCTCTCGATCGATGCTACTTCGGTGACCTCCTTCGAAGCGCCTTACGACCTGGTCCGCACGATGCGCGCCTCGATCTACGTTCTCGGGCCGCTGCTGGCGAGGTTCGGAAAGGCAAGGGTCTCGATGCCGGGCGGATGCGCCTGGGGGCCGAGGCCGATAGATCTCCACCTCAAGGGGATGATGGCGCTCGGAGCGAAGATCAGGATAGACCACGGATATATCGACGCGCAGACCGGCCGTCTCAGGGGCGGCTGTGTGATACTGGCCGTGCCGAGCGTCGGAGCGACGGTCAATATCATGCTTGCCGCTTCGCTGGCCGACGGCGAGACGGTGCTCGAGAACGCCGCGCGCGAGCCGGAGATATCTGCGCTCGCCGGCGCGCTCCGGTGCGCAGGCATCGAGATCGAGGGGGACGGTACCTCTACGATACATATACAGGGACGCGAATCGGTCGAGCCGTTCAGGCACTCGGTGATCCCCGACAGGATCGAGGCGGGTACATACGCCGCTGCCGCGCTCATCACGGGGGGTGACGTCACGCTGGAGAACTGCCGGCCCGGCCAGATGCACTCGGTCATCGACAAGCTCGAGGCCTGCGGAGCCGAGGTGACCGTGACCGATGACACGATGAGGGTCGTCGGGCCGAAGAAGATCTCGCCGGTCGACATAGAGACGGGATACTATCCGTCCTTCCCCACAGATATGCAGGCGCAGATGATGGCGGTCATGTGCATCGCAGGCGGCTCCAGCACGATCGTCGAGCATGTCTATCCCGACAGGTTCACCCATGTCCCCGAGCTTCGGCGCTTCGGCGCGAAGATCACGCTCGACGGTCACGTCGCCGTCGTCTCCGGTGTGAAGAAGCTCGAGGGAGCGCCGGTGATGGCGACCGACATCAGAGCGAGCTCCGCGCTCCTGCTCGCGGCAATGGTCGCTGAGGGCGAGACGAAGGTCCTGAGGATCTATCACATCGAGCGGGGATACGAGGATATCGAGAACAAGCTGCGTGCGCTCGGCGCGGATATAACAAGAGTGGCGGACTGACCGATCGGTTTCAAATGAAACACGTCATCATAGGGACTGCCGGCCATGTCGATCACGGCAAGACCGAACTGGTCAAGGCGCTCACGGGGCACGATACCGATCGCCTCGCTGAAGAGAAGAAGCGCGGCATATCGATCGTCCTCGGCTTCGCTCCGATCGATCTCGGCGCCGATATCGAGGCCGGGGTCGTCGACGTGCCGGGCCACGAGCGTTTCGTCAAGAACATGGTGTCCGGCGCGGTCGGGGTCGACGTCGCGATGATCGCCGTGGCGGCCGATGAGGGTGTGATGCCCCAGACCGAGGAACACTTCGAGGTGCTGAGGCTTCTCGGTGTGCGCAGCGGCGTGATCGCCATTACCAAGATGGACCTGGTCGACGAGGAGATCGCCGGCGTAGTCGAGAGCGAGGTCGCTGACCTTCTCGAAGGAACGCAGCTTGAGGACAGTCCGTTCGTGAGGACATCGGTAGTCAGCGGCGAGGGGATAGAGAAACTCAGGGCTGAACTGGCCCGCGCGGCCGCCGGGGCGGCGGGAAGGTCCCCCGGTGGATTCTTCAGAATGCCGGTCGACAGGATATTCACGAGAAGCGGCATAGGTACGATAGTGACGGGGACGACATGGAGCGGGCGGGTGAGCACGGGTGACGAGCTCTCGCTTGAGCCGCAGGGCCGCAGGGTAAGGGTGAGGGAGGTCCAGTCGTTCGAGCATGATATAGATGAATCGGTATCCGGGATGCGGACTGCGCTGGCTCTTCACGGCGTAAAGGTCGAGGATGTCCACACGGGAGACCAGCTCGTGGAGCCTGGAGTGCTTCCCGTCTCCTCGATGATCGATGTCCGGATCGAGATGAGCAGGCTCCCCGGCTCAAAACTCAAGAACAACCAGAGGGTGAGGTTCCATCACGCCGCAGCCGAGCTGCTGGCGCGTGCGATCCTGCTCGACAGTGAACATCTCGGTCCTGGTGAGAGCGGGATGATCCAGCTGAGGCTCGAGAAGCCGGCAGCGGCGATGTCCGGCGACCGCTTCGTGCTTCGGACATATTCACCGATGAGGATACTTGCCGGCGGACGGATCGTGGATCCGTCCGCGCCGAAAGAGAAACGTTTCCAGGATGAAAGACTCGCTCTTCTCGCCGAGCTTGACTCGGGAGATGTGAAACGTGCCGTCACGGCGCTCGCAGCTAGTGCGGGCTCTGCCGGGATAGAAACCGGATCGCTCGCGAAGTACGGCATCGGTCCCGAGGCGGCGGCCGCGGCTGCGGGGGCCCTCGAGTCTGCCGGAACACTCGTCCCGGATGGCGGGAGGTCCTATCACGGGGAAGTGGTGAGCCGCTACGAGGAAAGGATCGTCACCGCTCTCGAGAACGTCACCGGCGGCAACGAGCTGGTATGGGGCGTCGACCGCGAGGAGCTGCGCGCGCTTGCCGGCCTGACCGGCAGGCCTCTCTTCGATTATCTTCTCGAGAAGGGGAAGGCGGAGAAGAGGCTCTTTTTCAAGGGCGGAAAGGTGAGAGCCGGTTCAGACGAGCTCGAGCTGACCGGCGAGACGAAGGTCCTCGTCGAGAAGCTCGACGCGTTCATCACAGAGGCGGGCGTAAGATTCCCCATGAAGGGCGACCTCCTCCGGATAGCGGCCGGCGACGGGAAGAAGATGAACAGCTGCATCCATATACTGCAGGACAGCGGAAAGATAGTGCGCGTAGGAGGAGAGGGATGGATCTCTGCCCCGGCATTCGCCGATGCAGTCGCGAAAGCGGCACGTATCATCGGCGACAAGGGTTCGATGACCATAGGCGATTTCAAGGACGAGCTCGGGCTGTCCAGAAAGTATGCCGTCCCGCTGCTCGAGTTTCTCGACATGAGCAATTATACGAAGCGTGAGGGCGATTCGAGAGTGGCGGGCCCCGCGCTGAAGGGAGATTCGTGATGAGCGCAGCGGCAAGAAGGAAGACGAGACAGGTCATCTACGGCGATGTCGCCGTCGGCGGGGACGCGCCGGTCAGCATCCAGTCGATGTGCACCTGCCCCGCTTCCCGTAGGAATGAGACCCTCGATGAGATCGGTGCCCTCCACCGCGCCGGCTGCCAGATAGTCCGCGTAGCGATCCGTGACGAGGGCGATCTCGAAGCGCTCCCCGTGATCATCGGCGAGAGCCGCCTGCCGGTCATCGCGGATATTCATTTCCATCACACCCTCGCCGTCGGCGCCGCGCAAAAAGGCGCGGCGGGACTGCGGATCAACCCCGGCAACATAGGGAGCGAAGAGAAGGTGAGGGCGGTGATCGAGGCGGCAGGGGAAGCGGGGATACCCGTCCGTATCGGAGTGAATGCCGGCAGCCTCGAGAAAAGGCTGAAGGAGCTCGCCGGTATAGAACCCGCACGGGCTCTCTGTGAGAGCGCCGCCGGGTACATGGAAATGATATCGGGTTGGGGATTCTCCGAGATGATCTTCAGTCTGAAATCTTCAGATCCGAACGTCACCGTGGAGGCGAACACCCTCTTCGCCGGGACCTGCGACTACCCGATACATGCCGGTGTCACCGAGGCGGGCCCCCCGCTCAGCGGCGCGGCGAGATCGGTCGTCGCTCTGACGAAGCTTCTCTCGATGGGGATAGGGGATACGATCCGCATATCGCTCTCGGGCGATCCGGTCAACGAGGTCATCGTGGCGGCGGCCCTTCTCTCTTCTCTCGGCCTGAGGGATGATTTCCCCAGGATCATATCGTGTCCGACCTGCGGCAGGTGTCATCTCGACGTCGATGCCATAGCCGGCAGGCTCGAGAGGGAGATCAGCGGCTGCGGAGCCGGGATAAGCGTGGCAGTGATGGGATGCGAGGTGAACGGCCCCGGGGAGGCCCGTGAAGCTGATATCGGGATCGCCGGCTCGAAGAAGGGCTATATGCTCTTCAGAAAGGGCGAAATCGTCCGTATGATCGAAGGGGACCCTCTGGAGACGCTTCTCGCGGAGGTCAGAACCCTCCTCGACGAGGCGTAAACTATTTTTACGACTTGCCCGGGTATTACGTAAAATCATCTAGAAAAATTGCTGAAAGTGTGGTATATTCTGTTCCGCATGGCGGGATGTCCTGTTTCAGGGATATTTTGACCGGACAGGGAATGTTGTGAATTCTACCCGAGAGGTAGAGAGGAGGTCTTTGATGAGGGGCAGCAGCAAGATACTGATGGCGCTGGTCGTCGTGATTATTTTCGCCGCACCGTTCGCCCGTGCGGACGACGGACTGGGCCTGCCCACAGATAAGACATCAGGGGCGACGTACAATCTGGTCAGGTTCGACGGTGTGGTCTACAGGATCACGACAGATGTAGAATGCGATCTGTTTTTCTACAGGATCGATAGTGAGCATCATCTTCTCAGCATCAAGCCTGTTGAAGAGGGGCCGACGCCCTTTTGCATGGTAGTCATTCAGTGGGGGATGTTTCCGTCGGTAGCCCTCGGGCTCGGTATGGGAGACTCGAACGACTGGATCCTGGGCACAGAGACCGGCTACGCCGAGAAATAGTCGAGAAAAAGAATTTAACGCGCCTTCAAGAAATTTTACCCGACCTCAGGAGGCCCGGTAGCGGGAAAGTGACAGCTTTTTCAACCGGGCCTCGATTTGTATTCAGGACAGCAGTTTAGAGTGCCGCCCGTTCGAGCCGCTTTTCGGGGTCGTGGTACGGCTCTTGCGGTTCCTTTATACCTCGTGGTAACAGGAAGACGTGGCTGATGTGGTTGCGGACGACAGGATGTCCCGGCCGCGCAGAAAAGAAGGGGGTCCGGCAGGACTCCCTTCTTCAATACGGAACAGTACGGAGACTTTTTCTTAAAATCCTTGATCAGTCAGTGACCGGCAATCTGTATTGGCAGCAGTCAGGAATCATCTTCTGGAAGACGCGGCGTTACGAAGAGTGTCTTCGACCTGATGCATGAAGCGGTGCCGGGCTTCGCGCCCCTCGGTCTTCTCACGTATTTCTTCTCCGCGCAGATCACCGGGACCGTTCCCGAGCCCCTCGCCTTGCTGAACCAGGCGGCGGTCTCGGCGGCCATCTCTATGATCCGCGAGGGCGTCGAGCGGTTGGCGCCTTTAAGGACGACGTGTGAGCCAGGGGTTCCCTGGGCGTGAAACCACAGGTCGGTAGGTTTTGCGTAGCGGTGGGTGAGCTCGTCGTTCTCCCTGTCGCTTTTCCCTACGAGTATCGTGTGGGTGTCGTCGATGGGGAAGGATTTGAAGCGGGGCCGGTCTTTTTCATTGTCCTTTCCTTTTCGGGGACCGGGAATGCCCTTCGGGATTATTATCGCGGCAAGCGCCGCCGGGTCCTCGATCGCGTCGGTCTTCGCGATGCTCTTTTCGAGATCTTTGATGTCTTCCCTTATGCTCGCCCTGCGGGCCTTGATTATCTCCAGGCCCTTGTCGCCTTTCTTCGCCCGGCGGAAATATATCTGGATATTCTTCTCGGGGTCGAGGGCCGGATCAAGTGGTATAGTGATCTCGTCCTCTCCGTTGAAGTCCATTACGGTGATCTCATCCATCCCGGTCCTGAGCCTGTGGCGCCAGGTGACGAGCAGATTGCCCATGTAGCGGAATTCCTCGGCTCGTCCGGCCGACTCGAGATCCTCGCTGACATTGGCCAGCAGGCGCCGGGCTTTCTTGAGGGCGCGGCGATGATGTTTCGTGGCGGCTTTCTTCAGCCAGGCGGTGAATACGGGGAGGATCCTTTCTTCAGTCCTGACGTCGAAGACCTCTGATATCCCGCCGGGGCTTTCCGGCCTCGGATCGAAGGGGATCTCTACAGGGTATGCCGTACAGCTCCCCCGGTCGCCAGATCCGGGGAAATCGTAGATATTCCATTCGAAGTCACCCGATGACAGCCGCTCGCCGATCTCCCTGACCGCGCCGGTCAGGCCTTCCATGTCTGACTCGAACTTTGCAGCGAGCGCCTTCGAGAGTACCGGATCGATCCCGCCGATCGCCTGGACGAGAAGTTTCGAAAGCTCTTCTTCCGGACCGATCTCGAGGCTCCATCCCTCGGGTAGGTAAAGAAGCGACCATCTCTTCGGCGGGGGAAGCTGGCCGGGCGAGCCTGGAGGACGTGAACCGGGAGCGCCGAAGGTCTCGAGGGGATGCCGGGTCCCTTCCCTGAAGAGGGCCGCGCTGCGGAATACGGGGGAGAGGTCTATCCTGAGGGTCAGCGCCCTGCTCTCGCCCCAGCTGCTCTTCTCATTGAATCTTATCAGGATAACGCGATCGAGGCCGAGAGGTTCGACCGATACGACCGCCGTGCCGGTCAGGTCGCCCAGAAAAGGGCTCGACACCTTTTCGGGAAGAAGCCGGTCCTCCGCGAGGATGATCTCCGATTCCCTTCCCATGCTGACGAGGTGCAGAAAGCGGCGTCCCTCGCCCGAGAAGGCGATCGTCATCCCCCCGGCGAATCGAAAAGCAGACTCGACGGTCCTTCCCTTCAGGAGGAGGTCCAGCTCGAGGGCAAGTGCGTATGCAGTCAATGAATTCACGGCGGAAGCATAAGTGTCGGGAAGGCTCAAGTCAAACTGAACCCCCATCGATTGTGTGGACAATGGGAACGGATGACTGTAATATCACGCCGGAATCGGATCTGATCCGGAAGGAGAATAATAAGATGGTAACGAGCATGACCGGGTACGGAAGGGGCTCCGCGACGGTCGGAGGCGGGAAGATCGATGTCGAGATACGGACGGTGAATCACAGGTTCATCGACTTTTCGATAAGGGTCCCGAGGCCGCTGAACGGATACGAGAGAGAGATAGAGAAGGCGGTGAGGCGCAAGGTCAGGCGCGGTCACGTCTACGTCAATGTCGTCTTCGACAAGGGCGCCGACTCTTCGACGTCGGCGGTGAATAAAAAGCTCCTCAGGAAGACATACAGGGAGCTGACCTCCTTCGCCAGGAAGGAAGGGATCCCCGGGGATCTCGAGATAGGCACTCTGCTCATGCTGCCCGACATGTTCAGGCCGGAGATAGACACGATCCCTCCCGCCCGGCTCAAGGCCGGCCTTAAGAAGGCCCTCGCCGGGTCAGTGGATAACCTGGCCGACATGAGGAACAGGGAGGGAAAAACGCTTCAGCTCGACATGCAGAAGCGCCTCAAGGATATCACGAGGATCGCCGCGAAGATCGAGAAGCGGGCTCCCGCGGCACTGAAGCAGACGCTCGAGAGGGCGCGCAAGCGCCTGACGAACCTCCTCGGCAGAAGTGAGGTCAAGGAAGAGCGGTGGGCCATCGAGGCGGCGGCGCTTGCTGACAGGACCGATTTCTCCGAGGAACTCGTAAGGCTCAACAGCCACCTCGGCGAGTTCGGCTCGGCGCTCGACAAGGGCGGCGAGGTATCGAAAAAACTCACCTTCCTGCTCCAGGAGATCCACCGCGAAGCTACGACGATGGGAAACAAATCGGCCGACCCGAGGATCATCAGGGACTGCCTCGCAGTCAAGGAGCAGGTCGAGAAGATAAGGGAACAGGTCCAGAACCTCGAGTAACGGGACGGGATTCAATGGCAGAGGGAGAGGTCCTGATCGTAGTGATTTCCGGCCCCTCGGGTGTCGGCAAGTCGACGATCGCGCAAACTGTGCTCGAAAAAGCGCCCGGGCTGGTCAGGTCTGTCTCGCTGACCACCAGGGATCCGCGTCCCGGCGACGTGGACGGTGAGGACTACCATTTCGTGTCGCCTGAGGAGTTTGCCGCCAGACGCGATGAAGGCGGTCTCCTTGAATGGGCCGAGGTCCACGGCAACCTGTACGGCACCGAGTTAAGGCAGGTCGAACGGCAGCTCGCCGGGGGCAGGAGCGTTCTTCTCGAGATAGATGTCCAGGGGGGCAGGAGCGTTAAAACTGCCAGGCCGGGGGCTGTGCTGATATTTCTACTCCCGCCGTCTGACGAGGTTCTCGAGACCCGGTTGAGGGGCAGGGGGACGGACGACGAGGATGTCATCCTGAAACGCCTCGCAAATGCCCGCAGAGAGCTCGAATCGGCAGAATACTACGATTACAGGGTCGTTAACAACGATCTCGACGGGTGCGTCAGCGAGGTGCTGGGGATAATCAGGGCCGAATCGATGAAAGGGGGCGCCGAAGAGGCCTGAGCGTCCCCTGAACTTCCACAGTGATATAGGTATTGATAAATCACCGGATTTGTATTAATAATATATGTTCCAACAAAATCCGGCCGGAGAGGCATTCGTGAGGACGCCGGCGGCGCCCGGGGTGTCGTATCTCTGTTCCGGATGACGGGATGAGGGGAACTGCTGCTTCAGACTGAGAGGTTAATGGATGGAGACTGCATCAATGGAAAAGATACTGGAAACGATAGGCAACAGGTACGAAGCCATCAGGGTCATCGCCAAAGAGGCCCGCAGGATAAACACACTGATCAGGCTCTCGGGGGAAGAGTTCGACGAAAAACCTACGACTATCGCGATCAAGCGCACAATCGAAGGGAAAGTGAAATACAAGTATGAGCAGCAGGAGGAGCAGGAGTAAGGGGAAAGGTGGCCTCGAAGACAGTAAGATCCTTCTTGTCGTCACCGGAGGAATTTCCGCTTACAAGTCCGCTTTTCTCGTCCGGTTGCTCGTGCGGGCAGGTGCGGTCGTCAGGGTTCTGATGACGGACGCGGCCACCAGGTTCATTACTCCGCTTACATTCGAAGTCCTTTCGGGGAATCCCGTTCCAATGGAGATGTTCACCTCGCGCACGGACGCGCCGGTCGAGCATGTCGACCTCGCCGTATGGGCCGATGCAGTCGTCATCGCGCCGGCCACGGCCGATTTCATCGGAAAAGTCGCCGGAGGCATCGCCGACGATCTCCCATCGACGGTTGTCTGCGCCGCCCGGTGCCCGGTATGGCTCGCCCCGGCGATGAACGACGGTATGTGGGACAACCCCGCCGTCAGACGCAACATCGACACCGTCATCGGC
>SDBS01000231.1_pt1 | contig 50238 bp, 61 predicted proteins | sample 2277091 | NCBI WGS metagenome assembly SDBS01 (sample SAMN10404972, study PRJNA504765) | marine sediment metagenome | isolation source: marine sediment core GS10_PC15, 163 cmbsf | place: Arctic Ocean: Southern Knipovich Ridge | collected 2010 | reverse complement strand
TCTGCAATTCCCAAGACTTATAATAATAGCCGCCATAAAAGAAAGCGGCTGTTATTGACAAAATAACAATTAATATTATTATTGATTTTCCTTTTTGAGATTGGTTTTCAGAATTAGAGATAAATTTCATTATGATTCCTTAAAGTTATTATATAGTATTTTAATATTTAAATACAATAGGAATAGTAAATTTAACTAGTTATGAATAAAAAAACACCTAAATAAATTAAATGTTTAAATCTGTTTAATGCTGATGCTAAATATTGTAATAAACTTAAACTTATTTTAATAAAGTATAAAAGGATTGTCTCTGCCAGAAAATTCATTTTCCAAGTCTATTGGTGTGCCATGATATTCCCAATCTTTAATTGCTTCAAAAGTTTCCGTATCAATTTTTATTTCAGAGGTTCCACTCTGTTTTTCTATTTTTTCTTTTTCAATTTCTTCTTGCCAATTGATAAATTTTATAATTCCAAAAGCGCCTCCAGCGAATATAAAGATTATAATTAAAATAATAATTATTGTTTTTAAATGTTTTTTTATTGAAAATTTTGGTTTTTTTTCAACAGGAGTTGGTTTTGATAATCCAGAAATATTTTTTTTGTCCATTTTTTTCCTTTTATATATTAAGGTTTAATATAACATACCATAGATATGGAAACTTCCATTGAATTATCTGATTCATTTGCTTTGATATTTAAAGAAACTATATTTGTATATCGGGAGAGGTTTTCAATAATACTTAATAAATCTAATAGCTTGTAAAAATCAGTATCTATTTTTATTTGTATAGGCAGTTCGTAAAATCCAGAATATTTTTCGCTTTCTTTAGTTTGGGTAAAGGATGAACTGCCTTCTTCTTTCTCTTCTCCTTCTTTTCCTTCTTCTTCAGCAACAAACTGAATAGTTTTTAAAATATTGCCTGATTCTTTTGATAGAGCTTCGATTTGAATTACTAAATCAGATACTTCTTTTTCAGAAGGCATGGCTTTAAATGCTTTAGTTACTTGATTAGTGATATCTTCATAGTTATCTTCTATTTTTTTCAAATCTTCTTCTTTTTGTTTGGCTTCTTCAAGTTCTATTTCTTTTTCTTGTTTCTGTTTATATAAAAACATTATATCAGTTGCAGTTGGTCTGATTATAAAAACAGCTAATCCAGAAAGGATTATAAAAGTTATGATAATTATTGTGTATGAAGAGGATAATTTTGTTTTCATTCTAATATACCTTAATAATAGACTGTTATTGTGAAATCTACTGAGGAAAGAGGATCGTTTGTGTTAATTAAATTAGAAACATTGAAATCCACTGCTTTAAAATAATCTGAAGCTGTAAGCTCTTCTTTAAATTTTATTATTGATCGTCTGGATGAAGCATTTCCTCTTAAGCTGATTTTATTTTGCTCTTTTTTTGAACTTACAGTAAGGTTTTCTATAAAAACATCAGTAGGAGTATTTAAGGCAATTTCTTTTAAAACAGATGACCAATAAATACGGTCTTGTAGTACAGTTTTTATAGAATTAAGTTTAATGTTTAAGTCAGTTACTTTTTTTTCTATTTCAGAATAAGAAATATTTTTTTCTTTTTGAGTTTGAAGTTCTTTTTTGACTTTGTTAACTTCGCTATTAAATGTATTTTTATAATTAAAAAGAAATATTATTCCTCCAGAGAATGCAAGGATAATTATTATGGCCAATAATAAAACTAAAACATTTTTTTTTGTTTTTTTGCCTTTTCCTTGAAATCTTGGGGGTAAAAGATTAACTTTAATCATTTTATTATTTCCTTATATTCCATAGTACCTTATAAACTTATCGACTTTATTCTATTAATTCCCTTAATGCTAATCCAATTACAGATGTATAAGTTGTAGCTTTAATTTTAGGGACAGCTTTTAGTGGATAAGTAGTAATATTGACCCAGGGGTTGCCAATCTCTGTTTTTATCTTTGTTTTGTCGGAAAAATAGGAGGTTAGTCCGGGTAAATTTGCTCCTCCTCCGCATAGAAATATTTTTTTAATTTCACTTTTTGAATTATCTTGATAATATTTAATAGATCTTCGTATTTCTTTTGCTATAGTTTCTAGGAGTGGATAAATTGCTTTTTGGATTTGGTCAAGAATTTCAGGTTTTTCAGGATTTAATTTAATTTTTTCTGCCTCTTGTGGATCTATTTTTAAATTGCTAGCTATTGCATTGGTAAAATCTTCTCCTCCATGCAAGACACTGCAAGTAAGTTGAATAGACCCTTGGTCATAAATAGTAATGCCTGTTGCCAAAGCTCCAATATCTGCAATCAATATCCCTTTAAGTGAATCTTTTTTAATTAATGCTCTGGTTACTGCTGAAGGTTGAATTTCTAAGGCTATAGGTTCTAGGTCTGCTTTTAGAAAAGTATCTACATAGTCATTGACTACTTTTTTTTGGGTTACCAACAATAAAATCTTTGTTTTTTTATTTTGATTAGTTATTGGTGTTTTCAAAATATGCCAATCCATATATATTTCTTCAAAAGAAAAAGGTATTGATTCATCTATTTCAAATTTTAAAGCCTCAGCGATTTCTTTTTTGGGCATTTCTTTAGGAATTTCAATAATTTTTGTAAATACCAGTGTTTCAGGCAGAAGAGAAATTACTTTTTTAGTTTTAATTGGATTAATTTTGCTTTGTTCACAGGCTTTTTTTATAGCTTGAATAATAGCTTTTTGGTCTTTTATTTTATCTTTTTTTATGGAATGAGGGGGTGTTGGTATACTATTATAAGCATAAAGATAAATTAATTTACCTTTCTTTTTGAATTGAAGTACTTTGATAGTTTTAGCTCCAATATCCAAGCCGAAAACATCTTTTTTTCCTGATAATCCCATAATTATAATCCTTTTTTGTATTTTGTAATTTATCTATTTAGTATTCTTCTTCCCAATGATCAACTTCTATAGTTGGTGATTCAGAAGCTTCTTGAATAAGTATTGTATTGATTCTATCTTCATCAAATATAATATTTGGAGTTTGCCAAGCAGTTAAAATATTTACTTCTCTGGCAATAATTCCTCCTGTTAAATTCATATTTGAAGAGAAATTAAACAGACGAAATTCATCACAAGCATAAGCCAATCCAGAAATATTTGTATCTTTAGCATGAATACCAATTTTTATTTTACCTTTTGTTAATATACCTGAAGGACCACTGTCAGCTGGAGTATTAATGGTTAGGAAACTATCTCCAAATATAGGAAATAGAGAAGTCATTCCCACTTTAATATCACCATCAGCTACTAGCATTCCATTTATTGTTAAAGATTGATTCTTTTTAATGTCTACTTCACCTTTAACATAAACTATACCATCTAAGGTAACAGGGGAGTTGTTTTTTAAAAGATTTTTAAATTCATTCTTGGTATATACTGTTTCATTTTCTTCTGCCTGGCTTAAAAATGAATTAGGATTGTCTGAATCAAAATCTATTTGAGGCATTTCAATTTCATCTGGCTGTGGAGGATAGCTTTCTGAATCATGTTTTTCACCAGTTACATTAAATGTAGAAAAGAAAGATTCATCAATCTTATTATATGCATCAGCATTGCCTGTAACATCAATATCACTAAATCCCCAAATATCAATGTCTCTTTTGGCATAAATATTACCGATAATGTCGATGTTAGTAGCAAAAAGATCAATATCATTTGAAGCATAAACTGCTTTATCCCAGTTGGGATTAGTATTTAAACCTTTAATTATTTTAACTTTAACTTTTCTGGAAGATGTTCCTTTTCCTGTTTCAAAATATCCATAAGAAGTAACTTCAGCTTCTCCAGGCGCTATACTTATTATCCCTACTGTATAAGATTCTTCTTCTGAAAATACAGGATTACGGGAGAAAGTGCCGGAAGAAGCATCTAAGGTACCCTGTTCAAATTTATTTTGATAAGTTGAATTATTCTTTACTTTATATATTGCTTCTTCAATCCCTGATTCAGCTAAAAAGAATGCTCTTGTTCCTCCCTTTTGGCTTACAGCTATTTTGAATTCCGTAATTTCAAATCCAATAAAAAACGTTCCTAGAAGCAAAAGCAAAAGCAAGACAATAAAGGTAATAACCAGAGCAAATCCTTTTTCTCCTTGAGGATTTTTTATTGGGTTTTTTTTGATTTTTTGATAAAAGTTTTTCATAATAATTTGTTTATTACAAATTGCGTCCAAAAGCAGATGTTTTGAAATCAATTGTTTCATCATTTTTTTGGACAGTTAAATCTATATTTATAACTTCTTCTCCATAAAATTGCAATTGATTTATATATTCAGCTATTATCAAATCTTCATCAACTGTTTCTGTAGGAGGATTACCATAAGAATCTTCAGCATTATAAACTACCCAATTATCAGAATCGGAATCAAAATAATAATGACTAACTTTTCTTTTTAGGTCTGTCCCGGATTTATAATAGGTTATATATTGTGTAATATCAGTATGTCCATCTTCAAACTTAATTCCTGAAGGTGGAGGATTTAAAGGATCATTTTCATCAGAAGGGAGTAAAGTTACCATTTCTGTTGTTTGTCTGATTTCTCTAGATATTCTGTCTAAAGTAATTCTTCCGTTTTGAGACAACTCAGCTTTCTGCAAACTTTTTCTGGAAGTTTTTTCTCCCATAATAAAACTGGCATAAGCAGCAGATATTATGGTTATAGCAATAGCAATAGCAATAGTCGCTTCAATTAAAGTAAGACCGTAATTAGATGATAGTTGATGAGTTTTAGATGTTTGATTTTTTTTCATAGTATTACTTCTCAGTTATAATCCTTCTTAGGGTGATTACTTCTCAGTTATAATCCTTCTTAGGGTAATTACTTCTCAGTTATAATCCTTCTTAGGGTAATTACTTCTCAGTTATAATCCTTTTTAAAATGATATTTTTTTCTTCATCTTGTTCTTGCCACCAAATATTAACTGTAATTTTTTTAAGACCTATATTCGTAGAAGTTTCATTAAAATCAGCATCTATTAAGTCTACTTCTGTTTGCCATTCATAAATATAAAATTGATTTGAAGGTGAAGGATCACTGTCCACTTTTGCTCTAGGTTCAATTATTCCCGTTTGTATATCATCGTAATGATTGGATATAGTTTCTTCTATTTTGGATTGAACCAAATTATTAGCAATACTCATTTGATTAGATATTCTTCCTATCTTTAAGCCTTCTGGGAAAAGTCTCATAATACCTACAATTCCTATAATTAAAATACTTATAGAAATTACGACTTCAACTACAGTAAAACCAGATTTAAGTAATACCTGCTTGCTTGCCTCATGTCGAAGCGGGCCGGCAAGGAAGGGGTTGTGAGTATTAAGTTTCGTAGATTTTTTTCTTTTCATTTTTGACCTTTAGTTAAGGAATATTTACAAATCCGCTTGGAGCAATTTTTATTGATTTACTTTTTCCTTTATTATTGGTTAAAGTAACTGTTCCTGAGCTTGAAGGGGTACCGGCAGAATTGAAAATGATTTCTTCAGAAGTTGGATTTAGATCAATTAAATAATAGGAGATATCTGTTGATAGGTTAGTTGTATTTAATACTTCTTCAGCACTGTCTACTATTCTGATTAATTTATAATTATTATCAGTCTGATTAAAACTGATTAAATGGTTTTTTTGTTCAGTAACAGCCAGCTGTTGGGCATTTCTCAAGTCGGCTACAATTTGTTTACTATCTTGATTCAGCTTAATTGAAGGAGCAATATAAGAAAAAGAATATACTACTACACCAGAAATTATAACAACAACTCCTATTAAAACAAGTATTTCTATTAGTGTCATTCCTTTTTTATTCATAATTTATCCTCTATATTTTTTTACAAACGCAAGGGCGTTGAGAATTATTTTTGTGTTTCTGCGATTACATTACTCCGAAACAGTTACCCGCCATACTTCTTCTAATGTTGTTATCCCATCTAAAACTTTCAAAATTCCATCTTGTTTCATAGTAATCATTCCTTCTTGTGTAGCTTTTTCTTGAATTTCAGAAGCTGGAGCTCTTTTTAGGAGCAATCTTTCTATTGTTTGAGTGACTGATAAAACTTCGAAAATACCTATTCTTCCTTTATATCCAGTTTCATTACATTGATCACAACCTGTGCCTTTGTAAAGTTTTATAGATTTTTTTATATCAATCAATTTCTGATTTTGTTTAGGCATTTTCTTAATTTCAATTTTTACTCTTATATCATTTAAAATATCATTTGATAGTTCATATTGTTTACGACAATGAGGACAAATTTTTCTAACTAATCTTTGACCAACTACTGTATTTACAGAGGAAGCTATTAAAAAAGGTTCTATTTTCATATCAATAAGTCGGGGGATAGCTCCTGCTGCATTATTGGTGTGTAAGGTAGATAGAACAATGTGTCCAGTTAAAGCAGCATGAACAGCCATTCCTGCTGTTTCTTTATCTCTAATTTCTCCAACCATTATTATATCAGGGTCTTGACGGACAATAGACCGCAGTCCGTTTGCAAAATCATATCCTATTGATGATTTAATTTGTGATTGACTGATGCCTTCTATGTAATATTCTACTGGATCTTCCAAAGTTATTATGTTTACCCCAACTTTATTTATTTTATCTAAAATAGCATATAATGTTGTGGTTTTTCCTGATCCTGTAGGGCCTGTAACCAAAGTCATTCCATGAGGTTTTTTAATATTTTCAGAAAAAGTTTTAAACCCTTTGCCTCTTACTCCTAATTGTTCTAGTGTTAAAATTCCAGCAGATATATCTAAAATACGCATAACTACTTTTTCGCCATTCACAGTTGGTAAAGAAGATACTCGAAAATCTACTTCTTTACCGGAAATTGTGGCATGAAATCTACCATCTTGAGGAATTCTTTTTTCATCTATTTTTAATTTACTTAAGATTTTAATTCGGGATATTAAAGCCGCATGTATTTTTTTAGGTAATCTTACTGTTTGTTGTAATACACCGTCTATTCGACATCTTACTTTTAATTCTTCACGACCTGGTTCTATATGAATATCTGAAGCTTTTGATTTTACTGCTCTTTCTATTAAAGTATTTACTAAACGGGGTATTGGAGCGTCTTGTTTTATTATTTCTTGCAAGGCTTCTGGATTTTCTAATTCTTGTGCAGAAATTTCAGGATCAATTTTCTCTATAGTTTTTTCAATTTCTGTTTGTAATTCTACATATTGATCTAAAATTCTATTAATATCGGAAGATGTTCCTATATAAGGCTCTATTTCTTTCCCTAGTTTTTTTTCCAAAAATTCAATTGCTTGAAAGTCCTCTGGACTTTTCATGGCAATTTTAATGGCTTTTCCTTCTTTTTTAAAAGCAATGGCTTGATATTTTTTGGCAATTTTTTCAGGTATTAGAAATAAAGTTTCTTTAGAAATGCTCTTGCCGGAGAGATCAATAAAAGGAATTTCTAAAGCATCTCCGCAAACTTTAGCTATATCTTCTTCAGATACTATCCTTTTATTTATTAAAATCTGATGGAAAGGTTTTTTAGTTTTTTTACTTTCTTTTTTGGCTGAATCTAGTTGTTCTTTGGTTATAATTTTAGATTTTAATAATATTTTTTCTAACTTGCTTCCCGTGAAAGCCATATTTTCCCTTTTATTTTTATTTTTTTTTCGCAGATTAATTATTTAATTGTATCATAAAAATAACAATTTGTCAAGAGAAATAAATCAAAAGTCAATATTTTTAAATGCATCAAAAAAATAGATATGTTATCATAAAAAATAGTTAAATTATATCTTAATTTATACTTCGTCTAAATTATATAAACATTTTGATTATTAAGGTATTTATTTATGGATTTTAAGACTAAAGATTTTAATTATTTTTTGCCTAAAAAATTAATTGCCCAAAAACCAATGATTTCCCGTGATAACTGTAAACTTTTGGTTTTAGATAGAAAAAATAATAAAATTCTTAACAGATATTTTTATCAGATAGGAGAATTTTTAAAGCAAGGTGATGTTTTGGTTTTAAATGATTCCAAGGTTATTCCTGCTAGAATTTGGGGAAATGTATTAATAGATAAGGTAGATGAAACAAAAAAAAGTCAAATTTTGGGAAGAAAAATGGAAGTTTTTTTGTTAAAACTGAAGAATGATAGTATTTGGGAATGCCTCCTAGGAGGAAAAAGAAGAAGGGTAGGGATAGAATTGAAGTTTAAAAATGAACTTGTTGGAAAAATTTTAAAATATAAAAAAGATGGAATTTGGGAAATTGAATTTAATGAAAAAGGTAAAAAATTAAAGAAGAAATTACATAAAATAGGGGAAACACCAACACCCCCATATATTAAACGAAAAGCCAGATTAGAGGATTATCAAACTGTCTATGCAAAATATGAAGGATCAGTTGCTGCTCCAACTGCAGGACTTCATTTTACAAAAAAATTGATGGATCAGCTTAAAAAAAAGGATATTCAGTTTGAATTTATAACTTTACATGTAGGATTGGGGACTTTTGCTCCTGTTAAAGAAGAAAATATTCAAAAACATAAAATACATTCAGAATATGCTATTTTGAAAAAAGATGTGGCACAAAGATTAAATAAAGCCAAAAAACAGGGGAGAAGAATTATAGCTGTGGGAACAACCTCAACAAGGGTATTAGAAGCAGCAGTAAACAATAAACAATTAAAAATAAGCTCTTTCTCTGGTTGGGTTGATTTATTTATTTATCCTGGATATAATTTTCAGTTTATAGATGGACTGGTAACTAATTTTCATTTACCCAAAACTACCTTGTTGATGTTGGTTTGTGCATTTGCCGACAAAGATTTTATATTTAAAGCTTACCAAGAGGCAATTAATAAAAAATATCGTTTTTACTCATTTGGAGATGCTATGTTGATTTTGTAATTGTTTTATTTTTCTTTTTAATATATAATATTCTTGTGTATTTTTTACTGTGGATAAAGTTTTCTATTGACACATTATATTAAGGGATAATATACTTAATATACCTCCAGAAAAGGAGGTAATATAGTAAATATAAGTTAAGTTTTAAGTAAAATTAAGAAAGGAGAAAACTATGACTGACGAAGAAACAACAGACGAAACTACAGACGAAGGTGAAAAAGAAGAAACTACAGAAGAAACTACAGACGAAGGTGAAAAAGAAGAAACTACAGAAGAAGGTGGAGACGAAGGTGAAAAAGAAGAAACTACAGAAGAAACTACAGACGAAGGTGAAAAAGAAGAAACTACAGAAGAAGGTGGAGAATAAGTTTAGTTTCTAAAATCAAAAAGAGGCTAGAAATAGCCTCTTTTTTTATTCTTAAATAATTATAAATTTAATTGACAAAAGGTATCTTTTATCTATAATTTGGAATAGATTTAGAATTTGTTCTTTGGTTTAAGCTAAGGAATTTTTCTTTTTAATTTAATATAATGAGGCTTTGGGATAATCTTAAGGCCTAAAGATATAAAGGATATATTTCTTTAGGTTTTTTTATTGTCCTAAAGTCTTTTTTATTACCGCAGATTTTGCAGATGTTTATTAATATAAATTAAACATCTGCTTGCCGCTAGGCAAATTTTATGAGTAATTATTATGAGAAAGGTTATATTTTACACAATTAGTTTTTTGCTTCTTGCTTCTTGCGTTTTGTTTTTTAATATTCCTAAAATTCAGGCATCACAGCCATTAAATCAAGGTGATATAGTAATTAATGAACTTATGTGGATGGGTTCATCAGTTTCCTCAAAGGATGAATGGATTGAACTGAAGAATATTACAGATCAGGAAATAGATATTTCCGACTGGCAAATCACCAAAAATACTGGAGTAGAAAGTTTGATGATTACTATACCTGATGGAAATGTGATTGAGGCTTCAGGGTATTTTTTAATTAGCCAAAAAAGTCCAGATCAGTCTGTATTGGATGATAGTTTGAAAGTTGATTTAACAACCTCTTTTTCTCTGTCTAATAGTAATCTTCAAGTAAGCCTTTATGACGGCCAGTGGGATGATGGAAGAGAGATTATTGATATAGCTGGAGATGGAGGAAAGCCTCTTTGTGGTAAGTATAATAAGAATAGTAGTATCTATTCCTCTATGGAGAGAAATGAAGATCCTGATGATGGAATGTTGAATTCTTCTTGGCATACAGCTGTTGGTTTGACTAATTTTGATGAAAATTCGGTGGAAAAGGGTACTCCAAATGCAAAAAATTCTGAACTAATTGAATATTCAGATAAAATTATAATTTCTGAAATTTTACCTAATCCATCTGGGGAAGAATCAGAAGAAGAATTTATTGAACTTTATAATAAAGATATTGTTGAAGTGGATTTGGAAGATTGGATTTTGGAAGATTCTTCTGGAAATGATTATGCTATATCAAAAGATGATTTTTTACAAGGAACAATGGTAGCTCCAGGAGAATATTTTGTTGTTTACAGAAGACAAAGCGGCATTGCTTTAAATAATAGCGGAGAAGAGAAAGTTTTTCTTTATAATCCAAATGATCAAGAAATAGATTTTGTTATTTATAATAATCCATCTGGAAAAAATTCTGTTCCTGAAAATTGGTCATATAATATTTTTGGAAATGATTTAAAATGGAGTACAACTGTAACTCCTGGCAAAGAAAATATTGTAACAGAAGAACAAATTTCAGAAAAACCTGGAGCAACCCCCATTGTTATTGATATTGCTGGTGTTAGAAATTTACCAAAAGGCTCTCAAGTACAAGTTGAGGGTATAGTGACTGTAACTCCAGGAGTTTTGGGAAGTCAAATTTTCTATATTCAAGATTCAAAATCTGGCATTCAAATTTACTGCTATAAGTCAGATTTCCCTAATTTAAGGGTTGGAGATAAAATTAAAGTTATTGGGGAGATTTCTGAAAACCAGGGAGAAAAACGAATAAAGATTAAAAATTCAGGTGATATTCAAATTATTGGAAATATTAACCCTCCTTCTTCAATCAACATAAAAACTGGTTCAGTTGGTGAAAAATATGAAGGAAAATTGGTGACAGTTTCAGGAAAGGTTACCAAAAGTTCAGGCAATATTTTTTATATTAATGATGGTTCAAAAGATGTTAAGATTTATATAAGATCTTCAACAGGAATTAAAAAACCAAAACTTAGAAAAGGTGATTGGGTTTATATAACTGGCATTGTCAGTCAAACAAAAAGCGGATACAGAATATTGCCTAGATATCAAAGTGATATAAAAGTAATAGGTAAATCTTCTATATCTTCAAGTATTGACTCAGAAAAAGATAAAGGAGGGATAAAAGGTGTATCTAAAGTTTATGCACATGGCCCTTCTGATTATCATTTTTCCCAACCAAATGGTCCTCCAATTGGAGAAGTTCAAGTTATAAGAGATAATTTGCGATTTTTTGGATGGATTATAGTTATTTTCGGATTGGGAGGATTTTTTGGAATGAAAATTATGATAATAAGGAGAGAAAATGTCAAAGATTATTTCTAAAAGTGCTCAACAAACTAAAAAAATAGGGGAGAGGTTAGCCAAAAATTGTTTTGGTGGTTGTATTATTGGACTGGTTGGAGATTTAGGAGGAGGCAAGACAACTTTTACCCAAGGGATAGCCAAAGGTTTAGGAATTTCCCAGCAGATCACTAGCCCTACATTTGTACTGTTGAAAAAGTATAAAGTAAAAAGTACAAAGTACAAAGACGAATTACTCAGGTTTTACCATATTGATTTGTATCGGATTAATGTGCCAAGTGATGTTTATAGTTTTGGTTTTGATGAGGCTTTGAAAGATGAGGGTAGTATTGTTGTAATTGAATGGGTAGAAAAAGTGATTGATATTTTGCCTGAAGAGAAGTTGATTATTAAATTTGATTTTATATCAGAGAATGAAAGAAGAATAGTTTTTAAGCCATTTGGAAAAAAATATGAGGAGCTAGTTGATAAGGTGAATTGAATGAGTTACGATCTCACTCAGTTTCAAAATTTATGATTTTATTTATTGATACAACTGAAAATATTGCTAAAATTGCTCTTGGGAAAAAGAGTAGGCTAATTGATGCCTATTCATGGAATGCAAAGATGAAACAATCAGAAGAGCTTCTTATTGAAATTGATAAATTATTGTCCAAAAATAATGTTAATTTAGCTGATTTGAAGGGAATTATAGTGGTTTGCGGACCAGGAGGGTATACTGGTTTGCGAGTTGGGATTTCATGTGCCAATGCTTTGGCTTTTGGATTGGGAATACCGATAAAAGGTATCAAATGTGACAGAGATGACAAAGGTATCAAAAGTATTAAGAAAATAATAAAAGAGGGGGGAAAGTCGTTAAAGGAAGTAAAACTTGGAGAATTTGTTATTCCTGTCTATTTTAAACCACCTAAGATAACCAAACCAAAGAAGAACAATAATTAAATATAAATATTCGTATTTAATTAGTGAGCGGAGATCAACGATATTAATAAGATAAAAGTTAGAATTTTAATATAATTTTTATAAATAAGAATGCAAGATTTGGATTAATTTGTAACTTTTAGTATTTGATTTTTTTTTAAAATCATGTTATTTTTAAATATCGTAGTTTAAAAACAAAATAAAATTTTGAACTGGAGGTGAAATAAGATGTAGAATAAAAAAGTATTAGTTAATCTGTATCCAGGAAACCCTATTAGCAATGCAGATATATTTGCACTATTAGAAAAACCAACTCCTATTCCTGGTTGTTTTTATTGGGGATGGCAGACTGATTATAGTCATGTGACTATGAGGACTCTTCCTGAGAATGATTTTAGTCCTCATAAAGTGCTGGAGTTGACATTTAATTAAGATTGGAGGTAAGAATTTGAAGAAAGAATATTTAAATTCTTTTAATATTGGAAATATTGGAGGTGAATGAAATTGTCTAGAAGAGCAGGGATAATGTTAGGAATAATGGTAGTAATTATCTTAGTTGCAGCTATAATAGGAGTATATGTGGAGCAGGTAACTGCAGATGTTCCAGAATTGATCGGGAAAAATTATGCCAAAGCCAAAACAATGGTGGAAAAGGCAGAGTTAACTCACAAACATAAAGTAGTATATTCTGACAAGAAGAAAGGAACAGTAATTTTTCAAGAACCAAAGGCAAATGAGAGAGTGGTGAAGGGATCCAAAGTAAAAATAACCGTAAGTAAGGGATTGCCTAAGGTTTCTGGAGTTGTTGGTCTTTCCAAAGAAGAAGCTGAAACAAAAATTTCTGAAGACAGAGAAGCAGGGTTTAGTGCTAACATTATAGAACAGTATAACAATGATATTCCGGCAAGTATTACTATCTCCCAAAATCCTGAAGCAAATGCTTTTGCATCCGTAGGTTCAATAGTTGATCTTGTTATTAGTAAAGGATTACCTCAAATTCCTGATGTTTCTGGTCTTTCCAGAGAAGAAGCTGAAACAAAAATTTCTGAAGATAAAGAAGCAGGGTTTAATGTTAATATTATAGAACAATATAACAATGATATTCCGGCGAACACTGTTATCTCTCAAAGTCTTGAACCAGGCGCTTTTGTAGTCATAGGATCAAAGATTGACCTTATTATTAGTAAAGGCAAGCCAACCGTTCCTGATGTTGTCGGCAAAAATAAAGATGAGGCTAAATCTTTAATAGAAGCAGACAAAGAAGCAGGTTTTATTTTTAGTTCTAGTAGAGAGTATAATGGTTCTGTTCCGGCTGGAAATGTTATTTCTCAGGATCCACAGGGAGGAACCCAAGTAACCATTGGTTCCACAGTGAAAGTAGTAATTAGTAGAGGTGCTAAGCCCGAACCTAAGCCTGAATCATCATCTTCCGCAGAACACTGGCGTACATGCAGTTGTGGAAAGAGTTGTGCATGTCCAAAAGATAAAAAATGTAGTGGGAAGTATTAATCCGTCAAATGTAATCTTTTAACAATTTAAGGTCAAAGTATTTGGAAAATTGTATCAGTTAATTAAGTTGATTTTTTACTAAAATATAGATTTGCAATTTTGCGCTGGAGGTGGAAGGAATGGTTCAAGAAGCAAAAGAAGCAAATGTTTCAGTACAGTTGGATGCAGTTGATATGATCCGTGGATTTGGAAGAAAATTTGAAGACGTTCTTAAAGAAAAAGCTTGCAAAAAAGCTCAAAAAAGAAATCCTGAAAATCCAAAAGTGATTCCAGAAGATGTAAAAGATGCTTTTAAGAAAATTTGTGGAGAAGCTAACCCTGAAATATTAGGACAATGTAATGTTGTTTATTGTGAAAATCCTGCAGTAGAAGGTAGTGAAAAATGTATAATACATCAAGAAGCGGATAAATATAGTGAAGTAATAGCTTTGGCAGAAAGAAACCCTGAATTTGCAAAAAGACTTGATGAATTGTTTGGATCTTCCGATAAAAGTAATAGAAAGAAAAATTGATAGTTTGTATTAGAAGGTAAAATTATATCATAAATGATGTATTTTTTACCTTCTTTTTTTATGTTTTTTATAACTTGACCTGAAAAATAAAAGATGATATACTTTGAAACAGAATATTAGCTAATTTAGGCTTTCAGCAATAGCCTTTTATATAGAAAACCCGTCTTTACTATCATTTTATTTTTGCCTTGATTATCGCCTCGATTCGGCGAAGCGGGCGGCGAAGCGGGCGAGTCAAAGCGGGTTGCTATAATCTTATATGATCTTTGGCAGTTTATAGCCTGAGCTATTAGCTAATAGCTTAGTATTTTTGTTGAAAAATTTAAGGTTATTTGCTGATTGTAAATTTATGTGTGAGGTTGATTATGGAAAATTTAATATGGGTAGTTTTAGCTGCCATTTTAGGTGGTGGTACAGGTTATGTTGTTCGAAAATTTCAAGCTCAAAAACAAACACAATCTGCAGAAACACAAGCAAGAAAGTTAGTTGACGAAGCTAAAATAAAAAGAAAGGAATTACTTTTAGAAGCAAAAGACCAAGCTTTAAAAATTAGAGAGCAGGCAAAAACAGAGGAAAAAGAGCGAAGAAATCAAATTACTCGTTTGGAGCAAAGACTAGAAAAAAGAGAAGAATATTTTGATTCCAGAATAGAAAATTTAGAAAAAAGAGAAAAAGGACTTACTGGAAAAGAAAGGGAACTGGAAGATATTAAGAGGAATTTAAGAAGTATTCAGAAAGCACAAAGAGATAAATTGGAAAAAATTGCTAAACTTTCTCGTTCAGAAGCTAAAAATGTACTTTTGAAACTTACAGAAAAAGAAATGAAAGATGAGCTTGTACGTAAAATAAAAGAAATAGAAAAGAGTGCTAAAGAGGAAGCAGATGATAAAGCAAGAGAGATTTTAACAACTGCAATACAACGCTATGCTGCTTCTCATGCTGCAGAATCCACAGTATCCACAGTGTCTATTCCTTCTGATGAAATGAAAGGTAGGATTATCGGTCGAGAAGGAAGAAATATCCATGCTTTTGAAAAAGTGACTGGAATAGATGTAATAGTTGATGATACACCAGGAGTTGTTGTTATTTCTGGTTTTGATCCTATAAGGAGACAAGTGGCAAAAAAAGCTTTAGAAAAATTGATTTTAGATGGAAGAATTCATCCAGCCAGAATAGAAGAGGCAGTTTCTGAGGCTAAAAAACAGATATCTCAGGCTGTTAAGGAAGCTGGTGAACAAGCTGTATATGAAGTTGGAGTTGCTTTGCCTCCTGATTTGGTAAAGCTTCTAGGAAGGTTAAGGTTCCGTACTTCCTATGGTCAAAATGTTTTGAAACATTCTATGGAAGTATCATTTATATCTTCTATGCTGGCTTCAGAATTGGGTGCTGATGTTTCTGTGTGTAAGAAAGCAGGAATTTTGCATGATATTGGTAAGGCAGTTGATCATGAAATTTCAGGATCACATGCATCAATTGGTAGGGATATTGCCAAAAAGTTTGCTTTATCTGATGAAATTGTTCATGCTATTGAAGCTCATCATGAAGATGTTCCTTATAAAACCATTGAAGCTATTATTGTTCAATCTGCTGATGCTATATCTGGTGCCAGGCCAGGAGCCAGAAGAGACACTCTGGAAGCTTATGTAAAAAGAATTGAAGAGTTGGAAAATATTGCTAATAGTTTTCCTGGGGTGGATAAGACCTTTGCTATTCAAGCGGGCAGAGAAGTAAGAATTATTGTAAAACCAGAAGAAGTTGATGATTTAAAATCTATAAAATTAGCAAAAGAAATTGCTTCTAAAATTGAACAAGATTTAAGTTATCCTGGACAGATTAAAGTAAATGTAATTCGGGAAACGCGAGCCACAGAATATGCCAAATAAAAGTGATAAAAAAGAATCATTATTGTTACGTTTGTTACTTTTTTATATATAACTAGAAAGGTGTTTTCTTGAGTGATATTAAAATATTATTTTTGGGTGAGGTGATTGGTCGGCTGGGTAGAAATGCTGTTTTAAAGACCTTGCCTAGTTTACAAAAAAAATATAACCCAGATTTTACGCTTTTAAACGGAGAACAGTTGGCTGGCGGTAAAGGATTAACTTTAAATACAGTATTACAAATACAAGATGCAGGAGTTGATTTGATTACTACAGGCAATCATGTTTGGGACAAAAGAGAATTTATTGAGTTTTTAGATGATAAATCAATTCCTGTTATAAGACCGGCTAATTATCCTGATGGTGTTCCTGGACGAGGCTATCAGATAGTAAAAAAGGAATCTAAGAGTGTTTTAGTTATCAATTTGATGGGGCGTAGTTTTTTTAAAGAACATTTTGAATCACCTTTTTTAGAAGCAGATAAGATTTTAAAAAAACATTCTGATTTAAATTCCAGTTCTAAAATTATTATTGTAGATTTTCATGCTGAAACTACTTCAGAAAAAGTGTCTTTAGGATTCTATTTAGACGGGAGAGTTTCGGCAGTGATAGGAACTCATACCCATGTTCCTACTGATGATTTAAGAATATTAAAAGATGGAACAGCACATATTACTGATATTGGTATGATTGCATCAGAGGATTCTATTTTAGGAGAAAATAAAGATTCAGTTTTAGAACATCATTTGACACAGTTGCCTCATAGATATAAAGTTGCTAAAGAGGGCTCTTGTTGTTTTAATGCTATTTTTATGGAAATAGACTCTAGGTCAGGTAAAGCAAAGAAGGTGAATAAAATTAAAAAAATAGTAAAAACTTAGAAAAGGTTTATCCTGAGTTTACCGAAGGGTTTGACACTTCGATAAGCTCAATGTAAGTTGGTTGGATAAATTAATTTAGATATGATGCTTGGTTTTTTAAAAAATGTTCTAAATTTGAAAAAGGCTTGACAAAGCCTTTTTTTAGTCCATAATCTAATTATAAGTTGGGATAGAGGGATAAATCAGGAGTAATTAATATAATTTAATATTTATAAAGTATAAAATTAAAAGGTCTTTGTCCGATGTAACTTCGGACTGGCTCGTTCTGGTTACAAAATAACCGGAATAAGGAGGTGAACAATGACCAAAGAAGAATTAATTGAACAAGTAGCAGCTAAAGCAGGATGTAGCAAAAAAGGCGCTGCAGATTGTATTAATGCTATGACTGAAGCAGTTCAAAAATCTCTTGCATCTGGAAACAAAGTAACAATTACTGGATTTGGAACTTTTGATGTAAGTAATAGAGCAGCTCGAACAGGACGAAATCCACAGACTGGTGCTTCTATTCAAATTCCTGCTATGAAAGTACCTCGATTTAGAGCAGGTAAAGCACTTAAGGCTGCTGTAAGATAAAATTGTTGATAAAGCAGATGCATACAGGACCCAGTTGATGCGGGTCCTGTTTTGTTATTATTTAATTGACGGGAAAGAAGGGATTGGATATACTTTTATTTAGAAGTATGTTGATTGTTATCGGGGCATGGCCTAGTGGCTTAAGGCGCCTGCTTTGGGAGCAGGAGATCCTGAGTTCAAATCTCAGTGCCCCGACCAGATTTTAAACCGTGAAAATACTAAAGTATTTTCACGGAAAAGGAACATTACTGAAGATATAAACAAAGTTTTCAAAAGAAAACTTTGTGAGATTATAAGTTAATGTGACGTGCGAGTATAGTACAACGGCTAGTACACCTGCCTTCCAAGCAGGAAATGCGGGTTCGATTCCCACTACTCGCTCCATAACTTTTATTATAAAGTTGTTACGAATATACTTGTAGTTTTGTCCCAATAGCTCAACTGGATAGAGCGACAGCCTTCTAAGCTGTAGGTTGGAGGTTCGAATCCTCCTTGGGGCACCATCTTTATAAATTTAAAGATTAAAAAAATACAGTTTTAATTTAAAATGTGGTGAGTGTAGCTCAATTGGTTAGAGCACTAGATTGTGGCCAGAATTCTGTGCATTGACAATATTAATTCTGTACTTTAAGATATAATTAATATGCCTTATGTTAATTGTAAAATTTGCAAAAAAGAATTTTATGCTAAACCCCGACATCTTAAAATCGGTTGGGGAAAATATTGCTCAATAAAATGTCGAACTAAATCTCAATTTAAAGGTAAATATTTAAAATGTGATTATTGCGGAAAAACTATTTATAGAACTCCGAGAAATTTAAGAAAATCTTCAAGTAAAAAATATTTTTGTTCTAAATCCTGCCATTGTTCTTGGGAAAATAAAAATAGAAGGGTTGGAAACTTTCATACCAATTGGAAAAATAGAGAATCAGTATATAGAGATATAATGAAAAGGCATAAAATTGAAAAAAAGTGTATTAAATGTGGTTTTAATGATTCCCGAGCTTTAGTTGTTCATCACAAAGATGGTAATAGAAAAAATAATAATATTAATAATTTAGTTTGGATGTGTAGAAATTGTCATTATATTAAACATAATTTTTAATTTCATGGTGGCCATGGTGTAATGGTTAACACTGCAGGTTGTGGTCCTGCTGATACGGGTTCAATTCCCGTTGGCCACCCCATTCGGAAATAAGAGACGGAGTTAGGTCACTTTTCCCTTTTATAGAGGCATTTTTATAGAGTTCGAGCCTCTTATTATTTTCTTCTATTTTTTGTAACCCTTCTTGAATTATAAGGAAGGGTTTTTTAGTTTCTATAAATAGTTTTCTGTCTTTTAAGACAAAGTTCGAGCCAAGAGTTTGAAGGATTGTTCTTTTATCTTCCAATGTACCATTTTTAAACCAAGCTCTTGCATAGTAGACAAAATTAAAAGTCTTTTCAGAAAGCTCCAGCCAATTTGAAGCTCGGTATTCAGTAGATTCTAATTTTTCTTTTAGTCTCCTCTGTTCTTTTAATAATTCAGTTTTATGTTGGAGATATTCTGGCTCTGATATCTGTTCTCTAAATCTCATCTGGGTTAAATTATCTAGATATTTTTGATTTTTGTTATAAGTTTTTTGCAGGGATTTATAAATATCAGTTCTGTCATTAATCTCTTTGTCGTTTGACTCATTTAGATATTTCAAAGCCCAATTTTTGAATTTCTCCGAAATAGTAATCTTTTTTAGAAGCTTATCAATTTGTTCTTCTAAATCCTCAACTCTTATAGTTGGCTGGGTGCATTTTATATCTCTTTTCTTTTTGGTACAACGATAATAAACATAGTGATGTATACCATCTCTTGTTAATTTATTTTTCTCTTCAGCAGTAATCATTCCGTTACACTCTTCGCATTTAATAATTCCAGTAAAAGCAAAAGTATGGTTTTTGGGTCTTGGTCTACCTTTTTTGCCCAAAATAAGTTGAACTTGGTCAAATTCATCTTTTGTAATCATTCGTTGATGTTTACCTTTATATATTTTTTCACCCCATTCAAAATATCCATAATAAAAAGGATTAATAAACATTCTATAAAGCTCGCTTGAACACAAGGGTTTACCGCCTTTATTTTTCATTAGTCGAGATTTAAAGTTCCAATGGTTATTGACAATATTTAAAATTTGATTTATAGAATATTTTCCTGTCAGCATTAAATCCCACATTTTTCTAACTAACTTGAATCTTTCAGGGTCTGTTATAATATCCTTTTCACCTTTATTTTTATCTTTATTATTCAAATAACCTTTCGGAGCCATACCAGGAAGCCAGCCCTTTTCTGCTTTAGTTTTTAAACCTCTTTTGGTATTTTTACTTAAATCCAAAATAAACTGATTAGCCATTCCAAATTCCACATTCATTATTAAAACATTATCTTCAGGATAGAAGGCTCTGTCAGAGGCTTCTATATGCTTTATAACACCTTGTTGGAGCATCCAGCTTATCTGACCACCATCAATAGGATTTCTTGCTAACCTGTCTAATTTCCAGCAGATAATTCCGTCAGCTTCCTTGTTATAAATTCTGTTTAACATTTCATTAAAAATTGGTCTACCTGGAGCTTTAGCAGAGCGTGATTCAGTAAGAATTTCTAAAATAGGTAGACTTTGTTTTTTTGCCAACCTTTTTAATTCTGTTATTTGAGACTCGATAGACAAAATCTGTCTATCTTCATCCTCTGATGATTTTCTACAGTAGATAAAATACTTCATAATTATTTTGGATTATATTCGATAGTTTCTACATATCTACCAACTTTAGAATCATTTTTTAAAGTTGCTGGGAAAAACATTAAAGTATTATAGTGTGGTCCTGTTTCCATTTCGCCATCGTATGTTGCAATTAGATGTTCTTTAGAAAGTTCTGCATCTTTAGAAACTAACTCTGTTTTTCCTATATAGTTTCCTGGATTTTCTTCTATATCATAAGAGAGATTCAAAGATTCTAAATCATCATAAATATTTAAGGATATTTTTTTACCTTTGTTTTTTGTCATATTGTCAACTATCCACTTAATATCTTTTTTGAAAGAGTCATTTGATAAATCTACTTTATCTATTAAGATAAAATATATTGCCCCACCATCATACCTATAATTTTCAATTGTTTCCTTTAAATCATATTTGACAGTTGTCATATCTTCTTTATTTGTTTGTGGCTGTGCTTCCTGTTGAGATTCTTGTGGAGTAGTTTGTTTTCTTTCTTCTTTAGGTTTGGTTTCTTCTCCGCTTATAGCTGAGATAAAAATAATTACAATAATGACAGCTAGTATTCCTAATATGATTTTTCCTTTTTTAGTTAATCTTGCCTTCCACCAATATTCTAATTTTTCAAAAATATTTGGCATTTTTACCTCCAATGTATTCTATTATCTTGTATTTTAAATTATATTCCTATAAAAAACTAAATCAAATTAAATCTCATCATTGATTTTATCTTCCATTATTTCTAATCTTTTCTCTAAATCTGATATTTCTATAGCTTTTATAATATGTCCAGAAAGATAGCCTATACAGTTAGCCACTCTTATATCCATATCTCCGCCCCTGACTTTATTGATGGTATCTTCTAATAGGGTTACAACTTGTTTAGGGTTTTTAATCTTAACTGGCTTTAAATTTAGATAATTTTTTCTCGGAGATTTACCACCTTTAGATACAGCTGAAGCTCGTTCTCTTTTAGTATCAGGATTATGAGTAAAACAAAACTTACTATTTCTCATAGCATAGGATTTACACTGTTCTCCGTTTGATTTTTTATAGATACACTTATTCATTATGCTGTTCCTTTTTAAAATCTTCAGTATCCCAATCCCAATTACCAGTAAGCGCTCCTCTTATGTAATACTGTTTTACATCTTCTTTAGTTTTTCCCTCACAACCAACATACTGGCTAACAAATTCAGATGCCTTTATAATTTTAGAGTCAATATTAGGAGTTAAGATTTTCTCTAACTTCTTAATACGATTTTTTGTTATCATATTTTTTCCTTATAAGTTAAACTTGTGGGGTAGGGGGTATTATTTTAAAAGTTTTTTATAAACTCTTTTTATAAACTCTTTTTATATAAATATTCTTTATTAGTATTTTTTGGTATTCAATTTTGAATAGGGTTTAATACATTTTTAAATACCCCCTCTATTCATTTTTGAAAAGAATGCATTTTTCCAGAGTTTTAATAAGAGGGGTTAGATTAATTTTACTAGGTATACCATTTTGATATATTCTAATAATAAATCCTTTTTTTTCTAAATTCCTTGCGTATCTTTGAACAGTGATTCTATCCTTGCTCATCTTTTTAGCAATTGTAGTAAATGCAGGAAAGGGATGGTCTACTGTCCATTTATATTTAAAACAATGGATTATAAATATCGCTTCTTGATTTGAGATTCCTAATTTTGAATAGTTATCAAGAAAAACATTAGAAACTTGGGTATGTCCATATTTCTTTAGTGGTTCACCCCATCGAGCTCTAAAACTTCTTTCTTTTATCATTTTGAATTCCATTAATTTCCATATTAATTTTTGTTAATTTATTTTTAGAAATTGGACGATAAACAGTACTAAAGATATTAAGTAAGTTTGTTCCCAATTCCAAAGCTGTTTGGTCTGAAATATCTTTGCCAAACTCCTCTCTATAGATTTCCTTAAATTCTTCTATTGCTTTTTTAGAAATTTGCACTTTTTACTCCGAGTAAATTCGACTTTTTAATTCTTTTTGGGAATTAAAAAAAGCTCTCGGATTAATCTCTAATTGATTATTCCAGAAAGCTTGAACAGTATTTTCTAATTCCTCACTTCTCTTAAATATAAAAGCAACTTTATTGAAGTTAGTTCTATCAAGACGCTCAATTGTAAACCCTAAACAGAGAAGAGTGGTAGCTAGTAGAAAATCATTAGTTTTAAAAAAATCATTATTGTTTAATGTATTTTTCATTTTTCATCCTTATTTAATTTAATTTTTATAATATAAAAAAAGACCTATCCAAGAAGGTGAATAGAATTACTCCTTCTTAAATAGGTCGTCTTTTAGCCAGTTAGCCTTTGTTGACCTGTTTCAATTTTCAATAATATTCTAACTATAACCTAACAAATTACTAGAAAGTTGTCAAGTAATTTCCCTGCTTTAATCATCTTCGGGAACTGCTGTGAAAGTAGAACTTATTCCATATACTATGCCTTTTACTCCCTTTTTGGAAGTACTTTTTGGGACTTTAATTTTGCTAATTGCTTTGCATTCCTTACATTTTAGATTAATTTCTTTATCTTTTTGACCAAGATAAAGTTGAGCCAAATGTCTACCACAATTTGGACAGTAAATTTGTTTTTTACCATCTTCTTTGAAAGATGTTTGGTCTGGAAATCTTCCCATTTTGGTCTCCATTAGTTTTAACCTTATTTAATTTTACCATAGGAAGTAAAAAGAGTATAATTTTAAATAGCTTATAGAACTATGAGGAGATATTATTTATAATTAATCCTGATATAAAAAGGGAGATAAATATGGCTTTACAAAAATTTAAACGAAAAGATGCAATGATAGGTCATAAAGAGTCTTATATTAGTATAAGACCAGGCACCGTTGCTTTTAATTCTGAATTTGTAAAAATGGCAGAGTTAGAGAAATATAAAAGAGTAACTGTTTTTATAGATTCCAAAAACTATATCATTGGATTTCAATTTCATAATAACGAAAAAGATCCTGATTCTTTTACATTATATTCAGATAGTAAAACAAAAAGTACTCGTAATATTTCAAATCAACAAATTATTAAAAGTAATAAATGGATAAAGGCGATTTTAAAATTTGAAGATACTTTGTTAAAAAGATTTAAGCCAGAATTTGATAATATTAAAAAAATGTGGATAATTCATTTGATTCCCCCCTTTGAAAATAAAGTTAGTAATATTTCAAAAATTCCATCAGAGAAAAAGGGTATATATAGATATCTTAAAGATGATGAAATTGTATATATTGGCAAAGGTATTATAAAATCTCGTGCTAATTCTCCTGAAAGAACAACTTGGGAATTTGATACTATCGAATATTCTATAGTGGAAGATCCTGATAAACAGGCTTACTGGGAATCATACTGGTTAGATAGATTTGTTGAAGAAAATAATAGATTACCATTGTATAATAAACTTTCAGGTAAAAAAATAAAAAATAATGATATATAAAAATATAATAAAATACAATGGAAATTGGAAGTAAAAATAACAAAAAACATAGTGTTTAAGGAGAATACTCATGAAAAAAAATAAATCAAGCATCTTTATAGCTTACCCTTGGTCGGCATCGATGCGGTCTATTTACAAAAATGTTTCTCAAAACCTAAAAAAGAAATGGAATGTCTGTTATGGACCCTTCTTGACAACAGAACCCGCAGAGCAAGGAAGGATTGAGGATTTTAGAAATAGAAATAAGCAATTATTTGACCGCTTTGTTACAAATATCCAGGCTTCAGACATTTTTATTGCCGACATTACAGATTTAAATGCTAATGTGATGATTGAGCTTGGCATAGCAATAAAGCTAAATAAGAATGTACTCATACTTTCTGGAGTGTCCAAAGACAAGATACCTTTTGATATTAGTGGGCTGCATATTGAATTTTATAAGAGCCCCGAAAAGATTGGAAGTAAAATAAATAAGTTTCTTAGTATATATACTGAAATCAAAGAAATGTCATTTGATAAGCCAGTATCTGGTAGTTATTTTTTTCTCCCCTCAGAAGAAATAAGCTCTGCTGATGAATCTATAAAAACAGGTAATAATCAAGAGGGCGCATATATTATTAAATCACTCCCATTGAGCTTGCCACGAATGAAAGATGTAAAGATTTCTGTTGAATACAAAATTATTGATAAATTTGATGTGACAAATTGGTTTGGTTTTCTTCTCCGAGCCTCGAAAAAGCGAAATGGACATGAGCCTTTATATGACGGTTCATTACTAGTTAATAGCAGATACAATGGTTTGACTGACTTAACCTATTATCCTGGTGAGAAAGTGCTTAATAGCGCAAAGACTCATCTCTCTCATGATGGGGATAATTATCGGAGACTATTTATCACACTTGATGGAACCAATATCTTGGTTAGTGGTGAAGAAGGGACGCTTGAGGAGAAACGGATTGCTACTTCGGAATTTGGGCATATATATATTGTATGTTTTCTTTCAAAAGTAAAAATCAAAAATCTCAAAATACTCAATATTGATACAACAACGGAAATTATTTAATCAAGCTTACGGAATATGTGTATGTGCTGATAAAAAAAGCAGGACTTGAATAACCTATAAAAATATATGAAAACTTTATTTTCAATCACAATATTAGTGGTTTTAGGAATTATTACAAATTTTATTGCTATATTTATTTTAAATATTGCAGGTTTACCTGGTACTTTTATAGCTGGCAAACCTGGTAAGCGTAGTATATGGCAATTTATATTCGGCTCTTTTATATCAGCTATTGGACAATCGTTTGTGTATCTTGCCTACACAGCTTTTGTTGTAAATTGGACAATATTAGTAATTTCTGAACAAGGTGTAAATTTTATTATTTGGCCTATTGCTTTTCTTGTGGTGATCTTTCCTATTTCGCTTAATATGATCCGAGCAAGAGTAGAGAATCAAGAAATGGAACATGGTAACGCACAGACGGAAGCTTTAGTCTTAACTTTTTTCTTAACATTAATTGGATTTTTTATCTTTGTCTTTATTCCAAAGATCATGGAGATTATTTACAATTGGGTACCTTATATAGGGTCTTAATTATATAATTATTTTAAAATAATTCGCTATCATTAAAATTTAACCCTTGGTATTGAAGTAGTTTTCCATATTTCCCACCACAAACCAAGTTCTAACATCATTGCATATTCGACCCTGGCTTTATTTAAAGGTACAATAAGTATGATTAAAATTGTGAACCTGTTTAATCTAATGTATATAAAATGAAAGGAGAGAATATGAAAGAAAGGATAGTCTATGTACTTATTACTGTTTTATTTGTAGGAACTGGTATAGTAGGAGGTTATTATTATCAATGCAATAAATCAAAAACAGAAATCCAAAATTTAGAAAGTCAAAAAAAAGACCAAATTAAAGCCTTGCAGAAAGAGATTGCGGATTTGAAAGAAGAAAAGGAAATTCTAGAACAGACTACTGATGGAATCGAGTATATAAACACACAATATGGATTCTCATTGACTTTGCCTGATACTTGGAAAGGTTATACAGTTGAGGAAACATCTGAAGACTCCATAAGTGTATACAGATTCAAATTACCAAGTGAGGGAGACGAGATTTTTGAGAAGGGTGATCATTTGATATTCCTCTTAAGTATCTATCCAAAAAAAACTTGGTTTGATTTACAGTGGGAAGGTGAACCTGATCCTTGTTACCTAAGAGAACATGACGATTACATCTTCGATTATTCAATTGCTCAGCATAGTCCTAGTGACTTTTCGCAACGTCTTGAAGAAGTAAAAGATGTTGTTTGGACTCTTAAATTCAATAAGTAAATTTTTAGAGCCTATTAAAATTTTTAGTATCACTTCAACCCCCAGTGTTGAAGTGACTTTCCATATTCTCCACCACAAACCAAGTTCTAACATCATTGCTTATTCGACCCTGACTTTATTTAAAAACAGCTTATAAAAGCTGTTTTTGTTTTCAAAGAAAAACTATTGACATTTGGCGGTTTATTTGTTAGTATTAGTTCTTAATTTTAATATTTTAGCAAAAGTTCTTTGACAACTTTTTTCAGTCTTGGTTAAGAAGACTTATAAATAAATATTTTTTGGATTTGAATTGAAAAGGAGATGAGAAAGGTGAGAAAATCTTTTATGTTTGTTGTTGTATTGATGACTTTAATAATTTTTGAGTTTGGTTGTGCGTGGCTTCCAGTACAAGTTAAAGAGGATTTAGCCCCTGTAGGGTTGTTTGGCCAGCATAAGCTTATAGGAACTGAAAGAGTTGGTTTAGGTATTAAGGGTGACATAGAAGGATCATTTTTTTTCGGTGTAGGGGATGTGAATGGAAAAATCAGGTCTGAATCAATACTCAATTTTTATTGGGAACCTAAATCGGGTGAGATTGTTGCGACTTCTTTGCCGCTTAACAAATTTCGCTTCATAATTGATGAATCCAAAAAGAATCCTACTGTTGAATTTGTTTTTGATGAGGAGTGGCTTAATGATGATATCGATTGGGGCCCTCTTAGCCTTTTTAGGTATGATCCTTCCGATAAAGAAAATCTTAATTATTTCATCATAGACAATATAGCAATGAAGGTTGCCAAAATAAGAATATCCTCAGCTACTATGGAAAAAGAAGTTTATCTACCTAAAGTAAATCATTAATAAGGAAAATCAATAGTCTGTTTAGAAACCTACACTTTCTTCTATTTATTTAGAAGATAGCTTTTTAAAGCAACAAGGTGTAGGTTTTTTCTTTTATCCAAAAATAGCAATTTCTATATCTTTCATAAAGAAATAAGTTCTAACATCATTGCTTATTCGACCCTGACATTATTTAAAAACAGCTTGAAAAAGCTGTTTTTGTTTTTTTAAAAACTATTGACATTTGTTGATTCGTTTGGTAAAATTAGTTCTTGTTTTGAATGAAAGTTCTTTAACAAATTTTATTGAAGAATAGAAAAGAAAAGGAGTGGTTAGAATGAAACTTAAGAAACAACCAGAAACAGAATTAGAGTATTTTAGAGCGATTGAGTCTCTCGGTGCGTTTATTTGGACAATGGAACACGATCTTGCTGACGGAAGAATCGAAGACTCTGAAGGAGGTATTGATAATGATATTCAGAAATTTAGGAGAATCTCCAAAAAACTTGTAAGTGAACTCAAGGAAAAATTTGGGGTAATTCCACCTGAAGAATATCCAAATACCGAAATCGGAAAGACGCCTCCCCCAGCGCCTGAAGGAAAAACTTATTATTGGGATTGGTATAAAAAGATGAATAAAGAATCCTTTCTGGCCATGTTTAATAAGTTGATTTGTTCTGTTTGTCCCTTTAACGAAAACTTTGGGAAAATGAGTGAAGAAATAGAAATAACATCTAGAATTTCATGTACTTTTTATAAAGGTTCATTCAGTAAACTTAGAGCTCCTTACTCTTGTTTTTTAGTAGATTTTCAAAATTGGACTAAAGAAAAACTTTATCAAAAGATAATACTCGAACATGGTGAGGAAGCACTTGAGGTTTTTAAGGCAAAAGAAGAAAAGCTTAAATTGTCATCAGTAAAAAATCGACATTAGCACAAGTTAGAAATCTAGGTATGAAAATATAGAGCGGGCAGTTTTATATCTCAAATGAGATTGCCCGCTTTCTTTTTATCCAGAAACAGTAATTTTAATATCTTCTACCACAAACCAATTTCTAACATCATTGCATATTAGACCCTGACTTTATTTTGTTTGATGTAAATTTCAATGGCTTCCAGAAGCCATTTTTTTATTGACTTTTTATTGATTTTAAGGTATAATTGAGTAATTACAATAAAAAATATAACAAGAAATTATTCAATTACGCTGGAGCGAAGCGAAAGCACTAATTAAATAATTACATTTAGAAATAAAATAGGAGGTAATTATGCCTGAAAGAGGTTCAAGTCCTGAATTGAAATTAATAAGCAGTATAGAATCAGATAAATTAGCTGAACAACTTAGTCAAAAAGTGGACTTAGAGAAAACAGTTGGGGAAATCTTTTATGCCTCTTTAGACCATTTGAAAGCTGAAGGAGTCGGAACAGTTACCAATGAAATTCTGACTAAATTTTGCCAATTAAATAAATTAGCCATTGAGGGGGGATCTTATTCTGACTATTCTGATAAGTTATCGTCTCAGACAGCAATAAAGGATATTATGATAATCAGCGATAGACGTGATAGTTGGGCTTCTATAGATAGACCATTTATTAAAGATTGCTTGGATGAATATCTAATGGAAAAGGTAGGGGAAGTAATTGGCAAGGAAAAAAAACCTTTTCAAATTTCAGAAGGTAGAGAAAAAAAATTTGCTTTATATAAAACTAAATTAAAAGGTCCTATATTTGATGGGGTTTTTATTGAACGTGTTGATGAGAAGGGTTATAGTGAAAAACCATCTTCTTTAATTTTTTTATATAAAAACGAAATAAAAGCATTATCTGAAAATAAAGAAAAATAATTTAATAATTTCAACTAAAATTAAACTTCAACCTCCAGTGTTGAAGTAACTTTCCATATTTCCCACCACAAACCAATTTCTAACATCATTGCATATCAGACCCTTTTATATTAAACATGATTTATGGGGTAGTGGAGCTGTATTTTAAATAAGTTTCTTTTTTACAAATAGTATGTTTATTGATATAATCAAATTGAGATTAGATAAATAAAATATAGGAGGTTTATATGATTTTCTCTGTTTTCTCTCGTTTAGTTAATGGTGTAAAAGGAGGTGTAAAAGCAGGATTAAAAGGAGTCACAGATATCAGTGGCGCTATTATTGGACTTGTAAAAAATACTGCTATTACAACTCTTAAAGAGTCTGGCGAATTTATTTCCAAAGGTGTTGAAGCTGCAGCCTCAATCGTAAAAGGTGCAATTTCAGGAGTTGCTGATGTTGGAGAATCAGTAATTGGTTCAGTAAAAGGAATTGTGATCGGAACTATTCATGGTGTTACAGAATCAGGTGGAAAACAGGAAGAAGCAGTAAAAGGTGCAGTAACTCAGACAATCCACAGCGCAAAAGAGTTAGGTTTAGATGTTGGCGAAGTTGCTGTGGAAGCAGTTAAGGGTTCAATTGAGGCTGTTAAAACAACAGGTGGTGATGTAGGTGGAGCAACAAAAGAATCTGTAATAGCAGCTGTAAATGCCGCTAAAGATATTGGTGGTGAGACAACAAAAGCTGTTAAAAGTTCTCTTTCAACTAGTATTGAAGGGGCTAAAGATATTATTGAAAAGGTAAAAAAATAGTAGATTAGATTAAATCTTGCTAGTTTATATGTTTTCTAACATCATTGCATATTAGACCCTACGTTAAGCGTGGGTAAGTTCCGCTCAGCGGAACCCTGACTTTATTAAAAATGTTCGAGTTACGATCTCGAACATTTATTAAACAGCTTTCATAAGCTGTTTTTTATTTGACAGATAAAGATTAATATAATAAGATAAGATATCTTTAAAAAATCTATTTAAAGGAGTGAGTACTTTGAAAATTTTATATGCCGGCCCGCAAGATTTAGATAATCTTTTTCATTTTCTTCGTGAAAAAGAAGACGAAATTATAGAAAAAAGATGGGTGAAAGAAGTTATAGATTTATTTGAAAAAGATAATCAGTTTGATGTTGTAGTAATTTCTGAACTTGTTGCTGCTGGAACCACCTCAAAAGTATATAAAGGAAATGAGATAAATACAAAAAAGTCTTATATTACTTTGGTTAATAAGATAAAAGAGTTTGAAATTCCCATTCTTCTTCTTGCTTTTTATCACAGTATAGAAAATGATGATGAAATAACTAAAATGAATTGTCCTATATTTCAACTTAGTTCGTCTATAACTTTTTTTACAAAATGTGTAGAAGAAGTAGCAGATAAAAAAATAGAAGGTTTGAAAATTTTGGAAAGCAAAAGTTAATTACAAACTTTTTAAAAGGAGTGTGGAAAAAATGGCAGTAAAAGAAATTATTGTAAGTCCTTTTTTTGAATCGAATAAACAAGGATCGTACAAAGAAGCTCTTGATTATCTTAACAAGAACTGCCCTGATAAAAATAGAGTCATGGCTTTACGTGCAGGGGAATGTAGAATTCAATTTATTCATCAAAAAGTTGATAATAATAGCATAGACAAAAAACATAAATGGAGTGGAATTTCGGATCCTTTATATTTACATTCAGTTTCTGAAGAATGTAACTTTTTTAAAATCTTTGAACAACTGGTTTATGAAGAAGGAATTGATATTTCAGATATATTGATCGCTGATTTGTCAAATGATGGTATTTTTCTATTTTATTAAGATTCCCAGCAAATTATGGAAAAGGAGAGTGATTCATGTGGCTTTTATGAAAGAAGATGGTGATAAAACTTTAATTATTCCAGATGGTGAAATTGAAGAAAAAGCAGTAAATTTAAGTCGTTCATTATCTCATTTTCCTAAAGACTGGAAGATTGAAAAAAATAAAGATTCAGAATATCTGATTGTTTTTGATAGTAATTCCGACCTGAAATACGATCTGAAAAGAAAAATAGAAAAACATCAAATTATTGATTATGAAAATTTAGGCCCAGTTTTTAAAGGAACAAATATGGATGATATTATGGAAAGAGGTAAGCAAAAAGTTAAATACATGAACGTAATTAATGATTTATTGGAATTTTGTGAAGATAGAATGAATGAGTCTGACAGCAAGGTTGAGAAAGAATGTTATCAAATGATTATTAATTTTACCCAAAAAACTGTTGAAAGAACAAAACGTAATCCAATGTTCCTTGCTTCAAAAGACAAGTTAAGAATGATTGGGAGAAATAATATAACTGGTGATATGTGGATAGAGGGAGAATATAATGATAATAATCCAAAAGAAGTTGTAGAAATTGCTGAAGAAAAAAAATCTAAAGCAAAAGAAACAGTTGAGGATGATGATGTAAAAATTACATTTTTTGTTTGTGATGAAAATGGCATTTTCTTAGCTTAGGTTAAAGCATAAAGTTTAGAAAGGGGATGAAAAATTTGCCAGATCAGTATCCTACAGAGAAAGTTAAAACGAAGATAAAGGATCAGCTTCTGTATAGTTTTGATAGGAAAACAGGAATTTTGGAAACAGGAAGTAAAAGACTTTATGGACAATTTGTTGAAAAATTTGGCGAGATTCCGGAAGAAGGAATCAATATGACAATTCGTGATTCTTTTGCTTCCAGAACAATAGATTTACAAGGCGTGAAAAGAATTCAATTGGCAAAAAATAGCTACTAATGAAGTAAAATACAAAAAATATAAAAGCGGGTGTTTAACCTTTATAGGTAATATTCACCCGCTTCTTTTATTCTTGAATTTCTGATTTCTTAAATTGTTGAAGTTACAATTTTAAACATTTTTTTGACAAATGGTTTTTGGTATAATAAGATTAGCTATTATGAAGTTTTTTAAATAAATGTTCTTTAAAATTTACATAGAATTTAAGGAGTGATTTTGGATGGGAATAAAGACGGAGAAAGTCAGAATGAAAGAATTAGGTGATTTACTTAGTTTAAATAGTATAGATTTAAATAAATGGGGAAAAGGTGAAGCTAAGACTCTTAAACATTTATTTAATGAAATTGAATCTGGTGAATCTTTCCTTGAAAAAAATAAAGATGGAAAACTTATCAGAAAAGTTGTTTCTGTAGCAGCTGATATTTTTTATTTTGATGAAGAAAATGACAAGATTTTGAAATTAGTTGAAGAAAAACAAGTCTTTTCTGATGGCAGGGTAAGAAAAAGAGATTTTATGACTTCAGTTTCAGAAAAAATGCATCCTTGTGAAGCAGCAGTTTATGCTATTGAAAGATGCATAGAGGAAGAGTTAAAAGTTGGTGTAATTTTAGATAAAAAATTTAAAGGAATTTTTACAAATATTATTTTTTCTTCTAGTTACCCTGGTTTGCAAAGCAGATATACAAATCACATTTTTGAAGTAGTTTTTAATTTTGTTCAATTTAGAAGAGAAGGCTATATAGAAATCCAACCTGATAAAAAAACATATTTTGTTTGGAAAGAGATAAAAAATTTTGAATAGGAGAGTGATTTAGGTGAATAGAGTAGTTTTTGCTGGTCAGAATAAATATTTTGGTACGGTTGAAGAAGCAACAGAATTTTGGCTTAGTTTGGGGATAAATCACATTATGATAAAACAAGAAGAAGATATTCGACTGATTGGAAATGATAATAAAGTAATTATTTCTGATTTTATAAAACTGTCTAAACTACAAAGGGAATATGGGGTTAAATATCACTTACATATTTATGATCTTAGGTTTAATGATGATGGAACATCATCATTTGAAGATGCACAACCAAGAATGGATAAAATATTGATTGATTGTGATCACCTTGTTCAATTAGATAAAATGATTGAAGAATTTGATTTATATCCTTTAATAACAATTCATTTGGCAAGATTTGGCAAATGGTTGGGGCATGATTTGGAAATAGATGAAAAAGAGGCATTGGAAAAAAATATAGAGTTTTTACAGAATCTAAAATTACATTCAAAATTGTCTTTGGAGACCATGCATGATCCTGATCGAAATCCAGGACATGTACTCCTGGGTTATAAGGCCGAACATTTTGAAAATGTTTTAAATGGAAAAATCGATCTTGATCAAGGTTTGTGTTTTGATACTGGATATTCAAAAATGATTGATGGATATTCTGGTGATTTTTTAGAATTTAATATTAATTCAATGCATTTAGAAGGAACTGATGGAACCAAAGATCAACATTTTCTTCCTACGAAAGATAATGTTGGAGATTTTGAAGTAGTTAGGAAGGCAATAAAAAAATGTGAAGGCCCTGTTGTTTTTGAAATTGGTGACCATAATTATTCCAGAGAAGAAATAGGAGAATGTGTTGAGTTTTGGAGGGAGACAATAAATTGAAGGGAGGAAAGGTGATGAAAACGCCCGAAGATTGGAAAAAAGGACTTGAAAAAATAACTGGTATTGATTTTTCTCCTTATGAAAATCCAATGAATCATCTAGCAATTAAACTGCCTGTTATGTCGATATTTTGTATCTTATTGTTTTTGTGTTTATTTGGGCCTATACCAAGTGCAATTAGAATGTTTTTTCTCTGTGTTTTTGTATTGTATGCTATTGCTACTAGTGTTCTATTTGTATTATGGGGACATGAAGAGCGGTGGCAGAATTGGTAGTGTAAATTATGATTTATGAAAAGAGGCGTAAAAAAATGGAAAAGAGTAGAAATTTTGATGATCCGTGGGGTTTGTTGGATAAGGAATTATCATCAAGACATTGTGAAGGAAAGAAAGCTATAATTATAGGATATGATCATATAGGATGTATTTGGGCGAGTTGTGAATGTGGAGAGAAATACCAGCATGATCAAGGAGCATATGCATTTCAGATTCCTTATTTAGAAAAAGCAAATATCTAAAAGATAAGTAATGTAGAGGTGATTAATAAAAAGAAGAAATAAGATAATGTGTTGGATTTTGGAGGGAAGTTAGTTGGTTGGAAAGGAATGAGAATAATGAAAAAGTTTAGTATTGTTATTTTGTGTATTTGTTTGTTTTTTTCTGTTTTATTTGTTGGCTGCACAGATACTAGTTCTTCAACACAAAGGGAAAATACTACTATAGAAGAAGAATATGAAGATGAAGAAGATGAAGAGGATGATGACGGAGTTGGAGGCGTAACTATAGAAGAACATTGGGCATCTTGTTCTTGTGGCTCAGGTTGTATTTGTCCAAAAGATAAGCAATGTAGATGATTAATGAAAAGAGGAAATGTTCGCAGCACTGTAGAAGGAGGAAGTAAAGTGGAAGTTATGAAAGTTTCTTCGAAATCAATATCAAGATCTGTGGCAGATTCTTTAGTAGCAGAATTAAAGAAAAAAGATAAAGTAAAAATGAGGGCAATTGGAGCCGGAGCAGTAAATCAAACAATTAAAGCCATTGCTATTGCTCGAAGATTCATTATTTCAAGTGGTTTTGATTTATTTTTTGTACCTGTTTTTACTGATATTGATATAAATGGAGAAGTATGCACTGCAATTACATTTCTTGTCGAATTACAAAAAAATAGCTTAAAATAGATAAAAATAATATAAGAATCCCTTACTGGACATATTGCCGAGTTTTAAAAACTCAACAGTAAGGAATTTTTTCTTTTCCAAATCAATAACTTAAGGTATAATTAAATAAATTACATTGAAAAATATAATAAGAATTATTTAATTACGCTGGAGCAAAGCGAAAGCACTAATTGATTTGAAAGAATAGTGAATTAATTAAAAATTAGTTTTCCTAATATTTATTTAGATATGAATAATAAGTCGTCCTATCATCCACTTCTGGTTACGATAGGACTTTGGCTTTTGTAATGAATAATTATATATCAAAGGTCTCGGGAGTTAAAAAAATGAACACAAATTCTGAAAATTTTTCCATTAAGAAAGTTCAAACACTTTTTAGAGTTCCAAGAAAAATACAAGATAAAGTTTATGAACAAATTAAAGAAGAAGCAAGAGGTGATTTAGATTTCTTTTTATTGAATATTTTTTCTGGAATTATTATTGCTTTAGGAATTATTATTGACAGTTCTGCTGTAATTATTGGAGGGATGTTAATTGCTCCTATGTTTTGGCCAATTTCAGCCATTGCTCTTGCTATAACTTATGGTAGAAGACGATTGTTTCAAAAATCACTTTTGAATTTATTTTTTGCAGCTTTGGCAGTTCTGGTTGTTTCTTATTTAATCGGTTTAATTTCTCCCTTAAGAGAGTTAAATAATGAATTTTTAATAAGAAGCCAACCAACACTATTTGAATTATTTATTGCCTTGGCTGCTGGTTTTGTTGGCGCTTTTATCATCACTTATCCAAAGCTTTCTACAAATATTGCTGGGGTAGTTATTGCTGCAGCTTTGATTCCTCCTTTGTCAGTTTTAGGAATCAGTCTGGCTCAAGGAAGATTTGCACAAGCAGGAGGGGCATTACTTTTATATACAACTAATCTTTTGGCTATTATATTATCTGCAACTTTTGTTTTCTTTTTAATGGGATTTCATAAACCTTCTACAGAGGCAGGTAAAGAAAGAAGAAAAAAAGCTCTTATTTGGACGGGTATTTTTCTTTTGGTAACATGTATTCCTCTTTCTATTATTACTAGGGGAATTGTGAAAGAAAATTATCAGCAGGAGTTTGTAAGTGAACTTTTAATAACCAAAATTGAAAATATTCAGATTACTAAAGTTAATGTTGATGAAAAAAAACTTACGAGTGAGGTTAATGTAACGGTTCAAACCAAAGAATCTATTCCTTCGGAAGTAATAAAAGAATCAGCTCGAATATTATCTATTCGTTTTGGAAAATTAGTTACTTTGAAGTTAGATGTTGTAAAAATAGAAGAGATAAAAGAAACTGGGGGATAGTCAAATGAGCGCCTGTAGCTCAATTGGATAGAGCGGCTGGCTTCGGACCAGCAGGTTGAAGGTTCAAGTCCTTCCAGGCGCACGTCCGAGTAAACCTTTAAGCTTTTGCCCCGAAGTCTTTTGGGATTCTTGCTTTCCGTTTGCTTATCCTCTTTCGACAAAATACTAAAGTATTTTGTCGAATATAATATTCAAGATTTGTGGGCGGAGGAGTATATCTAAATTATGTATTATACTTATGTCATTATAGTCTAATAGGGATTTTGGGTCCGTAGCTCAATGGTAGAGCAGTTGCCTCTTAAGCAATTGGTTGAGGGTTCAATTCCCTCCGGACCCTCGTCCAAATAAACTTCTCGCTTTCATAATTTTCTATATGAAAATTACTCAAGCTTTCAGTTTATTTCTCCTCTTTCGATAAAATGCTAAAGCATTTTATCGAGATAATAAACGAGTTATATATAATAACATTTGAAGCTTATTGGAAAAATATATAAACCTTTATCAAATAGTATAACTAATATGAAATTAATTACTTTACTTGGATTGGCAGCGGCAGCTTGTACAACCATTTCATCTTTGCCACAAGCAATAAAAATCATAAAAACTAAACATACAAAAGATTTATCATTAGGTATGTATGCGGTACTAACAACTGGTGTTTTATTATGGTTGTTATATGGAATATTAACTAAAGATTTACCGGTTACTCTTGCAAATGGAATAACACTAATTTTTACTACTACAATATTATTTTTGATTATTAAATATAAATAATCATCTTTACATTTTGTATACTTTTATTTTTTGTGTATACTATAACTTAGCTATTTATTAGTTTGTTAACTAGTAATTTATTAACTAATTAAAATGAGAAAAATGCTCATTTTAGAAGACATAAAGAGGTAAAATGGACTATTATTATCCATATTATTTCATTAGTGGAATTTTTTGGCTGCTTATAATTCTTTTGATTCCTGGGTTGATCATTTATTTTATTGTTCGTGCTTTGACAAAAAAAGAAGGTCGAAAATTAACTTTGAATGATCTAAAGAAAGTAGGTGTCGTTGCAGCTATAGCTATACTTATACCTTCATTCATTTATTATTTAAACATTACTTTGTTTTCGGATATAGAACAGTCAGGAGCTGTTTTTTTTATGGTTTTTCTAGCAATTCTTTTTATAATGACTGGTCTTATAATTTCTGAAAATATCACTTTGTCTACAAGTTATTTAATAGGTGGAATTATAAGTTTAATTTATGTTGCAGGAGTTAATTATTCAGGAATAGATCCTATAATAAGAGTGTTAATTGTTGGTTTTGGTTTAGCAGCTTTAATCGGTATTTCTTATTTTAAATTAAAAGAGAAATTTTAAGTATTTTGCAGGAGGTATCATGGAAAGATTTAAAAAATATGCTTTGGGTATAGCTATTATGATTTTAACAATTACTTTTATTTTTGTTCTGGCTAATGCTATCTTTCCTCGTCCTGAAAGAAATTACTATAAATATGATTATGATTATTCATATGATACATATCGAAATGAATTAGATGAACATAATCAAAAGATTTTTGCTGTGGTGGTTGTTTTATCTACTGTTGCAATTGGAGCTGGAGTATTTGTTCATTCTGTAGCTCCAATAAGTTTGGGTCTTATATTTGCCGGATCATTAAGTATTTTATTTGTTTCTTTGGCTAATTTTTATTCTTTTACGGCTCCTATTAAAGTTTTGGTTACAGGTTCAGCTTTAGCCGGAGTTACTGCTTTAGCTTATTATAAACTTAAAGATGAAAAGCCTAATGTTTCCAGAAAGATTCCTAAAAAATCCCGCTCATCAAAAAAATCATCTAAAATTAAAAAAGGTAAATAATTTTTATTTTAGTAATTAGTTCAGTGCTTCGATGTTCACTTAGATATAAATGAGATATAAAGAGGTCTATTCCCGGTCGTCTAAGACGACCGGGACGACCCGTTCTGATTGACATAGTCAATCAGAAATAGGGGAGAAAAATATGAGAATAGCAATAAATGGTTTTGGTCGTACTGGTCGTCAGGCATTTAAATCTGCGTTTGAAAATCATCCAGAGTTGGAATTTGTGGCAATAAATGATCTTAAAGATATTCAAACCTCAGCTCATTTAATTAAATATGACTCTACTTATGGAATTTGGGATGCAGAAGTTGAAGCTAAAAAAGATCACCTTGTCATTAATGGAAAAAAAATTAAATTTTTTTCCGAAAAAGACCCTGCAAACCTGCCTTGGAAAGATTTACAAATTGATGTAGTTATTGAATCCACAGGTTTTTTTACAGATTTAAAAGAAGCGAAAAAACATATTATTTCAGGAGCAAAGAAAGTTATAATTTCTGCACCAGCAAAAAATCCAGATATCACTTTGGTTTTAGGAGTAAATCAAGATAAATATATTCCCAAAAAGCATCATATTATTTCTAATGCTTCTTGTACAACAAATTGTCTTGCCCCTGTTATTAAAATATTAAATGATGAATTTAAAATTACAAAAGGATTTATGACTACAATTCATTCTTTTACTATGGATCAAAATCTTCAAGACAATGCTCATAAAGATTTGCGAAGGTCACGATCAGCAGTACAAAATATTATTCCTACTACAACAGGTGCAGCAAAGGCGATTTTTGAAGTTATACCGGATATGAAAGGCAAGTTAGATGGTGCTGCATTCAGAGTTCCTACATCGACAGTTTCTATAATTGATGTAGTTTGCGAAGTTAAAAAAAATACAACAGTTTCTGAAGTTAATAAAGCATTTGAAAAGATGTCAAAAAATGATATGAAGGGAATTTTGGAAGTTTCTGAAAGTCCTTTGGTTTCTTCAGATTATAAAGGAAATTCTGCTTCATCAACTGTGGATTTACTTTCCACAAATGTTGTAAAAAACAATTTAGTTAAAGTAATAGCTTGGTATGATAATGAATGGGGCTATTCTTCTCGCTTGGGGGATTTGGCAGTTTATCTGTCAAAAAGAGGTATTTGAAGCAAAGAAAGGGTATTATGATTTCTGCAGTAATTTTTGATTTAGGGGGAGTAATTTTAAAAAACGGTATATATACATCCATTCCTATATACGAAAAAAAACGTAAAATGCCTAAGAATTTTTTGAGAAATTTATTTGATAATAAATATCTTATCCCTTTAGAAATAGGAAAAATTCCTGAAAAAGATTTTTGGAAAGGATTGGCTTCTGATTTAGGTTATGATATTTCTGATTTTAAAAATCTGGTTTTAAAAAATTTTATTCTTAACAAAAGAGTTTGGAAGCTTGTCAAACAATGTAAAGAAAATTATAAAATAGGACTTTTGACCAATAATTCCAAAGAATGGACATATCAATTAGACAAAAAGCACAACTTTTATAAAATATTTGATGTTGTTGTTGTTTCAGCAGAAGAGGGCATAAGAAAACCTGGTTCTAAAATTTATAAACTTATGACTGAAAGATTGAAAGTTAAACCTTCTGAATGTGTGTTTATTGATGATCTAATTGAAAATGTTAAAGGAGCAAGAAAATTGGGAATTAAATCCTTTCAATTTAAATCTTCTTTTCAATGTGAAAAAGAGTTGAGAAAATTGGGAGTGAAAATTTAAGCACTTTAATTTTTTAAAAATTGACATTTTATTTTTTCTCTGGTAGATTGAAACATCTACTATTTTTTTGGAATTTTAAATACAATAATGTACTTTTAAAAAATAATAATTGGTTTTCTTTGGATTTTTGTTAAGGAAATGTAAAGATTTTAGATAAAGGAGGTTTTGAAATTGAATACAGAAACTTTGATAAAAAGTGAGAAGTTACACCATGTTATTGAATCTCAACAGTTTGATATTCCTTTAATTAACGAAGTATTTGAAAGAACAAATGAAATGGAGGAGACATTAAAAAAAGGTGGCGATGATTTACTCTCTGGCAAGATATTATGCAGTTTGTTTTATGAAGAAAGTACGCGGACAAGATTTTCTTTTGAAACAGCTATGAAAAGATTGGGAGGTCAAGTTATTTCTACAGAAAATGCCAAGCAATTTTCTTCATCTGCTAAAGGAGAATCATTAAGACATACAATTCAGGTTATTTCTGGTTCTGCTTGTCCTTACTGTCGTTATGCTGATGTTATTGTTCTAAGGCATTACGAGGCCGGATCAGCTGAGCTTGCTGCTGAATATTCTGGTGTTCCATTAATTAGTGCCGGAGACGGTCCTGAACAACATCCTACCCAGGCTTTGTTGGATTTGTATACTATTTATAGAGAAAAGGGCAGTATTGATGGATTGTCAATTGCTTTGGTGGGAGATTTGGCAAATGGAAGAACTGTAAGATCTATTTGTTATCTGTTGGGCAAATATGATAATATCATGATTTATCTTGTTGCACCAAAAATTGTCCAAATGAAAAATGATGTTAAAGCTTATCTCAAACGACACAATGTTTTTTTTACTGAAGAGCATGATTTAAGAAAAGTTGCTCCTAAAGTTGACATTATCTATCAAACAAGACTTCAGTTAAATCGGATTAAAAACAAACAAGAGCTTAAAGCAATAAAATCTGAAATTAAAAGAGGATTTTATTTTGTTGATGAAAATATAATTGATATTAAAAAGGAAGGTTGTAAAATTATGCACCCAATGCCAATAGATGAAGAAGAAAAAGAAATTCGAACAGAAATTGAAGATCATCCTGATGTTATTTTTTTGGAACAAGCTGGATTAGGTGTTCCTTTAAGAATGGCTCTTTTGGCAATGATTTTAGAATAAAAAAATATGGCTGGCCCTACAAATTTATTTTTCTTTGTAGACCAGCCTTTTTCTTTTGCTCAAAAATAGGTTTTATAGTAGAATCAAAATAGAATAATTTTAAATAAAAATTTCTTTCTATGGCAAAAAAAACAATAAAAGATATAAATATAGAAAACAAAAGAATCATTGTCAGATGTGATTTTAATGTTCCTTTAACCAGTGAAGGTAAAGACAGACACAGGTATGGGAAAGAGTTTACAGTTTCAGATGATACGAGAATCAGAAAAACCTTGCCTACGATTAATTATTTATTAAAAAAAGGAGCAAAAAAAATTATTCTTATATCTCACTTAGGAAGACCAAAAGGCAAGAAGGATTTAAGTTTAAGTTTAAAACCTATTGCCATAAATATTTCTGAGATGTTGAAAATAAAAGAAAAACCAAAATTAAAAAAAATAAATGGTTTTGATGTTTTTGAGATAGATTCAAAATTATTACTTCTAGAAAATATTCGATTTTATTCTGAAGAAGAAAAAAATGATCTCAATTTTGCCAAAAAATTAGCCAAATTAGCTGATTTTTTTGTTGAAGATGCCTTTGGTGTAGTTCACAGAAAACATGCTTCAATTGTTGGAATAAGTAAATATTTGCCTACAGTTTCTGGTTTACTTTTATTTTCTGAAATTTCTGCTCTAAATAGAGTTCTTAGAAAACCTAGATATCCGTTTATAGCTATTTTAGGAGGAGTTAAAATATCAGATAAAATAAAAGTTATTGAGAATTTATTGCCTAAAGTAGATAAGTTATTGATTGGGGGTGGAGTTGCCAATACTTTTTTAAAAAGTTTAGAATATGGAGTTGGGAGTTCATTGGTGGAAGATAAGGAATTGGAATTAGCCAAAAATCTATTAGAGAAATTTAAAGATAAAATTATTCTGCCGGAAGATGTTATCGTTGCAGACAGTATAGATAAATATGCTAAAATAGAAAATGTAAATATTCAGACCAACCCTCATACAATATGTAAAGAACCTTGTGCAATTGTAGATATTGGACAAGAGACCATAGATTTATTTTCTGATATAATAGAAAAGGCTGAAACTTTAATTTGGAATGGACCTTTGGGAGTTTATGAAATAGAAAAATTTGCCAAAGGTACAAAAGAAATAGGAAAAGTTTTTTCTGAAGTGTCTTATGGAAGACCTTTTGGATTAGTTGGTGGGGGAAATGTTGTGACAGCTTTGGAAAGAATGAATGTAATTCGTGGTGTTGATTATATTTCTACTGGTGGGGGAGCAATGTTGGAGTATCTTTCCGGCAAAAAACTACCGGGGATTAAAGTGATTGAAAGTAAGAAGTATGAGGTAAGAAATAAGAAGTAAAAAGTAGGTGTTAGTTTTAGACAGGTAAGTAATCTGGTAAAAAAAGAGGATAATTATGGAATTAGTTAAAAAAGATGAAGAAATTTTTAAGCCTAAAAATTTATTTTTTGCTTGTTTATTAATAAAGGCAGTTTTCATAAATAATAATAATAACCGAAAGGTTTTTATATGCGGAAGAAAATAGTTATTGGGAATTGGAAAATGAATAAGACAGTTAAGGAGGCAATACTTTTAATTGAGCAATTAAAGCCCAACTTAAGAGATATTGAAGATATGGATATTGTTGTTTGTCCTCCATATGTTTCTTTGGCTTCTTTGCATCATCTCATAGTTGGTTCTAATATCAAGCTGGGAGCCCAGAATATACATTGGGAGAATGAAGGGGCTTATACAGGAGAGGTTTCTTCTAAGATGATTTCTGATTTTTGTGAATATGTAATTCTAGGTCATTCAGAAAGAAGAGAACATTTTTCAGAAACTGATGAGATTATTGCTAAAAAAGTTAAAATAGCTGTAGAAAATAATATTGTTCCTATAATTTGTGTGGGAGAAACCAAAGAACAACGAGATAAAGGATTGATTGAAGGAACAGTGGAAAAACAATTGGAAAAAAACTTATCCCTAGTCACTAACCACTCATCACTAACCACTTTAGTGATTGCCTATGAACCAGTCTGGGCAATTAGTACAAGCAAAGTTCCTCAAGTTTGCAAACCAAAAGATGCTGTTGAGGTTATTTCATATATTCGAGGAATAATAGAAGATAGACTTAAAAAAGATGTTGCCGATAGTGTTAGAATCCTGTATGGTGGAAGTGTTGACTCTGATAATGTTGGAAATTTTACAAAGGAAGAAGAAATTGATGGATTTTTAGTCGGTGGAGCAAGTCTGAAACTAGAAGAGTTTGTGAGGATAGTGAAGAAGATTGGTGAGAAATAACAAATTTCAAGCACCAAGCATCAAATAAATAACAAATTCCAATTAACAAAAAACTAGAACAAAAAAGTTTGGAATTTGCTTAGTTTACTCACTGTAAGTGAGATAAATTGTAATTTATTTGTAATTTGATTTTTGGAATTTGGATTTTTAATAAAATCGGAGATTTTATTTTTATGCTTGTTACTACCAAAGAGTTAGTAGATAAAGCCCAAAAGGGAAAATATGCAGTTGGAGCATTTAATGCTTGTAATTTAGAAATTGCCAAAGCTATTGTTAAAGCTGCCGGCAATTTAAAAGCTCCAGTTATCATTCAAACATCTGAAAATGAGGCTCGGTATGGAGGGATTGAGTTTATTGCCTCTATTGTAAAAACAGCCGCTTCTGAAGCAAAAACTCCTTTTGCTTTACACCTAGATCATGGAAAATCTCTAAAAATGATATCTGATTGTCTTAAAGCAGGATATACTTCTATTCATATTGATGGATCGAATTTATCATATGAACAAAACGTAAAATTAACTTCAAGTGTTGCTAAAGCTGTTCATAAAAAAAACGCTTCAGTTGAAGGTGAATTAGGCCATATAATAGGCTCTTCTGGTTTTCATACAGAAAAAGTGGAGGATGTGACTGATGAAAATTTTTTTACAAATCCAGCTGAAGTTAATAATTTTGTTAAAGAAACTGAAATTGATATATTGGCAATATCAATAGGAAATTTACATGGTGTATTTAAAGGTAAGCCTAAATTAGATTTTAATCGGCTTAAAAAGATAAGAAATAAAACAGAAATTCCTTTAGTTCTTCATGGTTCTTCTGGCATGGATGATATGGATGTTAAAAAAACAATATCAATGGGAATTTGTAAAGTTAATGTTAATACAGAAATCAGAATGGCTTATACAAATACTTTACGAGATGTTTTAAATAAGAATAATCATGAAATTGTGCCTTATAAAGTTCTTCCTCCAGCATCGAAAGCAGCTCAAGAAGTAATAGAGAAAAAAATTAAATTGTTCGGAAGTGTTGGAAAAGCATAGATAAGGTTTTAGGATATAGGAGTTAGATTTATAGACTTTAATGTCTATATTTTTAATTGATTTTTGTTCTTTTAAATATAAATATGTAAATAAATTTTACTGAAAGGATGATAGATGATGATAAGGTTTGATAAATTTAATGAAGCTTGTGGTATTTCTGGAATTTATGCTCCTGGTGAAGATGTCGCCAGACTTACCTATTTTGTATTATTTGGTGTCCAACATCGGGGGCAAGAAAGTTGGGGAATTTCAGTTGCAAATGGTGAAGGCGTTTATGGAATTAATAATACTGGGCTTCTTCTACAAACACTTAAAGAAACAGATTTAGCAGGTTTGGAAGGTTTTGCTTCTGCTGGTCATGTGCGTTATTCAACAACAGGTTCCAGTTCAAAGGAAAACAATCAGCCTTTTCATAAAAATCATAAAGAAACAAGCTTTGCATTGGCTCACAATGGAAATTTGGTTAATACTGCCAAGTTGCGGCAAATATTAAAAGGAAATGGCAGCAGGTTTCAATCTACTAGTGATTCAGAAGTAATCGCTGAACTGATTGCCAGTTATAGTGATTGTTCTATTGAAGATGCAATTTATCAAACAATGAAACAGTTAAAAGGTACATATTCATTGGTAATTTTAACAGAGAAAGTATTATATGCTATTCGAGATCCTTATGGAGTTCGTCCTTTGTGTATTGGAAAAATAGAAAATGGTTATGTTATATCTTCGGAGACCTGCGGACTTGATATAATCAAAGCAGAATTTATAAGAGAAATTGAACCGGGTGAAATTGTCAGAATAGATGAAAATGGGATTCACAGCAGAATATTTGCAAAAGAAAAACCATCACTTTGCATCTTCGAATTTGTCTATTTTGCCCGTTCAGATAGTGATTTATATGATAGGAGCATTCATCATGCTCGAAAACATATGGGAGCTAGTTTGGTAACTGAGAAACCAGTTGAAACTGATTTAGTTATTGGAGTTCCTGATACTGGAAATTCAGCCGCAATTGGATATTCTGAAAAATCTGGTATTCGTTTTGATCAAGGATTGATAAAAAACAGGTATATTGGAAGGACATTTATTCAGCCTACTCAAGCTATTCGTCAGTTAGGAATTGAACTTAAGCTCAATGTTTTAGAAAAGGAAATTAAAGGAAAACGTTTGGTAGTAGTAGATGATTCTATTGTCAGAGGAAATACTACCAAAAAAATTATTAGATTATTAAAGAAAAAGGGAGCGCGTGAAGTACATGTAAGAATTACTTGCCCTCCTATTAAATGCCCTTGTTTTTATGGAATTGACACAGCAACCAAAGAAGAATTAATAGCTTCTGATAAAAGTTGTGAGGAGATTCGGAAACATATTGGAGCTGATTCTTTACATTACTTAAGTTTAGAATCTCTAGTATCTTCTACTAAACAGCCTCGAGAAAATTTTTGTCTAGCATGTTTCGATGGAATTTATCCAATTGAAGTTCCAAAAAATCTTAAAAGAGATAAATTTGCATTTGAAAAAGAAAAAGTAATCTAGATTTACAATTTAATATTTTATTTACAATTTCAATTTACCCTGCCAAAAAGAGTACTTCTAATTAACCTCACAGAAAAAGCCCCTGTTGATGGTTAAATCCACAACTCTATTTTGGCAGGGCTTTTTTTATTAGCAAAAAAAGCTAAAAACATTGACATTTAGGGATTTCTTTGGTATAATATGATAATATAATTATTGGTCGAGAAACAAAAATAAAAACAAAGTTTAAAATGAAAAAATTCTTCAAAAAACCTCAAACAATAGGATTTATATTAGGAATTATCATTCCTTATATTTATCTTTCTGCTTATGTTGGAGTTGTTGTAAAATTTATATCTAATGTTTTTGCTGGTATTCTTTTTGCACCAATTGGTCCTTTGACTATTGCTATTATGGGCTTGAGATTGCCGTTTAATTGGGAAACTGCAATTTACTTTTTTGTTGTGTTTGTTCCTGTTAATATTCTCTATGGGCTTCTGGGAGTCAGTATTTTTTATACTGTAAAAAAGATTCGAAAGAAATTTGCGCATTAGACAGTTGTTATTAAGATATAATAAATAATTGCAGTCGCGATATAATGTTAATGTTTTTAAGTTAGAGATAAGGAAAATTTATGAAAATTTTTCTTAAAAAACTATGGGTTGTTGGGTTTTTTATAGGGAGTGCAGTAGGATATTTTGTATATTCTTTGTTAATGCCTGTGTTAAATTTGAGTGAAGTAATAGATGGTGATTTGTTTTCTTTTATTTTTGTTAATTATCCAGTTATTATAACTATCTTTGGAGGAATAATTGGTGGATTAATTGGTCATATAATTGGTAAAATTAAAGCAAGAATGGCATAAAATAGTAATATAATTAATGAATAATAATTTAATAGTTAGATGATTATAAAGGAGAAAAAATGAAAACAATTATGTGGTTTAAGGAAATTTCGAAAAATGATGTACCGAAAGTTGGGGGCAAAAGTGCAAATTTAGGGGAAATGATAAATGCAGGAATTCCAGTCCCTGATGGTTTTTCAACCACTGCAGAATCTTATTTTTATTTCTTGGATAAAACCAAGATAACAGAAAAGATAAAAAAAGTATTATCTGGTTTGGATGTGGAAGATTCCAAAGCTTTGGCTTCTGCTTCCAAAAAAGTGAAACAAGCTATTTTAGGGGCCAAGATGCCAAAAGAAATTGCTGATGAAGTTAAAAAAGCCTATAAGAAACTTGCAGGAAAAGAAAAGCTTTTTGTAGCAGTTCGTTCTTCAGCAACTGCTGAAGATTTACCGGATGCATCTTTTGCTGGTCAACAGGCCACTTATTTGAATATTCAAGGAGAAAAAGATGTGGTTAAGGCTGTACAAAAATGTTGGGCATCTTTATTTGAAGCCAGAGCAATTTATTACAGGCAAACTAAAGGCTTTGATCATTTTGAAGTAGGAATTGCTGTACCTGTTCAAAAAATGGTTCAATCAGAAAAATCAGGAGTAATGTTTACTATCAATCCTATAGACAATGACAAAACAAAAATTTCCATTGAAGCAGGATTTGGTTTGGGAGAAGCAGTTGTTTCCGGTTCTATTACTCCGGATAGATATATAGTAGATAAAAAATCATTTGAAATTATAGAAAAAGAAGTTTCTCCCCAAGAATGGAAAATTGCCAAAGTAGGTAAAGAAAACAAGCATGTCACAATATCAAAAGAAGAACAAGAAAAACAAGTATTGGAGGATAAAGAAATTATTGAGCTTGCTAAATTTGGAGATAAGATTGAGAAACATTATGATTTTCCCCAAGATTTAGAATGGGCAGTCGAAGGGGGTAAAATTTATATAGTTCAAACAAGGCCAGTTACTACATTCAAAGAACAAGGAGAAAGTGACAAGGAACAAGGAAAAAATGAAGAAAAAGGGAAGAAATTGGAGGATATGGAAGTGATTTTAAAAGGTTTAGGGGCATCTGTTGGAATGAATTCAGGAAAAGTGGTAATAATTTATTCAGCAGATGAAATTGATAAAATTAAAAAAGGTGATGTTTTGGTTACAGAAATGACCAATCCTGATTTTGTTCCTGCTATGAAAAGAGCTGCAGCTATTGTGACTGATACTGGCGGAAGAACATCTCATGCTGCTATTGTCTCCAGAGAATTAGGAATTCCTTGTATTGTTGGATCAGGTGAAGCAACAACAACTTTAAAAAATGATCAAATAATTACAGTTGATGGAATGCATGGACTGGTTTACGAAGGAAAAGTAGAGGTGGAAGCAGAAAAGAGGGAAGAAGTGGCAGCTTCTGTTTGTGAAGATGCTCCTATTACCGGCACCAAAATATATGTTAATTTGGCAGAGGTTTCTCGGGCAGAAGAAATATCGAAAAAGCAGGTGGATGGTGTTGGTCTTTTGCGGGCAGAATTTATGATTGCAGAAATTGGTGAACATCCTAAAGCAATGATAGAAGCTGGAAGAGGTCAAGAATTTACTGATAAATTAGCTGAAGGATTAAAAACATTTACCCAAGCTTTTTCACCTAGACCTGTAATTTACCGAGCTACTGATTTTAAAACCAATGAATATAGAAATCTGAAGGGCGGGGAAAAATATGAACCAAAAGAAGACAATCCTATGATTGGATATAGAGGATGTTTTAGATATATTAAAGATCCTGATGTATTTAACCTAGAGCTTGAAGCAATTAAAAAAGTGAGGAATGAATTTGGACTGGACAATCTGCATTTGATGATTCCTTTTGTCAGAACAATTAATGAAGTAGTACAAATTAAAAAAATATTGGATGCAGCAGGATTGAAAAGAGACAACAGTTTTAAACTTTGGTTAATGGCAGAAGTTCCTTCTATTGTCTTTTTGATGGAAGAATTTTGTCAATTGGGGATTGATGGAGTTTCTATTGGCTCCAATGATTTAACTCAATTGGTTTTAGGTTTAGATAGAGACAGTTCAGTGATGGCTGAAGAATTTGATGAAAGAAATAAAGCTGTTTTGAAGGCAATTGAGGAAATAGTTGTAACTTGCAAGAAACACAATGTAACAGTTTCCATTTGTGGTCAGGCTCCTTCAGTATATCCAGAGGTTACTGAATTTTTAGTAGAAAGAGGAATAACTTCAATATCAGTAAGCCCTGATATTATAAATTCTACCCGCAAATTAGTGGCTTCAGTGGAACAAAAATTGCTTTTAAGCAAGATAAGAGAAATAGACAATAAAGAGATAGAGGAAGAAGAGGAAGAGTAAAAAATAAAAACAAAATAGTACAAAATGATAATTTTTAAAGAGGGGATTAGTTTATTATTTCATAAAACATCACAATGGTTTTTAAAACCAGGTGGTGTTTTTTATTACTTCAAATAAGGAAATAAAGTAATGTATATTATTGGTGTAATTCTAATTTTATTAATAAATCTTTTATTAGGTTTATTAGTAATTTTTAGAAATAAGAAAGCTATTGTAAATCAGATTTTTTTCTTTTTTGTTCTTTCAATTGTTATGTGGATTTTGAGTAATAGTGTTGTAGATATTGCTCTTTATTATAGTGCTGCTGTATTGTTTTGGTTTAGAATGACTTTTGTTAGTGCTTCTTTTATCGCAATTTTTGTTTTCTATTTTGCTTTAAGTTTTCCTGAGAATAAACCAATTCCAAAATTATATAAATTATTTATAATTATACCTATTTTATTATCTATATTTAGTTCTTTAATTGTTGTTGGATTAAAACAAGCTAAACCATTTGATATTGTTACGTATGGTTTTTTATATTATGTTTTTGCTTTATATTTTATATTCTTTATTTTAACTTCTTTTTTTATATTTTTTAGAAAATTGAAAAGAGTTTTAGGGATTCAAAAAACTCAACTATTTTATATAATTATTGGTCTGTTTACTAGTTTTTCGATAGGTATGACAACTAATTTGTTTCTTCCTCTTTTAGGAGTTCAGACATTTTCTAATTTAGCATATCTTGGTACGGTTCCTTTTGTTGCCTTCACCTCCTATGCCATCATAAAACACCGCCTAATGGACATCAGATTAATAATCTTCAGAAGTATTATATATTCTGTTCTAGTATTCTTCTTAGGTATTATATATGTATTAGTTGTAGCCTATATAAGAAGTCCTCTACAACAGACATTAGGCATCTCTCAAGCACCAATGTTTCTATTAGCAGGTTTTGTTATTGCCTTTGGTTTCCCTCAAATAAAGAAACTTTTAACCAAGATAACAGACAAATGGTTATATAAAGGAAGATATAATCCAGATGTATTACTTGATGAAATAGGAGATATTACAAACTCTATCTTGCTTCTGGAACCTTTATTGCAATCTTTAACTTATCTTCTATATAGAGAACTAAGAGTAGAGAAGATAGCAATTCTAACAGGCGTCAAAAGTATCAAAGGTGTCAAGAGTATCAAAGGTTATGATAAAAATAAAGAAAGTGATAAAAATAATATAAGATATGATAAATCTCAAATAACAAGCTCTAGTTATCAAAAGTTAATTAAGATTACAGGCAACAAAGACATCCTTGTCTATGATGAAATGAAAGAAGAAGATAGGAACAAGAATAAGTTAAGAAAACTGAACATATCTTTGATAGTACCTTTAAAGATAGAAAACAAACCT
>SDBS01000230.1_pt1 | contig 50539 bp, 94 predicted proteins | sample 2277091 | NCBI WGS metagenome assembly SDBS01 (sample SAMN10404972, study PRJNA504765) | marine sediment metagenome | isolation source: marine sediment core GS10_PC15, 163 cmbsf | place: Arctic Ocean: Southern Knipovich Ridge | collected 2010 | reverse complement strand
GATTTAATTGTAAGGATTGTGGTTCTTTCACACATACGGAAACAAGCTAGAGAAAAATGAATCCCGATAAGTATATGGAAAATGTAGGAGATCATATCCTAAAGTTTTTGCTAGATGGAAAACTAATTCAAACAAGAGTGAATAGAGATTCCAAAAAACAAGAATTTGCAATAACAAATTTTGGAGAGTTCGTTTACAAGGCACTAAAAGTTATGAGAAGTAAAAATTGAACAAAAGAGAAGAACTATTGGATAGAAATAAAGAATACCTTCTAAGAAAACAAAATGAATTGCAATTATCTGATTCGGAAATGTTGGATTGGGTAAAGGGTAAAAGAGAAACAAAAAACGTGCATGATTACTTTTCAGATTGGGAAGGATATTCATGTAGTGTAGAAGATGAAAATGGCGATTCTTGTCTTGAAGTAATTGAAGCAACAAGAAAAGGGCTACAACAACATCTCAAAGAGGTTCACAATATCAATGTGGATCTCGATTGGTAAATAGGAGAATAAAAAATATGAAACAAAGAGCAATTTGTAAATCATGTGATTGGGAAGGCGACTTGAAAGATTGGATTAATCACGCCTTTGCCGATACTGACGAGAAAGGAAAAACTAAGCAACGATGCACAAGCTTTGAACCATTGGAGAAAACAAATTGATGAATCCAGAAGCAAGACCAACCGAAACAGTTCAAGACTTTGAATGGATCGTTGATAACGGCAATGTCATAAAATATTTCGGTGGAGGAAACAGAAAGTGTGAATGTTGTGGATGTAACTGTCCTTGTAAATGTAAGTGTTGCAAAAACGTATGTTGCACTTTCAGCAAGGACAAAGGAAAAAAGGAGATTAGAAAATGAACAAAATAGAAGAACTAAGAAAAAAAATGGGAAAGTTAGATGCAGATACACGATCTAACGAATCAAATAAAAATGAATTGCATACACAAGTTGCAAAACAGTATTTCAAAGACATGACATTAGAGGATTTGAAAAGTCTTTGGAATATATCAAGAGCTGAAAAGAGATATGAGATACTTGAAGCAACACCATATTATCTACCACATCTTAACAAACTTGATTCTCATGGTGGACTTGGGGCAGGAGAAATAGAATATCAAATCATAAAATCAAAGTTTGATGAATGTGAATGGCTAACAAACGATCTGTTTACAGATTTTCTTAAAGAGAGTGAAGATTGACTAAAACAATTAAAGAAAAAGATGTTGAAGATCAATTCTCATCTTGGCAAGGTTGGGAATGTAACACCTGCGGAGTGTTGATTTCAAGCGACTATGATAATCTAGTAGAACATCTTAGCACACATGAAATTGAGGTAGAAGAAAATTGACAGGTGTAGCAGATAGATACACTTCATCCCATGAGAGAGAAGTAGTAGATTGCCCTTCGTGTGGAGCAAAGGATATTCCATATCCGATCAAAATCCATAACGAAGACGATAAAATTGAATGTCCAAAGTGCTATGTAAAACGAAATCCGACAGATGAATATGGAAATGAGTTAGGACTAGGACAGCTTACTGACAAATACATTAATCAAGGTATGTCAGATGATGATGCCTTTGAGTATGCGTGTCAGGATAAAGGCGTAGACCCTCCTAAAAATTACAGGAGAAGATACTAATGACATCTACTAAATTGACATACAAATTAATCCAATCATGTAATGATCTTCAAGAATGGATTATTGAATCTGAAATGGAAGGACTCTTAGACAAAGAAGATTCGTTCTATCCCATTTACATGAACTTGAAAGAATTAAGATCAAAGTTAGAGAATGAAGAATTAAAAAATGCGAAAGGTCAAAACACTTGATCTTTATTGTGGAGCTGGAGGAATTTCTGAAGGATGCAATCAAGCAGGAGTAATTCCTACACTCGCAATCGACAACAACAAGGATTGTATTGAATCAATAAAACTCAATCATCCAGATTGTGAAGTGATTCATGGCAAAGTAGAAGATTACATTAAATCATTTTCAAAAGGAAGCTTTAATGCAGTAGTTGGAGGACCGCCATGCCCACCGTTCAGCAGAGCTAGCGGAATACATCAACGATCTTTCAATCCGATTGAAGTAATTAATTTCTGGAATGTAGTAAACCAGGTAAATCCTGATTGGTATTTGATGGAAAACGTAAGAGATGTTATCAAAGTATGTGCAATAGATCCAAATTACTTACTTGATTCATCAAAATTCGGTGTTCCTCAAAAAAGAATCAGAAGGTTCTTTACAAATCTTCCAGAACCAAAGCCAACAGTTGAAATCAGCATACAAGATGCAATCGGTTTTAGGGGCTTTGTGGAAGATCGAAAATCTACATTCGGTGAGAAATATGGAAAGGAAGGTGGAAAGTTTAGAAGGCGAGAATCAACTAGACCTTGTTTTACAATAACAAAAGATTATCGTGTTTGGTTAATCGATAATACAGGAGAACGTAAAGCAACAGAAAAAGAAGTCGCTACAATTCAAGGCTTTCCAAGAAATTACAAATTCTTTGGCACAAAGAAAAGTGTTAGAGATCAAATTGGAAACGCAGTTCCACCAACTATGATTAAAGAAATTATCATACAAGGTTTGAGCAGAATTATACAACCTCAAACAATACAAAGAAAAGAATTCAATTATGCTACACAGCAAATTGAGCTCAAAGGAAATAGGAGAATAAATACATGATCAAAAGAAAACCAAAGCCCGATAGCCAAAGAAGTTTCAACTTCTTAACTATTGGCAACGGAGAGAAATGTCCTTTTTGTGATAAGGTAATGATCGATTTCAAGATAGACGGTCTTGAAGCAACCGATCACTTTACCAAGTATCACCCAAAGGAGTTTCAAAAGGCAGTATTTGGAGAGAAATAATTGTTGTGCAAATGTACGAACAACGCCATATATGCCAAGGATGGGGAAAATAAAATGTCGAAGGACAAAGGAAATACAGGAGAGTAAAAATATGTTCAAATGGCTAATTATAGTATTGGTAATAGGATTCATCTTTTCGTCAGCAAGTGCTTTCAGTGAAGTTGAAAACTATGAAGATGCAATACCAATTTTCCAAAAATTCGGAGAAAACTTGTATCAAACATTAGTAGTTAGTTTCGACTACGGTTCTGACTTAACAGAAATTTGGTTAGACGAAATAGAAACAGAGGTAGAGGTAGTAGAAAATTGAGTTACAAAGATGGATTCCGTTGGGAAATACTTGTCAACGGTAAGAAAGTAAAAACAACTGAAAAGAAATTCGGATGCTCAAGCCCATTTATCGAAGGTATGGTAAGAGAGATTAGCAAAGAAATTCGCAAAGGTTGTTTGAATTGTAACGGAGAAATTTACAACAAAGAATGGGATGTAATTTGTGATATGGAAAATGGTGATGAACCACAAACAAATATTCTACATTACATTGCAGATGAAATCGAAAAAGGTGAAGTAGAAGGTGGCGGTGTTATTGCAGATATCGATAACAGTTATGATCACACCTTTAGAATGTTCGATTATGAAAAGAAAATATGGTTCAAAAGAGTGAACTATGTTGAAAAACCACATACAGAAAATCTTAATGTTGTAGAAGAAAGGATTAAACCAATTTTCTTGGAGATAGAAAATTGACAAATGTCGAAACAATTCTAAAGAACACAACAGCAGATACGCTATTCGAGTTGTTCAAAGCATACACAGATAGACTTGTTGAGAATTCTAAATCATTAGGGATTTTTGCAGTTGATCAAGGTTACGATGTGTTTAATCCAAGCGATATACGCAAAGTAATAAAACAACTAAAGGAGAAGAAAAATTGAGCAAAAAAATATTAGAAGAATTTGAGTTTAACCTCAAAAAAGGTCAAGCAGAATACTGGATGAAAAAATCATTGGAAAGACCACTGACTCATACAGAATTCTTACGTTACAAACAACTTTGCAACGAATTAGGTTTGGTAACAGAGGTAAAAAATTGACTCCAACACCAAGCGAAATAGTTGCACTTGCAGGAGTAACTCAAACAACTGAAAGGAATAATAACACACGATCTTATTCTGTTTCAGGAAAGTTGACTTCAAAAATTAGTGAAGTAGAAATTTTAGTAAGGAAGATTCTTGATTCGGCTTCCATACGAAACTTTAGACTTGAAGAACAAGGAACTCGTTATAGGATAACCATTCCTAGAGGACTTCATGTTCCTAAGATAGTCTTAAATAAACTAGAATCAAATGGAATAACAGTTCACACTATATCAAGTAGTGAACAAGGGTTAGAAATACACATAGGAGGTATTAGAAAATGAATGTAACAAAAATAATTCAAAAGCTAAAGGATTTGTACGGATGGGATCAATCTCAACTCTATTTGCAAAAAGACAAAAGAGCATACTACGGAGCTTTAGCAGAATCAGCAAAACAGAAAATGAGTAAAGTCGAAGGTAAGGCTTACGACAAAGCAAAATGGGAGTACGAAGGTTATCAAGAACTTTTTGACAGAGCAGATTTCTTTGTACGAAACAACGAAACAGATTCAACAGAAGATAATTGGAGAAATAGAAGTTGATAGACACAACAAAATTCCCATTTGAGGTAGACCATAACTTATGTCTAAACTGTCAAGTTGTTTCAAGACTTACAAAAGAAGAACGAGATGGAACTAAATTTGATGGATCAACCTGGCAAAAGGGAATTCACTTATGCAGTTCTTGTCAATGGCATTGTGCTATGTTGGCATTAGATACTAGACGAGATAGTGCAATCAAGAGAGAACTTAGATCATTGGAACATGAAATCTATGATCTGACTGGCGAGTGGATTTACTTTGATGAGAAAACACCAAAAGATGTTTTAGAAGAACTTCAAAAAGTAAGATATCCCGACAACCATACAACAGAAGCTTATACAGATGTCATAAACTCGTTGCAAAAAATCATCGAATTGGGATTCAACAAGTTAGTGTGTTAAAATTGACTTTAAAGACACAAAGAATAGTTGAAGTAAATCAGGCAACTGATATTCTCAAAGTCGAGGGTTCATTGTATGTGATAACTTTAGACCACAACAACAACTTTGTTCTCGCATTGTGTGATCCAAATGGAAATCCAGTTGACGAATAATTGAAGAACATTCTATTAGGACACACAGATACAGGACACGAAGTAGTTCTTGACACCGACAAGTTTCTTAAACCATCACGACTTCTCTTTCAGGGAATCAGTGGTTCATGGAAAACAGAAACTATCAAGACAATCATTAGAGGACTCAAAGAAGTAACTCGAACTGATCAGAATCCAAACGGGATTCAACAAATAATTTTTGATTGGGAAGGAGAGTATCATCCACTTAGGAAAAACTTTCCATACATCTTGATAGGAGATGAAGGAGAATTTCCAGCAGATGTAGAGCTTGCAGAAGATATAGCAACTGAAGTACGGAAAACAGGGGCTTCAGTAATTGTTGATCTTTCATCATTCCAAGACTATGAGAAAAGACAGGAATTCGTTGGTATCTTTTTGAATACAATTATCAACATTGGCAAACAGTATTGGAAGCCATGTGTGGTAGTTATCGATGAAGCACACAACCTTTGTAGACAAAGTGAATCTCGATCCCTATCAAAGAAACCAATTATCGCTTGTGTAGAAACTGGAAGAAAGAGAGGAATCTCAACTATTCTTGTAACACAAAGACTCGCAGCACTTGACAAAAACGCTTCTGCTCAAATGGTAAATCGTTTGATCGGTTTGACAGTAGAAGTTCCTGACAGGGTTGCAGCAGCAAAACTTCTCGGTGAAGGTCAAGGAGTAGTAGATCAGATAAAGGACTTTGAAGGCGGAGAATATTTTGCATTTGGTTCTGCATTATCAGCAGATAGAGAAATAAGAAAATTCAAGGTTGTTAAACAAGAGATGGAAAAACCTGATCTTCTAAATGTTCACCCATTGAATAGATATGGAACGCAAGTGTTTGAAGAAATTGCAGATAGGATTAATTTCCAAAATAGCAATTCACAAACATTGAGTAGTGGATTCATTAATCCAAATGACAAAAATGAAACCAACAAAAATGAAACCAACAATTACTTTGACCAAGAAGAACTTGAGAAATTAATCAAGAACGCTAAGCCAGAATTTGAAGAAGATACTGCATTTCTTCACACAAAAGAAATTGACAGCATTTCAGATTCTCTTGCAGATAAAGGTAGAGTTAGTCTAACACAAACTGAACTAAGGAAACTAAAACTGCAAGAATGGAACAAGGCATTTGAATACATCTTACAAGCTTCTGAAACTAGAAAAGGAATACTTAGAAGAAAAATCAAGCTAACAGATATCCTCAAAGTAAAGACAAGAGGCGGAGAGAAATACATTATCAAAGGTATGCAAGAGTTCTGTAAGAGATGTGATACCATGTTAGAAGGAAACGAAAAAGCGATTTGTTCCAGATGTATTCAAGAACAAACAGAGAGAAGAAATTGAGTGTAGACATATCCAGAGTGAAGAATGTAACTCCACTATCTGAAACAGAAAGAATAACAGCGATGGCTCAAAGCATTGAGTTCATAGCTGTTAGAAAAACATTCCAGAAGGTCGTTCAAGTTTTGAACAACGATAACTTCGAGGGAACAAAGAACATTAGAGCTGTCAAAATCTTCAAAGACTTTGTAGGAGCTTACGTCTTGTTCAGAAGTATTATCCACAAGTCAACACTAAACAAGCTATTGGAAATTACTCAAACTAGTTGGATTGATCTCCAAGACGGTTACCTTGCATTGCAAATAAGTGGAGTGCATGGTTATACTGATGAGGAAGAAGCAAAAGAATACGAAAAGAGAAAACAAAATGACTAACGAAGAAATGTCAGCAAAGCACAAGATTGCAATAAGAAAAGTAGAGTGGGCTTTACAAGAAGCTTACAAAGTGGCTGTTCACAATGCAGGAATCTCTGATTGGTCAAAAGAAAATGCTATAAGAAAAAGGCAAGTAGAGATTGACCAATTAAAAATCGCAAGAATGATTCTGCGTGAACTAGAAATAGAGTTCAAGAAATGACAAAAATAGAAGGCGAAGGAGAACTTAGCAGAAAAAATCTGAAAGAAGCAAGAGAAATTAAGAAACAATTTGACTTGAAGGCATACGAAAACGAAAGAACAGGATGCTGTCCTTTATGCCAAACACAAGTTTCAGAAGAACGAGAGAAGTACGTTAGAGCTGAAATTATAAAATCAGCAAATGATCCGAACTATGTTCCAAAAACATTTTCGGAAAGTGGAAAAAAGGAGATTTAGAAAAAATGACATACAAATACACAGTAGAATTTGAAACAGAAACCGACTTGGAGGAATACGGAATCGATATTGTAGAACCAAGTATGGAACATGGTCTAGTCAAAGCCGACAAAGATGGCGTTGCAAGTTGGTGGTATCAAAATCCAAGTTATGCAATCGAATGGAAGATCATTAAGAAAGAGGAAATTAAGAAATGACAGGCTTTCTACGAAAATTAAAACAACAGGATGCAGTTAAAGAATTAGTTTGTAAATACATCCAAAGCGGTGTGACTGACAAACAAGAGCTTTACACCAAAGTAGTTGAGGAACTAGGAGTTGCAAGACCGACTGTAAGAAGAATCGCAGCGCAACTTAGAAAAGAAATGACAGCAGTTGTTTTAATTCTAAGCCAGGATATTCCGAAAACAAAAATCGGAAAGGTGACTAAACTTTGACCGACAAAAAATTAGTAAAGGGATATTCGGATCTTGAAGATTGAGCATACTAAACGAAATCAAAATTGATTTCAAGTTTGTAGGAGTTGGAAAATCACTAAGCGGAATAAATCCAGATGATAAAACACAGTTCACTAACTTCGTGGTTAAAATTTCATATAGCAACAAGAGTGTAAGAATTCCATATTCAATTGCAAACGTAGATGATTTGTCAATACAAAAATTTGACTTGTTGAAAATTGATCTTGTTGGGAGAATCGTTATTGATTGCTATCCATTCAAGTCAATTACAGAACTAAAATCATGCCTAACTGAAAAAGGATATGATGAAGATGATGAGTTCTATGAACAACTCTTTGAAGATGTAAAGGCACAAGCAAGAAAATTCAGAACATTATTTACAGAATACGATCTGATGTTTTTGAAAACTGAACTAAGAGAATGGTTTGATAGAAACCCTCAACTCACAAAACAAAGTCCGCTTGAGATTCAGAAATGAATCCGTATGCACTAATCAATATTCAGAAAAAGGCATTGGCTAAGAAAAGGTTAGAGCTCAAGGAGTGTCAGATATTGGTAACAGCATTACAAAAAGAGCTAGCATGGGAAAAAACAAGGGAATAAAAAATGACTAGATACGAAGAAATCACAAAAATTGCATTGTCAGTTCACAATGCTGAATATATTCAGAACAAAACCATAGATGATCTAATAGATATTTTAGAAACAACACAAGAAATTCTTGCAGATAATTCAGGAGATGATAAGCTCACAAACGCAATCAATATTTTCAGAGCAGTAATTCATCACGAACTTGAACTAAGGGATAAGGAGAGATACAAATGAATCACATAGTTTGGCGTTGTAAAGAGTGCGGTGTGGATCTCATTGGTGGAAAAGAAGCTGGTGAACATAAAGACAAGACAGGTCATAGAGAGATTGTAAAAACTAGTGGGAGAGTAGAAATTGAGTAAAAAATCAGAAAAGAAATTATTTTTTGAAGCAGTTGAATATGGTATAAGCCCACCATTGATACTACCATCAGAAAATTCAAAAGGAGATGTTTCAGATAAGATGAAAGAAAATCATAAGCTGTATTGCTTAGCAGAATCAGCAAAGGTCTTTGATACAAAGAAGTGTCCTTTGTACGATGTAATGATACACATTTCATGTATCTCAAACATTAGAAATCTATCAAGAGAGGAGTTTGAAATTTATCAATACATCTTTGCAAAATACGAAAAGGAAGGATGGAAGAAAGCATTTGGAAATGATTCAATGCCAACAAAACTAACTTCACCTGCCGAAGCTGTTTTAGATGAATATCAAAGAAAACTCTTTGAACAACAGCTCAAAGTGATAAGGGATAGAAAAAATGGAATCTAAAGAAGAAAATTATAGAAAACACTTTGGCGGTGGAGTCTATAAAATATTTTTAGAACAAATGACCAAAGAAAAATTACGCCTGATTAGTGAGGTAAAAACCAACGATAGACTAACAATCTATCAGGTAAAACTCTTTAAAAAAAGAGTTGAACTCATTACGCAGTTAATGGAAACATACTCTGTAAGAATTAAGAAAGATTCACGCAGGGAAAAACAAATCAAAAAAGTATTCGCAAAGGTGAGAACAATTTGATCTGTTACGAATGTGATCCAAATAGAGCTGGAGGCTACAACCATGTGAAATGTAGAAACGGTAAGCATGACCGTAAAGGAAAATTACAAAAATGTGATTGTTACTGCCAAGCCAGAGGATATGTAACTAAGAGAACTAGAATTGCCAAGTAACGACAACAGAAGAAACCCAAGAATAATTGATCAATGGTGGGTAGAACAAAACTATATCGACAACGAATCTATGCAGAGATATCTAAGGATGCTTGTTCAAGGAAAGTATTCAGTTTATGGATTCTGTGGACAAGAAAATTATTGTACGGTAAATGTAGATGCCGATCCTAGATCAAAGGCTAATGTAAAACAAGAGTTCTTTACATATCTTGATACAATAGAAGATGAATCTGTTGATGTTTTCATTACAGATCCCTTGTTTGTATTTGAAGATGATGAGGAATCATTAGAAGCAATCTACAAGACCTTTGTAACACTTCTAAAGAGAAAGCAAAACGACTTGGAAGAAAACTATCGAAATACAGTTTCAAAATTGTTCACAAACAAACCCGTAAAAGATGGATTTCTAAATGCAAACAAAGCTCATTGGGAAAATGCAATGAGAAAGTACGGACTCCAAGAAGATGTTATTGAAAAAGCAAAGAGCTCACGACTTTGGGGGCATAATATGGAATGGCAAAGAGAAGTATTCAAAAAAATAAAGCCAGGCGGAGTTTCAGTTATGAAACGAAACATTGCAAATGTAAATACAATGGCTAAGATCCCACAGATGTTCTACGTCTTTGATTCAAGACCATCAGCGCACATAGTAAGATTCGATTGGAAGTTTGCAGATGAGAATGAAATTAGAGGGAGAACAAGGATATGAAAAGCATAATTTGTAAGTGCGGAGAATCAAGATGTTTCCCAAATATGTATGCAGGAACAGTTTTCCTAGAATGTGCAAAGTGTGGAGAACATATCAAGGTCGTTGACGACCCTTCAATGATTGAAGCTGGATTGTATATTTACGAACATACTAGGAAAGAGGTTCAAGAATTTTTTGCAGATGATGTAGAACTTCTAAAGTGGGCTTTACAATCTAAAGACACTCAAGAGGAAGAAGAATACAAAAGAAAAATTGGAATGACAGGAGATGGAAACGTTGGTAGCTAGAAAAGAAAAAGAACATTGGGATCTCGGAAAGTGGGAAAAGAAAGAGATTCTAAAATATTTAGAGCAAATGAATGAAGAACAGATTGATAGAACCTATGGTTTTATCGTATCAAAATTTGGGTTTAAACCCAGTGGAAATTAGGAGATGTTAGATATGACGACAGATAAAAAATGTGGTTATTGTGGAGCTGACCAACTTGAAAAAGTTGGAGATGATTTAATTTGCAAAAGATGTGGTATGGGATTTAGGTTAGATGGAAAACCTATGCCAAACACACAACAAATTTTGCAAGAGGGTGTAAAGAAAATGAATATACTAAAACAATTGTTTTTTGTATTTCATTTAAGAGAACCAACTCATAAAGAACTACAAAATCTTTATGCGTTCCATGCACACCGATTAGAGAAACATCCTACTACAAAGGATGGTTACTGTGAGTTCTGCGAAAGAAATTGGGCTAAAATGTCCAATGAAGATTTCAAAGAAGAACTAGGGTATCAAAAATCCTATTGGTTCAATGAAGATGGAACTCCAAAGGAGAATAGACTTTGAATACCAAATTCCAATTGAAGTTTGGTAAGGAGCTATCCTTTAGGATCGCCAAGATTTATGATAGACCTCAATTAGATTGGGGCTATTTCAGAACCAAAACTGGATTTATTCAAGGTTGGATGCTCTACTTGGAGATTTCTTACTACAAGATTTCATTGATCAAGGCTTACAAGGTGGAGAGTAAGAATTGACAGAATATGTTACTTGTCCAGTTTGTAAAGACCTAGTAAAACAACCACTTCTAATTGAAGATATTTGCGAAAGTTGCTACAACAAGAAAACAGTGGAGAGTAAGAATTGATAGAGTTCAAATCAACTGAACCATTCAGCAAGGATGATCTTGCAAAATACCTCTGTCCTGTTTGGCAGAGATTAAATTTTGAAGCTATGAAAGACATTGACAATCAAGTGATCAGAAGGGAAATACTTGCTCACCCATTTGGCTGCAATCATCATGTGTGCAAAGAGTTGGCAAGAATATTCAAGGAGATAATAAAATGAGATTAATCACATACACCAAAGATGAAATTATGAAACGCATTGAACGAACAGGATTATTAAAATACTGTATCTACTCAACAGAAGAACTCAAGAATGACTAAAGAAAAGTGTATTGCATATCAGCAATTAGATGCTATGATAAAACTTAGTGATGGAAAAAATGTTGTTCCAACAATGGATTATCAAAAATGGGTATTAGAAAACTCACAATTATTTTCAGAAGTTAATGTTAAAGAATCAGAAGAAGTTGCTCAAAGAGTTGGGGCTAAGGTAAAACAATGTTTCTACAACTGTTGGAAGGCATTAGTTCCAGAGCAATACAAATATTTCGAGGGAACAGTTGCAACCAAAGCAATTCCAATTCCTCTTGAACATTGTTGGTTAGTTAAAGATGGAAAGGTAATTGATCCGACTTTGATAATTAATGTTGGAAAAATTAAGAACCGATTAGGAGATGAGTATTTTGGAGTAGAAATTCCAATTAAATATGCTCTAAAGATGGGATTCAAACTAAAACTTGCAGGACCATATTTACCACACTTTTATTTAGAGAGGTTCGAGAAGAAGAAATGAATTTCGATGATAGGGAAAAAAGATACGATAGAGAAGTCAATAGGCTATTAGTAGAATACCGAAAATACATTTCTGAAGATACCTGTCCTACCTGTAATTGCAAGGAATGTTTGATTCCAATACGGGATTCATTTTATGATACCAAGTCAAAAAAAATTATTATGAGAAAGTGGAAACATGATCACGATAGATGTTTTCGATGGTATTCGATGATAGTTTTGACAGCAACTAATACCAAAAAACAGTTAGGTGGAAAAACTTTCCACAATCAAGATGAAATAAATCGGGTAGTTGAATATGGTTTGAAAAGATTGAAATCAATGAACAGAAAATTTGTGGAGAAAGGAAAATGACTCTAAGATTGCAACATTGTCCATTATGTAAGAGTAAAGAAAAATTTGATTTTACGGAATACAATCATCATATTACTTATGATTGCAAGGGAGTGAGAAAATGAATTTGATAGATTATACAGCCGACTTGGAAATAATAGTCAAGTATGGTGGGATCGAGTTGCTTACTGGATTCAAAAAAGATGTAAAGGCAGATCATCTAATTCACGCAATAGATTCGGTCAATGGTTGGATTGTAAAAGACATGGAAACAATGATAGGAAAAATAATCCAATCAGGAGATATAGAAAAGTGGAACACAGATTTTAAAAAATATACTGACAAAACTTACGAGGGTAAAACATAATGTGGCAATGTAATCATTGTAGTTATAATAATGAAGATAAGGAATTGGTTTCATTACATATTATAAATAATCATAAAGATAAACTGGCGAGAAATGCGAGAACTAAACCAACTCATAACGATATGAAAAAAGGCAGAAAAAAATGAACTGTATAAACTGTAAACATCTATTGTATTTTGATCCTTCTAAAAAAGAACTTCATCATTTTACGAGATCATTTCATTCACACAGTTATCCGTACTCGGACAAAAAGTGCTATCATGGAAATATAGGAGAGCATTGTGGTTGTATGAATCCTAGCCAATCTTAGTAACAGAACTTTTGGGAACTAGAAATTTCTTCCCACGATATTTTACACAGAGCTGACTTGGATTTCCCATGTGACGTTCTTGTAAAACTACCCTTCTATCTTTTATTCCTGTATTAATCGTCATACGAGTTCCAATCTTTACGTTTCTACCGTTGATGTTTGCAAACATAGCCTTCCTTTGATCGTGATTCATGCCTCACTTGGAGCAGTTAGATTATTCACCATAGCTGTCAACAATGTTCAAGGCATTGATGCAGTAACAGTTCAGGAGCTCTTTCCGTCACCTTGCTTACCTACTCCAACTAATACATCACAGCGACTTCGGTTTTACGGATGTGACAGGTGACGGGGCTGCGGATAAAGGTAAATTTCTGATCTATTGAGGACTTTGAATAGATGTTGTTGTAAAATTAGTCACAAATCAATTCCAATTTGTGTCAAATTAGACACACCAGGCAATTGACTGTTGATGTCGTTCACAGGGTATGAAGAATTTTCACTAGTTGCTACCGCAGAAGAATTTTCTACCACCACCACCACCAACGAAGATCGCAGTTGTCAACAGTTGTATCAAAAGTGTACGACACACAAGCGATTCCCATGACTGACGAATCCGAAATACTTGATCGCAAATAATAGATAGTTTATATTGTTAATTTTTTGATCCGTTGATCAATAACATGAAAAGACGAACAAGAACATCTTCAAAACAAAGAACATCTTCAAAACAAAAAACAACCAACGAAATATTGATGTCTTCTTCACGATTGCTAATTAGCGAATTAGCTATGATGGAGTCATACACCAAATTAAAAATCGAGGACTTGATGCAATTTCGTAAGGAAAAGAAAGCATATCCAGCTTCCTTTGAAAGAGAAATTGATGTTTGGAAACTCCCACAACAAAAACAATTCATCAATTGGATTTTGAATGGTTATCCACTCCCAAATCTGACAGCTATCAATACTGACAATGCTGAACTTGAATGGGTAGATGGAATTCAACGAGAAAGCACGATCATTCAATTTGTGATGAATAAGATAAGAATCCATTCACCAAAAGACAAAGCACTACACAACAAACTATTCAAGCAACTACCAAAACATCTACAAGAAAAGATACTGAAATATCCAATTGTTGTAAAAGAATTCCTTCTAAGCAAGGAAGATCCTGACTACGAAATAAACAGAACAGCAATTAGGGAATTCTATATTGCCATGAACTCTAAAGGAGTTCCTCTAAACTCGCAAGAAGTTAGAATGGCAATCTATGAGTTCTCACAGTTTCTTAAAGCAACAAAGATACAAAATAAAAAGATGCAACCATTCTACAAGTTCCATAAAATGATGAAAGGAAACATGATACAAAGATCACAAGACAAAGAACTCACAGGTGAATTCATGGTTCTTGTAACAGAAGGAGCAAATTCAAGTGGAAAGAAACTAAGTCAGTTCCATGAAACTTGGTCAAAAATTTATCCAAAAAGAAAAGATGCAATAGCAAAGTTAGATCATATAATCTTGCGTTGTATTCCAAAACTTTTAGGAAAAAATAAACTAAGTGACATTGGTATGAACACATTTGCCGATCTGTATGCAATAGTTGGCTTGTGTGCTAACTTGGATCAAGCAGGAATTGAAACACCTAGCGATTCATTCACTAGACTCAAGAACTTCAAAGAAGAAGTAAAAAAAGTTGGTAAGAGAATTGATGATGCAAAGACCTCTAATGAGAAAACAACGATGGAAAATACTAATGCTGGAAAGTATTGGAAATCAAGTAGGGATGCAACAAGAAGTAAAACCAATAGAGAAAAAAGGATAAAAGCACTCGGTAAAGCACTAATCCCTTAATCCCTCTTTTTTTTTTACTATATTACTTTTATTTAAAGAGCTTTACAACCTGATTGTAATTGATTACAACCCCATTGTAATTGGTTACAATCTTTTTAGTCATGCTGATAAAACAATTTATTCGATCTCTGTGTATATTCTATGATGCCATTCTTAGTTTGTGAATTCTGTGGAAAGGAATTCCAGGCGAAAAATAGTGAAAGAAAATACTGTTCCAAAAGATGTGGATCTTTGAATACGAGAGCAAGTAGGTCAGCAAAGTTATTAGGTAAAGAAAGAACGTTAAAAGCATGAAGGGTATTCTAGTGGCATTAATAGCAATCGCAGCCATAGCAGGATTAGTAACAACTGGATTTGCAATAGCTGAAAATGAATCACAAACGATTCTGAAAACTGAACAAAGAGATGATGGCGTAGTCGTAATTCACTATTCTGATGGCTCAAAATTATTCAAAGCTGGAATGGAAGATGGAATATCAACTAGTGAAGCGATCTCAAAGCAGATAGTATCAGAATTGGAAGATAAAGTTACAGTTATAGAAAAAATAAATTGACCCTCTATACTTTTTATTAGATTATTGAACAACTTTGTATTGAAAGTATCTGGCGTTCTGCATAAATGCAAACTTAAAAAAAGACAAATTTTCTACGATACCTCCTTTGTCAAAAAAAAACCATATTGCAAACATTGTGGAGAAATTCTTAGCACGGATTTAATTTTAGATTACGAAGTTTCAGAGGTTATAAAAACTTGCCAGTAATTCAAACAACAATGGGAACAGCTCAAGTATCAAGATTATCTAAAAGAGGAAAAAACTATTGTGCAAATTGCACAATCGAACTAAAGCTTGGAGATCAAGCAGTAATTTTAAAAAAAGCAAAGCGAAAATGGTATTGTAGACCCTGTGCAATCAAATTACACATACTTTGAAACTTTTATTTAGTGGAGCTAAGTATACTTTAAGACATGGGGAAACAAGGCGAGAGTATTCTCGAACAAATTTGTAACGAGCTGAATGAAAAAGGCTACAAAATCGAACAGTTTGATTTTTGATTAACTAAGAGATTTATCTCGGATGTAATCATTAACTGTAAGGTTTTCTTTCTTCGACTTTCTGGCAATTTTTTTGAATTCCCTTTCAGTATATCTCAATGAAATAACTTTTCTTCGGTATGTGTGAGAGATATCGACTATTTCAAGCAGTTTAGGAACAGTAAATTTCCTATTTTGTAAACAACGAAGGAACATTTGGTTGACTTTGGCAGTTGTAAACCAAGATTCTAGGAACATATCCTTGTGAACAGAATAGGAACGAATGAAAAACCGATCAAATTTCCTATCATATTTGGTTATAACATATTCTCCATGATGTTGCTTACACTTTGCATCTCTGTTCGGGCATTTTGCAGTTGGAATTTTAATCGGGAGTTGAGTTTTTTTCAGTGTTTCAAGCACAATATTTACAGTGAATTTCTTATCCCGAACAGTCACAACATCATGTAAACAAGCTATGCCTAGATAACCTTTGTTTACACGCCATACAATAACGAAATTTATCAATAAGGTATGCCCATTTTTAATCGATGAACTCTACACCCTCGGTCCGTGCTTCTGCGTTACTTGGTATTCTTGGTCTATTTCTGATCTCTCCTGCATATGCACAATATGGTGGTGAGGAGATTGATGAGGAATTCGCTGATGATATTATGGACCAGCTAACATCTGGAATTGAAGAAGGGATTTCATCAATTACTGTTCCTAGTAACAATCCAATAGAAACTACTAATGAAGAAGTAGGCGACTTGGCACATTCTACCTCTGAATGGATTGAAGCATTGTTTAACTTTGGCAAAAAAACACACTCTGTAACTGAAGATGCTATGGCTGTCGCTGCTCCTGCATGGATTGATCCCATCATTATTGCAGTAATAGCAGGAGCAGTAGTTGTGTTTGTTATGTGGAAAGTAGTAAAAAAAGTTGGTATTCATATGGCAATCGGCTTTGGTTTTCTTGCAGCAGTAATAGTTTTCTTAATGCTTTTAGACTTAAATTCTTGACCTACAATTCATAAAAACACCCATTTTATTATGAGATTAAATGGCTGGAAGCGGTAAGATAAAATTCGCAGAAACTTTACTTGCAAAAATACTACCTTTAGTGATCGTAATTCCTCTATTCTTTAGCCTTCAAACATTCTTCCCAAATTTACAAATTACATTTGACTTTAAACAAGGAGCATATGTTCTTGCACTTGGAATCATTACAGTAGTTTCTTTCATTGAATTTAGAATAGCTCAAGGCGGTATCAGAGGTATTGACAGTCTTAATCTCGGTTCAGGTATTGCACTCATCCTTACCTTCATTGGTATTGTATTTTTGGTCTATGCTCTTGCATTTAATTACGACTTTAATGATACCACAATTAATCAGTGGGTTTCTGCTTACATGGGATTCGCAATTTTAGTAATTGGAATTCAAGCCATTAGAGAAGTTACTGGAACTAGAAAAGCACTAAAGGCATCAGGTCTTCTTTAGCAGGTAGGTCTAAATGCCTGACCTTCTGGCAAAACAAAAACTTTCATTGGGAGAATTCATTCTCTTATTATTTGTTGGAACTGTTTCGCTTGTAATTTTAACTTATAGTGATATAGTCAATCACGATTTCTATGTTTTACCAATCATAGGTGAATGTTTTGCAGAAAATCAAAGCGATTTCTGTTTAAAGATTAGAGCTTTACATGGACTTCCTTCTGATGCACACATTACTTTAGGTAACGCATATTGGGAATTACTTCAAATACAAGCACTTTCAATTGGGGCTTTGTTATTTTTTTTACGAGTAGGATTTGGTTATCTTGCAACAAAGAAACTAGACGGGTTACTCATTCTCAAAGGTGTAATTTGGGGAGGAACATTTTCCATCCTATTTTTATTCGGCTGGCTTGACTTCGGATATTACATAATGCAGAACGAACCGATCCCTGAACAATTGCCCTGGCTGGACCAAAGCGGAGTTTTTGTTTGGATAAAGGCATTAGGAGTAGATCCTGTGGTCGTTGACAAGGGTGATTTGTATACGGCAATGCTGATTGGAGCTGTGTTAATTTTGATACCTTGGATTCTTTTGATTTACAAATGGAATCAAGTACGAAGGGTAGGGAGGAAAATTGGTGTATAATGGATTGCCATGACAGAATAAAGCATTTGGAAATGTTGGAAAAAATACAATTATTGAAGGAGATTTTAAATGGGCGAAGCTAGCTTTCTCGGTTTAACAATCAAAGATCCAGTTTGGTATTTGATAATCTATCCACTAAACTTTGCATTAATTTTTGGGGGATTACTTATAGGAATAGAAAATAATTTTCTTGATATTAGTGAATCATTTGCAGCAGTTGTATCAATTGTTTTTGCAGGAATTATAACATTGTTCTTACGGTCAGAGGCGAAGAAATGAAATTACTAATACTCGCAACAATCTTTGTGTTAGCATATGTAATAATCACTCTGTCAGTTTCAGAAGTTTCTGCATATGGAGTTTCAATCGTTGGTGACTTTTCAGGAAAATTCGATCATAAAACTCTAAACACAGAAGGAGAATTCCTTATCAGAAACGACAAACATACGTTCACTCTAACAGGAGATTTAGAAAAATTCAAGAGAGATGCCTTAATGGGTCGTTATACCAATTACAACTGTGTTAATATTTCTGGACCACTTGTTCTTGAAAGTAATGAAACACAGATCAATATTGAATTTACAGGAAAGAAATGTCAATATGGTTATGCTGGTTACGTCTTAGGAACTTTTGTATCAACAGGTTCATCAGGTCAATACGAAGGAATTTCAGGCGAAGGAAGAATAACAATGTATGCAGATCATCACGCAAACAATGTCTTTGGTCAATTAACAGGAGTATTTGAAATTGGTAAATAACAACAGAGATAAATATCCATTTCTTTTTGTTGGCATACTTATCGTAATTGTCGGTTGGGTAAGTATTTTTACAGGTTTTGCACAAATTATTCTTGCAGAAGATTTTGAATTCTTTATCCAAGTTGAAGAAATGCTTCTTGTAAAACAAGTTATTCCTGAATCTGAATTTGTTATTTTTGGTGTGATTAGAATGTTCTTTGGTTTACTTTTGGTTTTCATTGGCAATTCATTCTTGCTTGCCAGTAGTTCTGTAAACAAAAAACTTTGTAGACCATGTTTTGATGATATGAGGAATATAAGGAAATGACAAACAAAGCAGTTCAGTGGTTATTGTTCGGAAAACTTTTCAAAAGGATGCATTGTGAGAAAGTAAAGTATGTTGCAACAGCAGGAATTATTGCAATAATATACATTGGTTATTTGATGTATACAGGCAAATGGGATCAACCAATCGAATATCTTTACTTAGCTTTGCTTGCAGGAATTGGTGGTTATCTTGGAGTTATTTACTATAAACTACAAAAACACAAACCAATCACCGCTAAAACTGTAATATTCTTTTGGGCAGATAAATAATGGTATCAAGAACTTTAATGATTATTGGCGGTGGATTGATTGTGTTTGGTCTAGTTTTCTTCTTTGTTCCATTCCAAGCTTCAACACCGATCCCTACTTCAACTTCTCTCGGAGTTCCTGCTCCTGGTTTTGAAGGTGTTCCTGAAATGATTGTAGGCGGAGATGGATCTGATGAACCTGTATCAATGTTCTGTCAGATTTATACCTGTCCAGGTGAACGATAATTATGGCTCACGGAAGAAAAATAGCTTCAGTTTCATTTTTCATAGGAATATTATTTTTTGCAGGAGGAATTTTCTTTCCAAATACATTCGATATTACTATACCTGAAGAACCAAAAGCTTGTATTGCAATCTTCCCTGTTCCTCAAGAGTGCCTACCAAACGTAATTGATGGTTGGTTTGCAATTGGAGTTTCATTCTTCTTGATCGGTGGATTCTTTTTTGTAAGGTCAAGCGGTGTTAATAAAAAAGACTTTGGCTTCTAGTATAGCATTAAAGCTTTACACCGTAGCTTTTTCATTTGCGTTTTTTTCATTATTTTATCTCCTAGTCGTGCTTCCATTTCAGTTCTTTATTGGAGAAGCTGATCTATTCCTCAAAGCAATTGCAGCGATGGTTGCACTTTTGCTAACATTTTTCTTCTTTAGAAAAGTTCAAAAATTTGCCGAACAAATCCTAGATGAAAAATCAAATGATCTCCGAGAAGGTGGGTCATTGGGGAATAATTCACCGCAAGATTAACTCGTTCCCGAAATTTGTTTCACCTAATGATGTTATTTGCTAGTTTTACCAACAGAAAATTAATGAGTAAATCATTTCATACTTGTTATGGACCATGCCTACAATACAGAGCCTCAATGCCACCAAACAATCAAAGTCGCTATGAAGTAGGTCAAAAACGTTGTACGAAATGTAGTATTTTCTTAGAATATGCTGGATTATGGTGTCCATGTTGCGGTTTTAGATTAAGAATTCATAGAAGAAGCAGTAAGGATAAACTCAAAGTCAGAGCAGAGAAAGATAAAAGAGAAGCTTCAGCCATTTATAATTAGATATGCCACGAGCTCCTAAGATTACAGCAGGGGAATTTGGACAAAGAAATCCTCAAGCTAAAGGAGTTTTTAGAACTAGCAAAAAGGGTCAGAAATTTTTTATTGCTTTTGAAAAGAAACATAGATTCCCACAGGGAAATGGTGTCAGAGTTACTTTTGGCAGAGGTAGCAATAGAGGTAATTTAACTAGTGAACTTCAAGGAATAAAAAGAAATCAGGAACGTGCTGAAAGACAAGCTAAGATAAAGAAAGGAATTGGACTGTTTGATAATCCATTATCACAAACTCCCAAAGTAGTTGGAGTCAAAAGAATAGTTAGAAAGCAACAACTTGCAGCACAGATTAAGAGATTCCAACAAGGTAAGAGTAAAAAGATTAGCAAGAAAGCTCTTGCTAAATTACGAAGGCGCAAAGGAGGAGAGGGATCTATCAAGGGAGTAGTGCAACAAGGTAAGAACCCAAGAGATGTAGTTCTCCTAGCATTAACAACGAGAGGTTAAATTGAAATCAATCCAGATAGTTTTCAAAAACAAAGGTGTAATGGTAGAAAAATGGATTGTCGATGGAAGCACTTCACTTGCAAAAAGGACAGCGCAAGCTGTTAGATCAGATAAAATTACTTGTGAAACACATGACGATATGCTTGATACTGAATTTACTTCCGAAGGAATTTTTTGTAAAACTTGTGGAATTAAACTTAGACTTGTTCCTGAATGGGTAGTTCCTTAACTAAATTCTTTTAAAGAACTAACTTATCCACTCATTATTGAAGTGCCAAAACTGCAACGATAGTTTTCATTCAAGATGTACGGGAGGAAGCTGTGATTGTAATCATCAACCGATTGGAACTGCTGATGGATCTACAAACAGTTCGATGCCAGCTTGAATGATGAATTCACTTTCGAGGTTGAAGATATCCCGAAAGAAAAATACAACGAATTAGAAAAAATGTTACACGATTATATGGATGGAAAGATGTCAAGGGAAACTTACATTGATAAAGTCGAGAAATTGCTAGAAAATGAATGATGTTTACACTTTAGAACGAATACAAAACTTCAAGGAATTGGTTCGTAAATATTTTGATAGAAAAAACTATTGTGCAAATTGTGACAAGGGTTTTGCTGAAGAATCCGTGTTTATCTTAAAGAACATATAATGATTTGAATGGTAATTGTTAAAAATATGGACCGGCACTAGCATATTAGGGTGAGTGGGCAGATCGCCATCTAGTTTTTACCTCCTGTAATTCTTGGGTGGTTGTGAACCCATTCATCTAACTTTTATTGAACAATCTGATATGCAAAATCAAGAGGCGTAGGAGAAGTGTTCGTTATAGGAATCAGGAGAAGTGCTTCCACTGATTCTTGGCGACCCTACACTCTTTTTCTTTGACCCCCAATGTACGTTAATGACACGGAAAGATGGTATTGAGCTAGGTAGATGGTTGGACAAATGTGCTTATAGATCCATACCCCCCCAATAGCTAATTTTATTAATTCAACTATACTAAGGTCGGGTAGGTCGATACAGGAGGCATACAGGGTAATTGCAAAGAATTCCATTCATAATATTCATCGTTGCTATTGTAGTTACGATACCAACTGTGATTATTCTACATGAAACAAATGCAAATGGTGAAGAAATTAATATACAAATTGGTGGAAATTTTTCAGAAGTAGATCCTGAACCTGATCCTGAACCTACTGATTGTAATATGGGAATGAGTTCAGTAGATAATCTACTTTGTAAAAAACTTGATAAGATACTTGAAAACCAAGAAGTCTTATTTGAAAATCAAGAAAAAATTTTTGATTTGATTTCGTTTTGGCAGGAATACATTTCAGGTATAAGAAAATAATGCAAGGGTGGAAAATTACGGAAGAAGGTATTAAGTTGATTATTATCGCAGTTGCAGGAGCAATGTTAATACTAATCCCAGGTTGGTTAGGTGTTAGAACAATAGGCGGTCTAAACGTAGCGTTTAACCCAATAAACGAGGATGAACACAAATGATCTTTTGTCCAGCTTGTTCATCAAGAGCTATTATAATTGATAAAAGTAATCCTAATTCAAAATATCATTGCACAAAGGCATCATGTGGAAAGGAGTTCAAGTCAAGATGATGAGAAAAAAATTAATCACTGAAATCTCCTACGAAGATTTATTCACAGGAAAGAGAACTGCATTACTAACACAAGAAGATGAACAAATCAAGTTAAGAATTAAAAACAAAGATTCTCACAGATTGCCTTTGACTAAAAGACAGTGGAGAAAAAAATTAGAGAAAATTGGATTGTCAGAACTAATCACAAAAGAATTGTTTGATGATATAGATAGTTGGAAAAAAGTTGAATAATGGTGGCAAGAAAATCTCGAGCTAATTTGTCAGCTAAAATGTTAGAAAACAAACAACATAGAGTAGTTCCTAAAGACATTAAATTACAGAGGAAAAAAAAGAAATGAGTTTAAAATGCGAATATTGTGATGCAACATTTGAAGAATCTATGAACGGTTTAGTAACAAAAACATTCCATGAAATCATGTGTTGTGATGTGTGATTGAATGATTGGACTGAAAATTATATTCCAAAGCCAGATGATTCTTTAAAAAAAAAAGCTCGAGAGAAAGAAAATCGAGAGAAAGAAAATGAACCTAGACGAATATATGATTGCTATCAATGATCTTGCAAAGGCAAAAGGCTATAATCAAAGTGATAGTTGGTTGTTTTGGAAGTTGCTCACAGAACTAGGTGAATATTCTAAAGCAGTTGAAGAAGGAAAATCAAAGGAAGAAGTTAGTGAAGAATTTGCAGATATAATGCACTTGCTTATGCAGATCCAATTCAAGCATGGAGCTGATCCTGACTTTGCATTACATAGTAAAATTAACAAGAACTGGAACTCTAAGAAGAAAACATTAGATGAAAAGACACAGGAGATAGTAAAAAAATGAAGGAACAAAAAATAATCATAAAGATATTCAAAAAAATCAATTTTGAAATAGGAAATTATAAAGAAGATGGAATTCTGATAGGTTTGAATATTGCAAAAAAAATTATAGAAGATGAATTAGAATCATTTAGACTAAGAAAGATAACAAATCATAAGGTAACAAAAAAATGATTAAAGCAAAAGATTTCATTCTTGTAGATCCAATCAGATTGATTCTATTTTGTCCTCAATGTAAAATGATTCTTGGTGAATATGCAGCAGATTATGTAGTGCAAAATTCTTTTGATGATGAAATTATTCACAAAGCAGATAGTTACAATTTCAGAAAGCATACTCCAATTCTAATGATGAGTGTAAAGATATGAGATTGGGAGTAGTTACAGAATCAAGATACAAATCAAATCCACCTGTTTGTGAGAAATGCAAAAGAACTGTTGGTATTGGTGAACAATTTTACTATGTCTTTCAATCAAAAAAGAAATATTGTAAACCATGCGGAGATAAGATGTATCAATGAATGAAGGTAAATACAAATGTCCTGATTGTAAATTCAAGTTTGAAACAAAGCAAGACTTGAAAATGCACAGTTACGATCATTATGGAGAAAAGTTTTGACTAAAGTTCGTGTTTGTCTTAGCATAGATGAGGATCTTTATAAAAAAACAAGAGATATTCAATCATTTTTAATCAAAGAAACAAGTAGAAATTTTACTTTTAGTAAAGTAATTTCAGAAATTCTTGAAGTAGGATTAACTAATGGAGTTGATTCACCATCAAGCAGAAGGTTTAGTGATGCCATTAAGAAGATAGTTGAGGCAAAAAAACTTGAGTAAATCAGGAATAGACAGATTTCTAGTTTGCCAAAAGCCTTACAGATGTAAAATATGTAGAGCTACTTTTTCATCAGCAAGTTGTTTTATTGATCATGTTCTTGACATTCATTTTCCAAATGATAAATACGGTTTATGGGCAAGATGTCAATTATCAAGAGAGGCAAGGGAGTTAAACGAGTATGCCATCTACTAAGAAATGTGAGTGTTGGTATTGTTTAAGATGTAAAAAAATGAAAGAGGAAAAAAATGAGTCTTTATGAAGATGAATTATCAGAAGATTTTCAGAAAACATATGTTGATTTAATCAAAGTAAAGTGTTCTACCAAAAGATGCTCCGAACAAACTAAACGATTCTGCCCAAATTGTAAAAAATGGTTCTGTAAACAGCATATATCAAAGCATATTGAACTTCAATAAATGGTATGTAAGAACAAGGATTGTAATCACGAATTACACTTCCATGATAGATTCGGGTGTTGCACATCAGCCTGTTCTTGCAAAAGTTTTATCAGTTAGTATATCAAAAATCTAAGCATGACCTGTTTTTGTGGTTGTGAAAAATATGAAAAAAATTCTAATGGTTTCTTCGTAGGATGTGTAAAATGCAAACATGGTCTACAAAACCATGATGAAGAATTTAGAGATGGAGCTAGAAAAAACGAAGGAGCAAGTCAAAAAAGAGATGTTGATTTTGGATAAAGAACAGAATGAACATAATCATGGAAAGCTTTGGATGGGATATGCAATTACATTTTTCATGCTAGGCACATCAATATTCTTGGGAACAACTATTTGGCTTGTTGATAATATGAATTCTGGATTATTCATTTTAGGTGTGATGGCTATGTTAGTTATTGCAAGTGCATTGATGTTCAAAGGAGTCATTGAAAAAAGAAATGAATGTGAAATCTGTAAGAAAAACTAGTGGCATTTTACTATGGTGGGAAAGAAGGGAAAAAAAGATTTTTTGATAAAGGCGTTAGGCGTGAAAATCGCCATCGTTGTTTTGATAATCATCTTGTTTATCCCATTCGTTCCTGTCGAAAACCAAGTTCAGTGTGTTACAACTCCATGTCCACCAATTATAGAAAATAAATCAATTATCCAAATTTTGATGAAAAATTAATTAACAACATTGACGTAACAGAATTGTAAAATTAAATCCAAAATTTTTGTTCGGGAGTAACCGACCCAATCAGTTCTTCAAATAATCTATTAATTTCGTGGCACGTTTACATGACATTTGTCCACGATTTCATCAAATTACGTTAATAGAACTTCACTATAATAAAATCTCCATTTTTAATTAGTATTGGCAAAGAAGAAATCTATCCTTAGTGGACTTAGTGGAAGCAGTAAAGCCGTTCTGATCGGTGTTCCGATAATTGCAGTAGTAGCGATTATAGCTGGACCTCTGCTAATACCAAATTTTCCAATTGATGTTTATGGTGATGTCATTAAACCATTTTTTGAAGAACCTAGCGAATTAACTACTCAAGAACAACAGCAAAATGCTCAAATCACAGTTAATATTCCAGGTGAGATCGAAAACATTCTTTGTGGTGGTGAAGGTAGTGCGGAAAATAGTTTTTTTGAAGTAGATGTTATCGGTGAGATCACTGAAGCCAACCCTGGCGTAGCAACTCTTGTAGAAGATGAACAAGGAGTAAACCCATGTGTATCGATAATAGAAGATGAAACTGGAGATGGAGAAATGATTCAAGAAGAAATTGATGAAAAAGATGATGGTGTAATTGAAAATCCTCCACCAACTAATCAAACAGAGTTTTCTGAAGATCCACCAATAGAACAGCTTTGTGATACTGATCCATCGAACATACTTTGCCAAGTAGTAGGAGAACCAACAACTGCAATAATTTTAACATCTAAAGTAGAAAAGATTAGCAGTTCTGGAATCAGCGAATTTGTTTCAGGAGAGTTTGGATTAAATCAACTAGCATTTTTTGTTGAAGAATCAACAAACATAGATTACGCAAATGGAAGATTAATTTTTGAACTAGGAACAATATCAGATAGAGCTAGCCACCAATATTCAGCAAGAAATATTGATGGAACATTAATGGGATGTACGAATCCAACATTTCAAGAATGTATTGCAAAGTTTGACATATTAATTTCAGATCAAAGTATATTCACTGAACCACTTGAATTGGGAATTGATAGAACAGGAGATGATCAGGGAGTTGCACGATTAATTTTCCTATCAGGAATAGGTTCAACAGTTGAATCAGGTTCGACTACATTCACATTCAGTTTCGCTGACCATTTCGATAAATTTGGTAATGAACAAATTACAAGGATCAAGGCAGTTGTTATAGAACTAAATATCGCAGAAGCATTATCATTTCCAGAACAACTTCCAAATGATGTAGTTCAATTCTCAACAAATGATCAACAAGTTTTTGCTATGGAAATTACAAGAGATAATGAACAAATTATAATTATTGATGAAATGACGAATTCAACATCAAGAGTTTTTCCTACTGACTCAAGGTTAGTTCTCACAACAGTTTCTAAAACGGTTAAAGCAAGTTCGTGTCAGATAGGACATCGAACTCAAGAGAAAGTTAGAACTGGATGCGCACTTTCAAGCTGTACGGTAGCATGGTTTCTATCATCAGCAGGTAGTTGCCTAAATGGAGGATTAAATTTGGTAACTATTGGAACAACCCCACCACCAACAGTTTCAGGATTAACATTGTTAGATCAAGATGGTCAGCTTTTATTCAACAAACCAGGCGGAACTGGAAAAATTTTTGATGAGCTTCTTACTAGAAATGAAAATTATACATTTTTGGTATCTTCTTTTTCTCCAGTAGAACTGTCTTACGGAAAAGCACAAGAAACTAAATCCTTTACTTGCGCATCAGAAGGTGTGCCAACTTATGAAATTGTTAGAACGCATGGACCTCCATCACAAGCTGATCGTTGTGGAGCTTACCCATATTGTTATTATAGTTACTATATTCGCCCAACAGGATTTACACCAGGAGCTACTCTATGCAACTTTCCATAGGTGATGGTAATGGCTAAGAAGTCAGGAATAAAGGGAATAGCAACTAACAAAATAATCATAATTGGAATAAGTATCGCAGCAGTTACAGGTTTAATGTTAGCAGGACCACTCTATATTGAAAATTTTCCTATTGATGTTTATGGAATAGGCGATCAAATTTTAGTTCAATTTACAAATGTTTTTCCACCTGATGAATTAACTGTTCAAGAACAGCAGGAAAATGCAGAGATTAACATAATGATTGAAGATGTGCTTGGATTATCAAACAGTCCACCTAATGTTGGAGATTGTGGTTTAGAATCTGAATCTGTTGTAAATGGGATTCCAGTTATAGTCCACACATTTAGTCAGGAAGAATGTGATGAACAAAACCAATTAAACGAATTAGATGAAATGATTAATGAACCTGATGATCCAATGCCAAACATGACTTCAACTGACCCACCAATCGAACAACTCTGTGACATTGATCCAACAAATCCTTTGTGTATTCCAATACCACCGCCAGCACTTCTAAACCTAGTTACAACAGTAACAAAGATAGATTCTCAAGGGAACATGACATTTGTTACAGGAGAAGTTGGATTTTCCCAACTTGCATTTTTTGTTGAAGATACAACTAACATAGATTTCCAACAAGGTTTTCTGGAAATTGGTTTGTTGTTAAAAGGAGAATCAGTAATTGATTATAATGGCTTGGGAACATTTGATATGTTAATTGCAAACCAAACAATTTTTGCAAGCCCAATTCCATTAACAGTTTCAGGAACAAGTGATACAGATGGAAATCTATCAGTAGAATTTATCGGTCCAACTGGAACGCCTTCAACCGTATTCAATTTTGCATTTGAGGATCACTTTGATAAATTTGCAGATGAACAAGTATCTGATATAACAATGGTTGTAGATATTGGAGTTACTTCAACACCTGGAGGAACAGGCATCAGTTGTGTTGGTTGTCCTATTGGAAATGGTGAAGTAACTATTCAAACAGGTCCAATAGATTTCTCTTTGATAGATCAGGAAGTATTTACAATGGGTATTGCAAGAGATGATCAACAAATTATCATTACAGATGAATCAGGATTCTTAACAAGAGTTTATCCAACTGATTCAAGAATTCTAGTTTCAACTACATCTCATAATGCCAGAGGTCAAGGTTGTCAAATTGGTCAACAGCAGATAAACGGAATGACTTGGTGTGGTTCGACTACTTGCACATTTTACGGATCAAAGTCAGGAACTTTTCCAGCTTCATGTAATCAAGCATTTTTTTCAGGTCCGTATTCAGTTAGCGGACCAACGTATTCAGCAAAACCATTGAATAGTTTTACACTCACTGATCTACAAGGCGTACTACTTGCAACAGGACTTGGCGGTTCATCAGGAATAGTTTTTGATGAAACATTAACGAGAAATCAAAATTATACATTAGACATCGGCTCTCCAATGATTACTTCAGAACTGTCTTTTGGTAAGGCACAAGAAACACAATCGTATATGTGTTCACCATCTTCATCTACTTCACATACAGTAACAAAAACTAGAACTTGTTATGTGTGTGGTCAAGGTCCATCTTGCAGTAGTCCTTGTTATTGGTTAGACAAATGGTTTCTAACTCCAGTATTTAGAGAAGGAGCTCTATCGTGTGATCTACCATGAACATCTTAAAATTAATACCAATAATTTTGATCGTATCACTAGTTGTTACACCATCTTATGCACAATTAGTTGCTGAATCAGAAGGCACTCATACAACTTTACTAAGAGCAATTCATTTAACTGAACCACAAATTTTACAAATATTTCTTGAAACACTAAGAATTGAACAAAGACACTTCTATACTTTTGATGCAGCACAAGGAGAATCAACTAATATCCAATTACTCGTTCCTATGATTCAAGGTTTAGAAAACTATTCTCCAACAATTGCGTTCTACAAAATAGGAGAACAAAAAGAATATTTCAGATACACTCCAGAAGTATTCTTTGGTGAAATCATGGCAACACCACAAACAAGTGATAACTACTTTGTAAAACAAGCAATTAGAGAAATAATTCCAGAAACAGGAACTTATGTAGTTGAAGTTTTTGACGAAGGCGATTGCATTGTTATTGGAATACCAATTGGTCCTTCTGCTCCTTTTACTGAAAAGAAATGTATTGTTCCTGATGCCTTTAGTGTATTACAAGGAAAATATGGATTACAATTTGGAACAGAAGGAAGACAGTCAGGAATAGACAATCTACAACTTACAGCCTCACCATCAAGTCCAAACATACAGGGAAGTGTTCTAAGTTTCATTGATAACCAAGTATTTTTTGAAAAACCATTAGGTCAATTTCTTTCTGTATTAACACCTGGCGGTCTTGTAGAAACTGGCGGATCTCCAGAAGATAGATCCACTGATGATTTAAGATGGTTGATACTTATCGTACTTGCAATTGTTGTAATCGCATTAGTAACTTTGAAATTTAGAAAAAGATAATGCTATGGCAAGAAGAAAAAAAAGCAATCAAAATCGAATACTTTTCGGGTTTTTGATAGTTATAGGTTTAGTTGTAATAGCAATTCCAACATTAGATTTTGAATTTGATATATTACCTTTAACTTTGTTACAAAATGTAGCTAACTGTAATCCAAATCAAGTAGATTGTGGCGTAAGACTAAATAATTTTAGGGGAACAGATGTTGGCTCAACACAGTTCAGCACAGAACGATCAATTCCTCTTTTTCCAGTTGATCGAAATTCTCCAATAAGTTTCAATTTCGCAGTATCTCCAAGTTTTATTCCTGCTTTTTGTGGACCTGAAGCTACTGAAGATATTTCAATACTGTTAAGAGATGAAACTGGAGCATTAATCGCTATTGTTCCAGAAGGTGAAACAGATATTCAACCACTTCTTTCAGGACAAGAAAATGCTTTGGTTTGGGATTGGGCAGGTGTAGGAGTATGCACTAATGTTAATGCCACACAACCCATATTTTATCAAGTAAGTTGTGCGCCAGGGGAAAATGTTTTTTGTAGATCACTTAATTTCAAACAACTGCCAATTGAAATTACAGAATTTGGTAATACTTTACTTGCTCAAAATGAATTACTAAATGACTTTAGAGAAAGGGGAGTTGTAGAACCATCAAGAAGTTTCGCAATAGCAGAACAATTTCAGGTAACACAACCAACAGTAATTACTAAAATTACAGCAAGGATGGGATCTGATCTATCAAACCGAGATCAAGATGATCAAACTAAGGTAACAGCTTTTGTTTGGAACAGTGATAAAGTTCCACCTGAAAGAATTGTTCAATCAGCAGAAACATTCATTGGATCTATTCCTAATACAGATTTGACATTTACATTCCCTAATGCAGTTGTATTATTGCCAACACAGAACAATCAACCAATTAACTATGCGGTAGGTTACAAAGTAACACAAAATCCAGGTCAGGAGTTTGTATATACATTTTCAGATCAAACTGCTAATACTCATAGATGTATTATTGATAAAAGCCCTGATCCAAACTCTGAAACAGCATTTGCAAATATTAATTCCATTTTTCCAGTCGATTCCAATTTAACTCCTAAGTCAGTTGATAATAACGGACTTTGTGGCATGGATATATTTCATAGTCAATTTCAGGCATTTTCAATTCTAAATGTCATTACAGGTCCATTACAAACAGGTGGAGGTAATGGAGGAGGAGGAACAACAATAATAACTCAAACTGAAATTATTGAGAAAATAACCAATATAGAAAATACAATCTTAACATTAGGTAGTGGAGAACAAGATGAAATTACAAAAGCAGAATTAATTGCAATTCTTTGTGAAGGAATAGAACCAAGACCACAAGTTTGTGAGGAAGGAACAGGAATATTTCTAACTGCAAATCAATGTGGAGTTACAGAAATATTCTTTGAAGGTGATTGTCTTTGCCAGCCAGGATTTGATAGAACCGAACAAGGAACTTGCGAACTTAGAGATGATAGACCTTCAATCTTACAAGTTGGTCAGTTTACATCTGACGATATAACCATCATTGTTCTTGGATTGTTAATCATAGTAGTTGGAGCAGTAGGCATTACATTTGTCAGAGGAAGACGAAGATAGATGGTTAAGAAAAAATCACCAATAAAATTTATAATTCCAATAGCAATTGTAGGAATTTTTGGTGTTGCATATCTCACGACAGGATTTCCAATTCAATATCTTCCAGTTAATGCTGAAACCGAATCTATTACCCAACAAGAACTATTAGATGATCTTAGTAATGTTTCACCAGCTCTATTTGGCTTCCCAATACCAATTGTAGGTGAATTTGGAACAGAACCGACTACCACAATTGGTCAGATATTCAACGAATGTGACACAACACCAATTCCAAATACAGAATTATTATTAGAAGAATGTAATAACGAAGTAATAGATCCAATTCAAAACATGACAGTAATTGTAGATGATGATGCAACGACTATGCCAGAAATGCTTCCACCTGAACCTGAATTATTTGAAGTTAGTATAAGTTCAACTGTTTTTAAAACTGACAATAACGGAACAATTTTTGAATCAACAACTAATTTTGATATTCCTCTATTAGCTTTCTTCGTAGAAGATTCAAGTAACTTAGACTTTGATAATGGATTCATACAACAAGAACTAGTTTTAAAAGCAATACCTAATACACAAATTACATTAAATGGAGATTTTGATATACTAATTTCAAATCAAACTGTTTTACCCGAACCATTAACAATTGCAATAACTGGAGTTACCGATGAAAATGGTGAATTACAAATTGATTATGTAAATTCATTCGGACTTAAAACAAGAGAATTCACATTTAGTTTTGCTGATCATGTAGATAAATTTCCAATAACAGGAACAGAGAAGATTGAATTTGTATTAAGTAATGTAAGAGTTACTTCGGGAACTTTTGAATATGAATTGGGTTCAGTTGCTATCTATACGGTTGATGTTGCGACAGATGCAAATCAATTAATTATCACAGATGAACAAGGCGGAAGAACAAGAGTATTTCCAACTGATGATACTTTAAGAATCTATACTTCGAGATCAACATTTACAATTACACCAAATTGTAATCCAAGAAGAATATGCAGTAAACCATACACAGCTTGTTGTTATAATGCCCCTGCAATGGGAGGCGGAAAAGTAACCCATATTTTACAAGATGGAAGTGAAATGGTTCTAGTAAATTTCAATTCAAATAGCCAAAGTTCTTCATCTATAACAAAAGTAAATATTCAAATTCAACGTAATGAAATTTACAGAATTGATTTTGATTCTCCAACTAAAGCATCAATAACTTTCAAAACACCAATGGAACGAGATAGTTATTCATTCTACTGTAAAGGAACTTCTGCAACTGGAACAACAGGACTTGGATATTGTAATTTTCTTCAAGCTAGTGTCCAGCAAGCTTTAGCTGATACTTTAAATTCTTAAAACATGGAGAAATAACGTGGTAAATAGAAAATGGCTTGGGATCGGAATTATTCTGTTTATTGTTTTTATCGTTGTAATGTTTGGAGATTTAATATTCCCAACACTATCATCCACTCCTGTTAGATTTGATGTGACTCAAGGAACAGAAATAGATGTCAACGTAGGTTCACCGTGAAGGAAGAAGATTACTGCGATGGTTGTCATAAATACGATAAAATAAAATATTGCTTTACTTGCTTCAATGAACATTCACATAGAAACGCAAAATTCTGTCCAAGTTGTTACGAACTACACCAGGCTGTTCATTAATGGCTTGTAAGGGTATTTGTCTTAGTCTTGATGTAGCAAAGCAATCTCATGGCAGATATGCTAAAGGTTGGAAAAGGTGTTCGAGGTGTGATATCTACATAAAATGGGAAGGACTTCGCTGCCCTTGTTGTAGCTCCAAACTTAGAACTATGCCTAGAAAGATAAAATACAAAGTAAAGATTCACACTAGCGGTTCATTAATTTAATAAAATTGATCCATTAAACTCGCTTTGAAATAAACTACCTAATGGATAATCTGAATCACAATAACTAAATCCTGAACGATCTACCCAATTAGTTACCGTAGAGGTAAAAGTTCCTGATCCTTTTGCATCATCATTCGTAATAGTAAATGTTCCATCAAAAGTTGAAGCAAATAAAGAATAACTTCTAAGACCACAAATTCCAGTAGGTGTTACTTTATCACCATTACTGTTTTGGAAACATTTCTCTCCTGTAATCTCAATATAGATTGTTGTAGATTGTGATGTAAACCCATTAAAAATTTTCATTCCTTTAGAAACTACATCATAACAATCATTATCATTTAGCGTATCACTAACAATTAATTTTCCATAACTTATTGCAGGATTTGATACTGAATCACATTCTCCAATTCCAATAGAAACAATAGATTGTCCTAGATGATCTTCCATTGGTGAATAATATCCACCATTGAACTTACATTTGAATTTCTCACCTAATTGATAATCATCATCTTTTTCTTTTTTATCATCATCATCTTTTTCTTTTTTATAATCATCATCATAATCATCATCATCATCATCATCATCATGTTTTTGCTCTTTTTTATGATCATCTCTTTTTTGTGACTGTTCTTCTTTGAGTTGTTTTATTTTTTCTCTTTGGTCTTTTTTATATTGTTTTTCTTTTTCTCTTTGGTCTTTTTTATATTGTTTTTCTTTTTCTTTTTTATCTTTTTTATATTGTTTTTCTTTTTCTTTCTGTTCTTTTTGCTCTTTTTTATAATCTTTATAATTTTCAAATTTTTCTTTTAACCACGCCTTTGCCTGTTTCTTTTTATCATTATCTGACTTTTTATCGGCACTCACATCAACAGAAGGAACTGTTACGGCAGTTAGTAATACTATCAAAGTCGTAATAGCTAGAATTCTCTTAATAATCACATAGTCTTAAAAACAGAATATTATTTCAATACACATGGACTATCAATTATGGATTAATTAGTCCAGGTATGCCTAGAAGAAAGCCAAAAAACAGTATTCTTATAAACCCCTATTCGTAGTATTCCCTTGTGCCAAGATTGATGATGCCTAGTTTGTTACTAGTTTTAACACTAATTCTTGCATTACCGATTGCAACCGTATACGGTCAAGAGGCAACAGATGAAGGATTGGCACTACTTCCATTAGATCAGATACAATTTCCAGAACCACTTGAAAGAATTACTTCCGAAGTAGCTTCGTTTGCAGCAGAAAGAGGCGTTCTCATTGTTGGGGCGTTAGCGTTTCTCGCATTTTTCTATGTAGTAGGAAAGGTTGCAGGATCAGTTACTACTAAAATAATTGATAAATGGGCAAAAGGAAAACTTGCTCAAAGGATTCAAAAAAATGTTAAAGAATCAGGTCAGGAGGAGTTTGACGATGATGCTTTAGCAAATCCAAAAAATCTAATACCAAAAACAGTTTCTTGGTTCTTTTATCTAATAGGAATTGTTGGAGCAGTAAACACTCTTGGTCTACCTGAATTTGCAGATGCACTAGCGGTTGTAGGATTATGGATTCCAAAATTAGTTGCAGCAATTGTAATTATTGTTCTTGGAACTATTCTAGTAAAATTTGCTCTTGCATGGATTGTTGAAAGAAAATGGTTCGGCAAGGAATCAGATGATTACAAAACAATGTCAACTGCATTGAAGGTAATCGTTTACTCAATGGTGATTGCAATTGCTCTCACAACTATTGATATTGGAGAATCAATAATCCCAATTCTTGTTCAGGCATTTGCTTATGCTTTGGCAGGAGCATTTATTGTTGCAGTTGGTTGGGGAATGAAAGACTTTGTTCCTAATTGGTGGATGGGTAGAGAAAACAAAATCATGGGAGTTAAAATTGGAAATAAAATTGAAACACGATCTGACAAAGGAACGATTGATAAGATTGGAAGATCACAATTCAGAGTTAAAACCGAAAGTGGAAAGTTTGTAATCATCCCACACAAAGATTTACTTGATGTTCACTTTGCAATTTCAGAAAGCGAAAGCGATCAAACAACCAAAAAATAGCCAGCATTATACAAATTGTAGCGAAAATTGCTGAATCCTTATATGATACTACTTTCAAGCGAACTCATGTCCGCAACACAGGAAACAAACCCTCAAGCATATTGTGTTAAATGCAAATCAAAAACTGATATTGTAAATCCAGAAACCGTTACAATGAAAAATGGTCGTTCAGCTATGAAGGGTCACTGTAAAAAGTGCAACACAAAAGTATTCAGAATCTTGGGTAACGCAAAAAAGTAATCCCATTTTTTCTTTTTTTTACATTAAAAACACTTTTTAATAATTAATTATATCCACTTTCTGTCAGGGGTTCATTGGGGAGTAGAATTGAGGCTTTGACTAATGGGAGTGGGATAATCGACACCAAAGTTATCCCACTCCTCTAAAATCTTTAACCCAACTAAGTTTAGTATAATCTGATTTGAGGCTATTCATGGAATCAGAGCCGATTCGAGCTAATCCTGACGAGCCTAATCGTCAACATATCATATTCAGAGGAATCATGCTCTGTTTCCTATTCTCAATTATCATTATTGGAGTCATTGCGTTAGTTGGAATAGAGGCTTTTGCAATTGATCTTCCAACAGAACAAACTGAAAGACAAAACGTGGGTGGCGTTCCAGAAGATAAAAGTAGTGCTAAAGTTGCAGAAGTAAAAGAAATTTTAATGATTGATGAAGATATAGTTTTACCTTCAGATGGTTTTCGTTATGTTTTCAAAAAAATGGGTGAAGGATTCAGAGAAGCATTTACGTTTAACAAGATAGACAAAGAATTACTTAATGTTGAATTAATTAATGAACGTGCAAAAGAGATAGCAATTATTTCTGCACAAGGAGAACCACTTCCAGAAGATGTAGTTGAAAATTACAATGATAGAGTTGATCGGGCAGGAAGGTTTGTTGACTTACAAACAGATGCCAATGAAAATATAGAAAGAAGAACAGAAGTTAGAGAAGCAATTGAACAACACAAAAAATTAATCCTTGATCGAATTGAAACTCAACCAAGTAATACTCCTCTTGGAATGATTATCAGTGACTTTAGACAAAGGATATCAGATATTATTCTAAACATAGACGAACAAGAAGTTGCAGAGGTAAGAAATACACTTCCAATTATTCGGCAAAAACAACAAAATATTTTGTTAGCAGAAATGGTTGGAGATACCGAACAAATTCAGAAAGAAATTCGTGAACTCCAAGAAATAGATGAGAAATTAAATCGATTACACTTAGCAAGATTATGCACAGAACCAATTAAGACATTATCACTTGATACTGCATCCGACTTTGTTAAACTATGTCCTATTGCACAAATTGTTGAAGGAGAACTACAAGATGAGATAGATAGAATTGATGCAGATTTAGAAGCAAAAAGACTTTTAGAATTAGAACGTAAGCTTAGATTAGCAAACAACATCTCTGATAGAGGAAGGTCTTGTTCGATCTATCCAAGTGATCCAGGTTGTTAAATTTGCTATTTTACAATGAGGGATTTAACATCTGTGTTGTCTTCGACCACAACGCAAAAATTCAGGGCAACGCCCCTGTCTATTTTATAGTGATGGAACATGGTAGCAGTAGGTAAATTCGGAGCATTACTAGCGTTTGTTTCGTTTCTAATCATTCTATTCTATCTTATTCCTAATCAAAGTCAAATTGATAACATTAGAGATATTTCATTCATAGTTGGCGGAGCTTTCTTCTTAGGATTGATACTTGCAATTGTAGGAGGCAGAAGACACGCTAGAAAGCATGGTTGGATCTCTTGATGCAGTATCATCTTCAAATTGATCTCGGAACAGTATTTAGTCTAGCAAGAGATTTTTTCAACAATCTACAATTTGTAATGCAGTTCGGATTGATGGGTATTTTCTTTGCTCACATGATTCCTTCAATTTTCTTCATAGCGGAAGGAATTGTTATTGCAGCAGTTGTAGCAGGAATTCCTCACGCTTCAATAGTTATTTTTGCAACATTAGGAGGAACTATTGGAGATTTTCTTTGGTATGGACTTGGATATTATTCATATAGAAAACTCAAAAAGAATGAAACAATGAAATTCAACAAAGATATCAGCAAATTCAAAAGGGCAATATTTCTTTATTCAGCATTTCCAGGTGGAGAGGCATTGATGATCTATGCAGGAGTTAGACATTATCATTATAAGAAAATTTTACCATATGTAATTGTAAGCAACGCATTAAGATCAGGTCTTGCAGTAGGAATTGTTACAGGAGTCATTACTTTCTTACCTCAAATAATTAAACAAATAATATTTTAAGAACAAGATTATCTAAATAGATGTGCCAAAAAAGAGAAAGGACTCTAATTATTTGAAATTAAAAAAATTATGGAGGATTCATAATATTGCCAAAGGAGAAGGTGATCTCGAATCAGCAAAGAAAACAGGTAAAAAAATAGTAAACTTACAAAAAAAGATGAATATAGGTTATGTTGCAGATTTTACACACTTGGAGGAAATTAAGTTATGACTGATTATTGTATAATTTGTGAAACTGAACCAATAGAACATGATGGATGGGTTCAAAGAAAAGACGGTGAATGGATTTGTCCTTGGTGTGTTAGAGATATGATTGAAAGTAACGAAACAGTCGAAACATTTCATGGTGTGTGGATAAAAAATGAGAAATAAAGGAATCTATCAAGTTAATTGTTTAAACTGTAAAAGAGAAACTAAACATTATCTTAATGGTAGGTGTGTAAATTGTGGGGCTTCAATAGGTGGATCACATGAATAGACAATTTACAAATTGTAATTGTTACCTATATCATCAACCTCGAAACACCGCACAAAATTGTGAGTGTGAATGTCATATAGTTCCACAAATGGAGATGAAAAAGATTGAGTAGAACTCTCGCTGTGATTGCAATTCTATCTGTCGTAGGATTCTTTATTTTTTACACACAATCACCTGACATTGTTAACGCTGCTGCCAACCAAGCATTTCAGCCTGAATGGATCGGTAAAACATTTTCGTTAGGTGAAACAATTGAAATTCTTGAACGACCACAATTCTTTCCTGATCTAATAGATGATGTTACACTTGCGTTGGGTTTTGAAGAATTTACCTCTGACGGATTACCACAAGAGTATAGAGATTTGGCAGCAGAGCAACGCAAGGCAGAAGGTGGCGATCTACTTGACTTAGAAGCACAAGCAATCACTGGCAATCTAACAAAATCACAGGTTGTCATACAAACTGATCAGCACGTTAAGGGAGATAGTAAAGAAGCAAAGATTGTCAGTACGGGAAAAGTTGCAAGTGTATTTACAAAAGGAGAAATAGTTCCAGTTGTAGGAAAATTAGATGTTCCATTACGTTCAGGTATTTTATTTTATAACATAATTGCTTACTGTTGTGATAACGAAGATGATGCTTTATTTCAGCAAGCTCACATATCAACTGATAGTAACGGAAATTTTGTTTACAAAATTAGAACTAATCAAGATTTCCCAAGTGGAATATATGATGTAACTATCTCAACATTGAGTGCCGATAACAGAAGGTTAATAGAACTCACTTGGCAGTTTGAATTACTAGGGAATTACTAGGGTAACAAAGTATACTTATGATTGACAAGAGTAAAGATCCAGCAAGACCATATTATACAGTTCCGTTATGGTATCCATTTTTTTTCATAGCATTTGGAATTTTTTTCTTTGTTCCAATTGCAATTTCACTTCATGTATTAACAACTGATTTCATATTCGATATTGCAACACTACAAGAATACGGAAGCACTTATCCAGCGTTCTTTTACTGGCTTGGAGCAGCAGCCGTAGGTTCGTTAATGTTAATTGCAATCGGACTTCACATGATGATCTTCGCACATAAAGAACATTAACAATTCTTTTTGCTATTTTGTAATGTAATGGCAAACAAAATGATGCACGGGAACGTTCTCATCTTTGTAGGACTCCTATTACTCATAGATAGTTTTGTTACGGTTTCAACCTTGTTAGGTTTTGCCAATGTCAGTTTCTTCAACGGAGCTGTATTCGTAATAGGACTCATCGTGATCTACTTAGGATTCAAAGCAAGAGAAATGAAATAATTGATGCTATTAGGCATCTAAATCATTTTTTTTGCTATTTTGTATTAGATGGCAGTTCCAAATGCAGTACGAGTATTCTTCAAGAATTTCGGGCTAGGAGTGGTATTCTTAGTATTCCTCTCGATAATTTTTGCAATCGCAGCAGCGATTGGAATTCAAGGTGTGGCAAATCTGCAAGACATAGGTGGAGCAATTGCACAAGGTAACATAGGAGTAATTCTATTTGCAGTATTCACAATATTTGCAATAGGCTTTGTTGCTCTCATTGTGTTTGCATTGAGCTCTAGGGTCGGAGGAGTTTTCGGCATAAAGGAGAAATCAACTCATCTTCCAACAAAAATAAAGATCGTTTCTGTTCTCATACTTGGATTACTCATTGTAGTAGTCTTAGGAGCATTTGAGGCGTTCTTATCTGGATTGGATGAAGACTTTGGTGGATTCACACTACAAGGTCTTATAGCATCATTCCAAACTGGAAATGCAGTTAGTTTCATTGGAAACCTAATAGTCATAGCCATAATTGGAACTATTGTGTTAGGAGCAGCCAGCTTCTTCGGAAAACTTAGTGCAAAAGCTGGTAGCAAAGGTCTTAACATCAAATAGTCAATACACCTTTTCTTTCTTTTTTTTTATTAATTAATTGACAACTCGTAATAGCTAAATTACTACAAGATACCTCAAGTTTACATGAAAAATGAAAAATCGTGCTATTTTATATTAGTATGGCAAAATCATCCAAAAAAGGATTATACGCACTAGGACTCATAATTCTAGCTGTCGTAGCCGTCTATGTAATAGCTCCCGATACATTCACAGGACTATCAGTCGGAACTGGAGGAGTGCAAACTTCACCAACACCAGGCGATGTTATCGGAGCTCAAACGTATGAAGGTCCTGTAACGATTAATTTAGTTCACAGGAACGCCTTAGATTCAGCCGAGCCAAGAACGGAGGGAACGGACATTAACACCAACTTCTTCAAATTGGTAAACGGTAGACACGCATCAATCGGATCAGGCACAGGTAATACGGTCAACATCGATGCAACAACAAATCAAATCTTTATGGGAGTTCAAGTTCCAGCAGGATCAGATTTGTATGTAGCTCCAACTTCAACTAGTGATTCAAATCTCAACCCACGAATCAGAGGGTTCGATTTCTTCGATATTACTGGCGATGGAGTTCGTGAGTGGGTTTTTACCGTTGACATGACCGGATTAAGCATACGGGGTGGACAAACAACACCAACTGTTGATTTGTTTATAGACTCATTCACATCTGCTGCTCCATTGTTCGTTGACAATCCAGCAGATGATCTTGCAGTTTCCACAAGTTCAGGAAACAGATTATTCATTGAATGGGATGTAGCAAATACTCCAGCGATAAGTTCAGCATATCCATTGTACGAAGTTGAATTGTCAATCAATTCGACTCAAAGTGCAAAATGGGATCGTGGTCAATCAGAACTTGTGATTCCAAACTTGGGAACACTATCACTTGGAGATATGGAACGACAAATCAGTGGAATTGATACAATCTACACATCAACTGGAGGCTTCACACTAGCAGAAGCAAACTTCGTAACAATCCCACAAAACACACAAAACAAAACCGACTATGACTTGAAATTAGTTACTAACTTTGGAGCAGCCGAAGCATACAGTGTTGAACTCACATTGAGATTCATAACACCAACACTCGGTTCTGACGAAGTAACTGATGCAGTTGTATTGGCAACACCATAACCATCACCATAGACAAAACCTCTTTTTTTTCTTTTTTTTTACTTAACTACTAGTGCTATTTTACATTGAGTATGTCAATTACTAGCGAAGCACAGGGTTTTGGTATTACAACTAAACTTTGGTTCGGCATTACTCCAATAATTTTTGCGTTCTTCCTACTTGCAAACATTAACAACGATGTAGATTTTGATGTTGCACTTGCTTTCATTTCCATCTTTGTTGTTTCGTTACTGATCTTATCTTATTATTCTAAAGGTGAAAACAAAAATTATCTTAGACAGTTCAATGCGTTTTGGTTATCAGATATTACAGGACACAAAGCATTGTGGCTTTTACTTTCAATTGGTGGAATCTTTGGATCTTGGGGAATAGCAATAGTAACTGACTCTACATTTATTGGAATAATTTTATCAGGTGGAATCTTAATGATTGGATTCCTAAAGACAGGTTCAATCCTTGTGCCTATCTTTGCACACGGCATTTGGAATTCATTTGTAGTTGCAGCAGATCAAGGATTTTTTGGAAGCACATTACAAACATCAGAAGCACTTAGTTCAGTTCCGATCACAGTTCCAGAAATCGGAATAGGATTGCCAGGGTTTGCAAATTTTTTCACAGAAATGATTTGGCAACTAACGCTTGTGGCGAGCAGCGAAGAAGCCATGAAGGTTGCAATTTTAGTTTTCGTACTTGTTGCACTTAGACGAGGAAAAAATTTCGTTGATGGATCTACTGCATTAATTATTGGAGCTGTTGCAGCCATAGCCATATGGTCCGTGCTTCACACAATCAACACAGTAGCGATCTCATTCATGTTAGCCCCACTAGGAATTTACTCATAAATCCATTTTTTTTGACCATATCTAACTAACTTGCCATTTTATTCTGTATAGTATGGCTCGGAAAAAATCTAGTGCTAGAAGTAATTATATAAAAATAGGTTGGATAGCTATCGGAGTCGTAATTCTTTTCGGATTAGTTGCAAATATCGATCAAACATTTGTTCCAAGTATTGATACTATCCCATTTGTAGTTCCAATCCCACTTGATGTATTAAGAGCTCTTGAGATTGTTGATCCAAATTCATTTGCAGAATGTAGAATTTGGACAGAAGGAACAGTAGAAACTGAATCTTCTGTTGGATTTGTTAGAACTACAACTCTGCCTTACATCACTGAAATTTTTGATCCAGATATTAGAGCTCTTTCTGTTTTAGACATTATAACAGGCGATGAAGTTAAAGACATTAACGTACAAATTCATATGCGTTGTGATCAACGTGAGGGAGGAGCAATCGGAGAAGGCGTAACAGGTTTTGAATTTAATCTAATTGGTGGATCTATTACAACTCAATGGACAGCAATTGATGGTGATGGAACATTGAAATCAGTTACAGGTCTATCGACTAGTTCGCTTCTCGATGTGAATAGATTAGGAACACAGCCAGTTAATATTTTGTTTGATGATACTTCATCAGGAATAATAATAAAAACTACAAAAATAACTGGAAACCAAATTGACAATGCTTTATCATCAACAAGAGAAGTTTACTTTACAAAACCAACTCTTTTCATAACTGTAAAACCCGATTTCCAATTCAAATTCCCTGCTGCATTTATTGATGATGTTCAAAGAAACGTTGAAGTCAGTTTATCATCATCTATTGGAAATGTAAAAATATTCAACCAAGTCCAAGATCCTCCTAAACCAAGTTCACAAATAGTTTTACTATCAGTATTGAAAACATCCCCTGAACCATTAAAAGATAATTCTGCTGATGCAAAATTAGAAATCAGAGTTCAGTTGCCAGAATATAAAACAGGAGAAGGTTCACCAACATTTTCTGTTTCACGACCTACATTCACTGGACTATCAGATACATTGATTGAAGTTGCAAGAGATGTTCCATTAACTGCTAATAAAGATATTACAGGTGGAAAAGAATTCTTTACAACAAGATTTGAATTAAATCCTGATACAACTACGGCAGTTGGTCAGAAAGGATTGTTACAAGCTGGTCAATGGGCTGTGGATGTTGAACATCCATCAAGAACAGGAACAGATGGACAATTTTTTACAGTGTTCAGTGATAGTCAACCAAAAACTGAAACAGAAACAAAACCTGTTACAACAAATGGTGAAAATGGTGATGATAGACAAAAATTAAACGGAAACGGAGAAAACGGAGAAGATGATGGCATGATGTTTAACTTCCTAAACATTGGTGATTTCATTGAGTGTTTAACAAATGCAGAAGAAGGATGTCCAAGCGGTCTTGATGATTCAAAATTCTTACCACTTTACGGAATAATAGCTGTTGTAGTAGTATTATCAGTAGTTTCGGGTAGACGAGGATAATGGCTCGAAGAAGAAGACTTAGAAAAAAGTTTACACGAAATCGATCTATCGCACTAGGAATTGCTGCAATTGCATTTGCAGTAGTTTTTCTTGGTGGAGCAGATATTGTATCTACTCTGTTTCAAGCTGGATGGTATCAGGGAGCAAACTTTAGTGTTCAAATATTTGATTTTGTAGTTCCCCTCACATTTGCTTCAAACTTTGCACTTAGCTGTACGGTTTGGACAGAATCGCAAATGAATTTTATAGATGGAAGTTCAAGACCGCTAACCTCTGGAAATATCGTTCTTTCAGAATCAAATTTCAACCTGGCAGTTATCGATGTTCAAACTCTCAAAGAAGTCAATACTATCAGTGGGGAAGTGAATATGAGATGTTCATCACCTGTGCCAGTTTCATCAATTACAATAACAAGTGGACAGTTAATTACACAAGTTGATCTCACAAAAACAGATGATTTCAAGACAGCAGTATTATCAGGAACTCAAAATATACCTCGCACAAACGTTCTAGTTGGAAGTCAAGGAGCAAGGCTTGACACCTTCACCATATCCGCATCTCAAATTAGCGATGCAATAGCAACTAACTCACAGGATTATCAAGTCAGTATGTTACTGTTGAATCAACTTGATGTAACATTAGAAGCAGTAGCAAGTGGTGTTTCATCATCAGCTAGAGCATTTGTATTGTTTAATTCATGGACTAATGGAATTGGTGTCAGAGTAACAGGAGATGGTTCAGGAACTCCACTTCCTGTTGACGATAACAGAGTAATAATTTTCAATTCAAATCCATCAACACTTGATCTTGAACCCGATGGAAGAAATCTATTCCTTACATCATTCATTCATCTTCCACAATACCAATCATTTGAATCAGAACCTACGCTACAACTTTTCCACACATCACCATCAACAGGTAAACAAACTGGATCTGCATTGTTTACCGCAGGTCCAAGACAGCAAAATATTGCAACAGGTTCACTTCCAAGTGGACAACCAATTCCAGCTACATCATTCCGAAGCGATCTTCAATTGGCAGGAGCTTTTACAGGATTCAGTGATATTACTCCAAATATTTACATCTCAATTGCTACTTCACCTGATCGAAGTGGAACTGACTTTAGATATCTACAAGTTATAGATGCAAACCAATCACCAACAGCTCCAATTCCACCTGAAGAACCTCCTACAAATGATCCATGTGAAGGATTGTCAGGAACACAATTGCAATCCTGTGAAGTTTCAAGAGGACAATTACTCACTTGTCAAGAACCAACTTATGTCAAAATAGATAGAATCATCTATGATGCTATGCTTGTAGCTAATACAATAACTCCATTCATAATTCAGCTACAACCTGGCACTATGAATCAAGTAAACGAATTCACTACTCACTACTGCATGGCACAGCAATCAATAGATCAATTTAACGCACTTGGCGGTGGAATGTGTACGGATGTAAACTTCATCTTTTCAGATACTCTTGGAGTTTGTGTATGTCAATATACTGCATCATCTTTAACTCCAGTTGATCAATGCGTTCCAGAAGCAGCAGGAACAGTCTTGTCAGCAGAAACAGTGTTGTTCTATGATGTAGTCTATGAAGGAAGCCAAGATTTCGGAACAATAGAAGGACAGCCAGTTGTATTTTCTGTTTCAGGACTTGAACTCGCTTCAGCAGGTCAAGAAGAAGTTTTTGCTTTGAGCAGATTACACTTAGCTCCAGTAATTGATGTAACTAACATTCCTCAAGCATTTGGTCCAGTTCATTCAGGAAATTTTGACTATACTTGGACAGCAAAACTACAAAGAATAGGAACTAGTGATGCCGATGCAATTGAAGTAGGAATATTAGAAACTTGTGAAGCTGTAACAGGAGGTTCTACTTCGTGTCCAAACTTTGATATGAATTCAGTAGGTGTTGAAACACTTGGAACTACATTGGGATTAACAGTTGTAGATGAAGAACTTAGAAAAACAATGTATTATCAAATAGCAAGATCAAATATTACACCTGATCAAATTGTCAAAGTTCTAAAAAATAAAGATGTAACATTGGCAGATGGTGACTTGATTGATCTTAAACTAAAAGTTGAAGGATCATTCCTTGTTGGAACAGGAGAAGGACAAAGAGTTGGAGCTATTGCCCCAATGGAATTCATTTATCAATTTACATGGTCAGATGCTCTCGGTCCAGATGGTCCTTGTGCTGGATTAATGGGTGTGGAATTAAATGCGTGTGTTAATCCAGTTGGAGCTAGCGATAATACGCAGAATAATTGTCTATCAGGTGAAACAACATTAGATTGTTGGAAAAGAAATCATCCAACTACAACATCAACTACTGGATCATCGGGAGCAACTTGTCGTCAAGCATTAGTTGGTGGAGAGATTAAGAAAATTTGCACAGGAGATACTGCTTCCACATCACCAGGCGTTTCATCATCATCACCTGGATCTAATAATAATCCAGATGGATCTACATCAGGAGCAGGAATTGGTGACTGTCCAGAAGGCACAAGTGCAAGTCAATGTGCAGAAATCCTTCTTAGAATTCTTGAACAAAGATTAGGAGGATTTTTAGGAACTGCTGGACCTGTAATTACAACACTAAGTAATAATGCAGTTCTTATCATTGGTTCAGTAATCGCAATAGTTGTAATTGCAGTAATAGCAAGGGCAGCGATAAAACGAAAAAGTAGGTTTTAGGATGGTTAAAAAAAAATCATCAGTTGGGCTTAATGTCGGAATAGGATTAGCAGTTACATTTGCAATAGTAGCAGTATTTATTTTTGTTCCACTTGACGATCTCATCATTACAACTACTGCTGAAGATTTAGAAAATATTAACATTGAAGTTCCAGATGCAGATAAACTAGGAACACAATCAATTCTTGAAGGAGTTCCTGAACTCTTTGAACCTTCAACCCAAGATCCATTGGAAATCTTACTTGATGAACTAGCAGTTGATGGAATCGGTGAAGGTGTTACAGAAAAGTTTCTACTAGCCCCAAGAATAATATTACTAAATGCAGATGAAGGACAAACTCTAACTGAAACAATATTAATTGTTGAACCACTAGATCCTAGAACAACAGTTGAAGTGCCACCTACTTTAGTAGAACCTGAAACAGCATTGAGAAGATTTGTAGATACCGATTTTTCATCACAGCTTAGCGTTGATGGCAAAAACTATCATAGTTTTTCTGGATGGGAAAGATTCATTCAAGGAAATCATCCATCTGTAAGCTGGCAATTCCAAAGGAGTTGTGGTTCTATTCCAGATCACAATAACGGATGTGTTAGAATGTATGTTCATAGAGATTGCGTTGATCCTGATGATGGTCCAAAATGTCCAGCATTTCAAAATGGAATGTATGGGTTTTTCAGAGTAGTTGATATTTCAGATTGGACTCAAGAAAGACCAATGAAAGTAGGCTTTGATTACTCTGTTACTGATCGGCAAAGAAATGTTCAATATTTGGCTAGAATAAATGGTCAACAATTTACCTTGCCTCCAGTGGCATCAGGTCACTTTGAAATTGATGCAACAGATATCCTTTGTACGACAACTACCCAAAGTACGCAATGTGATGATGATCTTATAATTGCCTTTGGTCTAAATGTGCTAAATAACGATCATGTTGATGGCTCTATCTACTTTAACAATGCCTTTGCAGAAGGTAATTCAGTAATCAAAAGAGAGGCAATTGGAATTCTCGAACAACTAACAATATTTGGATCAGGTGGCGAAATACTAGATTTTGGTTTTATTCAAGTTGCACTTGAAGGAGTTACAGTAAATCCAAATGAAAAAATAGTTCTTCAAGGAATTATGGAAATCCGACTTGATGATGTAACAGTTGATACAAAAAGACTGTCAGCACTTGGGTCTACCTCTGTTGATACGAACAGTATACCTATCAGCATAGAAGGTAGACCATCTCTTTCCTTCACACTTGACGATGAAACTTTTACAGATGGCTTCCATGATTTCAAAATTGTTTTGCGAGATATTATAGTAAATGTTGGTGAAGGAACTGATACAAGAACATTCGAGTATCACAAATCATTCCTTGCATACATTCTTGACTTTACATTCAACGGAGATCAGTTCGTTGCTTTTGGCGAAGACAACATAGCTATCAGTGTGTTCAAGAATGACTCTACTCTAAAGACTTGCGGACTTACACAAGGTTTGGATTCTACCGAGCCAGAAGTCAAACCACCTGTGGTCCAAGTCTTAGAGCAGGGTTTCACCATCATTACAACCGTTCCTGATGCTGGAAAGTTTGAGCAAGACGAGATTGAAAAAACAAACAGAATCTACTGCTCAATCTATCCAAACGTTCCAAGAGATACTGATCTCCTTTTCAAAATAAATGATGATTTCTTTGATGTAGTATCGCCAGGTTCTCAAAAGAATTGGGATGTGACCTGTGATAGAACAGGATGCACTTCAAATTTCGGGTATAGCGAGGTATTTCCATAATGGCATCAATTAACAAAAAAGGAGCAGCATTTGGCGGAATTCTTTTGGCAGTAGTAACTCTATTAATTGGATCACATTTTATTATTGCACAAGATGAACTGGCAAGGCAATATACCCAACAGCAATTCTCTGAAACAACTTGTGGTATTGGTGGAACTTGTGCATCACAGTCAGTATTAGATCCTGCAACGGCAAGACCTCCTGCAAACGTAGTAGATTTGGAAACAGTTTCTTCATCAGATAACATCATTGACCAAACTGCTGATGCTACACAAAGTCCGATTTTTCCAGGTGGTTCTGAATCAATGGAATTAATCGGAATAATTGTAAAGCAGGATTCATTTGGTAAACGAGTAACAGAAACAGTTTCAATAGAATTACCATCTCTTTCAGTTATACTAGATCCAGATACAGGCTTTGATATTTCAACTGGACTACTTGAAGCAACACTTGTAATCAAAACAGATCCACTTGCACAAATAAGTTCAGAAGGAACTTTCAATTGGGTTCTTAATGGTCAAATTGTTGAAACTTTTAGAGTAGTTGATATTGGAAGAACAAATAGTGATGGAGAAAGAGTAATCACACAACAAATGCCATTAATATTTTCATTTGCAAAGCACGTTGATCAGTTTACAGAAGATGGGTTATCAGAAGTATCATTAGTCATTGAAAATCTGGAAATCGACAAAACTCCAGAAAGATTTGGAATCAATGATGCTATATTTTATACAGCAGAATTTTTCAAATCTGATCTCATAACAAAAGTAACCAATGAAGCTGGTGGAGAGGATATAATTTTCCCGATTGATAATCAAATTAGAATATGCGCCCAAAACACATTCATTCCATTTGCAACAGATGTAGAGAGTTTTGGCGATCCAATTGCGATCCCTCATCCGCCAATGGGTAATGTAAAATTAACAAGACCTGATGGAACTATGCTAGAAATATTTCCATCTGTCAATGAAGGAACTTGCTCAAGTGCAACTGAATGTGAATCAACTTGTACGTTTACTGATATACGAAGAAACTCATTTTTCACATTAGAATACAGTGATCCTCTTTTAATTCAAAACTTTACAACTCCGTTCTCTCAAAAGAACTATGCCTTCTCATGTTGGTATACAGATGAAACTAAACAGGCAAGGGATTGTAGTCTAACGCCTTGAGTTCCAAAACCCAAAAACTACATCATAGGAGAGAAATTCACTTTGTATTAGTTGCTGTAATTTTCATTGTGGTTATAGCAATTGGTATGCAGTTCAATGACATTATAACATTCAGTAATTTTATTGGAATAAATAATTTCCAAGAATCTGTAATGATGCTGTTTGAAGAAGGCTTCATACAGTTTGGAATTTTGGCAGCGTTTGTCTATGGTTTTCTTCCAGTAACATTAATGAAACTTGGAATCACTGGAATTGTTGTAAGAGTTCTCGATCTTGGCGTATCACCACTATTTTTAGTATTATTTTTTGCATTGGGAAGATTGATTGGACAGGGAATTCTTTATGCAATTGGTCGGTTCGTTTATAGACTTTTGAAAGGAAAAGATCGTGAACTATCAACTGCCGACCATTTCCTACACAAATACAAATTCCTTATCTATCTTCTTACTCCTCTGCTTGGTAGCATTGGTGATCTCATAATGCTCGTCAGTGGACATCAAAGAATTGGGTTCATGCGGATTGCTCCAATACTTTATGTAGGAAACGTGATTAGCACAGGAATTTGGATATATTGGACAGTAACAACAATCAATCTTCCAGCATTATTCACTTGACAATTTGATCAACTAGTTCAATACCATTCGTAAATTAGCGAGAATTCAACCATTTTTCATTGTATTGGATGCTGAAATTAAGGAAATAGGCTTTATTATGACATTTGCACTCTTGATTGGATTTGGTTATTTCAATGTTTCATTAGACGACTTGGCGTTTACACAGCCAGCTCCACCTTATCGTTATCTAACAGCAGAAAGTTTTGATGTTCCAGTTCCAGAACAACACCAAATAATTCAGTTTGGTCCTAGCGGTGAACCGTTATCGTGGGTATCATATTATACATTTACAGAACAAGGTGAACCACCTGTTGAATTTCCTGACTTTATACAATCAGCTAATGCTGAAACAACACACAGAAGGCACATTATCTCTGCCGATAGAATAATGAACGCAGGAGGAGCTGGCGGAGATTTTTTCGCAGGTAAACCATGCCAAGATGCTTCTGGAGCATTTAGTGGTTTAGGCGGTTATCCAGCAAATAAAAGAATGATTGTTCAAGGACAGTTTACTTGTCAAGGATATTATCATCAAAACGATATTGGTCAACCAATGATTCCTCCTGAATTAGCAAAAAACATTGATGCTTTTGGTTGGCAAGCTAGATTCATTACGGGATCTGGCGGAGCTGGCTGTAATACA